>Ga0302322_100003057_pt1 | contig 14271 bp, 8 predicted proteins | sample Fen_T0_2_FD_203757 | JGI IMG/M metagenome (GOLD analysis project Ga0302322, IMG submission 203757) | Peat permafrost microbial communities from Stordalen Mire near Abisko, Sweden - Fen_T0_2 | ecosystem: Environmental > Terrestrial > Soil > Wetlands > Permafrost | place: Sweden: Abisko... | reverse complement strand
TCGGGCGCAAAGGTCACGGTGAGGATGCTCGCTTCACGCTGGAGCGGGACGCCTGGGTCGGACCACTCGAGGAGCGCTACCACGCGCTAGACAACGCACTCGAAGCCGTCGCATCCGCGGCCGAAGCGGCCGTGGGTCGCACCGTGCTCACGTTGGCGGGCGCAAAACGCCCGCCCGCCGCAGCGCTCGAGGCCCTCAAAGCGGTGGCGGGCCGAGCCCAACTGGTGCGCGAGGATTTAGCCGCAATCGTCACCGGCGCACCGGGGCGCATCACTTGGTTCGACATGGGCGGCCGCTCCGCTTCCCTGAGCTCGACGCCCGTCGATCTTTCGCACGTTTTTCGGGCGCGCATTTTCGAGAGCGTGCCCTCCGTGGTGCTGACGAGCGCGACCTTGTCGATCGCGCCATCGAAAAGCAATCCAGATGCCAGCCCGTTCGCATTCTTCCGATCGCGCATCGGTCTCAGCGGAGACGCGGTACCCGTCACGGAGCTCGTGCTCGAGTCGCCGTTCGACTTTGCGCGCAACGCGCTTTTGTACACGCCCAAAGACCTACCCCCACCCGGCCACCCTGCGTTCCCCGCTGCCGCCGGTGAGCGCATAGCCGAGCTGATCGAAATTACCCGCGGTGGGTGTTTCGTGCTCACCACATCCCTCCGTTCGATGAACGCCCTGTACGCCATCCTGGCCAAGCGACTACCGGCGCGGCGCATCTTCGTGCAAGGCGCGGCGCCCAAGGCGGCCTTGATTAGCGCATTTCGTGCCGCGGGCGACGCCGTGTTGGTCGCGACGATGAGCTTCTGGGAAGGTGTGGACGTGCCCGGTCGCGCGCTGCGACTCGTGGTCCTGGAGAAGATCCCGTTTTTGGTGCCGAGCGATCCGGTGGTGCAAGCCCGCTCCCAGGAGCTGGAGCGCGCAGGCGAAAACCCGTTTCTCAGATTGCACGTGCCAGCGGCAGCGATCACGCTCAAGCAAGGCTTCGGTCGCTTGATACGTACCCGCGAAGACGCAGGAATCGTAGCGTTGCTCGACCCGCGCGTGCATCAAAAGGGCTACGGCCCGCGCTTGCTGGCCGCGCTCCCGCCAGCTGGGCGCACTACGGAGTTGTCCGAGGTGCGGAGCTTTTGGGAGCGCGTTCCGGCTCTCACTCGCGGCGCTACCTAGCGCTTGCTCTTTGCCGCCGGTTTGCTCGGCTTGGGCGCGACCTTTGCTGCTTTGGGCGCGACCTTTGCTGCTTTGGGCGCGACCTTTGCTGCTTTGGGCGCGACCTTTGCTGCTTTGGGCGCGACCTTTGCTGCTTTGGGCGCGACCTTTGCTGCAGGCTTCGCCACCGCTTTGGCCACGCGTTTTGGCGCCGCCTTCTTCGGCTTGCCGACTGACTTGAGGGCCGCGGGTTTCGTTTTCGCGCTCGCCTTCACGATCGGCTTGGCCGTTTTGCTAACGCTACTCGTAGCGGCCTTGGCTGCCGCCTTCGAAGGCGGCGTCGCCTTTGCGGGCGATGTCTTCCCTTTGGGCGCGGGCTTGATGGGTGCGCCCTTAGGTTTTGCTTCTGGCGCCGCCGGAGCCACCTTAGCCTTCGATACAGGTGGCGCCTTGGCCTTCGGTGAGGGCGTGACAGGTGCCGCCTTGGCAGTCGCCTTGGGTTTTGGTTCGGGCTTCGGCTCAGGTTTGGGCTTCGGCTCAGGTTTGGGCTTCGGCTCAGGTTTGGGCTTCGGCTCAGGTTTGGGCTTCGGCTCAGGTTTGGGCTTCGGCTCAGGTTTGGGCTTCGGTGCCGGGCGCGCGACCGCTTTGGCGAGCGCAGGCTTTGCCATTTCCGGCATCTTTTCTGAGGACTCTGGCTTCCCTTTGGCTTTCTTGACGGGCGACTTCGCCAAGGGCGCGTCGTCGTCGTCGTCGTCCAGATCGTCGTCGTCTAGGTCGTCATCATCGTCATCATCGCCATCGTCGTCCAGATCGTCGTCGTCTTCCTCCGCTTCCTCTTCGTCGGAATCTGGACGACCGAGCGCACCGGCGCTGCGTCGATCGAGCGTCTCGGTGATCTTCTCGTCGAGGTCGGAAAACTCGAACGGCTTGTCGAGATAAGCATCTGCGCCGTAAAGCGGTGAGGTCATTTCGTTCAAGTTCTCGCCGATGCCCGTGAGCATGATTACGCCGGTGTGGGCGAGTGATACGGCTTCACGGATTTTGCGACATACTTCCCAGCCGCTCATCCCTGGCATCATCACGTCGAGCAGAACTAAGTTGGGCAAGTGCTCGTGCGCGAGCTCCCATGCTTGATCACCGTCGGAGGCCTCGAGCACGCTGAACCCTTTGGAGCGCAGGTGACTCGACAGCATGGCAACCATGCTCGGTTCGTCGTCGGCGACGAGCACGATGGGCTTTGTATCGTTTGGCATGGCAGCAGGAACTCCGTGGGGAAGAATCGGTGGAGAGGCGCGAATTCATTCGCATTCGAGACCAGCGCATGGTTTCGGGTCAAGCCCCGTGACGAGCGGTGGGCGACTCGGGCCGCGGGCCGTGCTGGCGGGCGGTCAGCCACCTCATCTCCCTACAGCGTCGTCCGCTGACCGAACCGCCCGAGGCCGGCTTGGCTCGAGCGGTCCATTGCCTACACCGTGCCCGCTGTGCTCCGCGCCCTTCGGGTGCTTAACTTGAGATGGATGGCCCCCAGCGACGGCATCGCTCTGCTTCGGCGCGCGGCACGGAGAGCCGGGCGCCGGGCGCGCGCGGCGGCAGTTTTCCGCCGTATCGCGCTACTTTTGCCGCTTCCCCTGGGCTACGCCGTACTCGTCTTGACCCTGGTGAAGGCCCTCCGGCTCGACGCCCCGAGCCAGCGCGTCTGGTGGCTTTTGGGGGTCATCCCGCTGCTGGTGTTCCTGGTTGGCGTCGGCCGCGCCCTGTTCGGGCGCCGTCCGTCGTGGCAAGGCTCCATCGCACTGGACCAGTTTCACGGCTTTCACGACCGGGTGACCAGTGCCCTGAGCTTCAGTGAGGTCCCCGCCGCCGAGCGCACCCCGTTGATGCAGGCCGCGATCGAAGACGGGGTGGCCCTGGCTGGCAGGCTCGACCCCCGGGGGGCAGTCCCGATCCAACTGCCGCGTGAGTTGGGCGTGGCTTTGGCGCTGTTGCTCGGTCTGTGCACGCTGTCGCTGTTAGAGGTTCGGCACTATCGGCGGCTTCCGCCGCCAGCCTCCTTCGAACCGATGGTGATGAGCGCCGACGACATCGAGCTATTTCGCGAGGTCGCCAAAGAGCTACAAGCAAAGAACGACGATCCGAATGCGTTGATCGCCGTGCGTCGCTTCAATCAATTGGTGGAGGATATCGCCGAGCATCGCTTGGATCGCCATGAGGTCTTCCAGCGCATGGGCGAACTGGAGCGCGATCTGAAAGACAACTTGGAGCTCGATCGTGACGCGCGGGACGACGGGCTGAAGGGGCTCGCGCGCGAGCTCGAGAAGAGCGGTTTGAGCAAAGCCACCGCCACCGCGATCGACGAAAAACGGCTCGCGGATGCGGAAAAAGCCCTGCGCGAGCTCGCGGAGAAGCTCAAGAAGAAGGAGGGCCGTCCGAGCGCCGCTGAGCTAGACAAGCTGCGTCAGGCCCTGGAGAAAGCCAGCCGCAGCAACGAAGAGCGCGCCAAAAACATCGACCAGCGCCGGCGTGAGCTCGAAGAAGACAGGAAGAGCCTGCTCAAGAAGAAAGGCGACAAGCCCGACGCTGGCCCCGGCCCAGAGCAAGACAAGAAGCTCGCCGACAACGAACGTCGGCTAGAGCACCTCGATCGCGAGAAGAATCGCGCCGAGCGCAGTCAAAGACAGATGTCGGAGCTCGATAAGCAGCTCGCCCAAGCCGCGCGTGATCTGATGCACGACGCCGGACAGAGCGCACAAGACTTGGAGCAAGGGGCGCAAGACATCAACCGCATGGCCAAGCAGGAGGCGAGCGAAGAGCAAAAGCAGGAACTGCTGAAAAAACTGCAAGAAATGCGCGAGCTCATGCGCCAACAAGGCAAAGGCGGGAAAGACCAAATGCAGCGCCTACAAAAATTCGGTCAGCGCGCGCGAGGGCAAAGCGGTGCCGGTCAAGGCCAGCCAGGTGAAGGCCAGGGCGAAGGTCAGCAAGGGGGGAAGAAGGACGGCCCGCTCCGCTTCGGCAGCGGACCGGGCAGCGTTTCGATCGACGTTCCCGTTCCCCAAACTGTCAGCGGTCAGGGACAAGGTCAGCCGAGTGCCGACAAGCCGGGCGGCTCCGACCCCGGCGCGACGGGTCCCGGTTACGGCAGTGGCCACGATCCGAACCTCGCCGGCAATGCCACCGATCTGAAGGGCAAGACGAAGGACGTGACCGCCGCGGGTGCCGATACCGGTCAGGGCGCCGCGTCATCGCAAGTGATTTACGGCGCTGCGGAGCGCGGTTTCGTCGGACGCGGCTACAAGCGAGTGTTCACCGATTACCAAACCGTCGCCGAACGAGCCCTCAGTCAGGATGAAATCCCGGCCGGCTATCGTTTCTACGTGCGCCGCTACTTTCAGCTGATTCGGCCGCGAGAATGAGACTCGCGCGTCCGACCACCCCAGGAGATACGAGATGACGGAAGCCGAGCAAGCGCGCGAAGAAGTCGCCGAGTTCCAGAAACAGATTGGTGCCTTGCGCGAGGAAATCGGGCGAGTCATCGTCGGCAACCGAGACGTGATCGACGGCGTGCTGTCGTGCATGCTGGGCTCTTCCCATGCGCTCTTGGAGGGCGTGCCCGGCTTGGGCAAGACCATGCTCGTGCGCACCCTGGCGGGAGTGCTGGGCCTGGAGTTCTCGCGTATTCAGTTCACCCCGGATCTGATGCCCGCGGACATCATCGGCACGGTCGTGCTCGACGAGGGCGCAGGCGGCGCGCGCACGCTCGAGTTTCGGCGCGGCCCGATCTTCGCCAACATCGTCTTGGCCGATGAGGTGAATCGCGCCACGCCCAAGACACAAAGCGCGTTGCTCGAAGCCATGCAAGAGCACCGCGTCACCGTCGGCCGTACGACGCACGTAATCGAAGAACCGTATTTCGTGCTCGCTACGCAAAATCCGCTGGAAATGGAGGGCACTTACCCGCTCCCCGAAGCCCAGTTGGATCGCTTTTTCTACAAGCTGGAGGTGCCGTTTCCGTCGCGCGACGAGCTGCACGCGATCATCGACCGAACCACCACCGCGCAGCACGCGGAAGTGAAGCGCGTGTTGACGCGCGCGCAAATCTTGCAAATGCAGGCCCTGGTCCGACGGGTACCCGTTGCGCGTCACGTGCAAGACTACGCGATTCGCGTGCTGCAAGCCACTCACCCGAATGGTGAAGAGGCGCCGGATCTGGTCAAGCGCTTCGTGCGCACGGGTGCTTCTCCCCGCGGGGCGCAAGCCATGTTGCTCGGCGCAAAAGTACGCGCTCTGTTCGATGGCCGATTCGCTGCGTCGATCGACGACGTGAAGGCGACCGCCCTCGCCGCTTTGCGTCACCGAGTCTTGCTCAGCTTCGAGGGCGAAGCCGAAGGAGTCGCGCCGGACCGCGTGATCAGCGAAATCCTCAAGAAATTGCCAGGTTCGAAGGAGTAACCCCAGAACGTGGGCTTTCTGGATCTGTTTCGACGGGACACGGCGCCACGCGCCAAGCGACGCGAGCGTGCACTGTTCGACGACGAGTTCCAGCGCAAGCTCGAGATGCTGGCACTGGTCAGCCGGCGCGTGTTTGCGGGTCGTCTGCGGGCCGAGCGACGCAGCAAGAAGAAGGGCAGCGGTCTCGAGTTTGCGGACCACCGCGACTACGTCGCGGGCGACGACTTTCGCTCGGTAGATTGGAACGTGTACCAGCGCTTCGGCAAACTGCTCGTGCGCCTGTACGAAGAAGAAGAAGATCTCAGCATCTACTTGATCGTCGATTGCTCGAGCTCGATGGCATTCGGCGACAAGAAAAAGTTCGATCAGGCTCGTCGTTTGTGCGCTGCGCTGGCCTACGTGGGTCTCGCCAATTTGGACCGCGTGACGGTCGTCGGCGTGAACGACGCGGTCGTCTCGCGCATGCCGACGACCCGGGGAAAAGGACGCATTTTCAAGGTGTTCGAGTTCCTGTCTCAGCTCGAACCGGGGGGCGTGACGGACCTCGGGACCGCGCTCAAGACGTTCGTGGCTCAGCACAAGCGCCGCGGCTTGGCGGTATTGTTCAGTGACTTGTACGATCCGGCGGGCTTCGAAGCCGGCATCAACGTCTTGCGTTTCAACAAGTTCGAACCGTACGTGGTGGAGCTGGTCGACCCGGCCGAAGCCCGGCCTTCGCTCAAGGGTGACGTGCGCATCTACGACTGCGAAACCGGCGAAGAGCGGGAGCTGACCATTACCGACGGAATGCTGGACAAGATGCAGCGTGCGGTGAGCGACTACCGCGCGGGCATCGAGCGCTTTTGCGCGCAGAAGCAGGTGCCCTACTTTCCAGCAGACGTGAACACACCGTTCGACGAGCTCGTGCTGCGCGTGTTCCGGCGCGGAGGCTTTCTGCGCTGATGGTACTCTCCGGTTTGCCTCTGGCACAACTGTTGATGATCGCGGGGGGCGCTGCCAGCGTGACCGTGCTCTTGTACATACTCAAGTTGCGTCGGCGTGCGGTTCCGGTGCCGTTCGCGCGCATTTGGGACGCCGTTTTCCGAGATCGCCAGGCCACCGAGCTATTCTCCAAGCTGCGCAGGCTGCTCTCGCTATTGTTTCAACTCGCTTTGCTCGCGCTACTGATCTTTGCGCTCGGTGATCCGAAACCGAGGACGAGTTTGCTCGAAGGACGACATCTGGTCGTGTTGGTGGATGGCAGCGCGTCGATGAAGGCGGTCGACGTGAAGCCGACTCGAATCGAAGTCGCCAAGGCCGAGGTCAAGAAGCTGGCGCGAGGTTTGGGCAGTGCGGATCGCGCGCTGATCGTTCAGATGGGGGCCCTGCCGAGCCCGCTATCGACGATGAGCTCGGAGATCACGGAACTCGACCCTGCCATCGATTCGTTGACCGCCTCGGACACTCGCGCCGATCTCGAGCGAGGCCTCTCGTTCGCAGTCGATAGTCTGCGCGGCCTACCCAAGCCGGAGGTCGTGGTGGTCAGCGATGGCGTGCTCGGTGACGTGGCGGAGATCGCGCGTCGCGTCGAGCTGGGCAACGCGCAGCTGAAGTTCATACCCATCGGCAAGTCCGGGACCAACGTGGCGATTTCCGAGTTCTCGGTGCGGCGCTACCCGCTCGACAAGTCGCGCTCCGAAGTGATGTTGGAAGTGGCGAACACGAATGATCGCCCGGCGCAGGTCGAACTGAGCTTGCTCGGTGATGGTACGATCATCGACGTCAGCCGCTTTTTGCTGGGCCCGAACGAACGCTTGCCGCGCTACTACCAAGACTTGGCAGGCGCCAGTCGCACACTGGAGGCCAAAATCCGCTTCGCCGATGGGCAGGCAGATGATCTGCCCGCCGACGACCACGCATACGCCTTGATGCCTGAACGGCACCGCGCGCGCGTGTTGGTCATCTCGAAGGGCAACACCTATTTGGAAGCTGCGCTGCTGCTCGATGAATACCTGGACGTGACGACGGTCGCGCCAGGGAGTGCCCTTCCCAGCGAGCATTTCGACGTTGCGATCTTGGACGGCACGGCCGATGTGCTGCCGGAGACGGTGGCCGCGGCGCTGTACCTGAATCCGCCGGAGGGCGGCGTGCCGCTCAAGTTAGGCGCTCGGCTGACGGACTTCGGCTTCGACACTTGGGACAAGAAGAGCCCAATTCTGCGCTTTTTGGCGCTAGGGGACGTACAAGTTGCGAACGGCCGTGCGCTCGTCCCCGGCACCGGGGATCGCGTGCTCGGTGCCAGTGATCAGGGGCCGATCTTGGTTTCCGGCGCGCGTTCGGGGCACCCGTTCGTAGCGCTCGGCTTCGATCCGCGCGGCAGCGACTTGGTGCTTCGCGTGGCTTGGCCGCTATTCGTGCTCAATGCCATCAACGCCTTCGTCGAGGAGGACACAGGCTACGTCTCCTCTTTCCGCACCGGCGAGGTATGGCGTATTCCCGTGCCGAGCTCGATCGATTCGGCAACGGTGATCGATCCCCACGGCGTGCAGCATGTCGTGCCCGTGAAGGAGGGGCGCGCGGTATACTTGGGCGAAGAGGCCGGCTTCTACAAGCTGAGTGCCGGCTCAGGAAGCTTCGCGGTGAGCAGCGAGTTTGCGGCGAATCTGTCGGACTTGGCGGAGAGCCGCATCACGCCCGTGACCGAGCTTTCGATTGGGCGAAAGAAGGCTCAGCCCGTCGTCATCGGCGCGCCGGGGTCGAGGCGCGAGCTTTGGGTCTACTTGCTGGCGGCGGTGCTCGCGCTCTCGGTCATCGAGTGGGTCACCTACCACCGACGGATAACTGTCTAATGCCTCGCTTGGGTCGGCTGATTTGGGGGGTGTTCATCGCGGCGGTGGGCGTCATCTCAGTCGCTATTTATCGGCGCTACGTGCTCGGCGCGGGCCCCGCGGCGGGCGCGTTTCACTGGCTCAAAGATGGCGTCCAGTATCAGCTGCTGGAACCGAACGCGCTGGGCGTGTTCCTGATCTTGCCGCTGCTGCTGTTCGTGCTCGGACGCTCACTCGCCGACTTGCCGCTGCCGCAGCGCGTGCTGTCCGTGCTGTTTCGACTCGCGTTCCTGGGGTTGCTGGGGCTCGGTCTGTCGAGGTTGGTTCGTTCGGAGGAGACGCACAAAGTGTGTACGGTTCTGCTGATTGACGTCAGCGACTCCGTCCCCGATGAAGCGCTCGCGGATGCACGGAAGACACTCGAGGCCTACTCCAAGGCCAAGGGCGCAGACGACCAACTGAAGCTCGTGACCTTTGCCGAGCGTCCGCGGCTGGTCGAGATCTATCGCGAGGACCAAGTAGCGCTGCCAGAGGTCAAAGAGTTGCGCCATCGCAGCGTCGAGGGCAAAAAGCTCACGGCAGGGAGCGATATTCGCGCCGCTCTGGCGCTGTCCTATGGCCTGTTTCCGCCGGGGTATTTGAAGCGAGCGGTGCTGCTCAGCGACGGACTCGAGACCGACGGTGACCTGCTGGCAGAGGCCAACCGCGCCCGCGGCTTCGGCGTGACTTTGTACACCGTACCCTATCGGCGCCCGCCCCCCGGTGAGGTGGCGTTGCGCTCACTGAGTGTGCCGGACAAAGTCGACGTCGGTCAGACTTTCGAGCTCGTAGCTGACGTGTACGCCAGTCGCGCCACGCACGCCAAGGCTCGCCTGTATCAGGGCGAAGCGTTGAACGGGCTAGACGGGGTTCGTGAGCTCGAGCTCAAACCGGGGCGTAACGAGCTCAAGTTCAAGTCTGTCGTCCGAGTGGGCGGCGAAGTCACTTATGCCCTGCGCCTCGACGAAATCGCCGAGGATACCTTCAAAGACAACAATGCATTCAGCGTGACGGTCGACGTCCCCGGGCGACCCACGGTGCTCTACGTGGAAGGCCAGCCGCAGCGGGCGAGCTATCTGATGAGCGCGCTCAATGCCCAGCAATTCGACGTCGACTTGCGCGCTCCGGCCGCTTTCCCCGCCTCTCTGCGCGAGCTCGAACGCTACGACTTCGTGATCGTTTCGGATGTCCCGCACGAGGCCTTCCCGTTACCCGCGCAAGAGCTGGTCGAGCGCTACGTACGCGATCTCGGGGGCGGCTTCTTGTTCGCGGGTGGCGAAGCGGGCTACGGCCTGGGTGGTTGGGCGCACAGCACCATCGAACGCCTGTTGCCCGTACGCATGGACGCCGAACACAGGAAGGAGATGCCCGGCGTGGCCATGGCGCTGGTCATCGATCGCTCGGGTTCCATGACCGGCCTGCCCATGGAAATGGCCAAAGCCGCTTGCAAAGCCACGCTGTCCACTCTGCAGGGCGATGATCTGCTCGAGGTGATCGCCTTCGATTCCACGCCCGTCCGCTACGTGAAGATGCAGCCCTCGCGCTACAGGAGCCGCATTCAGAACGACATTCAGCGCATCCAGCCGGGCGGGGGCACGGAAATCTTCTCCAGTCTGGACATGGCTTACCAAGATCTGTCGGTGGTTCAGGCGCGGAAGAAGCACGTGATCCTGCTCACCGACGGCCAGGCCCCGACGCAGGGCATCAAAGATCTGGTCCAGGCCATGCTGTCGGAGTCGATCACCGTCACCACGGTGGGTCTGGGTGAAGGCGCGAATCAAGACCTGCTGCGTATGATCGCCGATACCGGCGGAGGCCGTTTCCACGCGGTGCCCGACCCGAACAGCTTGCCCAAGATTTTCACTCGTGAGACCGAGTTGATTGCGCAGCAGGCTGCGGTCGAGGACTGGTTTCCGGTCCAGCAAGCTGCGCCGGCGGACTTTCTGAAGGGCATCGCCATCAACGCGGCGCCGCTCTTGCACGGCTACGTGGCCACGCAAATGAAGCCGGCGCCGGCGCAGCTGATTCTGCAAAGCGACCGCGGCGATCCGATCTTGGCACGTTGGCGCGCCGGGCTCGGCTGGGCCGTGGCGTGGACGAGTGACGTCAAGAACAATTGGTCCATCGACTGGTTGCGCTGGTCGGGCTTTTCGAAATTTTGGGGCCAGCTCGTGCGTGAGCACATGCGCGTGAAACACCGTCGCGAGCTGGACATGAAGACCGAAATGCTAGGCTCGGACGTGCATGCGGTCGTGGATGCCTTCACGACCGACGAACGCTTCGACAATGGCATCGTCTCCAAGCTGATCGTTACAGGTCCCGGCTCCGGCGCGAACGCACAACGTCGCGAAGTCGCCATGCGCCAGACCGCTCCGGGTCGTTACGAAGCTAGCTTTCCGCTCGACCAATATGGATCGTTCCTGCTGCGCGCCGAGCACGCCAAAGCCGGCGAAAACGGCGAGCTCAAACCGTTGGCGATGAGCTACGGTCACGTCACCAATCCGTACCCGCGCGAGTACGCGAGCTTCGACCCCGACCTCGAGCGGTTGACGCGGGCGGCCCTTGCGGGCGGCGGCAGCGTCGACCCCGCGCCGGCGAAGGTGTTCGATGCGGCGGGCCAGAAGATCGTCTCTTACCGACCGCTCTGGAATCGCTTCGTCTTGGCCGCGATCGCGATGTTCTTGCTCGATTTGCTGGTCAGGCGCGTACGCCTGTTCGATCGCAAGTTCTTGCCGAAGCGGCGCTGACGGTTCGGAAGACGCGATTATGGTGCGGGCGCGGCGAGTTGATCACCGGTGCACTTGCCCCAAGATCCGTACTGATCGCAGGTCTGGGTCCCGGTGGAACACCAGACATAATCGCCGGCGACCCGCTTCACGCGGCCGCAGTCGGTGGTTTCGCCGGGCTGGTCGCAGGGGCAACCCTCTTCGTGATTGGCGCACACCTCGGAATTCGTCGGTATCGCCATCGGCGTGCTCGCTTCGGGCGTGGCCAACAACGGCGGATTCGTGTCACCCGCCGATGAGCAAGCAGTTCCGAGGACGGTGCAGATGGCCAATGCAGCGAAGAAGAAAATGCGATTCACGATGCGACGCTCCGATAGTGATGATCGGGCATCCGTTGGCGGTTGTTAACGTAGGCATTTTCCGCCAAAGAAGTTTTGTGAGAGCGCGCCGGACCTGTCGCCCAGTGTGTCTATCTCAGTCTTTCTCTACCACTACGTCGCTATTCGACTCGGAATACAGGCGATTGCAGGCAGAATTGGGCGCGGCGCCTCGGCGCGCACCGAGACTCAGCATGTCATACAAGGGTGACTCGACGCTGCTCGTCGCGCGCCAGCGTGCCTCTTCCTGCGCCGACTCTTCATTGAAGTAGAACAGGGTGCGGCCGTCAGCCGACATGCCGGTGGGCAGTCTCCGCTTTCCGCCAGAGCCATCGAACGTGCCTGCACTGAGCTCTTTTGGCGTGCTCCAAGCGCTCTGCCCAGTGCGAGACGAGACGACGATCGTCGAGTCCGTCTCTAGAAATGAGGAATTGAACAATAGCTGGTCGTCGTCGGCCGAGAGGGTCGGCGACGCATATACTTTGCCGGTGTAGATGGAGTCCAGATTGACCGCGGTGAATGCGCTGGTGTCCATCGGCCCCGAAAATGCTGTACTCCGGTTGCTACGAGTGAGCTCCCCGAGCATCTTTTGGTCTGGATCACTGACCAGCAACAAACGCTTGCCGTCCGCACTGAGCGCGGCGCCGTGGGCGGCCGTCCATCCTGCAGGAATGACCAACGGCGAGCCGAGCGTGAAGGTTGCACCGGTAGTAGAGCGATGAGCGACGTACACCGCCCCCTCGCGCAGAAAAGCCAGATCCAACTCATCGGGCGTGACGGCGAGCAGCGTCTCGCTGGCTGCGCTCGAGAGGCCGGCCACCGGCGCAGAGGCGCCCCACATCACCTTCGGATCGCAAGTGGCGGGGACGACCGCCGCCGATCCCCCGGTGGCGGTCGAATTCCCGCTGCCGCCAACAGGCGCGCCGCCGCTCTCGCCCGTCGCTCCGGAGTCGGCGGTCGGATCGCCGCCGGCGCCTGCGAAATCTCTCGCGCCGCCTTCTGCGGGCGACGACCCCGAGCTCCCGCCGTCGGCAGGACTGCCGCCCACGCTGATCAAGCTCGGTCGCCCGGGGTCCGATGAACACGCCGGCAGGCTGGCTGCGAACGCGAGTAGACAAAGCCCGGCGGCCGAAGCAACGCGCGGCACGAGCCTCGGTCGAGAGAGCGCGATGAATTGGTTCATTCTGCGGGGACGCAACTGTAGCTCTGACGCCAGTTCTTCAAGATCGGGCTAGCGCTCAACTCGGTATTTGGCACGAAGCGGACCGTTACCTTCAAGTACTCCTGAGACTTGAGCATTTTGTCTTGCAGGAGTGGGTCGACTGCGTTGCCGGTCCAAGTGGTGACTGGCGCGCCAGTCACGATGCCGACCTGCACGACAGAGTCCGACATGACCGGATTCGGTGCCACGGGTAAGGTCGAAAACAGGCTCGGATCAGCCTGAGTTTCGGCAAAAATCTCGAGCCGGGAGTCGGTCTCGGGCGTCACCGTTTGCCAATCGAAGAAGCGCCAGACCACCTTGCTGCCGCGCTTACAATCCGATTGGTAGATGCGCTCGTAGTTTTGCGGAAGAATGCCCGCGACCGGGGGCGCCCCCGAGCAAGTTGCACCAACGCACACCAACCCCGTGCAGCAATCGGAGGTCGCGCTGCAGGCCGCGTCCGCGGCGACGCATTGCCCGGCGGGCGGCAACGCTTGGCAATGACGCGTTGGCGGATTCCGAATTGGCATGTCGAGGCGACAGGCGGCGGACTTCGCGGGCCCGAGTCCGCCGCAGCAGTCTTCGTCCACCTCACAGGTCGCGCTGGCGTCCGTTCCAGCCGGATGGCAGCTATCGATTGCCCAAAAACCACGCTCGTTGATGTAGCCGCTCGCAGCGGACGCCGAGTAGTTCTGGCTCGGCAACCAAAACGCTGGATGACTGCGATCCGCCGCGCCCGAGGGCGAATCGTCGATCGCGGCAACCCAAAGCTGACTTTGGATGGCCGAAGTGTTGGTCATCGCCGTGTAGCTCGAGGTCGGGTAGGTCGAGGTATCGCTGAAATCTTGCTGGATACTCGGCAAGTTGACGGTATTGCCGTAAGGCCGAGTGCTCGTGAAGACCACCCAACGATAGCCACCTGCCGCAACCGGGAGCATCGTCGGCTGGTAAGACTTGTTTGCGTCCTTCGCTTGTTCCCCGCTGTTCAGCCGGGTCAGCTCGACCGGCGTCGGCGTTGCCGCGCGAGTGTCCACCGACCACAGGCGGCCTGGATCCTCATAGTAGTTGGTCGGGCCCATGTAGCCGTATTTCTTCCAGACGTTGCGACAGCAAAAGTCGCCTGGCACCGTGGATTGGAAGATCACGCTCCGCGAGTCACTCTCGAAAATCGGCCACTTGAGCGCATCACCCAACGGCCACGTGCTGGTGATCAAGCGGCGATTCTTGAACAGCTTGGCGCCTTGGTCGAATTCCAGGGTGCTGACGCCTTTGCGCCAGCCCGCGCCACCCGCGGAGTCGCCATCGATGAACACCAGCTTGCTGCCATCCGGAGAAAACGAAGGCACCATCATCGTGGTACCCGCGAGTCCCCAATTGCCTGGGCTGTCGTTCGTGACGTCGACTGGCGTTGGAGCGGCGCTCGTCGGTAGCTGCCAGATCCAGTAGTTGGTACCGTTTCCGTTGTCGCCGCCGTCGATCACGTTGCCCGTTGCTCGGCTGTAGCTCGGATTCGGAGTGAAGGCGCTACTC
>Ga0302322_100003056_pt1 | contig 14272 bp, 9 predicted proteins | sample Fen_T0_2_FD_203757 | JGI IMG/M metagenome (GOLD analysis project Ga0302322, IMG submission 203757) | Peat permafrost microbial communities from Stordalen Mire near Abisko, Sweden - Fen_T0_2 | ecosystem: Environmental > Terrestrial > Soil > Wetlands > Permafrost | place: Sweden: Abisko... | reverse complement strand
CACAACGGATAGGTGACGTGGGCAAAAAGCTCCACACAGGCCGTTCACGCAATGACCAGGTCGCTACCGATATTCGTCTGTATTTACGCGATGAAATTGATGCCATCCTACTGGAGCTGACGCGTTTACAGCGCGGCCTGGTTGATGTTGCCGAACGGGAAACGAATACCGTCATGCCCGGCTTTACCCACTTGCAAACCGCACAACCGGTGAGCTTTGGGCATTACATGCTGGCATGGAATGAAATGCTGGAACGCGATTACAGTCGGTTGCTGGACTGTCGCAAACGTTTAAACCAGTCGCCGCTCGGTGCCGCTGCGCTCGCAGGCACCACTTATCCCATCGATCGCAACCTCACAGCTACACTGCTGGGCTTCGATGCGCCTTGCAACAACTCACTGGATGCAGTGAGCGACAGGGATTTCGCAATTGAATTTGCCGCTTGCTCGGCAATACTGATGACCCATATGTCGCGCATGGCCGAAGAACTGGTGTTGTGGACCTCATCGCAGTTTGATTTTATCAATTTGCCCGATCGTTTCTGCACCGGCTCATCTATCATGCCGCAGAAAAAAAATCCCGACGTGCCTGAACTGGTACGCGGTAAAACCGGGCGTGTGAACGGCCACCTGGTTGCACTGCTAACCTTGATGAAATCACAACCGCTGGCCTACAACAAAGATAACCAGGAAGACAAGGAACCACTGTTTGATACCGTCGACACAGTTAAAGATTGTTTGCGCGCTTTTGCCGATATGATCCCGGCTATTGAAACGAAAAAAGAAAATATGAAAGCGGCGGCGAAAAAAGGTTTTTCAACCGCAACCGATCTTGCCGACTATCTGGTACGCAAGGGTATCCCCTTCCGCGACTCCCATGAGATTGTTGGTAAAACAGTAGCCTTTGCGATTGCGCAGAAACGCGACCTGCCCGAGTTGACACTGGAACAACTGAAACAGTTTTCCAAAAAAATTGAGGCCGATGTATTCAAAGTACTCACACTGGATGGCTCTCTTGCTGCAAGAAACCACATTGGTGGCACAGCACCGAAGCAGGTAAAGGCAGCCGCTGGCCGCGCGCGAAAAAATCTCGCGAAACGCTAGCACCATCCCGCGTAACCGCCGTCGAGACTGTATACGTCTGTAAATCCTTTTTCAGCAAAATATGCGGCGGCCGATTGGCTGGAAATACCATGGTAACAACATATCACCAGCGGTTTTTCTTTGGGTTGCTCTTCGATAAAGGTTTCAATATTTATCTCCTCGATATGAATCGCGTTATCGATATGGCCCTGCGCAAATGACTGGGGATCGCGAATATCCAGCAGGGTTATCTCGTTTGTTGCCAACAGCTGTTTATACGCCTGCGGGTCTATGCGTTTAAAATTCATGACTTACCTCCTGTTACGAAGAACAGCTGATTTCCAGATGTTTACCGCTGTCCGGTGGCGCGTTCGCATAAGCTTCCATCCCAGGATGTTCAGCAAATGGTGTATATAACAAATTTAACAAACGATTCACTTCAGAAAAATCGCGCTGGTGTTGCGCCTTTTCAATAGCGTGTTGCGCCAGGTAATTGCGCAAAATAAATTTTGGATTTACCTGTTTCATCTGTTGCTGGCGATCACTGTCCGCAAGCGATTGTTGTTGCAAGCGAGAGTGGTATCGCTCAAACCACAAGTCGAAAGCATTTGTGTTGCGAAAATAATTTCTGACAGGAATCACTTTGCTTGCTAAATCCGTTTCGCACAGACTGCGCATACAATTCGTGTAATCCACTTTTTCACTCGCCAATAATTCGAGCCAGTTTTGTATCAGCACCGCGTCGCCTGGCAGAATACCGCCGAAACCCAGCTTCGCGCAAAAAAGCGCCGTGTACTGGTCAACAAATTCTTTTTCATAACCTTTCAGGATGTCAACGAGCACGCTTTTATCAACCAGCGGCGTTAATACATGCGCAAGGGCATTGAGATTCCACAGACCGATTTGTGGTTGCTGGTTAAATGCATAACGGCCGGCATCATCAGAATGGTTGCAGATAAAACCGGGCTCGAAATCATCCAGGAATCCATAAGGTCCATAATCAAACGTCTGGCCTAGTATGGACATGTTGTCGGTATTCATTACGCCATGCGCAAAGCCAACTGCTTGCCATTGCGCAATCATATGCGCCGTGCGCTTGACCACCTCTGCATAAAACAATGCATATTTTTCTTTTTGGTCTTTCAAATAGCTGTAGTGGCGCTCAATCACATAATCTGCCAGTTTTTTCAGCGAGACGTGGTCATTCTGGTAATAAAACCATTCAAATGAACCAAAACGGATGTGCGATTCCGCCACTCGCACAATGACAGCGCTCGGCTCCAGGGTTTCCCGTGCAATTTTATCTTCACCCCCGATTACACATAATGCGCGTGTTGTTGGAATTCCCAGGCCGGTCATTGCTTCACTGCACAGGTATTCGCGAATACTCGAGCGCAATACCGCGCGGCCATCGCCAAAACGCGAGTAGGGTGTCATGCCCGCACCTTTAATGGTCAGGTCGTATCGTCCATGAGGTCCTTCCACTTCGCCCAACAACATCGCGCGACCGTCACCAAGACGCGGATTGTAGGAGCCAAATTGATGCCCGGAATAAACCATCGCCAGTGGCTGGCTGCCCGGCAACAGTTTTTGCCCACTGAAATACTCTATAAAGTGCCGACTGGTTAATTCGCCGACATCAAGACCTATCAATTCAGCAACCTTCTCACTCGCGCTAACCAGGTACGGGTTTTTTATCGGCTGTGGATGTAATGCGCTATAAAACGTATCACCCAAAGCGAAAAAAGTATTGTTAAAGAAAAGTTTATCGAGTGTAGTCAAGAACGGCGCCTGCTAAAACTGTTCGTCATTATCGGCAAGCAGGCACCGCAGAACAACGGACAATTTGTATGGTCAATATGCAAAACTCATTCTTATAACCACCAATGCTAGAATGCTGGTTATTTCATTGCGCTGGAACGACATGCCATCCAATCCCGAACTTTCCGACATCGTCAAAACGGTTATCGCCAACTTTAACGACGGCGCCAAACAGTTGGCTGATATGTTGCAAGCGGTACAAAACAAACTGGGTTATATACCGCCATCTACAGTGCCCGTGATCGCAGAGAAAGCCAGTATTTCGCGACCCGAAGTGTACAAGGCTATTGAGTTGGCGCCTTCGTTAACGTTAACACCCAACGGAGATCACAAACTTTTTATTTGCAATGCTGACAATTGCTGTATGCAGGGTGGTATACAACTCATGGAACATGCACGGCAAACACTTGGCATCAGGGAATTCCAGACCACTCCCGACCAGAAAATTCGCCTCGAATCCTTCCACTGTTTTGGGAATTGTTCGATGTCGCCGAATGTGATGGTAGATGGCCGCGTTTACGGCATGATGGACAAACGACAACTGGATAAGTTGATAGCAGATTTAAAATCCAGGTAAGCGCGTGACAGCGTAACGGTTAATCAGGCCGGAACAGCAATGGCCTTGCCGTCGACGGCATAAGCGGGATTTGCGTTTGCCGAATTTTGCACCATGGCATCCGCCATTTTTTTGTAAATGGCTTCAAGGGCGCGCTCAAAAAACGGTTTGGCGGAACCGGCAATAATACGTGCCGTCTTGGCGATCATCTGCCGAGCAATTTCAAGCGCAGTAATCATTGAAACCTGTTTGCCGGCAGAGTTCACCATCAAATAACTCAGATTCTCACTATTGAACCATGCCACTTTTAATTTTTGCGGTTCGGCTTTTTCGTTATCCCTGAATTCAAACCAGGTGCCGAATTCAATCAAACGTAATTTTTCAACCAGATCTTTTTCATCATCCGTCATGTGTGACGTATCAGGTGGCAACACCACTTTTTCGCGCACCGTCACCTCTGTCACCATACGGGTGATTTCTGTGCGATCAGCTTCACTGATTTTAGCTGGCACATTGTTCTGAGTAGCCGCTTCCTGTAGTTCGGTAATTTTTGCCAGCAAGTCTTCGGCTTTTGCCTGATTGTAGCCAATCGTGTCAAAACCTTTTTGTATCTGCTTGTTCAATACATCGCGCAAATTGTTCAGTCGATTTAATTCGTGCTGCGTGGTTTTAGGTTTAATGCTCCACAAGAGACTATCGATCACTTGCAAGCCTTGCTGCCACTGCTCCGATTTTTCACTATGTCGCAACATCAACGATGTCAGGTAATCAAACCAGGGGTAAAGCAAAAACGCCACAATAGATGCTGGCAAGTGTTCATCCGTTACGCGTGTTTTGATGCGATTGTGTACATAGGCTTTTACATTTTGTAGATGCTGTTCTGCTTCCTCTCGCTGTATCGCGAGCTTTTCCAGCTGTTCGGTGCGACGCTTTACCGTTGCAACATAGTCGGTAAAATCCTTCAGCAATTCGTCAAAGAGATCAATGCGATCTGAAAACTCATTCAACACGCGGTTGACGACGCGTTTGATTTCATCAAAAACCCTGAACTGGCCAAAACCCTCTTTGTTCAACCAGAGCGCGCCGGCTTCAGACAAACGATCAAGCAATACACGCGCGGGGTGTTCCGGTTTCGCAAATAAATCCGGATCAAGCAAAGCCACTTTGATATATGGCACCTGTAAGTAACTCAGCAACGCTTTAACTGAATCAGGCAGTTGCTCATCTTTGAGCATGTATTCAAACATCATGGCAACCAGATCAATCGTGCCGCAATCATCTCGATCCAGCTGTTTCGGCTCGCCGCCACCATCCGGAGAGGCCTGCGCGATAGCATCAATAACGGTGTCCAATGCCTGCACAGGGTAGGGTTGCAGATGACCAGGACGCAAAGCCTGAAATTGTGCCGTGGTATTTGCCGCGATGATGGCAGTGCTGCCAGTCAATGATGCCGCGCCTTTCACCGCTCCGCCTTGCAAACCACTCAATGCGCTCACAATATCATTGCGACTATAGACGGGGCCTTGTGCGGCATTTGCCTGTGCACCATATCCGGCTGGCATCCAGTCGCTCCCGGGCGCACCGTGATGAACTGGAATGTGCGGATCACTCCCCGGCACAGGAGGCGACATAAAGCCTGCATGTTGCATCTGGCGAATGGCGCCGAATAACTGCTGCTGATAAATATCCATCGGCAGGCTTGCATTCGGCGTGATCGGCTCTTGCATATCAATTGCAGATTGCAGCCGCGTATGCTGGCCCGTCGTTGGGCGACGGCTCTGTTGTCCTGCAAGCCCATCCTCGGCACGATCAATCTGGTTAATCGCTTCGTCCAGAAATTCATCCAGGCCCGCTGTTGAAGTATGTTTACCCTCAACCACTTTGGGTTGATGCCGTTTGTGCACTTCTGCTGCCGTGAGTTTTGGCAAAACACCTGCATCAGAAAGTTGTTTATTCAGCAGTTTGTAGAAATCGCCCAATTGCGTTAATAGATTTTTTTCCAGCGTTTTAAAAAACAGCGCCGTCATCTGTTTTTCCAGATTCAGGGATTGCACACTTTGCTTAAAATGACTGGCTAGCTGATAAGGGCCAACCGGGCAGGCCTCGAGAGGCAGATTCTTTTTAATCACCTCACACAAGCGCTCGTGCAAAATCGAAAGCTCTTCCGAATATCTTCCTTCAATATTTTTAATCATTGTTGATGCGGAAATGTTTCTTTCTAGATCATCGTTTGCCAACAATGAGAGTTTGTCAGGATCCTGCTTGTCTATCTGGAATGTTGCATCCGATTTGTATTCGCCGCGCATAAAATCATTAAAGCCGGCATCCAGGTGATTCTGAAAATCCCGATTTAGCGCATCGCGTTTTTTATGCGTGTTCCTTGATACTTCTATCAAAAGCTGCACTTGTGCATTGCTTCGTGAGTTTTCCTGCAGCTCAGTTAAACGCTTGCTAATGGCCTCATGAAAATTTTTCATCAATGCCGCAGAAAACGTTTTCGTATCATCTGCACAACGGTTCACGAGTGCATTTTTATTTGTCTCGGGATGATTGGCTTTATTACTGGTGACAGCCCCGTCCCTTGATGCGCCTGTCAGCTTATCGAGGGATTCCAGTACATCGAGCATGGAGGCATAACGATCTTTTGGATCCTTTGCCAGCATTCTGTTTATCATGGCCTGATAACGCGCAAACTTTGCCGGCAATTGCGGAATCGGCATTTGTATGTGGTTGATAGCGGTGTTCATGCTGGTATCAGCGCGGAAAGGATTGGCGCCTGTGAGCATTTCAAACATCACAACGCCGATGCTGTATATGTCCGTGCGATTATCGAGCACTTTTCCTTGCGCCTGTTCCGGGCTGGCATAGGCAGGGCTTCCTACCGTCATGCCGGTTTGTGTCATAGTGACATTGTTATCCGCTTCTTTGGCAATACCAAAGTCAGTCAATACCAGTGAATCATCCTGCCTGAACAATACGTTGGCGGGCTTAATATCGCGATGGACAATGTGCTTCTGGTGGATGAAATTCAGGCCGCGCGCAAGCTCTTTCAAAATATGCAGCGATTGTTTTTCCGGAATGCCGCGCTTCAGCCGCGCTTCCATATCACCGCCGGGCAAATATTCCATGCTCAGGAATAATCGACCATCGTCCACCTTGCCGAAGTCATAGATAGTAATGATGTTGTTGTGATGGAGCGCCGCAACCAGCTTTGCTTCGTGCAAAAAGCGTTCGACAAACTCGGGGTCCTTGCTGCGGGAATCCAGCACCTTCACCGCTACTTTCCTGCCAAGGGATGTCTGCTCTGCTAGATAGACCTCGGCCATACCACCTTTGGCGATCAGCCTATCTATCCTGAGTCCTTGTATGACGAGCTTGCTCATGATTCTTCCTTATTGATGCAACACATAGTCTTATCGTTGCAACAAGCAGATAAACGGTAGGTTTTCAGGCGCGAATTGAACACCAAAAGTCTCATTCTAACCGTGATGCAGTTCACAAATAATGTGGTCATATTAACTGACCTAGCCTGTTTTTGACAGGCTGTCAGAATCACCTTATTTGCAGGAAAATGAAGGTATTAGACGACCTTGCTACTCTAGACCAGCCGGCATAAAAACATTTTGCTCCAGTTCAAACAAGTCATTTATAGAGGCATGGCTAGCCTGTATGATTTCGGCCTTTCGATTAACCGGCAGGAATACCGTCCCAATGGGTAGCAAAACAACATTTAATGACACTGGCGCAGGTGCAACTGAGCAGCTTCCCCTGCGCATCTACACCGAAAAGGCCTACCTCGACTATTCGATGTATGTGATTCTCGACAGGGCCCTGCCTCACATTGGCGATGGCCTGAAGCCGGTGCAGCGCCGGATTATTTATGCCATGAGCGAGCTTGGCCTTAAGGCGGGCGCAAAATACAAAAAATCGGCCCGAACCGTCGGCGATGTCATTGGTAAATTCCACCCCCACGGTGACAGCGCTGCCTATGAAGCGATGGTACTGATGGCGCAGCCTTTCTCCTACCGTTACCCGCTCGTCGATGGTCAGGGCAACTGGGGTTCACCCGACGACCCCAAATCCTTTGCGGCCATGCGCTACACCGAATCCAAACTCACGCCCTATGCCGATGTATTGTTGTCCGAACTGGGACAGGGGACAGTGAACTGGGTTCCCAACTTCGATGGCACGATGGATGAGCCTTCTACATTGCCGGCGCGTGCACCCAATCTTTTACTTAATGGTACAACGGGCATTGCCGTCGGCATGGCGACCGATGTACCTCCGCACAACCTGAATGAAGTGGTAAAGGCTTGTATCCACTTGCTGGAAAACCCCAAAGCCACCGTGCGCGATTTGTGTGAATTTATACAGGCGCCGGACTTCCCGACAGAAGCAGAAATTATTTCATCGCGCGCAGAAATCATTAATGCCTACGAAACCGGTCGCGGCTCTATCAAGATGCGCGCGGTGTGGAACAAGGAAGATGGCGACATCATTATTACGGCACTCCCGCACCAGACCTCCGGCTCTAAAGTGCTCGAACAAATTGCTGAACAGATGCAGGCCAAAAAATTGCCTATGGTTCAGGATTTGCGCGACGAATCCGATCATGAAAACCCGACGCGCCTTGTCATCATTCCCCGCTCCAATCGCATTGATTGCGAACAGCTTATGGCGCATTTGTTTGCTACCACCGATCTCGAACGCAGTTATCGTGTCAATCTCAACGTCATTGGCATAGATGGCAAGCCAGGCGTTAAAAACCTGCAACAAATTCTCACTGAATGGTTAAGTTACCGCATGGTGACAGTGCGTCGCCGTTTGCAATTCCGTCAGGAAAAGATTGAACAAAAATTACATTTATTACAGGGTTTGATGATTGCGTTCCTGAACCTGGACGAAGTCATAAAAATTATTCGTACCGAGGATGAACCAAAACAAAAACTTATCAAACGTTTCAAGCTCAGCGAATTACAAGCGGATTACATTCTTGATACCAAGTTGCGTCAACTGGCTCGGTTGGAGGAAATGGCCATTCGCGCAGACATAAAAGAATTAGAAACTGAATTGGCCGAGCTTGTAAAAATCCTTGAGTCTGCCAAATTACTCAAAGCACTGGTGCGCAAAGAATTAAATGAAGTTGCTGCCCAGCATGGTGATAAACGTCGTTCGCCACTGGTTTCTCGTGAAGAAGCCAAAGCTTTTTCAGAAGATGAATTAATGACCACTGAACCGGTGACGGTTGTGTTGTCACAAAAGGGCTGGATACGTGCTGCAAAAGGACATGAAGTTGATCCCGGCACGCTCAGCTATAAATCCGGCGATGACTTTCAATCGGCGGCAAAAGGTAAAAGCAACCAATATGCCTACTTGCTCGATTCAACCGGGCGAGCTTATGCCATACCTGCACACACACTGCCTTCTGCGCGCGGGCAGGGCGACCCGATAACCGGTCATATCAACCCGCCTTCAGGTGCTACATTTGAAGGCGTCGTAATGGGAAGCGACGAACAAAAAGTTTTACTTTCTACAGACGCCGGTTATGGGTTCATTGCAACGCTCGCAGATCTTTACAGCAAAAACAGATCTGGAAAAACCCTGGTGAGTGTATCGCAAGGCGCGCGCGTACTCGCCCCCCGACTGGCAAATAATCCTGCTAACGACTTAATTGCAGCCATCAGTAATGAAGGAAAAATGCTGGTATTCGCTTTAAAAGATCTGCCCGAACTCGCGAAAGGTAAAGGAAATAAAATCATGAACATCCCTCCCGCCAAATTAAAAACGCGCGAAGAGTGGATGGCTCATTCTATTGTTGTTCCACAAAATAGTAATTTGCTGGTATATGCAGGAAAACGTCACACCGTTATTAAATTCAAAGAGCTGGAGCATTACTTTGGCGAGCGCGGTCAACGCGGAGCAAAACTGCCGCGCGGTTTGCAAAAAGTCGATCGCGTAGAAATAGAATCCTAGATTTTATTTTCGCGGCCTGAATTCCGGCGGTAATTTATCCCAGGGAATAATGGTTCCATCTTCCGCCCTGAAGCCATCCTGTTTTTTATCAAGCTTGGCTTCCGGTGTCGCCTCACTTGCCTTCGGCGGCGTAACCACTTCAGGTACAGCAGCAGGTACGACATCTGCTACCGCAGCAGGTTTTTCTAAAGGCGGCTTTGCTGGCTCTGCAGCAGGCGGCTTCGCGATTACCGGCTTATCAATGACAACTTCAGATTTTACCGGCTCTGCAATAACCGGCTCCACGACAGTCGGCTTTGCAATTACCGGCTTATCGATGACAACATCGGATTTCACAGGCTCTTTGGCTGGCGATTTTACTGTCGCAGCGGGCTTGGCCATAAATGCCGGGAGGGATGAATTCGAGGGTATTGATCCACCTGGTTGCGAACCCGGAGCATCCTCAGCCACCTCCTTTACTGTCAGGATTTCCCACGACTTGAAGCCGGCGTGGCGCTTGGCACAAGCCTGGCAATTTCCCGCCTGCGTGATATCGCTCGGCGCAAGGATGATCTCGTCATCACGGTGCTTATTGTCCATGGTAATAATGCGGTACCCAAGCGCAATGCGGTGATTGCTCAGGTTCTTAATCTGCACATAGGCTGAAAGGCCATAAGTAAGATCACAGGTACGCAACTCAATGTTATAACGCCCCTTTGTTGAGTCTACATCTGCGGCGCTCCAGCCATTGCAGTTTTCTTCTGCAAAGGAAACGCTGCACGCAACTAGCGCCGATATGCCTAAAGCGGCCCTTATCATTTGAAAAGCGGCGTTCATACTCTTTGGATTTTTAATCAATGATAATGTTTCTCTGACAACGACTAACAATGGGTTTAAAAAATCCCGTGTAATAAGTTAACCTGTGTTTACGCGATAAACTGGGTTAGATTAGCCACGCTGAACCACCAGTCTCATGTTTAACTATACGCACATAAACCCGGTTTGCCGATAGGAACAACCCACAAGATGTTAAAAGTGCTGCACAAGTCTCATATTTTTCCAGTGCTCGCTCTCATTGGTTTAAGCGCATTTACCGCGATCAGCGTTTATTACATCACCTTTTTTCATGTTTCACCGCTTTCACGCGATCAATGGCATATGTATGCACCCTATTTTGAAGGCGGTTTATTGCATGCCGCACTGACGCCCATGAGTACGCATCGGCACCTGTTTCCCTTTGTAATCTTTGATATTGATATGAGCCTATTCGGAGGCCGAAATCATTTCCTGATCCTTTTTGGAAGCGCTTTTGATTGCCTTATCATTTTATTGCTCATTATCGCCTTAAGAAAAGAAACATCATTGTCAGGATCAGAGAAACTGGCTTTTTTTATATTGATCGTTGCTTCGCTCACCTGGCTAGGCAATATCGCTCAGCTAGGCTGGGGCTTTATGAGCACTCAATACTACCTGGCCATCTTTGCGTATTTATTTTCCATTTACTCGGCCTATTGCCACTGTCACCGCACAGAAACCTCGTCGAGTCCAGATCACGCAGACAACAGGTTAGCATGGTCCATCTCCAGTATCCTTTGCGGCATTATTGCAACATTCAGTTTCGGCATGGGAATTCTGGTATGGCCTGCATTATTGTATTTCTCATATATGTGGCGTGCGCCCGCCAGATATATATCACTGGTTGTCTTGTCGTGTGTATTTTGTCTTACTCTATTTTTGCTTTTACCTGGCGGGAAAACAATCGAGGATGCCTTGTTATTTTCCCTGAACACCACTCTCTCGTTTTTATTTCATTTAGCAGGCGGGCCAATTTATTACTTGCTCAAAAGCTACCGATTTTTTGATGCGGCGCACATCAGGCAGATTGCCAGTGCCATCAGCGTAATAGCAACATCCGCAGGAATCCTGCTGCTTTTTCGCCTGCTCATCAAAAGACGCACCTTATCCATTTTTTCAACGCTTTGCTGCGCGCTGGTATTGGTTGGTCTTGGTACCGCCGCACTAATTTCATTCACGCGCAATCCTTTTTTCCTGGACGTCTGGGTAGATCGTTACCAGATATGGGGCACCTTATTCTGGCTGGGTTTCCTACCACTTTGTTATATAGAACTGGGAGCTTTACAGAAAAATATATATGTGCAGAAAACATTCCTTGTCTTTTTATTTATTTTTCCGCTCACCGCATTACCATCCCAGCTTGATATGGGCGCAAGACTGGCGGAATACAAAATCCGCGTTCAACAATCCCTATTAACCTATCAAGCCGGCATACCCGATAAACGCTCTGCCGAAGAAGCATTGCACTGGAATTGGGAAAACAAGCTTTCGCCATTTTTCTCCGTTTTAAATTACCTGAAAGTCCAGAAGAAAAATATTTACTACGGCTCCCTGCCTGATGCGCTTGGTAAAAATATTGATGACTTCAAAATACAGGAATATACGCCGGTTCTTTCCCTGCGCATAAACGCAACTGACAATATTGCTCGCGCAGATTTACTCAACTTAAAAGCCATTGCGACTTCTGGAACGTTTGTTTCTTTTGATGCGCCAGCAGGCAGTAACATTGTTGCGCGCCAGCTAAAAGCAGAAGTTGTGACTAGCGGACGCTGGACCCAGGTGTTAACTACCAATGAGGCCGGTATAATTAATGGTTTGGGGATTGTCATAAATCACAGCAGGCTCCCACGCAGCCAACTGAAATACATCAACGCTGACTACAATCTTTTTGCAGTTGTGCGCAATGATGGCGCCAAAAAAGTTCGTTTTTATTTTTTCAATGACGATGATATAAGCTCTGTCCAGAGCTCGGACGAGGTTGATATTGGGTCACCCTGATATTTTCAGCCCGCATGTAACAGGTCGACAATCTTTTGTTCTATAAACTGGATATCCGGAATGACGGCTGATTCACCGGCTACGAGAACATGCAGCTTCTCACCTTCTTCTAATGTTTTTTCATGGTCGACCACAATTTCGTCTGGTGTCAAACGTAATAACTTTGGTGTGGCGCGCAATAAGATAGCAAAAAACCTCAACTGATCGCTGATACCCGTGTTATTCATTACCGCGATACGACAATGGCTGGTCGTTGAAGGGACTCTCCCCTCTGTGATAGCTTCATAAGACACCAGCGGGACGCGTTGATTGCGCCAATAGATATTACCTAAAAACCATGCCGGCACCTCTTCATCGTAATAGGGCTCCGGCGGAACAAAATTCACGATCTCGGCAACGGATACTCCTGGCAAAAGGAGATAACGCCCATCGATACCGAGCAGCATGCTCGAGATGTCGGTAATCTGCTTTCGTGTTTGACCATCCTTTGTTTGACTGTCTGGTGCTAACGTTTGTGTATTCATCACGCCGTCTCTGTATTCATAATTCTATACTCATAGTGTTGCTACTCGTTGTTTTGGCTGCTTTGACCAAATAACCAACTCATTGGCAAGCTGTTCAGGTGAGCCTGCCTTTTCAACACAACCAGTGGCCATCGCTGCATCCGGCATTGCGGAACTAACGCAAGTATCTTGCCGCTGTATCCATACTCTACCACCATTTTGTTTCATAATTCGACAGGAGGCTGCACCATCATCACACATCCCGCTGAAAATAATCACGCCTCCGGTATGACCAAAAGTACCGGCAACATTAGATACCACATAATCGAGGTTGGGATGGTAGGCACCGTGCCACAACTCTTTACTCACCTCAACGGTACCATTGGACTTTAGCGTTGTTACAAATTCAGGGGAAATAACTGCAACCTTATTCACAGCCAGCACATCGCCGTGATTGGCAACATAGGCTGGATAGTGCGAATTTTTTGCCATAGCGGTGGCGAGAACTTTTTCAAAATCTTTTTGCAAATGATTTGCATAAATGAAAGCAATTCCAAGATTGGGCGGCAGTGCTTCGAGAAATCGATGAATAGCGTCAGGTCCGCCGATGGATCCGGCTAGCACCCAAACCCGGGTTGGTGCCCCACCCGCATGCTTGGAAAGCGCAATGCTACCAGCGACCCCCTGGAGTTTTTCCAACATCCGTCGCTTCCAGCTGGGATAAGCGGCATCAATCAACGTGGGAGGTGAACCGCCTTCACAGAGAATCAGAAGACCCGGCACTGCGTCCATAAACGCATCAAGTTTTTCCGGGCACTGCTGTTCAAGTTTTTCGACATCCAGATTGACAATCCAGGCATCAACATCTTGTTTTAATTTTTGCGTAATATCCCAACGCGAAAACTCCAGACTACTGGCAACACCAAGACCCGCCTCTGCAACAATATTCCGCAATGTGTGAATGTCAGCTACAGTTTCAGCAACAATGCCTATTTTATTTGATTGCACTGTCGACACAAGGCGCTTACTCCGCTATACCCTGACGTGCATCACCGCTGCGCACTTTTGCTGCCACCAGTTCATTGATCGTCTGTAACAATTCATCTTCAACAAACGGCTTGCCCATATAACGCTCCACACCGATAGACATCGCTCTTTCACGATGTTTGTCCCCGGTACGAGACGTAATCATAATAATTGGAATCTGTTTAAGTCTGTCGGTGTTTTTCACGGAAGTTGCCACTTCAAATCCGTCCATACGCGGCATCTCGATATCCAGCAACATCACATCAGGGATACGATCCTGTAATTGCAACATCGCATCGGCACCATCTTTCGCCAATATGACATCAAAGCCTTCCCGCTCCAGGAATCGCGAAGTTACTTTTCGTACAGTTACAGAATCATCAACAACCATAACCGTAAACACTTCTTTTTTCGGCGCTATCAGTGGCTGTTCCTGCTGGAGCATTGTGCTTTGGCTTTCAATAAGTATGGTTGAACGC
>Ga0302322_100003055_pt1 | contig 14273 bp, 13 predicted proteins | sample Fen_T0_2_FD_203757 | JGI IMG/M metagenome (GOLD analysis project Ga0302322, IMG submission 203757) | Peat permafrost microbial communities from Stordalen Mire near Abisko, Sweden - Fen_T0_2 | ecosystem: Environmental > Terrestrial > Soil > Wetlands > Permafrost | place: Sweden: Abisko... | reverse complement strand
GTCCCCGTGGAGGTCGTCACCGCGGTCGCCTCAGCGGTGCGCTCAGGACGCCCAGCGGTGGTCCCGGGACTGCCGGTGGTCGACACGATCAAGCGCGTCGACGACGCTTCCGACGTGACCCAGACGGTCGACCGGACCCCCCTGCGTGCTATCCAGACGCCCCAGGGATTCGACCGGCAGGTCCTCCAGCGCGCCCACGCGTCCGTCGATCTCGACGATCTCCCGGCAACCGACGACGCCGGCCTCGTGGAGCGGCTCGGCATCCCGGTGCACGTGATCCCCGGCCACGAGGAGGCCTTCAAGGTCACCCGGCCCTTCGACGTCGTCATGGCCGAGGCCGTGCTGGCCCGCCGGAGGGCCGCCGGTGCCGTCTGACCCCCTCGTCGGGATAGGGACCGACGTCCACGCGTTCGCCGAGGGCCGATCCCTGTGGCTGGCCGGACTCCTGTGGCCGGGCGAGACCGGGCTGGCGGGGCACTCCGATGCCGATGTCGCCGCCCACGCCCTGTGCGACGCCATTCTCGCCGCCGCGGGGCTGGGTGATCTCGGGGCCGTCTTCGGAACCGACGATCCGCAGTGGACGCAGGCCTCGGGAGTATCCCTCCTCGCCCACACGGCGAGCCTCGTGCGTGCGCAGGGCATGCGCATCGGCAACGGGAGCGTGCAGGTCATCGGGAACAGGCCGCGGATCGGCCAGCGCCGTCAGGAGGCGCAGGACGTCCTGAGCGCCGCCATCGGCGCGCCGGTGCGGGTATCCGGCACCACCACGGACGGCCTCGGGCTCACCGGACGCGGCGAGGGCGTCGCGGCGATTGCGATAGCGTCCGTGTTCACGGCCTGATCAGCGGATCGCTCACCGGAGGGTGCCATGAAGGCTCGTACAGCAGGGATCATCGCAGCATCCGCCGCCTGCGCCGCACTGGTTCTCGCTGCGGTGCCCGCCGAGGCCTACGACAACCACGCGTACTCCTACGCCGCAGGACACATGATCGGGCGCAAGGACATCCCGGCCGAACTGGGCGCCTTCAAGAAGACCATGACGTTCAACGCGTACTCGTCCACGGGCTCGGCATCCGTGTGCACGATCAACGGCGTGGGCGACCAGCCCGAGACCAACTACTCGTTCGGTGACGGCAAGCTGACCTTCAACGCCGCGTATGCGACCCGCGGAGTGAAGGGCGCGAGCCTGATGGTGAACGTCTACCAGTACGCCGACGCCAAGAAGTCCATCGCGGCGTTCGACGAGATCAAGAAGGCCGTGCCGAACTGCACCGGCACGGTCACCAACAGCTGGACGAGCACCGACACGGGCGCGCAGTCGACCTATACGGTCAAGACGACCAACGGAGTGGTGCCTGCCGTGACCACGACAGGCGTCGAGTCGATCTTCGTCAACGTCAACTACGACACCGCGGCAACCGGGGAGGCACCCGCCTTCCTCAACGATCAGTACTCGGTCTTCTCCCTGATCAACGACGTCATCCTGGTCACCAGCTACTACAAGAACGACTCCATCAACGTGTCGAAGCCGCAGCGCAAGGCCGTCAACCAGGTCGCGTTCAACGCAGAGACGCGATGGGTCGGGTAGGAGGAACACATGGCAGAGCTCAATGAGGCCGCTCGGGCGATTCTGGATGCGCCCGAGTTCGCGACGATCGCCACGCTGCAGCCCGACGGACAGCCGCACCTGTCGGTCGTGTGGATAGAGCGTGACGGGGACGACGTGCTGGTCAGCACAGTCAAGGGTCGGCAGAAGTTCCGCAACATCGCGCGCGATCCGCGAGTGACGGTCCTGGTGTACCCGAAGGACGCCCCCTACAGCTACGTCGAGATCCGGGGCACCGCGGAGATGACCGAGGAGGGCGGCCGGGAGCTCATCGACCGACTCGCCCTCCAGTACCGGGGCTGGGACCGCTACCCCGCCGACGACGGCACCGACAACGTGCGCGTGGTCGTGCGGATCCGCGCGGACAAGGTGGTCAACCGCTAGACGGCGGACCTCAGGCTCCTCGGTACTGTTCGGGCTGTGGCCCTTCGCTTCTACGACACAGCAACGCGGTCGATTCGCGAGTTCACCCCCCTCGTCGAGGGCCGGGTGGGCATCTACCTGTGCGGTGCGACGGTGCAGGCCCCTCCGCATGTCGGGCACATCCGCAGCGGGGTCGCGTTCGACGTCATCAGGCGCTGGCTGACCGCGCGGGGACTCGATGTCACGTTCGTGCGCAATGTCACGGACATCGACGACAAGATCATCCACAACGCGGGCCACGACGACGTTCCCTACTGGGTCGTCGGCATGCGCAATGAGCGGGCCTTCACGCGGGCCTATGACGCGCTCGGCTGCCTGCCCCCCACCTACGAGCCGAGGGCCACGGGGCACATCCCCGAGATCATCGAGTTGATGCAGCGACTGATCGACCTGGATCACGGCTATGCCGCCGGCGGCGACGTGTACTTCGACGTCCGGTCCTTCGCCGACTACGGCAAGCTCAGCGGCCAGCGCATCGACGACATGCTCGCGGCGGCCGACTCGGAATCGCTCGCCAAGCGGGATCCCCGCGACTTCGCGATGTGGAAGGCCGCCAAGCCGGACGAGCCGCGGTGGGACACCCCTTGGGGTCCGGGCCGTCCCGGCTGGCACATCGAATGCTCTGCGATGGCGCGCAAGTACCTCGGTGAGTCGTTCGACATCCACGGCGGCGGACTGGACCTCGTGTTCCCGCACCATGAGAACGAGATCGCCCAGTCGCGCGCAGCGGGGGACGGCTTCGCCGCCTACTGGCTCCACAACGCCTGGGTCACCACGAGCGGCGAGAAGATGAGCAAGTCGCTGGGGAACTCCCTCCTCGTCGACGAGGTCGTGACGCGCGTGCGTCCCGTCGAGCTCAGGTACTACCTCGCCGGCGCCCACTATCGCTCGATGATCGAGTACTCGGACTCCTCGGTTGCAGAGGCCGGCCAGGGCTATCGGCGCATCGAGGGCTTCCTGGCGCGTGGTCGCGAAGCTCTTGGACTGACGGGGGTGGTCGCGGACGGCTCTGCACGGCCCGCCGCCTTCGATGCGGCCATGGACGACGACATCGGCGTTCCGCAGGCTCTCGCCGTCCTGCACGAGACGGTTCGGCAGGGCAACGCGGCCTTGGCGGCCGGGACGCTTGATTCTTCGATGTTCCATGCGGTGCTGGCCATGGTCGACGTCCTCGGGCTCAATCCGTGGGCCTTGCCGTGGTCGGAGTCGGGCTCGTCGGGTTCGGGTCGTGAGACCGAGGTCATCGACGCGCTCGTCAAGGTCGTGCTCGCGCAGCGCGCCGAGGCACGGCAGCGCAAGGACTTCGCCGCTGCCGATGCGATCCGCGACGGACTCGACGCGATCGGCATCAAGGTCGAGGACACTGCCGGCGGGGTTCGCTGGTCGCTTGATGGATGACAGGAAGCGGTGCTGACCATGGCAGGCAACTCGCAACGCCGAGGCGCGATGCGCAAGACGGGGACCAAGAAGGGTGCGACCGTCGGCTCCGGCGGGCAGAAGCGCCAGGCGCTGGAAGGGCGCAAGCCCACGCCGAAGGCGGTCGACCGGCCGCATCACCCCGCGGCCCGGCGTCAGCGCGCTGCAGTGAAGCGGAACGAGGCGGCGACCAAGCGCCCCACCACGCGCAGCAGCGGGCGTCGCTCGGCGGGCAGTGTCCTCGTGGGCCGCAACCCAGTGGTCGAGGCGCTTCGGGCGAAGATCCCGGCGTCGACGCTCTACGTGCAGACCAAGGTCGACGCCGACGATCGGTGGCGCGAGGCCATGCGCCTTGCCGTGTCGATGAACATCGCGATCCTCGAGGTCGGCAAGCCCGAGCTCGACCGCATGTCCGACGGCGCAGTGCATCAAGGGCTCGTGCTCGCTGTGCCGGAGTACGCCTACAGCGACGCCGCTGACCTGGAGTCAGCGTCGATCCTGGTCGCTCTCGACGGCGTCACCGACCCGCGCAACCTGGGCGCGATCGCCCGCTCCGCGGCCGCCTTCGGCGCCGGCGGCATCGTCGTGCCTACCCGTCGCTCTGTCGGGGTCACGGCCTCCGCCTGGAAGACCTCGGCGGGCGCGCTTGCCCGGGTTCCCGTCGCGCAGGTCACCAACATGACGCGCGCGCTGGAGACCTTCCAGAAGCAGGGGTTCACCGTGATCGGCCTGGCGGCCGACGCGGACGTCACGCTCGGTGGGCTCGACCGCGACATCCTCACGTCACCCGTCGTCATCGTCGTGGGTGCCGAAGGTGCGGGGCTGTCGCGACTCGTCGGTGAGACCTGCGACTGGCGGGTCAGCATCCCGATGGCGACGGGGACCGAATCGCTGAACGCTTCCGTCGCGGCCAGCATCGTTCTTCAGGCGGTGTTCTCGGCTCGGTCCTGAATCGGCTCGAGGGTCGGTTCATCGCGCACCAGACGCTGGCCGATCAGCGGGAAGAACAACACTGTCAAGGCGCCGGCGCCCACCAGTGCGGCGGCGTTGCGCGGTTCCATCACGCCCTCGGTGACCTCCAGCGACGTGACGGCGACGATGATCGGCAGGCCGGTGGCGACGAGAAGCGAGAACCTCCAGCGCTGCCGGCTGTCCGGCAGGGCCTTGCGGTAGATGAGGACCTGCGGCAGCCCGCGGACCACCAAGAGCATCACGAAGAAGAGCACCAGTCGCCCGGGGTTCTCGACGATGGACTTCACGTCGAGATTCGCGCCGGACACGACGAAGAACAGCGGGATCAGGAAGCCGAAGGCGATCGCCTCGACCTTGACCTGCAGCTGCGACTCGGCGTTCGGCGGCGAGAATCGGCGCACGATGATGCCGGCGATGAAAGCGCCCAGCACCACGTCGAGCCCGAACCGTCCGGCGAGCGCGAGCAGTGCGATGAGCAGTAGCATCGTGAACCGCAGCGCGGTCTGCGAACTGCTGTGATTGCCCCGCTCGAGGACTTCACGCACGCGGTCACCGGCGAACCGCGACGGCAGCCAGGCGATGAACGCGGCGAGCACCGCGAAGCCGGCGAGGCTGATGAGGGCCGCGAACGACGACTTCGTGCCGAGCAGGACCGAGATCGCGATGATCGGCCCGAACTCGCCCCATGCGCCGGCGCCCATGAAGAACCGCCCGAATCTCGTCCCGAGCTCGTTGCGGTCGCGCAGCATGGGCAGCAGCGTGCCCAGTGCCGTGGACGTCAGGGCGATCGCGACCCCGAGGCCGTCGCGGATCACTCCCAGGTTCTGCAGGATGACGGCGATGATGCCGGCCAGGACGATCGACGTGAACCAGCCGATGGCAGCGAGCCGCCCGCTCTCCCCGCGCACGGCGATCGCCTCGAGTTCGAGGCCGGCCAGGAAGAACAGCATCCCGAGACCGAGCTCGGACAACAGGGCGATCGAGTCGTCGACGGTGATGAAGCCCAGCAATTGCGGGCCGAAGAGGACGCCGGCGCCGAGCAGAAGAACGACCTCGGCCACCTTGATCCGGAAGAGCCCGACGATCAGGGGCACGAATGCCGAGATGGCAGCGATGACCAGCAGGGACTGGAAGTCCTTCACTCGTCGAGCTCCGGCGGCAGGACGATGCGCAGCGCCATGGTGTCGTCGCTGGGGGTACCGGCCCGCGCACCGAGCACCGCCTGCTCGTCGGGCTTCTTCGCCAGGATCGTCTTGACGTAGTCGCTGATCGCGTCCTCGAAGGGCACGCTGTGCCCGGCGCGCTCGGACATGAACCATCGGTGCTCGAGCACCTCGTGGAAGATCTGTGCCGGCTCGAGCTTGCCGCGCATCTGCGGGGGCACCTCGGACATCACGCGTTCGAACCGCTCGGTGACCCAGCGGTGCGCCGCGATCTCCTCGTCCTGCGGGCCGAGGTTGACCTTGATGCGGAAGGAGTCGAGGTCGTTGAGCAGCCGCCGCGCCTGGTTCTCCTCGACGTCCAGACCGGTCAGGCGGATGAGCCGCCGTGAGTGGTGGCCGGCATCGACGACCTTCGGTGTCACGGTGATGTGCTCGCCGTCGAGCTGCGTGCTCACCTGGAGTTCCGCCACGTCGAACCCGAGCGTGTTGAGCCGCCGGACGCGCGCATCGAGCTGGTAGCGATCCTCGCGCGAGATGACCAGGGGGCCCGTCACCTCGTCCCACAGGCGGTCGTAGCGCGTACGCAGGCTGACGCCGGTGACGATCGGATCGATGCCCTCGTGCAGGCGGCCACCGGCCTGCAGGTCCATGAGCTCGCCGGCCACGTTGGTGGCGGCGGTCTCGAGGTCGTACTCGCGCTGCCCTTTGGACAGGCTGGGATGCAGCTCCCCGGTCTCAGCATCGACGAGGTATGCGGCGAAGGCACCGGCGTCGCGCCGGAACAGCGTGTTGGACAGCGAGCAGTCGTTCCAGGAGAAGCCGGCCAGGTGCAGTTGCACGATGAGGACCGTGAGGGCGTCGAGCAGTCGGTTGGCCGTCTCGAGCCGAAGTGACGACGAGAAGAGCGCGCGGTACGGCAGCGAGAACTCCAGATGCCGGGTGATGAGCGCGGCAGGCAGCGGCTCGCCGTCGACGTCGACCCGATCGAGCACGATACCGACAGGCTCGACGGTGGGCAGCCCGCGGCGGACGAGGTCGAACAGGAGCTCGTACTCCCGTTCGGCGTAGTGCTCCTCGACCTCCTTGACGGCGTAGACCACGCCGTTGATGCGCACGAACCGCACGATGTGACGGGAGATGCCGCGCGGCAGCGCGACCACCAGGTCCTCGGGCCACTCCTCGAGATGACGGTCCCACGGAAGGAAGGCGAGTTCCGGCTCGTCGAGGCTGCCTGTCAGTCGCACGAGCGCAGCCTTTCATGCCTCGTGGAATCGGGCGACTAGGTTGGTCCCGTGACCGAGAATCCCCGGGCCCGCCTCTCCGACATCGCCGAGCAGGCCGGTGTCAGCGAGGCCACGGTCTCGCGGGTGCTCAACGACCGCCCCGGGGTCTCGTCGTCGACGCGCCGGGCCGTGCTGACGGCCCTGGATGTGCTCGGTTACGAGCGGCCGATCCGCCTGCGGGGCCGATCCGGCCTCGTCGGGCTCATCGTCCCGGAGCTCGACAACCCGATCTTCCCCGCCTTCGCCCAGGTCATGGAGACGCTGCTCGCGCAGTACGGCTACACGCCGGTCCTGTGCACGCAGACGCCCGGCGGGGTGACGGAGGATGAGTACGTGGAGCTGCTCCTCGATCGCGGGGTTGCGGGGATCATCTTCGTGTCGGGCATGCACGCCGACAGCACGGCCGACCACACCGCCTATCGCACCCTCGTCGAGCGGGGCCTGCCGATCGTCCTCGTCAACGGGTACGCCGAGGGAATCGACGCTCCCTTCATCTCCGACGACGATGCTGCTGCGATGGACCTCGCGGTGACGCATCTGGTGTCCATGGGCCACCGCCGGATCGGCCTGGCCGTGGGGCCGCTCAGGTTCGTGCCCGTGGTGCGCAAGCGGGCCGCGTTCATCGAGGCCGTCGTGCGGCAGACGGGTGTCTCGCCCGAGGAGGCTGCGGGCCTGGTGTCGCACTCCCTGTTCGGGCTCGAGGGTGGTCAGGCGGCCGCCCATCATCTGCTGGGGCTCGGGGTCACGGCGATGGTCTGCGGATCGGATCTCATGGCGCTTGGGGCCATCCGCACCGTCCGGCAGCGCGGGCTGCGGGTGCCCGAGGACGTGTCGGTGGTCGGCTACGACGACTCACGGCTCATCCCGTTCACGGATCCGCCGCTGACCACGGTGCGCCAGGCCGTGCCCGCGATGGCCACGGCGGCGGTGCAGGCGCTGCTCGACAGCGTGAACCACTCGCCAGCGCCGCGCGACGAGTTCGTGTTCCGGCCGGAGCTGATCGTGCGGGGGAGTACCGGTCCGGTGCGCGAGGAGTGAGCGGAGCGAGCCCCGGAGCGGGAGGACGGGGAATGCGGTCCGGTGCGCGAGGAGTGAGCGGAGCGAGCCCCGGAGCGGAGGACGGGGAATGCGGTCCGGTGCGCGAGGAGTGAGCGGAGCGAGCCCCGGAGCGGGAGGACGGGGAATGCGGTCCCGTACGCGAGTGAGTGGGAGACTGTGCGCATGTCACGACCGGTCATCGGGGTCACCGTCTACCTGGAGCCTGCCCAGTGGGGAGCCTGGTCGATGCCCGCGGCGTTGCTTCCGCACTGGTACCTCGACCTCTTCCATGAGGCCGGTGCCGACATCATGCTGCTCCCGCCGGGCAACGATCCACTTGTGGTGGAGCGCGTCGACGGCCTTGCCCTGGTGGGTGGCGCCGACCTCGATGCCCGCCTCTACGACGCCGATCCGCACGAGACCGCAGACCTGCCACGGGAGACCCGCGATGCGTCCGAGTTGGGGCTGTACCGCGCGGCCCGAGCCAAGGGGATTCCGGTTCTGGGCATCTGTCGCGGCCTGCAGGTCATGGCCGTGGCGCATGGCGGAAGCCTGACGCAGCACCTGCCCGAGGTGCCGGGAACCCTCGTCCATCGGGAGCGTCCTGGCCAGTTCGTCGACCATCAGGCGTCGTTCGTGCCGGGCACCCTGGCCGCGCGGATCTTCGGACCGGGGCCGGTCATCGTCAATTCCAGTCATCACCAGTGCGTGGACTCACCCGGTGACCTGACCATCAGCGGCCGGGCGGATGACGGCACCATCGAGGCGTGCGAGGACCCGTCGGCTGACTTCTGCCTCGGGGTGCAATGGCATCCGGAGCATCCCGACCGCCGGCAGTCGGACCTGCCGCTGGTAGGCGCCCTCGTCGACGCCGCGGGGCGCCGCCGCGACAGCAGCAGCGCCCCGATGACGTCGAGCGTGGGCTAGGTCCTACAGCGGGGTGACGTAGGCGCCGGAGATCCCGCCGTCGACCAGGAAGTTCGACGCGGTGATGAAGGACGAGTCGTCGCTCGCGAGGAACGCCACTGCAGCGGCGAGTTCCTCGGCCTCCCCGAAACGGCCCATCGGGATGTGCACGAGCCGGCGCGCGGCGCGCTCCGGGTCCTTCGCGAACAGCTCAATGAGCAGCGGTGTGTTGACCGGTCCGGGGGACAACGCGTTGACGCGGACGCCCGAGCGGGCGAACTGCACGCCGAGCTCGCGGGTCATCGCCAGGACGCCGCCCTTGGAAGCGGTGTAGGAGATCTGAGACGTCGCCGCGGCCATGGTGGCGACGAACGACGCGGTGTTGATGATCGAGCCCTTGCCCTGCTCGAGCATGATCGGCAGCACGGCCTTGCAGCACAGGTACACCGACGTGAGGTTGACCTCCTGCACACGGCGCCAGGCGTCGATGCCGGTCTCGAGGATCGAGTCATCGTCGGGCGGCGAGATTCCCGCGTTGTTGAAGGCGATGTCGACGCTGCCGTAGGTGTGCTTCGCGGTGTCGAACATCGCAGCGACGTCGTCGGCGTTTGTGACGTCCGTGCGGATGAACAGGCCGTCGACCTCACCGGCCGCCGCTTCGCCGGATGTCGGGTCGAGGTCGCCGATGACGACCTTGGCGCCCTCGTCAGCGAACCGCCGGACGGTGGCCAACCCGATGCCACTGGCTCCGCCGGTGACGACGGCGACGCGGCCCTCGAGTCGGCGGCACTTGCTGTCGCTCATGTGTTCCTCATCTCTGCTCAGGCGTTAACGGTCGTGCGGAGGGTCAGTCCTCGGTGCTGATGAAGACGTTCTTCGTCTCGGTGAAGGCGTCCAGTGCATCCGGCCCGAGTTCGCGTCCGAGACCGGACTTCTTGAAACCGCCGAAGGGAGTCCAGTAGCGGACGGACGAGTGTGAGTTCACCGAGAGATTGCCGGACTCGATGCCCCGCGCCACGCGGATGCCCCGCCCGATGTCGCGCGTCCAGATCGAGCCGGACAGTCCGTAGTCCGAGTCGTTGGCGAGGCGGATCGCATCAGCCTCGTCCTCGAAGGTGGTCACGGACACCACCGGGCCGAAGATCTCCTCCTGGAACACGCGGGCCGTGGAGTCGACCGGGGCAAGCACGGTTGCCGGGAACCAGTAGCCGGGGCCGGTCGGTGCCTCGCCCTGGAAGGCGATCGGCGCGGAACCGTCAAGGAAGGACGCCACGGTCTCGTGGTGGCCCTTCGAGATCAGCGGGCCCATCTCGGTGGCGTCGAGGGTGGGGTCGCCCACCTTGACGCCCCTGACTGCGTCCTCGAACAACTCCATGAACCGGTCGAACGCGGACCGCTGCACCAGGATCCGCGAACGCGCGCAGCAGTCCTGCCCGGCGTTGTCGAAGACACCGTAGGGGGCGCTGGCCGCGGCCTTCTCGAGGTCGGCGTCGGCGAAGATCACGTTGGCGCTCTTGCCGCCGAGTTCGAGGGTGACGGCCTTCACCTGCTGCGCGCAGCCGGCCATGATGCGCTGTCCGACCTCGGTGCTGCCGGTGAAGACGACCTTGCGCACGAGGGGGTGGTCGACGAAGCGCTGCCCGACGATGGAGCCCTTCCCTGGCACCACGATGAAGACGTCCGGAGGGATGCCGGCCTCGAGCGCCAGCTCCCCGAGGCGAATGGCGGTCAGTGGCGTCAGCTCGGCAGGCTTCATGACGACGGTGCAGCCAGCGGCCAGCGCCGGGGCGAACCCCCAGCCGGCGATCGGCATCGGGAAGTTCCACGGCACGATGATGCCGACCACGCCGACCGGCTCCTTGAACGTCACGTCGAGCCCGCCTGGCACCGGGATCTGCCGTCCGAACAGTCGCTCCGGCGCCCCGGCGTAGTAGCCGAGGACGTTGGCGACGTTGTTGGCCTCCCATCGCGCGTTGCTGATGGTGTGGCCTGCGTTGGCCACCTCGAGCTGCGCAAGCTCCTCGTTGTGCTCGCGAACGATGTCGGAGAAGCGTCGCAGGAGGGCAGCGCGGTCAGCAGGCGCGACATCGCGCCAGGCGGGGAGGGCGGCGTGCGCTCGAGCGATCGCCTCGTCGGTCTCCTCGACGGAAGCGGACGGAACCGACGCGACGATGAGCTCGGTGGCCGGGTTGATGACGTCGTGCATGGGTGCTCCTGGCTGGGCGCGCGCGCCTGGTCGGTCGTGCGGGATCCGGGATCGTGTTACGGCTATTAAATCCGCTCGAAGTTTCGGTATCTCTCCCAGTCGGTGACGGCGCTGGTGAAGGCGGCGAGCTCGACCTTGGCCATGTTCGTGTAGTGGTCCTGGACCTCCTGGCCGAAGGTCTCGCGGATCCACGCGGATCCCTCCCACAGGCGAAGGGCCTCAGACATCGTGTGCGGGACGCGGGGGGAATCACCCACGTAGGCGTTGCCGGTGAACGGCGGATGCAGCTCCAGCCTGCGCTCGATGCCGTCGAGGCCGGCAGCGATCATGCCGGCCACGGCGAGGTAGGGGTTGACGTCGCCGCCGGGAATGCGGTTCTCCAGTCGCAGTGCCGGACCGTGACCGACGAGCCGGTACGCGCAGGTGCGGTTGTCGCGCCCCCACTCGATGGCCGTCGGCGCGAAGGAGCCCGGCACGTAGCGCTTGTAGGAATTGATCTGCGGCGCGAACATCAAGGTCAGTTCCGCCGAGTGGGCCAACTGGCCGGCGACGAACGACTGGCCCAGCGCCGACATCCCCTCCAGTCCGCCCTCCTCGGCCATGACCATCCCGCCGTCCGTGCCGCGGAAGGACAGGTGGATATGGCAGGAGTTGCCCTCGCGCTCGTTGAACTTGGCCATGAAGGTGAGCGCGTACCCCTCCTGCGACGCGATCTCCTTGGCCCCGGTCTTGTAGGTGACGTGGTTGTCGCAGGTGTTCAGTGCCTCGCGGTAGCGGAAGGCGATCTCGTGCTGCCCGAGGTTGCACTCGCCCTTCGCGCTCTCGACGGTCATCCCGGCGCTGAACATCTCATTGCGGATGCGGCGCAGCAGCGGCTCGACCCGCGCTGTTCCGAGCATCGAGTAGTCGACGTTGTAGAGGTTGGCAGGGGTGAGGTCGCGATAGCCGGAGAGCCACGCCTCCTCGTACGTGTCCTGGAACACGATGAACTCCAGCTCGGTCCCGCAGAAGGCCTGCATGCCGGCGGCCTCGAGGCGTTCCACCTGCTTGCGCAGGACCTGACGCGGGGACGCGACGACGGGGGAGCCGTCCTCCCACTGCACGTCGCACAGCACGCCGACGGTTCCCGGCTGCCACGGAATGCGGTGGAGGGTCGACAGGTCGGGCATCATCACCATGTCGCCGTAGCCGCTGTCCCATGAGGACATCGCGTATCCATCGACGGTGTTCATGTCGATGTCGACGGCAAGCAGGTAGTTGCACCCCTCGGTCGCGTGCGCGAGCACCTCGTCGACGAAGTAGTCGGCATGGATCCGCTTGCCCTGCAGCCGACCCTGCATGTCCGTGATGGAGACGGCAATGGTGTCGATCAGCCCGGCCGCGACCTCCTCGCGCAACGTGTCGACCGTGAGGGGGACGGGCTTGGCCATGGGGACTCCTTCGTGGGCTGTTCGCGCATTCAACCGCACCCTAGGGGGCGTAGGCGGGGTGAAGGACGGCGATCGGCAGGTCCGCCTCAGGACAGTGCGGCAAGCGCAACCGGGTCCACGAGCAGGCGGCGGGCGTGCAGGACGGCGAATGCCATATACGCCGCGACCGCGAGGGCGCCCGCCCACAACGGCAGGTAGACGACCACGATCACGATCGCCGTAGCCCGGGCCAGGGACCCCAAAGCGGACACCACCGGGGCTGCTTGTGTTCTGAACGAATCGAAGTCGGTGGACATCGGTCGCTTGATGGACGGGGCCAGCCCGGCGGCCCCGATGCCGATCGCGACGATCACGAGGGCTGGGATGGCAGTGGCCGAGATGGGCGCCCCCGTGAGCAGGCCGCTCACACTGGCGACGACGGCGAGCGCGAAGATCCACACCGACGTGGCCACCATGCGCGCAGCGATCAGCAATCCGGAGGAGACGCGCCCGAGCAGCCACACGGCGGCGCCCCCGTCGTACGCGAAGCCATTCGAACCGATCACGCCGGCTGCCGCGGCCATGATGAAGAACGCCACCGCAACCGTCGCCTTGGTTCCGGCGCCGCGGACGAGCAGGGGAGCCAAGGCGGCCGTCATCACCGTGCTGCGGGCGGCCACCGAGCGGCCGATCCCCGCAGCCATGGCGACGGACAGGGCGAGGACGGGGCGCTGGGGGAGGTGAAGTTCGCGCGGCGCCTTGAGGGTGCGGTCGTTGGGTCGGTTGAGCAGCCAGGAGCCCCATAGGGCCGCGAGACCCCCTGCGAGCAGGGCGATCACATACCAGGGTGTCGAGACAGCGGCACCCCACCACGCCATCGGTCCGTTGCCGCCCCGCACGAATACGGTGGCGATGGCGAGCACGATGGCGGCGATGACCAGCAGCGCCCAGGTCGGCCCGAGTCGTCGCATGAGGATCGCCGAGCCTGCCCCGGTCAGCTGACCCACGGCGACGCCGTTCCACGCCAGCGTGAGGCCGGCCAGCCAGCCCGGCCAGCCTGCTGCCGCGGCTCCCACGAGGGCGAGCGACGGCACGAACAGGCCCGGTCCCGCGTCGGTGATGGCGGCCGCGAAGCGCGAGCCGAAGGTGAAGGAGCGCCCGCCTCCGATCGCTGCTACGGCCAGTGGATCGTCGCTGTCACCGCCGCCGAGGGCCGGCAGCAGAGCGAGCGCCGACCACAGGCCGGCGGCCAGGGGCACCAACGTGCTCGTGCTGATCCCGGCGGCCTCGACGTCATCGTGCTTGATCGCCGTCATGATGGCGAGGAGGTGGAACACGACGGTGGTCGCGGTCGCACCGATGGCGAACGGCCGCGATGTGCGCCACATCGTGCGCATCTGGTGCTGCATGCCGAGGCTGATCTCGGCAGTGGTCGCACTCACGCGGGCGCGACGTGCGACAGGCCGCGCCACGCCTCCTGGAGCGAGCCGTGCTTGCTCAGGAGCACGTCGGTCGGGAACGGTCCCACGAGCGTGTGCCCGCGGAAGACGGCGATGCGGTCGGCGACGACTGCGGCGTCGAGGAGATGGGTGGTCAGCACGACGGCCCGCCCGTGGTCACGGGCCTCGACCAGCAGTTCCGTGATCACCTCGACGCCCTCCGGGTCGACACCGTCGAACGGCTCGTCGACGAGCAGGAGCGGCGGGTCCGCGATCAGGGCCATGGCCAGGGACAGCCGCCGGGACTGGCCATGCGAGTACGCGGCGGCGGGGAGGTTGACGACCTCGCTGAGCCCGAGTCGGTCGGCCAGGTCGTCGATCGCCTGATCAGTGACCACGGCGCCATGGATCC
>Ga0302322_100003053_pt1 | contig 14279 bp, 10 predicted proteins | sample Fen_T0_2_FD_203757 | JGI IMG/M metagenome (GOLD analysis project Ga0302322, IMG submission 203757) | Peat permafrost microbial communities from Stordalen Mire near Abisko, Sweden - Fen_T0_2 | ecosystem: Environmental > Terrestrial > Soil > Wetlands > Permafrost | place: Sweden: Abisko... | reverse complement strand
GTTATCCTTTTTTCACCCCGCCCCCCAAAGCCTGCGGCAGCTCCCCCCCGTAAAGCACTCCGGGGGTTGGGCTGTTCGTCCGCGGGGGTTTGGGGTCGGCCTGACCGGGAATTTTAACAACTAAGAAACAAAGGAACGAAGTTGGGCGGAGGCTGCTGAGAAGCTATACCGATCGTACATTTGTGTTCTGCAGTCCGCGAAAACGGTCGTGCAACAGACGCCGAGAACACTTTCGTGGCATCTGTTCAGAATTTAGAGGTTTTAGAGGCAAGAATATGGTCAGTCCTGCTTCAAAAAACGCTCACAGGGCATTTGCGGCGTTTCTAGCGATGTTTCCATCCATGTCCGCGCCCAGACAAATAAAATCAAACCAGCCCTGGCTCTCTGATGGCTTTAACCCTTATTGCCTGGCTCTGACGATTTGACAGGTTACGGATTCATGTATCTGAAACCTCATATCCAAAGTCTCTCAAACCTTGTATCAACGCCTTACGGTTGCTTACCCAAAATATAATGTATGACGGACAACTCGACAAATCATGCTCAACCTGAATTCCAAGGCTGAAAAATATCCGTCGCCAGCGTAACCGTCGAACCGAGGAACGCGGAAAACTGAACGTGCGTGGAAACAAACCAAAAGTTGATACCGAAATAATAATCGCCTCTTTGGTCGCCCGCAGGGTAGCAAATGGCATGGTGAAATTGACTACTCCGATGATGGACTTGTATCTCAACCCTCCACGCTGGATAAATGCTCTCCCTTCTTCATATCGGCTGGAAACATTCACAAAATCGTTATCAAGCACTCGAATCAAATGCGGCGCGCCTCGAATAAAGTAAATGGCAACTGCAACTGCGATTCCAGCAAGGATAGCTTGGCCAATCATGGCACATAAAAGGAACAACAGAAAACATAAGACTGTAATCGGCAAAATGAAAAACCCGATGACTCTTAATGTTGATTCAAGACGTGGTTTTCGCATAAACGGTGCAACGCTGCAATTTCAGTCGTAACTTGAGTTTACTTTATCGCATTAAATCCCGAGTGTCGAGCGTATAGGCAGCGGACAGAATCCGCGCAAAATAAAATAAATCAAACCAGCCCTGTTTACTCTGCTTGGCCATTACTCGTCAAAAGCATTTGAACTAATTTTCGTTGAACTGGCGAAAACTTCGGAGATACTTGATGTTGAACGGCTCACAAAAATACAATGCGCCAGCCGTATCAATTGGCAGGACGCAATAAAATGAAATCTTTACTCAACAAAAGCTTTGTTGCAATCGCAGGTCTAATCGCTTGCTTTCAATGGAGTCAAATTGCCTATCGCTACGGGCTTTTTTATTACGACTACCACGGGAAACGAGGCTTGAATCATATAGGTGGCGGATTTGAGGTTGCATATTTTATTGATGCTACTTTTGTAATTATAGGAATTTTCGTATTGCACTCACTACGCAATGCCGCTGGCTTTCGGCGGTCATGCACGTTTGCATTCGTATTAGCGAACTTAGCTGGTGGAATAACATTATTCAACATGCATCGGACAGGTGTGCTTGTTAGTTATGCTGAGGCGTTCAATAACTCACGTAGATATTATATTCCTGAACCAAAAGAAGATGAGTCCGCATGGCTGAATTACAAGCAAGCAGAAGCAGTCGGTTCAAATTACTTGTCAACCAATGGATACGCCAATCTTCGTTTGCGCGCTGGCTGGCTTGATGGACGTTACCCAAGATTTTGGTTTTCCACCAATTCGAGCATAATCGAGATAAAAGTAGTGGTCGATAGGCTGAATGGAAAAGTCGGAAATGACTACTCCCATTAAAAACGCAAAAAGCCATACAATATACCTAATATCTTGTCTGTATATAGTGGCGAGGGGACTTCTTCCATTAGACCAGCGCCCGAATTACTTGCTTTAAACTCAACTCCACTTTCTGTTTTGGCGGTCTCCTTTGTCCGGTCTTTTATCTCAATCGTTTTTGCGGCAATGGTCCCGTGACTACCGGCCGACACTCCTTCGGAGTTGGGAGTGCTGGCGCACGGCTACCATGGTGCGACTTTCGTGATTCAAGGCCAGGGAGGAGGACGGCAAGTCGGACGGGGACGAAAGGGACGAATAGGTCGGATGAGACATAGCCCGCCGTCCCGACGTGCAAAAATGCCTTCACGCCGGGACGGACGGGGTAGTAGCAGACTGTGCCCCTTACTTTACCAACCGGAAAAACGCGGCCGGGTTGGTGTTGGGCACGGTGATGGTCGAACTGGTAGTCGTGAGGATGGTGACCCAGTTGGTGGTCAGCAGATTGGTATTTTGCTGCACCTGAAACGGACCGGCACCGCCGCCGGCCCAATTCATGGTGATGTTAGTGCCACTTTTGGCGACGCCAATGAAGGTCGGGGTGACGGCGGCCAGGCTGCCAAACAGGCCATCGTTTTCAACATTGATTCCGGCAGTGAAGTACAGAGTATGGGTGTCGCCACCATTGCCGCCGTTGCCGAAGGCGATGGCCCAGAGGCCCGGCACCTCGAATGGCGTGCCATTGGTGTCGGTCATCAATTCACCCAGCCAGGTGCCGTCCACGGGGTTGAACACATTGATGCGACCGTCGGCAAAGTTGCCCACGAGCAGGTTGCCGCCAAACGCGCCAAAGCCGGTCGGAGCGAGCGCGAGACCCCAGGGCGAATTGAGCACGGATTGAGCGATCAGGCGTTGGAGCAGATTGCCGCTGGTGTCAAACACATCCACATAGCCGTGGCCAATGCCACCGACATCGTCATGCTGGTCCGAATCTTGCAAGGCATAGGCGACGTAGAGTTTGCCCGCGATGTTTTGAATGCCGAACGGGGCATAGCCGGGGGGCAGATTGGTGTCTGAAAAATCACCGGCCAGCGTGACCTGCGCGTAGTTGGTGGCGAAGACATCGACCTTTCCGTTATGAAAATCGGTGGCGTAAAGGTAGTTGTTGGTGCCGACGGAACCATTCGCCAACCCTTTGAAGATGGCGTTGGAAGTGGAGTAATCCACCTTGAGCACGGCTACGGTGCCGCTGCTCCAGGCGGAAATGGTGCCGTCCTCCGTGGAAAAGATAAAACGCGCCATGGCGGTACCGGTGCCCCAAAAGCCGGGCACTGAATTGGCGATGGTGCCGGTGGGTGACGCCGGGCCGGGTTGACCGGCGGGCGGCGGGATGGTGACGACCAAGGCTTGAATCGCGCCGGCGCTATTATAAAGGGTGGACAAGCCGGAGTGGTTGTCGGCGATCCAGAACGGGCTGGTGGCGCTGAAGGAAATCCCCCACGGATTCACCAGATTGGTGTCGGTCACGGCGGCCAGACCGGGGATGTCGGAGACCAGGTTGCTCTGAAGATAGGTTGCTCCGGCAAGGACGCCGGGATTGAGGGCGGCCAGACTGCCAAACAAGCCATCGTTCTCATCATTGATGCCCGCCGTAAAGTAAAGCGTCTGGGAATTGCCGCCGCTGTGGCCATTGCCAAAGGCGATGGCCCAAAGGCCCGGTTCGGAAAAAGGAACGCCGTTGGTATCAGCCAATGCGGCCAGCCATTCACCGGAAACCGGATCATACGCATTGATGAATCCATCGCCGAAATTGCCGATGAGAATATCCCCGGCGAACGGCCCGAATCCCAACGGAGCCAGGGCCACACCCCAGGGGGAATTCAGCGCGCCTTGCGAGGCGAAGCGCTGGAGCAGATTGCCGCTCGTATCGAATACATCCACAAAGCCGTGACCGGGGCCGCCGACATCATCGTGTTGCCCGGCATCCTGTAACGCATAAGTGACGAAAAGCCGGCCGTTGATGTTTTGAATACCAAACGGAGCATAGCCGGGGGGCAGATTGGAGTCTGAAAAATTGCCCGCCAAGGTGACCTGGGAATAGTTGGTGTCGAAAACATCGACTTTCCCATTATGAAAATCGGCGGCGTAAAGGTAGTTGCTGGTGCCGACGGAACCATTCGCCAGCCCTTTGAAGATGGCGTTGGAAGTGGAGTAATCCACCTTGAGCACGGCCGCGGTGCCGCTGCTCCACGCGGAAATGGTGCCGTCTTCCGAGGAAAAGATAAACCGCGCCATGGCGGTGCCGGTGCCCCAAAAGCCGGGCACTGAATTGGCGATGGTGCCGGTGGGTGACGCCGGGCCAGGTTGACCGGTTGGCGGCGGGATGGTGACGACCAAGGCCTGAACCGCACCGGTGCTATTATAGAGCGTGGACAAGCCACTGTGGTTGTCGGCGATCCAAAACGGGCTGGTGGGGCTGAAGGAAATTCCCCACGGATTCACCAGATTGGTGTCGGTCACGGCGGCCAAGCCGGGAATATCGGAGACGAGATTCTTCTGGATATAGGCGTTTTGCGCCTGCGCCAGAGTAGGAGTTGCGGCAGCCAGAGCGATGGTCAGAAGCAGTGCCGAGGCTAAACCTCCCCTGCCCGGCTGCCAGCCAGATTGATGATTTGATGGTGTCATTTGCATAGTACAGTTCGTGGTTGGTTGATTATATCGAGCAAACAGAGGTAGGAGATACCACGCGGCATTTTGTTCCAGAGAAGTTTTGGAAAGGAAAAATTCCCGGGTGCGGCTGAGGATTAGGGCGACGTCCGTTCAGGACGAATGGGACGACGAAGGGATTTGAACAACCAACTTTCGAGACCAGCCCTCAGTCACTGCAAGTATACAAAACAAAGACCTCCCTTGCGGACGCCTCGTTCATTTATTTGCTGATTCATGGACCGTTTCCACCATGGCCAGAATGTTTTCCAGCACCGTGCCCGGCTGGACGTTGTGACAGGAGGAGCAAATGTATCCCTCGCCGCCGGCCCCCAAGGTACGCAGGCAGTCCTGCACTTCGGCGCGCACCTGGTCTACGGTGCCGCGGGGCAGGATGCTCTGGTTGTCCACCCCGCCATGAAAAATGACGCGCGACCCAAATTCCTTTTTCAGTTCGCCCAGCGCCATGCCCGGGCAGGCGTGCTGAATCGGGTTCAGCACATCCACTCCGCAATCGAGAATGGGCTTGAGCAACGGGCGGGCCGCGCCGTCGGTGTGGTAGAACACCCGCAGCCCGTGCGCGTGAATCAAATCGCACCAGCGTTTCAGGCGGGGTTGAAGATACCGCTGCCACAGGCGCGGCGACAGCAGCAGCGATTTCTGCCCGGCGATGTCATCGCTGATGAAAACGAGATCGAGATGCCCCTGGGCGCGGGCGAAGAACACCTTCATCATTTCGGTCTGAATGGCTTCCACCCGGTCCAGAATGGCATCGACCAATTCGGGATTTTCGAGGAGGTCCATTATGGACTGCTCCAAGCCGCGCAACTGGCAGTAGATCTCGAAAAGCGAAACCCAGGGGCCGATGACGGCGTAATTCGGGGAGGCTTTTTGCGCCAGCGCCACGGCGGCGTCATAGTCGAAGCGCGCCACCTGGGGCCACCACGGATATTGCTCGAGCGAGGCGGGGGTATTGAAATCCGCGAGGGGGGCGGCGCCAAATTCGGCATAGTGCGCCTCGCCGGCCTGGACTTCCTGCAACGGCACGCCCCACATGGTGCGCGTACCCCCGGACTCGGCACCGGCGCCGGATTGACCACCGGCGCGCTCGCCAGCGACGGTACGATAATCCATAAAATCCCAGACGATCTTGTCGAGCCCCAGAGCGCGCCACATGGCAAAGTCGTCGGCCACCTTAAAATGGTTGCGCAGGGCGGCGGCGATTTCGGGAGTGTGCCAGAGATCCACGGGCAGGCGGTCAACGGGCTGTCGGTTTAATACGGCCAGAATGCGTTCCTTGGGGGTCATAGTATGGGCAAATTTTTCAGCAACGCACGGAGGCGTTCGCCGGTTGCAAGACGGCGTAGAAGGCATCCAGGCTGGTGAGCGGGGCGTTGGGCGGCAAATCGCAGCCGGAAGAAAGCACGAAATTGCGATGCGTCGCCGTGGCGGCCAGCAACTCCGCGGCTTGGGCGGTAATCCCGGCGGCGGACGATTGCACGAAGACGCCGGCGGGATCAAGATTGCCACACAACACCACGTCGGGCGAAACCTTGCCGAGCGCGCCCGTGATGTCCATCGGGGCTCCGAAATGAAACGCTTTCAGGCCGGTTTCGAGAATGGCCGGCAAATGCAGCAGCTTGGCGGCGCAGTTGTGCAACACGATGGCGAACGATTCATCATTCACGCCCGCGGCGATTTGTTTGATGTAGGCGCTGGAATTCGCCGACAGCCCGCGCGGCGAGAGCAGCCCGGCGGCGGGCTCGGCCATGATGACGCCGTGGGCGCCGGCGGCGCGGAAGGCGTTGAGGTAGCCGGTGAGAAAAATCGTGCATTTTTCCAGCAAGGCATGCATCAGGGCCGGCTCGGTGATGGTCAATTCCATCGCTTCGCTCACGCCCACGAGACGGGCCGCGAGGGAGAATGGGCCGATGCAGCCGGCCATGACAAATGGCCCGCCGGTCATCCGCCGGAGCAACCGCACGGCGTCAAGATACACGCCGGTGCGGCGGTCGCCCGGCTGCGGTATTGCGAGGCGGTTTGCCTGCTCCTGACTGGCGATGAGCCGCCCGGTCACTGTGGGGACTTCAGAATCGGAAACCGCGATGGTGCAGCCGAAGGCCTCGGCCTCGGCGCTGAGATCCATCGCGGAGAGCACGAACGGCGAATGGTAGCGTTGCCGGAGCGCGGCCTGGACATCAAACTGGGCCTGCGGATTGGTGACGATGTCCGAGACCTTCGCGCCGGTGAGGGCGAGGCCGGGGTAAACCGCCACGGGCAAGGCCAGGCGCTCTGGTGAGTGCAAGACGAGCTGGTTGAAACGGGTCATGACGAGCTCAGGTGCCAACGGCGTTTCTCGCTGCGGCAATTACGCCGGGGACAAGGGCTAGTTCATCAACAGACTTGGGAGTTTTGGTGTCGCCAGTGAGAACCGTTTCCAGAAGCTTTTTGAGGTGGGGCATGTTGGGGGTTCAGATGATTTAATGCCATTTTGCCGTATCCAGAGAGTATGCAAATACACAAACTGGCTTATTCGGTGGAAAAACTGGCAAATCCCCCCGCGGATGCTTTGACGGTCGTGACGTCTGGCTAAAATTCGAACCTCCTTTGCGCCTTGGCAGCCAACCCGGCTGGAATGCTCCCCTACACTTTGCGCGTAATCCGTGTCCCATTTTCTGTCCCGCGACACTTCAACCGGAGCGGACACACCGTGTTAACAATCTGTCAACAACTCATTCAGCAAATCCATTGACACGCAAAAGCGCCGGCGTAGAGTCGAATTATGGCCACGGAGGAACAAAGGAGGCTGGGTGCTGTATCCAACGGAATACGCTGGCGCAAGTGGGGAACCTATGTTGCGGAACGGGCATGGGGATCGGTCCCGGAGGATTATTCGCCGGACGGCAACGCGTGGGATTTCTTTCCCCACGAGCATGCGCGCATGCGCGCATATCGCTGGCATGAGGACGGCCTGGCGGGCTTCTGTGATGAGCAACAAAATCTCTGCCTGAGCCTGGCGTTGTGGAATGGCCAAGACCCCATCCTCAAGGAGCGTTTGTGGGGGCTCGGCGGCGGCGGCCAGGGCAACCACGGCGAGGACGTGAAGGAAGTGTACTTCTATCAGGACGCCACGCCCACGCACAGCTACAACCGGATGTGCTACCTGTATCCGCAAACGGCTTATCCGTTCGATGCATTGCTTCAATCCAACACCAGCGGGGAGGCCCCGCAGGAGACGGAACTTTACGACCTTCTGCGCGGCGATTTTCAGGCGGGACGTTATTTTCAGGTGGTGGTGGAATATGCCAAGGCGGGCGTAGACGATGTGCTGGCGCGCATTCGTGTGACCAACATGGCGAGCCAGCCAGCGGACGTGCATGTGTTGCCGCAAATCTGGTACCGCAACACGTGGACGTGGGAAGGCGAGCCGCCGCCGGAAGACAAGGTGACGCCCTGGCAGTTGCAGCAGGTGGCGAATGGACAGATCGCAACGGCGACGAAGCATCCGATGCTGCCGGTGCAAACGTGGTCGGTCACGGACCAATACGGCGATCGCGGGACGCTGCTGTTTACGGACAACGAGACCAATTGGTGGCGGCTCTGGCCGGATCGCGCCCGCCCCGGGGAGCGGCCGGCGAAAGACGCGTTTAACATTTATCTAATTGCGCAGGAACAAGCGAAACATTCGGCGGCCACCGGGCAAACCCTGAACATTGTAAATGGCGTGGCCTTGAACGCGGTGCGGACCGATGGCAAGGGGAGCAAGGCGGCGGCGTGGTTCAAGCGCACGCTGGCAGCCGGAGAAACGTGGGAGATCCGCGTGCGGCTGGCGCCGGCGGGCGGGCCGGCGGATCCGTTCGCGGATTTTGCGACGGTGATGCAAACCCGGAGCGCCGAGGCGGATGACTTTTACGCGGCGGTGCAATTGCCGACGTTGACGCCGGAGGAGAAACTGGTGCAGCGGCAGGCGTTTGCGGGGCTGCTCTGGAGCCGCCAATTTTACCGGTACGACGTGGCGCGCTGGCTGAATGGCGACCCGGCGGTACCACCGACGCCCAGTCCGGCACGCAAGCAGAGACCGAGTCCAAAGAATCCCACGGGCGGCCTCGGTCGCAACGCCGGTTGGCAACACCTTGATGCCGGGGATGTAATCAACATGCCCGACGGCTGGGAATATCCGTGGTTCGCGGCGTGGGATCTGGCGTTCCACAGCGTGGCGCTGGCGTTGATTGATCCGGATTGGGCCAAGTTCCAGCTTTTGCTGCTGATGCGCCCGTATTATTTGCATCCTGACGGTCAGCTTCCGGCTTATGAATGGAATTTCAGTGATGTGAACCCGCCGGTGGCCGCGTGGGCGGGGCTGGCGATTTATCGCCGGGGCGTTCAGGGCAAGAGCGGCCCGGCCGCGAGCGATCTGGATTTTCTGTCCGAGTTGCTTTCCAAGCTAGAGATCAACTTTACATGGTGGATGAATCGCGAAGACCAGGAAGGCGACAACGTCTTTCAAGGCGGCTTCCTCGGGCTGGACAACATCAGTATTCTGGATCGCAGCAATTGCGGGGGCATCACCTTGGAGCAGACGGATGCCACGGGCTGGATGGCGATGTTTGCGGCGAACCTGTTTGAGATTTCCATGGAACTGGCGATCAACGGACGGGGCTTGCACTACGAAGACCTGGCGATTTACTACCTGGACCATTTCGTGCGCATCGCGATTGCTTATCGCGATCCGGCGAGCATTGATCCGAGCTTGGAATCACTGTGGCATGAAGTGGATGGATTTTTCTACGACCACGCCTATCTCGGCAACAACACGCCGGACATCATCCTGCGCATTCGGTCCGTGGTGGGTTTGGTGCCGTTGTTTGCCAGCGTGCTCGCGCCAACGGCCACCTTGCAAAAGCTACCGAAGGTTGTGCAACACCTCAACTGGCTGCAAGCGCATCGCCCGGAGGCGGCAAGAGCGCTGCCGGAACTTTTTCCCGCGCAAAATGCCGATGGCTCGGCGCCGGACCGGTTGCTTTCGTTGTTGCCGGCGGATGCGGGGGCGGCGCTGGTCCGCGTCCTGAACCGGGTGCTGGACGACGAACAGTTTCTCTCGCCGCAGGGGATTCGTTCGCTTTCGCGCGAGCACAAGGAATTTCCGTTTACCGATGAGCGTCTCGGGCAGCCGGTGGCGTACCAGCCGGGGGTGTCGACGGGGTGCGCCAAGATCAAGGGTGGGAACTCCAACTGGCGCGGCCCGGTGTGGATGCCGATCAACTATCTGCTGATCGAGTCCCTGCGCACCTTGCATCGCCACCACGGTAACAAGGTGTTGCTGACGCTGAAGGAGAAGGCCTGGCAGCACACGCTGACGCTCGACGACGCGGCTGAAGAAATTTCCCGCCGCCTGGCCGGATTGTTTCTGCCAGGAGCGGCTGGCCGGCGTCCGAACAACGGCGGGGACCCGTTGTTTGACCAGCCAGGATTTTCAGATCAGGTGCTGTTCTACGAATATTTCGATGGCGACACCGGCAAGGGGCTGGGCGCCAGCCATCAAACGGGCTGGACAGGATTGGTGGCGCCGCTGTTGCAGGATGCGTCCGCCGCGGCCATCCCGAAGCCGGCGGGAACCAAGCCGGTGATCTACCAACTCGTGGTGCGCTATTTTGGCAACACGAACCTGACGAACCAGTTGGACGGCACGCTCCGGCAAAACGGTTGCGGGACGTTCGCGGATATCAATGCGACCGCCATCGCGGAGTTGAAAAATTTGGGCGTGACGCATGTTTGGCTCACTGGAATTCTTCGCCAGGCGACGCGGACGGATCGTTCGGCACTCGGGCTGCCGGCGGACCCGCCGGAGATCTGCAAGGGCAAGGCCGGATCCTTCTACGCGGTGCGTGATTATTTCGATGTCGGCGCGGATTATTGTTCGGCGGCGGCCACGACTGCGGATCGGCGGTTGCAGGAATTCCGGGATCTGGCCGGGCGGCTGCACGCGGCCGGTCTCGAGGTGATCATAGATCTGGTACCGAACCACGTTTCCCGGAATTACGATACCGCGAGCGATGCGCTGGCGTTCGGCCGGCAGGACGATCAGGCCCAATTCTTCGCACAAGACAACAGCTTCTTCTACCTGGTGAACCCGCCGGGGCAACCGCTGTATCTCGGCAGCACCTTATTCCCCCGGGAAGATGGCAGTCCGGGCCACACGCCCAAAGCCACGGGAAACAATATAACCTCGGCCGCGCCACCGCCGGATTCTTGGTATGAAACGGTGAAACTCAACTACGGCTGGAACTTCGTCACCAATCAAGGCAGTTACTGGCCCATCCCGAAAACGTGGATCATCGTGGACACCATCCTGGCGTTCTGGCAGGCGCAGGGCGTGGATGGGTTCCGCTGCGACTTCGCCCACTATGTGCCGGCGGAGGCGTGGAACTGGCTCGTCTCGCGGGCGCGAAGCCGACGTGCCACATACTTCTTTGCCGAGGCTTATCCGAACCAGGGTTTTGGCAGCCCGGTGCAAAACCTGGACCAACTGGTTTTGGCGGGGTTCGATGCCGTTTACGATTCGCCCAGCTACGAGCTGCTCAAGAAAATGTATCTGGGCTGGAACAGCATCGGGGATTGGACGCAATACGTTGACAGCACGCAAGCGCAGCGGGATCACCGCGTGACGTACTTGGAGAACCACGATGAACGGCGGATTGCGAGCCCGGTGGTGGGCGGCGGCGCCGCAGGCGGCAACGGCGCGGGGTCCGGCTTCGGTTCGATGGCGGCGGGTTATCAACTGGCGCCGCTGCAGTTTCTGCACGGGCGCAATCCAGTGATGCTGTTCAACGGACAGGAAGTGGGCGAACCCGGGGCGGGCGCCACGGGTTTCAAAGATGACAACGGGCGCACGACCATTTTCGATTACTGGAGCATGCCGGAGTTCACCAAGTGGGTGAATGGCCATGCGTACGACGGCGGGTTGCTGTCGGCTGGACAGACCGAACTGCGTACTTTCTACGCGGGGCTTTTGAATTTGTGCCAGGATCCGGCGATTGCGGCCGGCGAATATCAAAGCCTGTCGGTGAGCGGCGCGGCGGCATTTGTGCGCTGGCAACCGGGCGCAAAACGCGTGGTTTTAGTCGTGGCCAATCTGGAAGAATCTCCGACGAGCAGTTTTCAAATTCAGATCCCGGCATCTGTGGCCGCCGCGGCGGCGTTGGCGGTCACGGCGCAGCCCCGGGTGCTGCTCGGGACACCAGTGAGCTTCAGCGCGGGAACGCCAGCCAGCCAAGGGCTGCAGCTTCAATTGGCCAACCAGCGTTCGGCGGTGATTGAATGGGCGTGACCGGGCATGCGCAATTTGTGATGGCGGTGTCCGGGCGGAATGACGAATGACCGAGGCGTGTTTTGAAAGCCTAAAATTTACGATTTTGGAACCTGTGCAAAGTTAGCATTGTCTTTGAAAGTGGTGCTTACTCATGAAAAGGCCTGCCCGGTTTCACGTGCCGGTGAAGCGAGCCCCGGTTAGCCCGACTTTCGCAACTGGCAGGTGATTTCAACTTTTTTTCGTTGGTGAGCAGCGAATTCCCCTGTAAATCGGGGTCTGCTTTTTCCAAAAGCGGTTTGGTGCAGACCCACCCTCTTCCAGGACGGGCGCGGCGTTTGGGAGAGTGTTCGGTGCATGGCCAAGCCATTTTTGCAATGTCATCACCGGTTCAAAAACGGGAAGGATCATTGCTATTGGAGCATCGTCGAGAAAGTGCGCACGGCGCTGGGTTGGGTCCAACGGCCCTGGTTGTACTTGGGCGAGATCAATGACAGCCAGAAGGCGGCCTGGACCAAGGTCACGGAGGTGTTTGATCCGATGCAAAACCAAACCCGCCCACTGGCGTTGTATCCGTCGGATCGGGCCGTACCCGAGCATGCCAGCGAGTATGGCGTGCAAGTGCGCTTGAGCGAGTTTGTGTTGCGCCACCCGCGGCAATGGGGCGCCTGCTGGATCGGCTACCGTCCGTCTTTGGGAACAATTACAGTTGGCTGAGTTTTGGCGCGAACGGCTGCCCAATTCGCGGGAAGGGACTTGTTGGCGGCATGTCTTGGAGACCTTGACCATTTATCGGTTGGTGGATCCGGGCAGCGAATGGCGACTGCACCGGCACTGGTTTCAGCACAGCGCGATGGCCGATTTGCTGGACGAGGATTTCGCGTTGGCGCAGAAGGATAATCTGTACCGTTGTCTGGACAAGTTGTAGGCGCATCGCTCGGCGCTCTTTCAACATTTGCGGCAACGGTGGCAAGACTTGTTCGGGTGAAGTTTGAAGTGTTGCTCTATGATTTGACCAGCACGTATTTCGAGAGTGCTCCGCCCTTTCCGGAAGGCGACCAGCGGCAGTACGACTACAGCCGGGACCAGCGGCCGGACTGTGTGCAGGTGGTGATGGCGCTGATGGTCACGCCGGAAGGTTTTCCGCTGGCATATGAAGTGCTGGCTGGCAACACGGCCGATAAGACGACCCTGCGCGACTTTCTCAAAAGGAGCGAAGAACTGCACGGCAAGGCGGAGCGTATTTGGGTGATGGACCGCGGCATTTCGACCGAGGAAGTGCTGGCTGAAATGCGGGCCAGCGATCCTCCGGTGCGCCATCTGGTTGGCACGCCCAAGGGACGGTTGAATCGGCACAGGCAGGCGTTTTTGGAACTGCCCTGGCAAGCGGTGCGGGAGGGCGTCCAAGTCAAACTTTTGGCAGAGGACGACGAATTGCTGGTCTTGGCCGAAAGCAAAGACCGGGTGAACAAGGAACGCGCGATGCGGCGGCGGCAATTAGAGAGCTGTGGCAGCGGTTTAAGGAACTGGCGCAAAGGGAACTGAGCCGTGATCAACTCTGGCTCAAATTGGGCGCGGCCAAGCACCAGTATCCGGCGGCCGGGCGGTTGGTGGCGGTGGCGGTTCCGGAAGCGGGCGCCACGCTCCAGCTACCCAGTTTTAAATTTGAATTGCGCAAGAAAAAGCTGCGTCAGGTTCACAAACGCGAGGGTCGTTATCTATTGCGCAGCAATCTCAGCGCCCAAGAGCCGGAGAAGTTGTGGCAGTTTTACATGCAGTTGACCCAAGTGGAGGCGGCCTTCAAAGCTCTCAAAGACGACCTGGCCTTGCGCCCAATCTATCATTCCGATAAACAACGGATCGAGGCGCACATTTTTGTCTCGTTCCTGGCCTATTGCCTGCACGTCCATTTGCGCGCCCGCCTGCGGCCGTTGGCCTCGGGCCTAACCCCGCGCGCCGCGCTGGACAAGTTTGCCGCCATGCAAATGCTCGACGTGCATTTTCCCACCACCGACGGACGGGAATTGATTTTCCGCCGTTACACCCAGCCGGAAACCAACCACAAATGATCCTGGCCCAACTGGGCTAGGAACTGCCGCCCCAATCGCCACCCCGCATCACCCAGAAGGGACAAGTGCTGTCGGAATAAAGCCTTGGTGCAGAACTTTCGCCCAAAGTCGCCTTTTATCAGGGATTTTCGCGTCTCAACCCCTCCAGTTGCGAAAGTCGGGTTAGTGCTTGTTAACACTAATGCGTAACGCTTCAAAAATGAGCGCCAAGACGACAAAGCCAGTAAACATGACGTCGAGCTTATCAAAGCGAGAGAACACCCGGCGATAGCTCTTGAGCCGTCGGAAGAGGCGTTCAATTTCGTTTCGCCGACGATAGGCGACGCGATCCAATTCCCAAGGGTTCAAGCGGTTGGGATTGGGCGGCACGATTGTGGTATAGCCCAATTCGTGGGC
>Ga0302322_100003050_pt1 | contig 14287 bp, 8 predicted proteins | sample Fen_T0_2_FD_203757 | JGI IMG/M metagenome (GOLD analysis project Ga0302322, IMG submission 203757) | Peat permafrost microbial communities from Stordalen Mire near Abisko, Sweden - Fen_T0_2 | ecosystem: Environmental > Terrestrial > Soil > Wetlands > Permafrost | place: Sweden: Abisko... | reverse complement strand
CTGTTCGAGCAGGAGCGCGCCCTTGTTCTCGATCCAGGCAAAGGCGATGCGCAGCGATTTGCGCGCGGCTTTCGTCTTCTTGCCAGGGTACGTGGTGGGATTGCCTTCGCGAAATGCCTGGCATGCTTGGCGCACAGGGCACGCGGGACAGGCGGGATCGTCTGGCCGGCACAAGGTCGCGCCGATATCCATGAGCGCTTGGTTGATGTCGCCTGGATGTTGGCAATCGACGAGAAACTGGGCCTGCTCGCGCACGGCACTCACCAGGGCTGGTTCGTCCGCCCGGCCAGGCAAGGCGAACACCCGCGACAACACGCGCACCAGGTTGCCATCCACGGCCGCGGCTTTGGCGGCGAATGCGATCGATGCAATCGCGGCGGCGGTATACGCACCGATACCTGGCAACTTCCTAAGCTCAGCCTCGCTGGTGGGGATCTCTCCGCCCAGCTCTGAAACGACTACCCGCGCGGCCTTGTGCAAATTGCGAGCGCGCCGGTAGTAGCCAAGTCCGGCCCAGGCCTCGCACACCGTGCGTTCGTCGGCAGCAGCCAGCGCCGCAACGGTCGGGAACTGGCGTAGAAACTCGGCGAAGCGCGGTACCACGGTTTGCACCTGGGTTTGCTGGAGCATGATTTCGGAAACCCAGATGGCGTACGGGTCGCTCGTTCTGCGCCAGGGCAAGTCGCGGCCGTGTTTGCGGTAGAAGGCAAGCAGCGCGCGTTGCACTTCGCCTTGGACTTGGACCGCGGACTTCAACGCTTCCACAGGCTCATGCCCCGGTAGTCGTTGCTGAAGCCAACGGCGCGCAATGCCGCCGCGAATGGAGAAGCATTGGCGCTTGCACCGTTGACGGTTTCCACGGCCACCATGGAAATAGGCGAAAACTCACGGCCAAGAAAAAATCGGTAAATGGCCAGCGCCGGTTCCAGCGCCGCATCGCTCGGCTCGGTCAGGACCGTCAATTCCTTGCCGCTCTTCTGCAGCACCAGCAGCAGCTGGCTGCCACGGAAAACCATCCAGTTGCTGGCTACGCGGCGGGGAAGCTGCGGCGAAAGGGCGTCCAAGCCCAGGCCGCACACCGAGGCTGGATCGCAGGCGTTCACGAAGTAGACGCGCTCGCCGGGCAGCGGCTCGGCCAAGCGGCGAATGGCCTCGTGGGTGGCGAATTGAATGCCGGGGACGCCTTCGAAAAAATGTCCTGAAATGATCTCGCCCGAAAGTTCGAGCAGGCGCAGGGCTCGAAAGAGCTTGGCCCAGCGCAGGGACGGCAGCTCGTGTTCGAGCAGTTCGCGAAAGACCACGCCGTAGCGGGCGAGCACCATGCGGGCGCGTTCCTTGTCTAGCTCGGCGTTTGCTACCGGACTACGGTCCTGCCGACCCTGAAGGTAGCGCCAGTTGCCGGCACTCGGCCGCGAGCGCTCCCAGCGGCGAAACCCAGCGCGGCCCGCGCTGCCGGCTTGGCTTGGCACTTCGGCCGAAAAGTCGCTCAAGATGCCGCGCCGAACGGTTTCGTAGCTGTCCGTGGCCACCCGTCCCTGCCAAGCCTGGTCCCACAGCACCTGCGCTAGCGGGGACGTGCCAAGGGTTGTCGACGTAGCCAGATCGAAAAACCCAATACCGCGTTCCGATTCCTTCAGTCGGCGCAGGAGCAAGGACTCGGGACTACTGTCGTCCCCGAGCGCGGCTTCGGCCTTGTTCAGGAACAATTCCTGGTCGCTCGGGAACGCAAACGAAACCTTCTCCTTGCCGCAACCGAACCACATCAAACCGTAAGACTGAAAGAGCGTGTCGAGCCACGACGGGTAGTACGGATCGAGGCGGCTCGGTAGCACGGCCTCTTCCCACAGCTCCGCCGAGAGCGGAAACCCGAACAGGCGATCGAGCGCGCCTTGCAGGGGGGCGAGCCCGCCGACTTGCCGGCCGAGCCCTTGCCATTCGAGCAGGAAGTGCGGCAGGTCAAGGGCCGGACGCGGCTGCAGCGCTTGTTCGGCGGCTGCGCGCCGGGTGGCCCGGTGCAGGCGCAGCAGGCGCTCGGCATTTTCGGCATCGCAGAAGAAGCGTTCAGCGTGACCGTCAATCAACTGTCCGGCCACGATGCTCTCGGTCTCAAGCAGCTCGTCGAGGATGGGCGGCAGCTCGGCCTCGCTGAAGCCAAGCGTGGCGGAGATATCGCTGGCCGAGACCGCGGCGCGGCTGCGCAGAAAGTCGGCGAGCAACGTGGCGGCGGATTCGGAATCGGAGGTGTGGGAATGGGCTTGCACGTACGCAAGGAGATGGGCGGGCGCTCCGCCGAGAAACAGGCGCAAGTCGCGAAGCTCGTCGGCCTTGGCACCACGCAGACCGAGAAAGCGCGGCATATCGCCGAGGTCGGACACCAGCTCCTGGCTTGCGCCGGGAAGGGTGTAGGCGACCAACGACGCCAGCGGATCGTCCGCACCGGCCAACTTTTCGTCAGGCGGAAGATCGGCCAGCCAGGACGCGACCACCGCGGCCGGCACAAGTAGGATCTCGCGCACGGCCAGCAAGATCTCCTCGTGCGTGGCTGGCTGGTAGCCGGGGTAGGTGCGCAAGAGCTTGGCGGCGAACGCGGTCGCAAGCTCGACGGGCACGGCCGGATAGGTGCTGGCGCCATGAAACAGATCGCGAAAGAGACCCTCGGCCAAATTCGAGCGCCCGCCCGCACCGGGCGCGTCGTCGAGATACATGTGGTAGTTGGTCTGGCGAAACACGATGCCGTCCGAAAAGGGCGTGGGGTGGGCCGGCCGGGTCACGTGCAGGGCGATGCGCTTGTGGGCGATGTCGTCGAGCAGACCGGCCAGGGTCGGGATTTCGAATTCGTCCTCGAGCAAGTCGCGCCAGGTTTCGAGCAGGATGGGGAAATCTTCGAAGCGCATCACCGAGGCCAGCAATTTCTTGGAACGCAGGCGATTGAGCCACAGCGGATAGCGCTTCTTTGCGTCCCCGCGCGGAAGCAGAAGTGCCCGGCTACTGTTCTCGCGAAAACGCGAGCCGAACAGCGCGGTTTTCTCCAGGCCAGCGCGCAGCAGCTCGTCGAGCCTGTGCGACGGAACGAGAGCGAACAGCGTGGCCGGATCCAAGCCGTCGGGAAACATGAACAAAATCTGGTCGTTGGTGGCAAAGGCATCGAGCGGGCTGCCGTGCTCGCGCTCCCATGCCTCGGCCAGGGCAATGGCCAACGGCCGGTTGACCTTACCGCCCCAGAAGGTGTGCAGCACCACCTGCTGCGTTTCCGTCGGCTCCGATGGATCCCTGCTGCACTCGACGAGCACGCGTTGGCGGCCGGGCAGGGGCGCGCGGGAAACCTCACGCTGGCGGGCGAGGAAACGCACCAGGTTGCGTGCGCTGGCCGCGTCCATGCCGTGGTCTTTGCCAAGCTCGTCGGCGAACCCGGGCTTGTCGAGGCTGCGCTCGCATACATCGAAGAAATCGAGCAACGCGAACGAGGCCTGGGTCGAGCGATTCTGCTCTTCGGCCTTCCAGAACGGAATCATGGGGCCGTGGGGATCCGCGGGCCCGACCTCGACGTCGTTGTGGGTGACCTTGAGGATGCGCCAGGCCTGCGTGCCCAGACTGAACTGGTCGCCAAGCCGGCGCTCCCACACGAATTCCTCGTCCAGCTCGCCGATCACCGCTTTGCTGTCGGCGATACGCAGGTGGTAATAGCCGCGATCCGGGATGGTGCCGCCCGATTGGTAAAGGACGAACTCGGTCCCCGCGCGGGTCGTGAAGGTGTTCTTGGCCCGGTCGACCAGCGCGCGCTGGCGCAGCTCGCGAATGGGCGCGTCGGCGTAGCGGCCGGCCAGCATGGCGATCACCAGATCGAAGTGCCGACGGGGCAACCCTTGATACGCGGTGATGGTGCGCACGAAGGCGAAGAGCTGATCGAGATCCCAGACCGTGCCACAGCCCATGGACAGTAGCACCTGGGCCAGCACGTCGAGGGCGTTGTGGATGGGCTGGATCTCTTCCACGTCGCCACGCCGGACCATGGCTTCCATCGACGCGGCCTGCGCGCCGTCGAGGCCGTGCAAGACGAATAAACTGGCCTTGCTGGTGCCGCCCACGCGGTGGTCGGCGCGGCCGATGCGCTGGAGCGACTGCGCCACCGAGGGCGGCGTGCCGACCAGGATCACCTCCTCGACCGAACCGATGTCGATACCGAGCTCTAGCGATCCGGTGGCCACCACCGCGCGCAGGCGGCCTTGCTTCATGCGCTCTTCCACATCGAGACGGATCTCGCGCGACAGCGATCCGTGGTGCGAGTAGGCAATGGGTTCGCTTTCACCAGCGTTGAGCAAACGCGCGATCTTCTCCACCGAGCGCCGACTGTTGGCGAAGACCAGGGTGCTGCGATTCTTTTCGATGATTTTCTTCAGATCGCCGGCCAGCGCCTCCCACCACAGATCCGCCGCGTCCGGACCTTTGACGATTTCAATATCCGGCGTGCAAACAGTGAGGGCAATCGAACGCATGTCCGCCGCGCGCACGACGCGCACGGGGCGCGGCCGGTAGCTGGCCTCCGGCCCGCGCAGCTCGTAGCCGGCCATCCAGGCGGCGATGGTCTCCGGTGGCCGCACCGTCGCCGACAGGGCGATGCGCTGAAGATTCGGGGCAGACATGGTCAACCGCTCGACCGCCGACATCATGTACGTGCCGCGCTTGCTGCCGGCCAGGGCGTGAATTTCGTCGAGGATGACCGTTGTGAGTCCGCCAAAAAGCTGGCGGCTTTGCTTGCCGGTCAGCATGAGATTCAGACTCTCGGGGGTGGTGATGAGGATTTCGGGCGGGTGGCGCAGCATCGCGCGTCGCTGGTCGTCGGGGGTGTCGCCCGAGCGGGTCATCACGCGGATGGGCGGAAAGGGGACCTTCTCCTGTTCGAACAGGGCACGCAGCTCGGCCAGCGGGGCGAGCAGATTGAGCCGCACATCGCTGTTCAAGGCCTTGAGCGGCGACAAGTAGAGCACGCGCACGGCGCCGCAAGCAGAGCGGCCACTCACCAGGTTGTCGATGGCCGACAGAAACGCAGTCAGGGTCTTTCCGCTGCCCGTCGGCGCGCTGACCAGCACGTGCTCGCCCCTGGCGATGATGGGCCAGGCTTGCACCTGCGCGTCGGTGGGCGCCGGGAAACGGCTTTCGAACCACCGGCGAACCAGCGGATGAAATTGTTCCAGTGCCTGCGCGGACATGCGCGAAAGCTTACGCGATCAGCGCGTTCGTGTGGTCGCCAGGTACCAAGCTGGCCTGGTTTCCGTGATACAATTCACGACTCCTTTCAGTGCGCGAAGGCGGTCCAAAGCCGCCTTCGTGGTGTCTGGACAAACCGGAGGTTAGTCCCGTGAAAAACTGCATCGTGGCCGTCTTCGTGCTAGCGCTACCGCTCGCTGGTTGTGGCTCGTCAGACAGCAAGACGACCACCGTTGTGGCCTTCCAAGGGACGCTCAGCCCGGCGCCGGGGCTTGCCGCCTCGGACTTCACGGTGTGGGGACCCAGCGACGACGCCCCAGCGGCGGTGTCGGCGAGCGGAGCGTGGAGCGCCAACGGCTACCCTCATCGCACGGGGATTCTTTTCGCCACTCCGAAGAGCGGTTCAGCAGCCGCGGCTAGCCTCGGAGCGGAGAGCGGACTCTACATGACGCCAGCCGCTGACAGCGCTCGCGTGGTGAAGGGCGGCGACATCGGATCAACGGATGGTGGCGCGGGCTATTCCGCCGAGCTCGACGGGGGTGCCCTGGACGGTGGAACGCCGACCCATGCTGGCACCGGCGGTGCAGCCTACGGGGTTGCGACCGACGGGGACATGGCCATGGACGCTACCACCACCGTCATCTCCATGTTGATCATGCACCCCATGCTGGCCCATCCGTCGTCCGATGTTTCGGCGGCGCAGTTGCGCTGGATGACCGCGCGCATGGCCAGCGGTTGGCCGTGCTTGGCCCAGGCCGCGGTGGTCTACGATGCCGACCTGCTTGCGCGTCTGGACTTCTCGGTGGACGTGAATTTCACCACGCCTTTTGCGGCCTGTCTCGATGACGTGGCCACCATGCCAGTCACCACGCCGACGGTGCCGACGGGAAAGCAAGCCAAGCAGCTTCTGACGCTGCCGCCTTCGCCAACCGGACCTTTCCTGGACAATGGCGATCAACCGGTGGACGTGAACCTGGCGAACGCGGGTATCCAGGTGTCCAGCGTGGCCCAGGTTTCGGCCGACAACAAGGCTGCCATCGTGGAGCCGAGCACCAAGAACGGCACTGGGCTCGACTACTACTACACCGTCAGGCAGATCGACGATTCGCTGAGCAAGCAAGGCACCGACAGTCCGATCTTTGCCTCGCCCGAGCAGTTGGTACTCCATTCCACGGGCTCGGTGCTGGCCTCTGGATTCATCCCGTCCAGTTCCTACTTTGGCTACCTCGATGTGGTCGGCAACTCCATCGAGACCGTGACCTCTTTCGTTACCGGCTTGGCCGTCAAGGCGCCCAATCGCAATGTCACCTTGCCCAGCCAGCACATGTACGAGGTTCGCTTCTTCAGCGGTGGTTTCGGGTTCGGCGTGACCGCCGATGCCTACGCCTTCGCCAGCGCGAATTTTTCCACCGAACACAACGATGCGCTTTATCAGAACGTGGCCATGGCCGTGGTCGAGATGATCGCCATCATTCCGGGCGCGGGCGAAGTCCTGGCCGAGGGAGAAGGGGGCAAGATTCTTCAGGAGGTCGTGCAGAAGACCATCGTGGATCTACGGAAGCTGCTCGCAGACAAGGGCGCCAACGTGACTGGCGATGACGTGTACAACCTGATGTACGGCGTGGTCAAGACGGCGCTCGACGCGGCCGTCAGCTCGGTCACCAGCGACGTGCAGGCTGGCGTGGGCAAGCGGCTGCTGGGATGGCTGGTGGGTGGCGGCAAGAAGGCCATCGCGACCGTGGTCGGCTTGCCCGGCAAAGTGGCCAAGGGCGGCGCCCTCGGCAACCGCGCCTTCCGCCTGTCCAGCCCCGAGAGCGTGATGGAGTACACCATCGTCGCGGTCGGCTACAAGCCGGGCAACTGCGAACCCTTCATGAACACCATGGTTATCCAGTACGGGGCGTATCCGGCCGACTGCAAGGCCTGCGCGAACCTGGCTTGCCCAAGCGAATGCAACGGGTGCGGCAGCGCGTGCCTGGCGATGGGGAAGACCATCGCAACCAGCAACAACGACGCCTGCCAGATCTGCAACGCCACTGGGAAATCGAGCGACGCCTGCAGCAAGGCATTCCTGAAATCCATGAACGATGTGGCGTACACCCCTGGCGCTGGCCAGCCGCAGGAGATGGTGCAGAACGTTCGTGTCTGCATCATCAACGCCTGCGATGCGTGCCTTGCCTGGTACTCCGCGCAAGCGGTCTGCGTCTTCCCGACGCAGTGAGGTGTGCCGCGATCACAGCGCTCTCGGGCCGCACTTCCCGGTGGCGCAACCCTAGATTTTCCATGCGCGATCAGGCAGGGTTGGGGGTTCTTACGATCAGGTACTGGACCACCCCCGCACAGGATTGAACGACATGATGTTTTCTCGTCGAATCCTTCAGGCTCCTGTCTGGACAGCAGCTCTCGTCACATTTTGTGGAATCGCCGCCTGCCGGCCCGCGGTGTACACCGGAAACCCTTCGGGCGGTTCGGCTGGATCGAGCCTTGGGGGACAGAGCGGAGCTGGAGGAACTTCGTCCGCTGGGGGAACTGCGGCAACTGGCGGTAGCTCATCCGTGGGCGGCGCAGGGGGCGGCGGTGGAAGCAACAGCACAGGTGGAACGGGCGGCTCAGGCGGGACGAAAGCCACAGGCGGAACGGGCGGGATGGGCGGCGCGGGCGGCGCGGGTGGAAAGGGCGGCTCAGGTGGAATGGGTGGCTCGGGCAGCACAGGCGGGATGGGCGGCGCGGGCGGGATGGGTGGCGCGGGCGGGATAGGCGGCGCGGGCGGGATAGGCGGCACGGCCGGCATGGGTGGAACCAGCACGATCCCTGATGCGGCTCCTCCGCCGCCATCGCGTGGCCCAACCCCGGCAACGACGGGGCACAATTTCCCCTTCCCGCAGAACCGCGAGAACAGCCGCTGCGTCTACCCCAAGCTCTACCGCAACGAGGACGTGCAGGCGATCTACGCGAAATGGAAGAATGACAACGTGACCTCGGACGGTGCCAACGGCTTCCGGCGTGTGAAGCGGCCGAACGAGCCGGGCCTGGAGCCGAACTCGACGGTGTCCGAGGGCATCGGCTACGGGATGATCCTGGCGGTGTTCATGGACGACCAGGCCCTGTTCGACGATTTGTGGAAGTACGAGCAGGCGCACCTCGATTCCGGATCCTACCTCATGAACTGGTACATCAAGGCCGACGGCTCGGACATAGGCTCGAATCCGTCGGGTGCGGGACCGGCCTCGGACGCCGACGAAGACATGGCCTTTGCGCAGGTCATGGCCGACAAGCAATGGGGCGGCAAGGGCAGCTCGACCAGAACCTATATCGATTGGGCCAAGGAGACCATCGGCAAGATCTGGAACAAAGAAGTCATCTCCGGCAAGTACCTATCGCCCTGGCCGGCCACGGGACTGCCAGGCGTCAACCTTTCCTACTTCGCGCCCGCCTACTACAAGATCTTCGCCAAGGTCGATACCGCGAACGCCAGCGGCTGGAAAGCGGTCACGGACGCCATGTACGACGTGCTGGCCAAGTCCCTCAATGCCAGCAGCGGCAACAGCAGCAACGGCCTCGTGCCCGCCTGGTGCGACGGCAACGGCGTCCCCAATGCTGGCGCCTTCGGTGCCACGGGCGGGGCCTCGCCCACCAACTACCAGTACGACTCGTGCCGGACGCCATTCCGCGTTGGGCTCGACTACTGCTGGACCGGCGAAACACGCGCCCAAGCCTACGTGGCCAAGACCAGCAGCTTCTTCAACGACACCGTGGGCGGGGCGACCAAGATCGTCGACGGTTACGCCTTGAACGGAACCCCGCAGGCGCAGTACCAGAAGGACGCGAAGGCGCAGGTCCAGTCGGCGGCCTTCGTGGGGCCGGCCGGGGTGGGGGCCATGAGCAGCCCGAGCTATCAGTCCTTCGTCAACGATGCCTACGGCGTCCTGATCAAGGGCGATGCCATCGTCGGCGGCACCTACTACGACGAATCGTGGATGGTGCTGTCGTTGCTCATGATGACCGCCAATTTCCTCGACTACACAGCGATTTAGATACTCGCTCGCGGCGCTTTTTCGTATCCATGGGTTGTCTCCCCGTCAGGGGATGGGCACAAAATGACGCCTGGCTAGCCAGCGAAGGTTTCAAAGTCGCTGTACTATTGTTCACGCTGTTCTGAATCGCCCCAAGCGAAGTACAGTTTGCGGCCCGGAGGATCGATATAGCGGGAGGCAGATGGGTAGACGTCGCCCCAAGGTTCTGATCGTCGATGGAGACAAGAAGGCATCCCTTGCGCTCCATCGCGTTCTCTATGATGGCAACGAGAATTTCGACGTCTTGCTTGCCGGCACCGCCGACGTTGCCCGCGATATCATGCGCGACATCAGCATTGATGTGCTCGTCACCGACGTGGACTTGCCCGGCGCCAGCGGTGTGGATCTGGTGTGCTGGGGCGCCATCGAGTTCCCCGAGACCTTGTTTGTGGTGCAAACCAGCGATGACGTAAGTCAGTTGCAACAGCGCATCTCTGGTCTTGGCTGTCTGCGTCTTCTAAGAAAGCCGTGTGAGCCAAAAGAAGTGCTAAAGATCGTCAACGAAGCGCTCGATTGCATACATCGCTTATCCGGGTGCTTCTCGGCGCTTTCCGCCGCCGACCTCATTCAAATGCTTTGCCTAGCCCAACGTACTGCCGCGCTTCGTATCACCGCCCATGGCGAGGCCGGTACCGTCATGGTGAAGGATGGCAAACTCTTCCATGCGGCGTGGGGGCCGCTGGTCGGGCACGAGGCTTTGTGTTCCATCCTGGACGCGCAGGACGGTGTCTTCCGGACCACGCCGGTTCCCGACGACGTGGAGGCGAACATCACCTCCAACTGGCAATATGCCCTGATGGAGGCCGTGCGCATCCTCGACGAGCGGGCCAACTCGTCACCCCGCCAGACCGGATCCTTCCCGGCCATCCGGGTCGAGGATGGCCTGCTCGACAAGATGTCCGCGCGCAGCGGCGGCGATGAATCCATTGATAGCCGGGGCATGAATCTACTGGTGGCCACCGAGTCGCGCAGGTCGCCCAGGCCGGGGGGCGCGGCGTCTTCGCTGGTGGACAAGGGATTTGCGGCCCTGCGCGCTGGCAAGGTAGAAGAGGCGCGCAAGTGCTGGTTAGCCGCCAAAGAGCTCGATCCCGATAACCGTTCCCTGGATCTCAACCTGAAAAAACTAGAGAGCAAGGCGATTCGCTAGACCGCCACGGCCACGCGCTCGGCGTGGGCAGTTGTATGGCGTCGTGCCGTTGCCAAGCAAGATCGCAAGATCGGAGGACAGTATGGGTCCGTCTGAAACAAGGGATGAATTGCAAGGCCTGCTGGTGGTCATGGCCTCGCTGTCGCATGGCCTGGAACAGGTTCTCGGCCGTGGGGCCGAGACCGTCACCTTTCGCGCAGGGAAAACCGTGGGGCTCAAGAGCAGCATCACCCAGCAGGAAAGCGACATCCTGGTGGCGCTCGGCAAGGTGGGCGAGGCGCTCAAGCAGAACGGCATCGAGTGGCCCTTCGAAGCGTGGAAACCAGCCTCGGAGAAGAGCTTCATCTACGAGAAGGACGGTAAGCAGGCGGTGAAACTGGTATTCCGGAACTGCATGGTCCGCTCTGCCCTGTTTCGCTACGGGCACGAGCAGAAGCAATCGCTGTGCATGATGAACCACGGCCTGTTTTGCGGGTACGTGCAGAAGATCACCGGCAAGCGCGCCGAGCTGGACATTCTGCACGCCGGCGAAAACGCCTGTCTCAAAGAGCTCTTGCTTCAAGGCTAGGAGGAGTGCGATGGCGAAGGTAACCGTTTCGTTTGAATGGCTGTCCGGCTGCTCGGGCTGCGAGCTTTCCATCGTCGATCTGCACGAGCGCCTGCTGGCCGTGCTGGAAGAGATCGACATCGTCCGCCTGCCCATCCTGATGGACGTGAAGGACTACCCCAAGGCCGCGCTGGGGATTGTCACCGGCGCCCTGCGCACCCACCACGACGTGGAATGCGCGAAGAAGATGCGCGCCAGTTGCGACGCCATTTTAGCCTTTGGCACCTGTGGCGTGTACGGCGGGCCCCAGGGCTCGGGCTATGCCCACGCGCAAAGCGAGCTGGCCGAGACGGCGTTCGTGAAGAACCCAACCACCTCCACGCATTTCGTGCCCGACCAGGGCGTGCCCAAGCTGCTTGAGGAAGGCGTGTTGCCCCTCGATGCCGCCATCCCCGTGGATCTGTACTTGCCCGGCTGCCCGCCCCACGCCTTCTACGTGTTCGAGGCGCTCAAGTCGGTGTTGCATGGCAAGCCCCCCGAGTTCGGCGAGCACAACGTGTGCTTCCACTGCGACCGTCACATGAAACATACGGAAGTGTCGGCCCTGCGCCGGGTGCACGAGGGGCCGGTGGAGCAGGACACCTGTTTCCTCTCGCAGGGCATCTTGTGCATGGGTAGTGCGACGCTGGACCGTTGCCGGGGTGCCTGCCCGACCCGTGGCATGCCCTGTTCGGGTTGCACGGGCCCGTCGGAAGCCATCGTGCTCGAACCCAACCGCGACATCCGCACCGAGATCGCCACGCGCATGTCCATGATGACCAAGATCCCCAAGGCCAAGATCACGACTGAAATCGAGAAGCAGGCCAAGACCTACTACGCCTACGCCATGGCCTCGCCGGTGTTCCGTCAGAAACCAACCTTCCTTCTTCGGCGCTGGATAGCGCAGCAAGGAGCAGCCCGATGAGCCGCCAACTGGTGATCAATCCCGTCACACGCATCGAGGGTCACGCCCAGGTGCACATCGAGATCGGCGACGACGGCAAGGTCGGCGCGGCCACGCTGCACGTGCTGGAATTCCGCGGCTTCGAGCGCTTCGTGCAAGGCATGCAGGCCGAGCTCATGCCCACGATTACCACGCGCATCTGCGGCACTTGTCCACACGCGCACCACCTGGTGGCGGCCAAGTGCCTGGATGCCATGTTCTCGGCGCCGCCGCCCAAGGCGGCCTTGCTACTGCGCCAGCTGCTCAACTGCGGCAGCATGATCCACTCGCACGCCATCCACTTCTTCGCGCTGGCCGGCCCCGATTTGTTTCTCGGGCAATCGAGCCCGGTGGCCAAGCGCAATCTCGTGGGGCTGCTGGAGGCCGCGCCCGAGCTGGCCAAGAAGGCCCTGCGTCTGCGCAGCATCGGACAAACCATCGTCGAAATCGTCGGCGGTCGTGGCACCCATCCTGTCACGGCGGTCGCGGGTGGCATGTCCTACGCACTCACCGCGCAGAACCACGACACGCTCAAGTTGCTCGCGGCCGAGGCGCTGGAACTGGCCAACGTGGTGCTGGTGGCGGGCAAGAAGGCCTTGCTCAAGGATCCCGCCCTGCTGACCCGCCTGCCGCTTTCCACCAACGACATGGGCACCTTGCAAGGCAAGACCCTTGATCTGTATGACGGCAAACTGCGCGTGCGCCGGCCCGACGGCAGCGTGGCCCTGGAATTTGCCGCCGCCGACTATGCCACCCACCTCGTCGAGGAGGCGCTTCCGCACAGCTACGGCAAGCAAGTCCTGCTCAAGGACGCCAGCGGTGCCACCCAGCCCTACCGGGTCGGTCCGCTGGCTCGCCTCAATTGCGCGGAAGACACCGGCACCCCGCTCGCCGATGCGGCCCTGGCGGATTTCAAGAAGGCCTGCGGAAATCCCTCGACCCAGATCGTGGCCGGACACTGGGCGCGGCTGGTGGAATTGCTCCATTGCGCGGAAAAGGCCGTGGCCATGTTGAAGGACGACGCCATTCGCTCGCCCGAGGTGCGCACGGCCCCCGGCGCCATCAACCGGCACGCCGTGGCCCATGTCGAGGCCCCGCGCGGCGTGCTCATCCACGACTACAAGGTGGACCAGAACGCCCTCATCGAGTCGGCCAACTTCGTGGTGGCCACCCAGCACAACATCGCCAGCATCAACACCACCATCAAGAACGCGGCCTCGCTTCTGCTCGACAAAAGCGACACCGAGTTGCTCGACGGCGTGGAATTCGCAATCCGTTGTTACGACCCATGCCTGTCCTGCTCTACCCACCGCGTGGGGCAAATGCCCATGCAGATCAATCTGTGGCAGGGCGGCCAAACCATTCGCACGGCGAGGCGGTGACCTGTGCCCACGGTTCAAATCGAAGAAGCCGGATGTCGCGATTGCGGATTGTGCGTGGAGATTTGCCCGACCAAAGTCTTTGAGGAGACACCCGGGAAGAAGCTGGCCAAGGTCGTGCGCGAGGAGGACTGCATCGGCTGCACCTCGTGCGTCTATCTATGTCCGTCGCGCTGCCTGACCGTGACCGAGGCGAAGCTGCAACGGCCGTTTCATCGCATGGAAAGTAATGCCGCCCTGGTGTCGCGTTTCCTGCAACAGATCCCCGCCACGCAGCAGCTTGGCCAAGCCGACTACGACGAGGCGCTCAAGGACACGCACGTGCGTCTCAAGGCGCTGGCCGACGCACTCAAGGAAATCATGGGGCGCGGACAGAAAGCGGTGGGCCGCTCGGCAGGTAATCTGGCCGCCGCGCACATGCCCGAGATGTACGAGACCACGCAGATGACCGACCTGATGGCGGGCCTACGCAAGCGCTTCGTCCACGCCTTCGATTTCGACGCCAAGGTCGAGGCGGATGGCACCACCGTGACCTTGATATTCCCGAGCTGCGCCTTGCATAAAGTGGTCACCGCGCAGGGCGAGATCGTGGGCAGCGCCAACCTGTGCGAGCTCTTCCACGAGTACTTCGCCGGTCTCATGAGCGCGTTCTCGGGAAAGAGCTACACCGTCGCTAACCTGGCCACCGTCGGCCAATGTACGATGAAATTTCAGATCCGAAACTAACCGCACCTTAGGAGGAATGGACCATGGCTTCTCGAACAGAAAAAATGCAGGACATCTTGCGCGGTCTTCGTGGGGCATCGCCCGACATCATCGGCGCCGCAGTGGTCAGCATCGACGGCTTTATCGTTGCATCGGTTTTGCCCGCCGAAGTGGACGAGGAGTTGGTCTCGGGCATGGCGGCGGCCATGCTCGGTGTCGGCGAACGCATTTCCTCCGAGCTTATGGCCT
>Ga0302322_100003049_pt1 | contig 14288 bp, 13 predicted proteins | sample Fen_T0_2_FD_203757 | JGI IMG/M metagenome (GOLD analysis project Ga0302322, IMG submission 203757) | Peat permafrost microbial communities from Stordalen Mire near Abisko, Sweden - Fen_T0_2 | ecosystem: Environmental > Terrestrial > Soil > Wetlands > Permafrost | place: Sweden: Abisko... | reverse complement strand
CCGGTCATCAGTGGCCTCCGCCATGGGCAGGAACGTCGTGGGCGGGAGCCTCGTGTCCAGCGGGTGCGGCTTCATGGCCCGCAGGGGCAGCCTCATGGTGAGCGGGAGCAGTCATGCCCTTCATCCCAACCTTGGCGGCGGCAGCCTGTTTGGCGGCGAGGGCTTCAGCCACGTAGAACTCAGGATTGACCTGGGTGACAAGCTTGCGGACCGGGGCGTCCATGACATCCATGATCGGCTTGGGATACAGGCCGATCCAGAAGGCGGCGGCCACCAGCGGGGCGAAGTAGAGGATCTCGCGAAGGCTCAGGTCCTCCATCTTTTCATTGGCGGCGGAGATGGGTCCGAACATCACGCGCTGGAACATCCAGAGCATGTAGGCAGCACCGAGAATGATGCCCAGGGTGGCGACCACTGCCGCCCAGGGGAAGGTCTGGAAGGAACCCATGAGGATCATGCCTTCACCGATGAAGCCGTTGAGCAGTGGCAGGCCGATGCTGCTCATGGTCATGATCATGAAGATGGTGGCGTAAACCGGCATGGTCTTCGAGAGACCGCCGAAGTCCGCAATCATGCGGGTGTGCCGACGCTCATAGACAATGCCCACCGCGAGGAAGAGCCCGCTGGTGCTGATGCCGTGATTGAGCATCTGGAAAAGACCACCCTTGATGCCATAGGGGTTCAGGGCGAAGAGCCCCAGCATGCAGAGGCCCAAGTGGCTCACGGAGGAGTAGGCCACGAGCTTCTTCATGTCTTTCTGGATCATGGCCACCAGCGCACCGTAGATGATGCCAATGAGGGACAAGGCGATGAACCAGGGCATCAAATCTTTGGTGGCCGTGGGCAGGATCGGCAGGAGGAAGCGAACGAAGCCGTAGGTACCCATCTTCAGGAGGATGGCCGCCAGGATCACGGAACCAGCCGTGGGGGCCTGCACGTGCGCGTCCGGCAACCAGGTATGGAAGGGGAACATCGGCACCTTGATGGCGAAGCCGATGAAGAAGGCCAGGGCCATCAGGTGCTGGTAGGTCTTGCTCTGCTGAGCGATCACGGGAGCCATGGCCTGGAAACTGGCCAGGGAGAAATCGTACGAACCCGTGGTCTTGTGCTGCAGGAAGTAGATGGCGAGGAGCGCCACCAGCATGAGCACGGAACCGGCCAGGGTGTAAAGGAAGAGCTTGATGGCGGCATAGAGCTTCTGCGGGCCGCCCCAGATGCCAATGAGGAAATACATGGGCACCAGCATCACTTCCCAGAAGAGGTAGAAGAGGAACATGTCCTGGGTGATGAACACGCCGAGCATGGCGGTCTGGAGCACCAGCATCCAGACGTAGTATTCCTTGTGGCGCTCTTCGATCGACTTAAAGGAACAGGCGATGGCGATGGGCCCGATAAAAGTGGTCAGCAGCCAGAGCAGGAGGCTGATGCCGTCCATGCCCACGGCGAACTTCACGCCCAGGGCGGGAATCCAGTTCCAGGATCCGGCCCATTGGACCGCGTCGCTAGCCCGGTCATAGCCGAACCAGAAGGGCAGGCTCAGCAGCAGGCTGGCGATCATCACCAGGAGGGAGCCGATTTCGAAGACGCGGCGCTGGCCCTTCGGCACGAGGAGGAAGACCAGCGCGCCCAGAACGGGCAGGAAGGTCGCCACCAGCATCAGTGTCGTGTTTGCGGTGAACATGAGGACTCCAAACCATTAAGGCCAGGCAGGGAAAGAACTAGACGAGGAATTTCCAGAATGCGAAGACGAGGAAGCCGATGAACATCACGAAGGCGTAGTGCTGCACCCGGCCACTCTGCAGGCCGCGGAAGACTCCACTGGTCTCATGCACGATGTACTCGACGAGGTCGACGGCTCCATCGATCAGATACTCATCCACCCAGTTCATGAGTTCGGCCCAGACGAGGGTGGTGCGGGCGGCGCCGTTCACCATGCCGTCCACCACCCAGGTATCGAAACTCCACAGCTGGGCCGAGAAGCGCTTGAGGGGTTCGATGAGGGCAGCCTCGTAGAATTCATCCACGTAGTACTTGGCATTCACCCAACGGAACAGGTTCGGGAAGCGGGTCACGAAGGCCTTGGCGCGGCTCCAGCTGGGATCCTTCTTATAGATGATCCAAGCCAGAAGCATGGCTCCCGGAGCCCAGATGACAGTGGCCCAGAACATGAGGCCGTATTCGATGGCGGGAGGCACATGCTCACCATGGTGGACGGGTGCCACCTGATAGAGCAGCGGCTCGATCCACTTGCTGAAGATCTCAGCGGGGAAGACGGGCTTCAGGAAATTCGGCAGCACACGATGGAGGCTCTCCGGGAAATTCAGGAAACCGCCGACCACCGCCAAACCGGCTAGGATGGCCACCGGCAGCCACATGCGCCAGGATACTTCCGTGGGGCCATGTCCGTGCGAAACAGGGGCGTCATGGCCGTGGTCCGCGTGGGCAGGAGCATCGTGTCCGTGATCGTCGTGCTTGTGCGCATCACCGTGCCCATGCGCTTCCGAGGGCACCGTAAGGTGATAGGGATCATCCCCAGCACCGCGGTATTCGCCGTAGAAGGTCATGACGATGAGGCGGGTCATGTAGAAGGCGGTGCAGAAGGCACCCAGCATGCCCAGGATCCAGGCCACCAGGTTGAGCGTGGGGCCGGTGTAGTGACCGTGCTGATACCAACCCTCGAAGACCTTCCAGAGAATTTCATCCTTCGAGAAGAAGCCTGAGAAGGGGAAGATCCCATTGATGGCGAGGGTGGCAAAGCCCATGGAGGCGAAGGTGATGGGCATGTACTTCCGCAGGCCGCCCATGTTGCGCATGTCCTGCTCGTGGTGGCAGGCCGCGATCACGGCGCCCGATCCGAGGAAGAGGCTGGCCTTGAAGAAGGCGTGGGTGAAGACATGGAACATGCCAGCACTGAACGCACCCGCGCCCATGCCCATGAACATGAAGCCCAGCTGGGACACGGTGGAGTAGGCCAGCACCTTCTTGATGTCGTACTGGGCCAGGCCCATGGTGGCGGCCACGAAGGCCGTCAGCGACCCGAAGGCCAGCACCACCGCGAGGGCCACCGGAGCGCTCACGTAGATGAAGTTCAGGCGAGTGATCATGTAGAGGCCGCTGGTCACCATGGTGGCAGCGTGGATCAAGGCGGACACGGGCGTCGGACCGGCCATGGCATCGGGTAGCCACACATACAGGGGAATCTGCGCTGACTTGCCCATGGCGCCCACGAAAAGGCAGCAGCCGATGAGATTGAACCACCAGGTGGGGCTCGCGGTGTGGCCATAGAGGGTGATGGCAGGCAGGTTCGAGATCTCGCGGACGGAGCCCATGAGCGTGTCGTAGTCCAGGCTGCCGAAGATCTGGAAGATCAGGAAGAAGCCGATCATGAAGCCGAAGTCGCCGATGCGGTTGGTGACGAAGGCTTTCTTGCCCGCGATGGCGGCGGATTCCTTGTCGAAGTAGAAACCGATGAGCAGGTAGGAGCAGAGGCCCACGCCTTCCCAGCCCAGGAACATCATCATGATGTTGGCGCCCAGCACCAGGTTCAGCATGCTGAACACGAAGAGGTTCAGGTAGGCCATGAACCGGTAGTAGCGGCCATCATTGCGCTCTTCGGCCATGTAGCCGGTGCTGAACAGGTGGATCAGGAAACCCGCTCCGGTCACCAGAAGGGCCATGCAGCCACTGAGCACGTCGAACTTGTAGGCCCATTCGACCTTATAGGTGCTGAGCCCGCCCAGCACTCGGGCACCGCCCACATCGAACCAGGTCCAGAGGCTCTGGTGGATGGAGCGACCATCGGCCGGCAGCCCAATGAGCTGGATAAAATGCCAGAGCGTGAGCAGGAAAGCCACGCCCACACTGCCCAGGGCGAGGGTGTCCACGATGGCATTGTTCTTCAGTTTCTTGCCGCTGAGTCCATTGATGAGGAACCCGAACAGGGGCAGGAAGGGAATGAGCCAGAGGTAGCTGCCCGCCTGAGAAGCGGCTGTGGCAGCGGTGTGCGCAAGGGTCATGTCGGCAGTCATGATCGTCGTCATCCCTTCAGCAGATTGATGTCGTCCACCTGGACGGTGTCACGCTTGCGGTAGAGGGCCACCACCAGCGCGAGGCCCACGGACACCTCGGCGGCGGCGAAGCCCATCACCAGCAGGGCGAAGGCCTGGCCGGAAACGGAGCCGCTGTGGCGGGCAAAGGCGATGAAGTTCAGATTGGCGGCATTGAGCATCAGCTCCACGCACATGAGGATCACCAGGGCGTTGCGACGAATCAGCACACCCGCGATACCAATGGAGAAAAGCAGGAAGGAGATGAGGAGGACCAGGTTCAGGCTCGCCATCACACACGCTCCGTTTTCGCCAGAACCACCGCGCCGACCAGGGCCACCAGGAGGATCACGCTGAGAATCTCGAAGGGCAGCAGGTAGTCCGCGAAGAGCCCGCGACTGACCGCCTGGGCGTTCTGCTTCGCGACATTCAGGCCCATTGCCAGCTCAGGGCGCAGCACCAGGGCCTCCGGAGAAGCCACACCGAAGATCACTTTGCGGAAGACGCCCACGAAAACCGCGGCACCCAACAGGACGGCCACCACGGCGTAGCGTGATTGGATCTGGAAGACCTCCTTCTCCTTCTTCTTGCTCATTTCCACGAGCATGACGACAAAGAGGAAGAGCACCACGATGCCGCCAGCGTAGACCAGGATCTGCGCCATGCCCAGGAACTCGGCCTCCAGGGAAAGGAAGCACCCGGCGATGCACAGCATGGCGAAGAGGAAACCGAGCACGCTATGCACGGCACTCCGGGAGGCGACCATGAACGCGGCGCCGCACAGAGCCATGACGCCGAAGATGGCGAACATGTTCCGGCCGATCGTTTCGATGAAATGTTCCATGGGGCGTCCTCGAATAGGCACGAAAGAAGGTGGTTCAGTCCTCAGCCACGCTGAACTTGCCGACCGGCGTGGGTTCGTACATGTTCTGGCCCAGGCCCTCCATGCCGATGGAGAAATCCTCTCGGTTGTAGGCGGCCAGCTCGAACTGGTGGTTGAGGATGATGGAGTCGAAGCCGCAACTCTCGACGCAGAATTCACAGAAGATGCAGCGTTCCATTTCGAAGTCGTAGCGCACGGGGAAAGGCATCTTGCGGCCTTCCTTCTTGCCTTTCTCGATGGTGATGACCTGGGTCGGGCAGATCTTTTCGCAGGCCAGGCAGCACACACACTTGATCTCGCCCTGCTCGTCCTTCAGCAGCGTGAGGCGGCCTCGGAAGCGGGGCTGCACTTTGGCGACCACTTCCGGGTATTCGGACACGATGTGAAAGGGCACCTTGCGCCGGTTGGCCGTGAAGAAGACCTTGCAGAAGTGCTTGCCCGTGATGGACAGGCCCTTGGCGATGTCGAAGGGGATGAGGGTCCTAAGGAGTTTATTCATGATCGGCCCCTAGACGGCGAAGCAGCGGACGACAGCCGCCAGCAAGAGGTTGAACAGCGCCATGGGGATCAGATACTTCCAGGCCACGCTCATGACCTGGTCATACCGGTAGCGGGGGATGGTGCCGCGCACCCAGATGTAGGTGAAGAGGATGAAGATGATCTTCACCACAAAGAAGATCGCGTGGGGTTCGCCAAACCAGGACAGGAAGGCCGGCAGGAAGGGATTGACCAATCCCTGGAGGCCGAAAGGCAGGAGCCAGGGGCCGCCCAGGAAGAAGCCCGAAGCCAGGGCCGCCACCACGGTCATGTTGATGTACTCGGCCAGGTAGAAGAAGCCGAACTTCATGCCCGAATATTCAGTGTGGAAGCCCGCCACCAGTTCGTTCTCAGCTTCGGGCATGTCGAAGGGCAGGCGGTTGGTTTCCGCGAAGCCGCAGGTGAGGTAGATCAGGAACCCGAGGATCTGGGGGACGATGCCCCAGAAAGGAAGGCCCGTGGCCATCCGAGCGGACATCTCACCGAAGTTGAGGCTGGCCGAAAGCACCACGGGAGCCAGCAGGCTGATGGCCAGGGGCACTTCGTAGCTGACCATCTGGGCCGCACTGCGCAGGCCGCCCAGCAAGGGGTACTTGGAATTCGAGGCCCAGCCTGCCAGGACGATGCCGTAGACGCCCACACTCGCCACACCCAGAATCCAAAGCAGGCCCACATTGATGTCGGCGATGCCGCCGGACACTGGAAGACCGCCCACGAAGGGGAACCAGGTGGGGAACGTGAAGAAGACACCCGGCACGAAGGAAACCGCGGCGAATACCACCACAGCGGCCACCATGCTGAGGGCCGGGGCGATGAAGAACACGAACTTGTCGGCCTTGGCCGGAAGGATGTCCTCCTTGAGGATCAGCTTGAGCACGTCAGCCACCAGGCCGGGAATGCCGCGCCAGTAGGAGAGGACGGGCACCCGGCCCATCTTCCACATGCCCCGGTTCAGAAATCCGGTCAGGCCCATGTGGCCGCCTGCGATGCGGGTGGAGCCCAGGCGCTGCTGGAGGTAGCCGAGCACCTTGCGCTCGGCGAACACCGTCAGGGGCACGACGACGAAAACAAAGATCACCACCAGCAGGCACTGGATGAGCGTGATCACGATGGACTGGGTGAGGGTCGGAATCGGCATGGGTAGGAATCCTCGTCGGCTAGCGGTCGATCTCGCCGAGCACGATGTCCAGGGTGCCGATGGCCGCCACGATGTCGGCGATCAGGCCTCCCTCAGCCATCTTGGGCAGGGATTGGAGGTTGATGAATCCAGGGGCCCGCACGTGGAAGCGGTAGGGGTTCCCGCTGCCCTTCTCGCCCACGAGGTAGTAGCCGAGCTCGCCCTTGGGGGCTTCGGTGGCGTGATAGACCTCGTTGACTTCGGCCTTCAGGATCTTGGGCAGCTTGGCCATGACGGGCCCTTCGGGCATGCCGTCCATGCACTGCTGGATGATGCGGGCGCTCTGCCGCATCTCGGCCATGCGCACCAGGTACCGGGCATAGGTATCAGCCTCGGTGCGGGTGGGCACTTCGAAATCCATCTCCGCGTAGGCCGCGTAGGGGAAGGCCTTGCGGATGTCATAGGGCACGCCCGCAGCGCGCAGCACTGGACCGGTGACGCCCATGGCGATGGCGTCCTCGGCGCTGAGCTTGGCCACGCCGACGGTGCGCTTCTTCCAGATGCGGTTCTCGTTCAGCAGGTTTTCGTATTCCTCGAGGCAGGTGGGGAACTTGGCGAGGAATTTCTTGACCAGCTTCTCGAAGCCCGGGGGAAGGTCCTCACGCAGTCCGCCGATGCGGAAGGCTGTGGTGGTGAGACGCGAACCGCAGAAGGCCTCGTTCATGTCGAGGATGTCTTCGCGTTCGCGGAAGGCGTAAAGAAACACCGTCATGGCGCCGATGTCCAAGGCGTGCGTGGCAAGCCAGATCAGGTGTGAAGCCAGGCGGTTGAACTCGTTCAGCAAGGTGCGGATGTACTGGGCCCGGCGCGGCACGGTGATGCCGAACAGCTTCTCGTTGGCCTCGGCCCAGCCCAAGTTGTTGGCCACGGCGGAGCAGTAGTCCATGCGATCTGTCCAGACCTGGCCCTGGAAGAAAGTCTGGTTCTCGCAGATCTTCTCCACGCCCCGGTGCAGGTAGCCAATCATCGGCCGGCAGTGCGTGATGGTCTCGCCATCCAGCCGCAGCTTCACCCGGAGCACACCATGCGTGGATGGGTGCTGCGGGCCTAGGTTGATCTCCATTTCCTGATTCTTGAACACCGTCCGCTCCTACTCAGCCTTGGGTTGCTTCAGGTTGATGCCAAGCTGGCCGGCCTTCTGTTGGGCGATGAGGTCGAGCCTGCCGCCACGGTCCTCACGGAAGGAGATGTCGCGCTGACCCCAACCCACGACGGGATAGTCCTTGCGGAGCGGGTACCCTTCCCAGTCCTCGGGGCAGAGGATGCGGGTCATATCGGGATGGTTCGCGAACCGGATGCCGAGCATGTCGTAGATCTCACGCTCCATCCAGTTGGCGCCGGGGTAGACCGCACAGGCGCTCTCGGGCGTGAAGCCTTCGGGCACCAGGATGCGCAGACGGAGACGCTTCCGGCGGCTGATGCTGGTCAGGTGGTAGACCACGCTGAAGGCGAAACCGGTGGCCGCGGGATAGTGCGTGGCCGACTGGTCCGCCAGCATCTCGTAGTTCAGTCCGGCATCGGCCCGACAGAGCTGGAGGGCCTCGAGGATGGCGTCCTTGGACACCTGGCAGGTCAGTTCCCCGGCCTGCTCGAAGGTTTCCTCCACCTTGCCGCCCAGGCGTTCCTGGAGCAGAAGGAGATCGGCATCCTTCGCCTCCTGGGGCCAAGGGGTCTTCATGTCGTTGTCGTCCTTGCGGGGGACGGGCCGGACGGGAGGCTTGGGGGCATCCTTGCCCTCGGCCTCGGCCTTGGTCTTGGCGGTCTCGAAATCGGCCTGCATCTTCACCCACTTGGCCTCATCGGCGGCCGCCGCAGCGACCACTTCGGCCTGATAGGTCTTCAGGCTGGGCAGAGGCACCGTTTTCGGCATCACGATCTGACGCTGGGGCGAAGCGGCGTAATCGTAGACGTAGGGCCCGGCGGGAGCCGCGGGGACTTCTGGGATCTGGGGGACAGGCTCCGTCATCAGCCGACCTCCTCGAAGATGTCCTTGTACCGGTCAGCCAGACTGCTGGTCATGATCTTGTCCTGCAGCTTCATGAAGCCGTAGATGAGCGACTCGGGACGGGGCGGGCAGCCGGGGATGAAGACATCCACCGGGATGACCTTATCCACGCCCTGGATGGTGTGGTACGAATCAAAGGGTCCACCCGCAGTGGCACAGGAGCCCATGGCGATCACCCACTTGGGCTCGGGCATCTGGTCGTAGAGGGTCTTGATGACTGGGGCCATCTTGTAGGTGACGGTGCCCGCGATGATCATCAGGTCCGCCTGGCGGGGGGTGGCACGGAAGATGCCAGCGCCGAAGCGGTCAAAGTCGAAGCGGCTGGCGCCCGCGGCCATCATCTCGATGGCGCAGCAGGCCAGGCCGAAGGTCACGGGCCACACACTGGTGGCGCGGGACCAGTTCATGACCTTCTCGACCTTGGTGGTGATCAGGATGTGCTCAAGGGTGGAAAGCTGATTTATTCCCATGTGAGGGCTCCCTTGGACCAGATGTAGCCGTACCCGAACAGCAGCAGGAAGAGGAAGAGGCCCAGCTCGATGGCCCCAAAGACCGCCAGTTCCTTCATCTGAATGGCCCAGGGCATCAGAAAGACCGTTTCCACGTCGAACACGAGGAACATCACGGCCACCAGGTAGTAGCGCACCGAGAATTTCTCGCGGGCCTCGCTGGTGGTGGTGATGCCGCACTCATAGGACGAGTACTTCGCGGCGCTGGGCCAACTAGGGCGCAGGAGCCACGATAAATTCCAGATGATGATCGGCAGGGCCACTGCTACCAGAATCAGAAGCAGGATGGACGCGTACCCACGCATGGAGCCTCCAGGACAGATCATTGTGTCGTGCCGGTCCCGCGCAGGTCAACGCTCGAAGCTAACCCTTTCATCCTTTGTGACTCATGTCCGATTCTGGCCGCTTGGCTTCTCCTCCTTCCGCTACGATGCTTCCATGTCCTCATCAAACCCCCCGGTTCCTTCGGATGCCGTCGCCACGGGCGATCAGACCCTGACCGACTTCAGGCCGGCAAAAGAGCTCTACCCCACCATGGACCTCACCCGTGAGCCTGTGGATTTCGCCCTGTTCCAGGCCCTGCCGCTCGATTTGATGCTTAAACATCATTTCGTTCCGGTGCAGGAACGGGAGGGCGTCCTCTGGCTGGCCATGGCCGATCCCCTGGACATTCCCACCCAGGACATGCTGCGCCTGAGGCTGAAGCGTCCCTTGCGGTTTGCGGGTGCCCCCTTGGCCCAGATCCAGGAAGTGCTCAAGAAATCCGAGAGCGGCCAGAAGGTCATGGATGAGGCCGGAGAGGCCCTCAAGATTCAGGTGCTCCATGAGGAAGACCTGGACGACGAGGTCCTCGACCTGGAGCGCCTGACAGACAAGGATGAAGCCCCCATCGTCCGCCTGGTGGACACCACCATTTTCAACGCCTTGCAGCGCCGAGCCTCGGATATCCATCTGGAAACCACCTCCACCGGCTTCCAGATCAAGTACCGCATCGACGGCAGCCTCTACCCGGCCGCCGAACCCATCGACCGCCGCTTCGCCTCCCCCATCATCAGCCGCGTCAAGGTCATGTCCGAATTGGACATCGCCGAAAAGCGCAAACCCCAGGACGGCCGCTTCAAGCTCAAAGTGCGAGGCCGGGCCATCGATTTCCGCGTGAGCATCATGCCCACCATTCACGGTGAGGATGCGGTCATCCGAATCCTCGACAAGGAGAACCTCACCGAAGAGTTCCAGACCCTCACCCTGGAGATCCTCGGCTTTTCCGAGAACGAGCTGAAGCGCCTGCGCCGGTTCGCCCGCGAGCCCTACGGCATGTTCCTGGTGACCGGCCCCACGGGCTCCGGCAAGACCACCACCCTCTATGCCGTGCTCAGCGAGATCAAGGCCCCCGAGGACAAGATCATCACCATCGAAGACCCGGTCGAGTACCAGCTCGAAGGCGTCACCCAGATTCCCGTGAACGAGAAGAAGGGCCTCACCTTTGCCCTGGGACTGCGGTCCATCCTCCGCCACGATCCAGACAAGATCCTCGTGGGCGAAATCCGCGACCCCGAAACCGCCCAGATCGCCATCCAGTCAGCCCTCACTGGCCACCTCGTCTTCACCACCGTCCACGCCAACAACGTGCTGGATGTGCTGGGCCGCTTTCAGCACATGGGCGTCGAGGTCTACAACTTCGTCTCGTCGCTCAACTGCATTCTCGCCCAGCGCCTTGTTCGCGTGCTCTGCCCCAAGTGCAAGCGTCACGCCGCAGTCCCCACGCCGCAGGAGTTGGAGGAGAACGGCGTCGACGAAGCCTGGCTGCGCGGCGCCACCCTCTTCGATCGTGTGGGCTGTGTGGATTGCCATGGCACGGGCTTCCGAGGTCGGCAGGCCATCATCGAGTTCATGGGCCTGAATGACGAGATCCGCGAGCTGCTCATCCAGCGTGCCCCGGTCCGCGAAGTGAAGGCCGCCGCCCGCCGCCACGGCATGCAGTTCCTGCGGGAGAGCGCCATCGAGAAGGTCAGGTTGGGCATCACGACCTTCGCCGAGATCAACAAGGTGACGTTCCGCGAGGGTGCGTAAAGCGGAGCGGCATCAACCGCGCTGGCTAGCGCCCTTTGCGGGCATGGGCGTAGAGCGCCGGCCACAGGGTGGCGAGAGCCTCTCGGACCAGGATCGGCAACAGGGGCCGACCACCCCCCTCCAGCCAGAGCCGCTCGGCGCCGCGCAGGGCCGCCAGGGTCAGCTCCGCTTCCACGCTGGCGATGCGCTCGCCCGCCACGCCAGCGGCGCCCCAACGCCTAAAATGCGCTCGAAGGAGATTGCGCCAAGCCTCGTCCAGTTCCCCCCTCCGGGCCCGCAGCCGCGGCTCCCGGTCGTTCAGGGCCAGGCGTCGGCGCCATAGGTCCCCCTCCTCTTCCAGGTGCCTCGCCCAGGCCAGGGCGGATTCCAATAACCCGATGGCTTCGAGGGCCTCGGCAAACCAGGTCCTGAGGTCATCCTCATCCAGGAAGAGCAAATCCAGGGGCTGTGCTTCAAGGTTTGGGGATTTCAGGCCAGCCGCAGCATCCGGACCGGGATTGAGGAGGGCCGCAAGCCCTTCGGTTTCCGCCCGCTCCAGGGCCCGTGCCAGCGTCACGCGGCGCTGGGTTCTGATCCGATCCTGCCGACGATCCTTCACTTCGAACGATCCCCAAAAAATCCAGGCATCACCTTGGAAGGCCTCACCGAAGGAACACACCTTCTCCACGGGCAGCTGAGCAGCATCAAAATCAGGCCCCCCGCACCAGCTCCCGCTCCAGGCTCTGCAAGCGCTTGAGCCGGGCGAAGAGTCCGGCCTGGCCGGCCAGTGACTCGGGGCTTCCGAGCTGGATGGGCAGCCCCTCCTCCAGCACCAGCACACGAGCACAGGTTTCCGCAACGAAGACACGGTGCGTGGCCAGCACCAGGGTCGAAGTGCCCAGGAAGGACCGCAGGTTTTCCAGAATGCGGCTTTCGGTCTCCGCATCCACCGCGGACAAGGCATCGTCCAGCAGGAGCAGTCGCGGTCGGCGAAGCAGGGCCCGGGCCAAGGCGGTGCGTTGGCGCTCACCGCCACTCAGGATCACGCCTCGCTCACCCACGATGGTTTCCAGGCCATCGGGCAGCCGACGGATCAGCTCATCCATGGCCACCACCCGGGCGATTTCCCAGATCTCCTCATCCGATGCGTCTGGCCGCCCCATGGCCAGATTCATGCGCAGGGTATCCGAGAACAGGAAGGCTTCCTGGGGCACCCAGCCCAGCCCTGCCCAATGGCGACGGAGGGTCGCGTCGGAAAGAGGGTCACCATCCACCAACATCCGGCCCGCCTGGGGTTCGCGAAGACCCGCCAGGACTTGCAGCAGCAGTGTTTTGCCCGAGCCGATGCCGCCCACCACCGCCAGGCTGTCTCCGGGCGCCAGGGTAAGGTCCAGGGGGCCGAGACCCCGGCCGGTCTCAAAACGGTGGCTGACCCCTTCCAACTTCAGGGCCACGGGAACGTCCGGAAGGGCGATGGCTTCCGCTGGGGGAAGCGATGGCTCCGGGCTGTACAACAACTGGTCCAGCCGCTCCTGTCCGGCCTTGGCCCGCTGGAACAGATTCGCCGACCACCCCAGGCTCATCATGGGCCAGGCCAGGGCCACCAGAAAGCCGGTGAAAGCCGTGAGGTCGCCCAGGCTCAGAACGCCCTTCACCACCAGGCTTCCACCGTAGGCCACCAGTACCAGGGCCGACATCCCACCAATCAAGGCCGACAACGGCGCGTAGGCACTGAAAATCACTGACTGCTTCATGCTGAGCATGGCGTGACGGCGGCTGAGGGCGCCGAACTGGGCCACCCGCGCCTCTTCCAGCCCGAAGGCCTGCACCACGCGCTCCCCGCTGATGGTCTCGTGACTGAAGGTGGAGAGGGCCGAGAAGGCCAGCTGCAGCTTCTGCTGCACCATGTGGCTCCACTTCCCGATGATGTAGAAACCGAGCGCCAGGAAGGAAAAGGGCAGCATGACCGCCAGCGTGAGCCGCCAGCTGGTGTGGAACATGAGGCCCAGCGTCACAGGCAGGATCGACAACACCTGAAGGAAGCTCATGAGACCCGGGCCCGTGGCCATGCGGACCGTGCCGACATCATCGCCCACGCGGGACATGAGATCACCCACCCGCTGCCGCTCGTAGAAGGCGAAAGGGCGTGCCAGCAGGAAGCTGTAGAGGGACTCGCGCTGTTCCCGCTCCACCTCCCGGCTGAGGCCGATGAGCGTATTGCGCATGAGGTACCGGCCAATGCCCGCCACCACCGTGAATGCCAACATCCAGGCCAGGAAGACCCGGGACCCGTGCCAATCCCGGTGTTCGAGCGCATTCACGGCCCGCCCCGACCAGTAGGGCACCACCGAAGCCGCCACGCTGCACCAGACCGTGGCCGCCAAGCCCCAGTAGAGGGTGCGCCGGTGGCGGGCCATGAGGGGCCACCACCACCACAGCTTCGAACTCGAAAGATCCGCCAACACGGCCTCCAGACAATCAGAGTAGCAACACCGATCCTCCCTCTGGCATCAGGAAGCATCTTTCTCAGAATCCCCACCCAGCGCATCCTAGGGAGAATCCACGGACCCCCCATGCGACGCTTGCTTCTCGCCCTGAGCCTGATTTTCATTTCGGCCTTGCAGCCCTTCCCCCTGTCCGCCCAGGTCGTGGAGGAATCCCTGTCCCGGGATCCTGGTCCCCTGGATTTCATCGAAGGCGACAGCTACGAACAGTGGATCCTCCAGTCTCTGGCAGGGGATGCCCTGGTTGGGATCGCCCCCAATGGGCGAGTGGTGTCACGCCTGGCTTCGAGCTGGAAGATCCAGAAAGATGGGAAGGTTGTCTTCGCCCTGAGGTCCGATGCCCGCTACACCGATGGGAGCAGTGTCGGTGCCGAGGATGTGGTCTGGACGATCCAGGCGTTGCTCCGTCATCCCAAGGCCAGCCCCACCAAACGCGCCATTCTGGAGCGTGCCGAAGTCGGTATCGAAAATGGCCGCCCCTGGATCCGTTCGCCCAGACCGCCAGGGCGTCTGCTCATGGAACTGGCCCGGGTTCCCATCGCGCAGAAGGACCACCCCGAGCGGGGTTCGGGGCCTTT
>Ga0302322_100003048_pt1 | contig 14291 bp, 7 predicted proteins | sample Fen_T0_2_FD_203757 | JGI IMG/M metagenome (GOLD analysis project Ga0302322, IMG submission 203757) | Peat permafrost microbial communities from Stordalen Mire near Abisko, Sweden - Fen_T0_2 | ecosystem: Environmental > Terrestrial > Soil > Wetlands > Permafrost | place: Sweden: Abisko... | reverse complement strand
GCCAGGGGGGCGGCACGGCAACGGGGGGCGCTTCGCCTGGCGACGCGGGCGTGACGGCGGATGCCAGCGTCCAGGGTGGCGCGGGCGGCAAGTTTTCGAGCACTGGCGGAACAACTGCCCTGGGCGGAAAGTCGGGCAGTGGGGGCGCGGCAACAGGCGGCGCGGCAACCGGCGGTACGGCGACGGGTGGCACGGCGACGGGTGGTTCAACTGCCGGCGGTGCAGGTTCGGGTGGTGCAGCCACCGGCGGAAAATCTGGCACCGGCGGCTCGGGCGCGGGTGGGAAATCCGGCACCGGCGGCTCCAGCGCAACGACCACGCTTTGCCCAGGCGCAACCCAAACCATCACAGTCGCGGCCAGCGGTGGGCAATACACGACGGTGCAAGCTGCCATCAACGCGATCTCCAGCAGCAACAACAAACTTGTCCAGGTCAGTGTGGCGGCGGGCACCTACAACGAGAAAGTCACCATCAGCAAGCCCTTCGTTTGTCTGACCGGCGCGGGCGACACCACCACGACCATCACCAATGCCAACGGCACCAATATCGTGACCGGCGGCACCGTCATCGTCACCGGCAATGACTTTTCAGCGGCCAACATCGCGTTCGAGAATTCCGGTGCCAACGGCTCCGGCCAGGCCGTGGCCCTGATGGCGCAAGGACAGCGGCAGCAGTTCTTCAACTGCCGCTTCTTAAGCTATCAAGACACGCTGTACACCAACACCGGAACCCAGTACTTCAAGGATTGCTACATTCAGGGCGACACGGACTACATCTTCGGCGACGCCACCGCGATCTTCGAGAATTGCACCATGAACAATATCGCGGAGGGCACCGCGGTCACTGCGCCTAGGACACCGCAGAACACGACGTATGGCTTTGTCTTTCTGGGTGGCTCGCTGACCGCGAATCCCACGACCTCGACGGTGCGCTCGAACCATGTCTACTTAGGTCGTCCCTGGGGGCCTTATGCGGCAGCGGCGTTTCTCAACGTGACTATCGGGGCCCACATCGCCACGGCGGGTTGGACCACGATGAGCGGAAATGATCTCTCGCAAACCCGATTCTCGGAATACAAGAGCACAGGCGCAGGCGCCAACACCACGGACGGGACGAGAGCGCCTCGCCAGCTTACCGACGCGCAGGCGGCCAACTACACCGTCAAAAACGTATTGAATCCCTGGCTGCCGGGCTACAGTCAGTAGCGCGCTCTGGCGGCATCCAACCTACTGCGGGCCGACCTGGCTTCGCAGCGTGGCTTCCAGTCCCGTCGTTGCATCCAGCGTAAGCTGATACGGTGGCGTGAACCCCGTGCCCGACGCGGTCTTGGAGCCCGACGTGCTGGTGAAGACGTTGCCGCGCGCGAGCATGTTGCCGTTGGAGTCTTCCTGCAGCGGGTTGCTGACGCCGATGTAGACGTTGTTCTCGACCAGCAGAGACGACTGGCTGCCCGAGTTGGTGCAGTAGTCGTTGCCGCTGGCGGTGAACAGGTTGTTGACGACGTGAATCTTGCCGTCGCGTGAACGCGGCATGCGCTCGGCGATGTTGTCGGCCCACCAGTTGTGGTGCCAGGTGATGTTCAGGTGCCCGACGTCAACGGCCAGTCCGTCGGCCGCACCGATGAGGTTGGAGAAGCGGTGTCCCGTGCTGGCCGTGACCGGATCGGTGCGTTTGGTCGAGTAGGAGAACTTGGTCCACGACACGGTCACGAAATCCGAGCCATTGGTAATGTCGAGGTTGCCGTCCGAGCCGTCGGAGACGTCCAGGTGGTCAAACCACAGGTGGTGGCCGGCCTTGTTCACCGTGATGGCGTCCGCGCCGCTCTTGCACTCGGTGATGCTGTCGCTGCAGTTGTAGCCCACGATCTTGAGGTTGCGCAGGATGACGTTGACCGAATCACCCATGTCCACGTGACCGTGAAGTTCGGCGCCACAGATCCCGGCCACGGTCTTGTTCGAACCGATCTTGACCGTGCCCGCGGCCAGCACGCCCTTCACGTAGATCACGGCTGGCGCACTGCCGCTCGCGGCGCTGTTCAGCGCGGCCAAGGTGGTCACCGTGACCGGCGTTGCGCTGCCACCACCGGTCGTGGTTGGGATGGATGTGCCGCCGTCGCCCGCTCCAGGCTGAGACGCCCATCCCAACAGCGGACCAGGACCCGGAGGTTCGGTGCACGAACCAGTCGAGCTTCCACCCGTACTCGTCGCGCCGCCTGTGCCGGCCGCGCCGCCGCTGCCCTTGATACTGCCTCCTGTGCCCGTCCCACCACCGCTGCTGGTCGCGCCACCGGAATTCGCCGCACCCCCGGTGCCGATCGCTGCGTCGCTGCCGCTGGCGCCTCCCTTGGCGCTCACCGTTCCGCCGGCTGAACTGCCACCGGTGGCAACGCCGCCCGTCCCCTGCCCCACACTTGCCGCCCCGCCTGTCGTTTGTCCGCCGCTGCCCGTAACCGATCCGCCCGTCGCGCGTCCGCCCGAGCCGCGAGCACTTGTCGAACTTCCGCCGCTGCCACCCGTGCTGCTTCCGCCACCGGCCGTCGTCGTGCCACCGGAACCGCCAGTCTTCACGCCTTGACTGCCACTGTTGCAGGCTATGGGGGCGAAGCCGAGTGCTCCGACCAACAGCAAGAGTGTGAACCGTGGGAATCGTTTCATAGGGGCCAATGATCCGAAAAGCGCGAATCGATCACAAGAAATCAATCTTGCTCGGTTCCGCATCGAGGCTCGCCGCGCGCGCTCGGCAGCTTGACCACCCCACTCAACCGCGAGGCGGCCTTGCGCGAGGAAATCGGTTTTCTCGGCCAATACGACAAGCGTATCCGAGCAGCCCGCTGGCCGAACGTGTGGAACAGCTGACCGGCCTGGACCGCTAAACCGTGACTGATTCCCCCCAAGCCCGGCGTTTTGTGGTGTTGTTGTGATCGAATCATCCGGGCTGCGACATGATCACTATGCGCGAGCGCACCATGCAACAAACCCCTGAAGCCAAGCCGACCTTTGCATTTTGGAAATCGGTTCCTTTCGTCGTCGCGGCCTGCTGCGTGCCGCTTGCATGCTCGTCCCCGACGGACAGCGGTCCCGGTGCTGGCGGCAGTGGCGGCGCAAGCGGTGGCGCCACAACACCAGGCGGTAGCGGAGGCGTTGGGGCTGGCGGCACAGGCGGCGTTGCAACCACCGGCGGAAACAGCGGGCTCGGCGGCACCAAGCCGGGCAGCGGCGGTTCAATAGGAGGAGGAGGCGCGCTCTCGACGGGGGGCGCGACCAGCACCGACGCATCGGCCGGCCGAGACAGCGGCGCGGATGGCGGGCAACCCGGTGGAAACACCGGGATTGGAACCGGCGGTAAACTCGGCAGCGGCGGCAGCACGAACACGGGTGGCAGCGCTGGCACGGGTGGCGCGCCCGGTAGTGGCGGTACCACCGGCACAGGCGGCAACCCGAGCAACGGGGGCGCGCCCGGCACAGGCGGCAAGTTCGGCAGTGGCGGTGCCACAGGCACTGGCGGCAACCTGAGCACGGGGGGCGCGACCGGCACAGGCGGAGGCACCGGCAGCTCCACAGAATGTCCCCCTGGAATCACCCAGACCATCACCGTGGCCAAGGACGGCAGCGGTCAATTCACAGCCCTGCAAGCGGCTGTGAATTCGATTGCGAGCGGCAGCAGCACGCACATACGCATCGACATCAAGGCCGGCACCTACACCGAAAAGCTGACCATCGCCAGCCGCACCAACCTTTGCTTGGTCGGCGCAGGCGCAACCACGACCATTCTTACCTATGGCGATGACAACGCCTCGGCGGGCGGCACCGGCGCCAGCGCCAGCGTGTACATCAGCGCGAATGACCTCTCAGCGTCCAACCTGACGTTCCAGAACAGCTTTGGCTCGGGGTCGCAGGCCGTGGCCTTGCGCACGACCGGCCAGCGGCAGCAGTTCCGGAATTGCCGCTTCGTCGGCTATCAAGACACCCTCTACACCCACAGCGGCTCGCAATACTTCAGGGACTGTTACGTGCAAGGCAACACCGACTACGTGTTCGGCGGCGCCACGGCGGTGCTGCAAAACTGCGAAGTGCGCAACGTCGAGGGCGGCTCGGCCACCTCGGCACCCAACACCGATGCAGGAACGGCGTATGGCATCGTGTTCCTGGGCGGCAAGTTCACGGCGGTGTCGAGCGTGAAAGCCAATTCGGTCGCCCTCGCCCGCCCCTGGGGCGCCGCTGGCTTTGCTGCCTTCTTGAATGCCGACCTTGGCGCGCACATTTCCTCGGCGGGTTTCGCTGCCATGTCGGGCAACGATCCGCAGAACGCGCGCTTTCACGAGTACGGCAGCACGGGCAGCGGGGCCAACGCCTCGTCTCGCTCCTCCTATCAGCTAAGCGCTAGCCAGGCGGCGGGCTACACCCTCGCGACCATCTTCGGCACTTGGACCCCGACCTTCAGCCAATAGCGTGACACCGGTTGCACTGCGGGACGTGCTCAGTGGGCTGGGCCGCGCCGTCGCCGCCGGCCTCGTCCCCAGGCGAGCATCAACAGAAAAATGGAAATGCCCAGCGCCCCGGGCCTTGCCGACGACGATCCAAGTTGACATGCGCAGCCGGCGGAGGTGGTTTGCCCCACGGTACCGGTCGCTCCCCCGCGTGACGATCCCATCGCACCGGCGGCGCCACCACTTGCCGAGCCACCAACGCCACTTTGCGCACCGCCCGTGCCGGCAGCGACGGAGCCACCGGTGCCACCCGGCGTGCCGCCACTGCTGGCTGAGATACCACCCATGGCGGAAGCGCCACCGCTGCCCCGTGGTCCACTGGCGCCGCCCGAACTCGCCACACCGCCAGACCCGCCGCTGCCACCCACTACCGCGCCGTCGCGGACACCGGCGTCCGTCCCGCCCGCCCCTCCAGTTCCGGTCTTCCCGCCCGTGTTGCCTCCGGTGCCCGGCACACCCCCTGCTCCACCGCTGCCGCCCAAGCTCCCGTCGCGAGCGCCCACGCCCGCATCCGCGCCGATGGCGCCTCCCGTGCCGCCACCCGTCGCACCGAGCTTCAGGCGATAGCCATCGGTCGCATTCGCGTTGGTCACCGACACGGTGATTTGGTCGTTGGTGATCGAGACGTCGGCCGCAGAGACCGTGTCGGTTGCTTTGACAGCCGTTGTACGATTGACGAACGGCGTGTGTTCAACGACCGCGTGCACGGGGCTGGCGAGGAACGGCGCCGACTTGAAGCCTTTCACGATGATCTGGATGGTCCCGTCGTTGACCCCGCCGAACAGCACGCTGGCGGTCCCAGCGGTCGCGTCGAGATTGGCGAAACCGTCCAAGGCGGTTGCGCTGCTGGGGGTAGGCGGTGTGGTCGAGACCATGGTGCCTGCCATGTCGCCGTACCACTTATAGAACCACCAACCACCATTGGCGGCCGTGTTCGAGGCCATGAGGCTACCCAGGTGGCCAGGATTGGGGACGTCCCAGAACGAGATGCAAGCGGTATCCACCCCCAGGCGTTCGAACTTGGCAATCAGCGGCGCCGATGCGCCAGGCTGGCCCTCCACATCGATATGGGCGGAGCCGCTGTACTCGTTGATGCTGATGGGGAGCGGCCCGATACCGAGCTGCTTCTCCAGTGCCCGATACGACTGGAGCGTCGATGTGAAGTTCCCTCCCCCCAGCTCGTGCCAGCCCACGATGTCGGGCAGGCAACTGTTCGTTTTGCAGAACGACAGGAAGTCCTTCAGAAAACTCTCGTTGTAGTACGAGAGCGATGGGCCCGTGATCCTCACCTCGGGATCGAGCCGCCTAAGTTCGACGAAGGTTTGGCGCCAGAACTCGTTGAACGACAGCGGGTTGCTGCTCGCATAGGTGCCGTTGGGCTCATTCCAAATCTCGTAGGCGTAGATGTTGGTCAAGCCCGCGGCCTTCTTTCGCGAGACAGTCTGGCCGATCTTGTCGAGCCAATCGGCCATGGTCGTGAAGGTGTAGAACCCCTTCAGCCAGTCCGCCAAACGGATCGTGACCATCGCCCCCGTCGATGCCACTCGCCCCGCGACCACGATGGCATCCCCGATAGGCTGCTGAATATTGGCCGCTGGATTGGTGAACATCTTCGGATGCAAGGGCGCGATCAAGGCATCCACATCGGCCGGTACCTTCTCGATGACGCCATAGAGCGACCCACTGGCCACATGGGTGGCCGGACCGATGGTCGTCGAAAGGTCAACGGTCAGCGTCGTCGCCGCGGTGGCAGGCCTCGCCAGTAGGATTCCAGCTGCCAAGCACAGGCCTAGCGTTGAGAAGGGCGCCGCCACGCGCCCGAGCATCGACAGGCAACGCGAGACAGTTCCGTGCGTTCTCATGGATACATTCCTTCTTCGCCCAGGCTCCAACCAGCCGGTCAACGGAATTTCCGTTTTAACGGCGCGTTTAACGGCGCGTTTAACGGCAATCGATAGTCTGCGTCTTCGCAGGGCCATAGCCAAGGTGAGGATTCCGAACAAGATGGATCGGATTGCGACTTTTGGGGACCCGCACCCTAGGACACTAGGGCGACACCAGCACCACGACTTGGTCCGTATAGGTCGTGCTGTCCGAGCCCGTCACAGTGAAGGTGAAGGACGACAAGCCATGGAAGCCAGCGGTGGGCGCGAATTGCGCTGTGTGCTTGTCCGGCTGGAGCGATACCGTTCCATTCTGCGCCCCCGACACGCTGTAGACCGGGGAGACCGCGCTGAATCCGAAGGTGTAGGCCGCTAGGTCGATGTCCACCGAGGCGCCCGCGGTGGTGGAGGCGTGCGGCTCGGCGAGCCAGTTCACATAGTGTTCGATGAGTGCGTAGCCGTCGGCGGCCTTGGTCATGGCATCGTCCACGCTGGGGTTCAAACCGTTGGCGCTTTCCCAATTGTCGGGCATGCCGTCGTTGTCGGTGTCCGTGGGCCGCGTGCCACCCGCGATGGCCCCATAGCCGTTGTTCGGCAGACCGGTCTGCGTCTGACTGGTGTAAAGCCCACTGTCGGGGCCGACCGTGCCCGCGCCCAATCCCGTGGTCCCTTTGCCAAGGGTCATGACCTGGCTGATGATCAGGGCATCCATCGCATCGCGCGGCAGCGTGCCGGCATTTGACATGGCGACGCGAGCCGCGGAGGCCGTGTCGAGCGGCTTGCTGGCGTTGGTCTCGCTAGACCACGGGCTTGCCAGCACGGTGCCCTCGCCTTGGTACCAATAGGGTGTGGTTTCAGCGCCGCTGAGTACACCATTGAGATCCTTGTCCTTCAAATTGCCTGCGTAGTAGATGGATTGGTTCTTGTCGACCTGGAACCAGGTGTTGTCCGTGCCCGTGGAAGCTGGCCCAAAGATGAAGTAGTTGTTCAGGATGTCATGACTGAAGGTCGTGCTGGTGTGCGTGGTGTAGCCCGCCGAGTAGTTGTAGAGCAGGTTGTTGACGAAGACCGTGTTGGCCTTGGCCAGCGGGTTCCGGTTGTGGGAGCTGGCGAAGATGTTGCGGTACCAGGACCAATTGCTGGCCACGGACTCGGTGTGGGCACCGAACTGCTGTCCCGTGGGATCGGCGATGAGCGAGTCCTGAAAGGAGATGTCCGTGACGGGAAAATTCTGCCAGTCGTCGCTGACGCCATCAATGTTGTTCCACGGCGCAAACTCGAACGACGAGTGATCGATCATGACGTTCTTGGCCCGGTAGAGGCTGAGCGCATCGTCTTCCGTGCTCACGGTTTCGCTGCCCGGACGCACCCGAATGTGCCGGCAGATGATGTTCGACGAATTGGCGAAGGAGATCTCTCCGCCTCGGAAGCCGATGCCCTCGCCGGGCGCAGTCTGGCCCGCGATGGTCAGGTTGCCTTTGGCGGACACCGCGGTCTTGAGCTGGATGTAGCCCCCCACATCGAACACCACGAAGCGGTTCGAGGTGCCCACGGCGTCGCGGAACGAACCTGCGCCAGCGTCGTTGAGATTCGTCACGTGGTAGACGGTGCCGTTGCGCGCACCCGTCGCGTTCTTGCCAAAACCCTGTGCCCCGGGGAATGCGAGCACCGTCCCAACGCTCTGCGTGCCGCCAGTGGCAGTCGCTCCGCCGGTCCCCATGATGCCGCCGGTCGCCTTGGTTCCGCCGGTCGCGATGGTTCCGCCGGTCGTCGAGTTGCCACCAGTCGCCTTCATGCCGCCGGTCCCGAAACTTCCGCCGAGCATCGAGCCACCACCCGTGGCAATGCTGCCATCGTTGGCGATGCTGCCATCAGGAGCCGAGCCGCCACCTGTGCCCAATCTGCCGCCGGTCCCTGTCGTTCCGCCGACGCCGGACACGCCACCAGTGACCGGGCTGCCGCCACTGCCTAGGGCGCCGCCATTTTCGGACGCGCCCGCCGTCGCGCTTCCGCCGATCCCGCCGCTGCCCGGCACGCTTGCCCCCCCATTGCCCCCCATGCTCCCGCCGCTTGCACCGCCACCGCTACCGCCGGTCTTGTTGGAACCTCCTGATCCCGCGGCGACGCCCGGCGTATTCGAGGAACATGCCGCAATGGACAAGGTCAACGTCGTGGCCAAGAGCGCTGTCCGAATGCGCGAGGCGGCGATCGCGTAAGGCGATTGATAACGCATGTTCATGATCCTCAGTGGCCCTGCTACCCAAGGTGGCTCGGGGATTTCACTCAATCTGTTTGTAAGTCGGGTCACTGAGGCCGGGCAGACTGGCGTTGCCCACCGTGGACCCATCGTCCAGTTCGGCTTGGGTGAAGCTGTGGTAGGTGTCGGTGTTCAGAGCCTTTCTATGAACGCCGCACCCACCTCTACGCCATCTTGCATGTGAGCCACATGCAGGTATCCTAGGGACATGGCCAAAATGATTCAGGTCAGGCACGTTCCAGACGACGTACACCAGCGCCTAACGGACCTGGCCCGACAATCGCGCACATCACTATCCGACTACTTGCTGGCAGAGTTGGAGCGGACAAGTCTGCGGCCAACCCCGGAGCAGATTCTCGCGCGGCTCGCGAAATTGCGCTCAGTGGCCACGCGATCGGCCATTGTTGGGGCCCTGCGAGAAGAGAGGGATCGCCGCTGATCGTTCTCGACGCCTCGGTCGTGATCGAACTCCTGCTCGGTGGCGGGCGAGCGTCCGATATCCATGCGCGCCTAGCAGGCGAGCGGAAGTCCTGGCACGCACCACATTTGATCGAGGTGGAGGTTGGCCACGTCCTCCGACGCCTGAACCTGTCAAGACAGTTGACGGACCTGCGCGGACGGCAGGCGCTGCAGGACATGTCGGCACTCGGACTCTGTCTGCACGCACACAGCCCACTCTTGCCACGCGTATGGGCGCTGCGTGCCAATCTATCAGCCTACGATGCGATGTATGTCGCCTTGGCAGAAGGACTGCGTGGGCCGCTGCTGACCCTGGATAAAAGGCTGGCAAGAGCAACAGGGCACCTGGCAAGCGTCGAGGTCTTTTAGCGTCGGAACATCACCGCTCGCCACCCGCCAACCCGGCCATGCCGCGGGGCGGTCGCGCGGGGTGAAGCTCGGGGACTTCCGGCAGAACGTGGGCCACTAGGTTCAGGACGCCCTCGCTCATCCTCTGGTTGACCCGGTTGACAGGCAAACCGAGCATGGCCGACACTTGCCAATCAACATGAGGCGCGCGGGGACGTTCGTGACGGCTGGGCTGCTGGTCGTCGCTGCCGGAACCCTCATCGTCGTGTCCCGTCGATCCCCGGAAAAGCACACGCCGTCATCCCCAGTGGGCAGTGCCCGCTACGCGGGATCGGCGCGATGCCGGGATTGCCATGAAGAGTTCTACCAACTGTGGTCCACCTCGCACCACGGACTGGCCATGCAGGCCTTCACGGCTTCGCTGGCAAGCGAGCAGCTCACCCCGCAAGAACACGACATCGTCGTGCGCGGCGCTTCCTATCGAGCCGACATCGAAACCGGTCAGGTGCGCGAGACCAGCGCCACGGGCGTCGCCCATCACACCATCACGCAGGTGATGGGTGGCAAGAACGTCTACTACTTCCTCACGCCCTATGAACGCGGCCGCCTGCAGGTCCTGCCCGTGGCGTATGATCTCGGGCGCAAGGAATGGTACGACGTCTCCGCCAGCGGCCTGCGCCACTTCACGGACGTGACCGAGCAGGCCGTGCACTGGACCGATGCGGAGTTCACCTTCAATACCTCCTGCCACGGCTGCCACGTCAGCCAGCTGCGCAGCAATTACGATCTCGGCACCGACACGTATCAGACCACCTGGGCCGAGCCAGGGATCAACTGCGAAACCTGCCACGGGCCGGGCGAGGAACATATCCGTGCCGCCAGTGAGACGGGGCCCGGAAAAGTCCTGGCGGAGCCCAAGCTGATCGTGACCAAGCAGTTCACGCACGAGCAGAAGAGCGACATGTGCGCGCCTTGCCACGCCAGGATGTTGCCCATCACCAGCGGCTTCCGCCCCGGCGATGGCTACTTCGACGCGTTCGATCTGATTGGCCTGGAGAACCTGGATTTCCATCCCGATGGCCGCGATCTCGGCGAGAACTACACCTTCACCTCGTGGCGGATGAGCCCTTGCGTGAAGTCGGGGCAGCTCGATTGTCTCCACTGCCACACCTCAAGCGGCCGCTACCGATTCAAAGAGCCAGGCAGGGCCAACGAAGCCTGCCTGCCCTGCCACGTGTCCAGGGTGCGCGACGTGCTGGCCCACAGCCACCATCCAGAAGGCAAGACCACCTGCATCGATTGCCACATGCCGAAGACGGAGTTCGCGCGCATGGTGCGCAGCGACCATTCCATGCGACCGCCCACGCCCGCCGCGACGATGGCTTTCAAATCCCCGAACGCCTGCAACCTGTGCCACCAGGACAAGGACGCCGCCTGGAGCGCCCGGGCGGTCAGAAGGTGGTACGCGAAGGACTACCAGGCGCCCGTGCTGCGCCAGGGTGCGCTGATCGTGGCCGCCCGCAAAGGAGACTGGTCCCAGCTTTCTGCCATGCTGGCGGCCGTGGGCGACGCCCAGCGGGACGAAGTCATGGCCGTGGCCCTGCTCCGGCTGCTGCGTTCCTGTCCGTCTGATCACAAATGGCCAACCATCTTCGCGGCCATGGACGATCCCTCGCCCTGGGTGCGCGCGGCGGCGGCCGAGGCCGCGGGGGAGCGGCACGCCCCAGATGGGGTGGCGGCGCTGCTGAAGGCGGCGCGCGATCCGGTGCGCCTGCCACGCGTTCGCGCGGCCAACGCCCTGTCAACTTTGCCCGCAAGCGAGATTCCCGACGCTCTTCGCGCGGATCTCGCGGCCGCAACCCGCGAGCTGGAAGCGTCGCTGACCTCACGTCCAGATGACTTCGCCTCTCACTACGACCTCGGCCGGCTGTACGCAAGCCGGCACGACATGGTCCGCGCCATCACGGCCTACGAGACCGCCATCCGGCTGCGTCCCAACCTGGTGGCCGCGCTGGTCAACGTGTCGCTGGCCTACAATGCGGTCGGCAGAAACGGCGACGCCGAAACTGCTCTGCGCCGGGCGCTGGCCATCGAGCCCGGCAGTGCGGCTGCGCACCTCAACCTTGGGATGCTCCTGGGCGAGCTGGGCCGCTTGCCGGAGGCCGAGTCGGCACTTCGCGCTGCCTGCAAGGAGGAGCCGCGGTCGGCGGCGGCTGCCTACAACCTAGCGGTCGTGATTTCCCATGATCGACTCGACGAAGCCGTGACCTGGAGCCGCCGCGCCAGCGAGATCGATCCCGTTTCCTCCAAGTACGCCTACACCTGGGCCTTCTACCTTGCCCAGCTCGGAGACAAGCCTGCTGCCATCACCGTCCTCCGCCGGGCGCTCGATAGACAAGCGGTAGGCGCCGAAAGCTACGCCCTGCTGGGCAGTCTTCTGGCACAGACCGGCCGGACAGCCGAGGCCAAGGCTGTATACCGGCGCGCGGCTGCCGATGCGCGACTGGGCCCGATCGACCGCGCAAGATTGCGTGGCGCTGGGTCGCCCCCCTAGTACTACTTGAGCAGTGGGTCGTCGTAGCGGGCGCGTTCGCCCGCGAGCCGGGATTGCATCTCGCCGAGCTTGACCTGGTAGCTGTCCACCGTGGACAAGTCGTTCATTTCGCTCGGGTCGGCATTGAGATCGAACAACTGCAGGCGATCAAATTGCGAGCCCGTGGCCGTCAGGCGATAGCCGATGAGCTTCCAGTGGTCGGCGGTTCGAATCCCGCGATGGAGGTCGCGATACTGATGATAGGCGGTCGGCGTGTGGACGGCGCTGTTGGCGCCAAGCAGGGTGCTGCCTTCGCTCGACGCTGGTGGGTCGAGTCCGAGCAGCGCCGCCAAGGTCGGCAAGAGATCGTGCAGGTAGGCGAATCGATCGCTGACGACATTCGCGGCAATGCCTGGCCCAGCGATGATCAGGGGCACGCGAACGCTGTCATCGTAGACATTCTGTTTGCCAAGAAGTCCATGCGAGCCCAGAGCCAGGCCGTTGTCGCCGGCAAAGACGATAATCGTCTGGTCGAGCAAGTGCTCTTGTTCAAGCGTGTCGAGGATTCTGCCAATCTCCGAATCGACCTCGGAAATCATACCGTAGTAGGCTGCGATTTCCTTTCTGACCTGATTGGGATCCCGCGGGATGGGCAATAGATCCTCATCGCGGTTGTGCAGCTCACCGTTGTCGAACGGATGTTCGGGCAGGAAATTGTCAGGCAGCGGGGTTTGCCCGGGGTCGTACAGGGTATCGAAGGGTGGCGGCGGTGTGCGTGGGTCATGCGGAGCAGTGAACGCAACATAGATGAGCGCGGGCCGTCCCCGCGTCGGAAGCGTTCTGATGAATTCGATCGCCGCGTCTGCATACATCACGCTCGAGAACCGATCCCCGTGAAATTGCGCTTCGGCGGGATAGGTACCCGTAGGATCGAAATGGTAGAGCAACGGGTGTTCGTGGCCACCGTCCTCGGGAAAATGCATGCCACCGAAAAAGATGTTGTCGGCAGAGTCGAATATCCGCACGTGCGATGCGCGGTCGTTGTGCCACTTGCCAGTGGCGAACGTGAAATACCCGGCTTGCCGCAGCAGCTCCGGCAACGTCGTATGATCCGCTGGAATTGTGTCCGCACCGTCCAAGTGATTGATGGTTCGTCCGGTCATCAGCGCCGCTCGGCTGGTGATGCAAAGCGCACCGCTTATCCCGCCCTGACAGGCTGCTTGGGTGAAGGATGTACCTGCGTGCGCCAGTCGATCGATGTTGGGAGTCTTGATCAACGGATTGCCCAGGGCATGCACGGTGTCGTGGCGCTGGTCGTCGGTGAGCAGAACCAGCACATGCGGGAAGGCCGGGGCGGCATCGGGAAGGACCACGGCTGCACCGTCGCGGCGCTCGCCAATGCCGCCGCACGCTCCGGCAAGCAAGAAGAGAGCAGCGCTTGCGATGAATGGCGGTCTCGGCATGCGGACACTTCTATCTAGCACCACCCACCCCCCAAACCAACGCGGGATCATGACCCCCGTGACCAGCCTCACCTTCACGTCGAGTTGGTGTTCCCTCGTGATCATGGGTCAGATCCGCCCAGGCAACTTGGCTACTTGTGGCCTAGAAGCGGTCCCTAGACAGCCACCGAGGGGTCGAAAAAAAAGGACCGTGCAGAACCAATTCCTGGCAATGTACCGAACAACCAGCTCATGACCAAGCGGCGCGCGAGCGCCGGCTGAGCATTGTGCCCCGGTCGCTCCTGGCCAAGGAGCGCCATGGAAAGGAAAGAATACGATGACAAAGAGAATGACTTCTCAGACTCGATCAGGCGGCTCCTACCAACGCTCACGCCTGTCGCTATGCGCCGTGGCCTTCTTCGCCACCAGCTTGCTGGTAGGCTGTGGTGACTCCTCGAATCCCGCACCAAAGAAGGACTCGGCCACTGACCAAGCCAAGGACACCGCCAACACCAATGCGCTCGATGCTGCAAGTGACGTTTTTGGCGGCATTGCCAGAGATCTTGCGAACGACAGCCCAAACGTAAACATGGATCTTGCCCCGGATGCCGAGGGCTGCAATGTGAACGGTCAAATCTATACCGTTGGCGCGACCGTCACCATGAATGGCAGTTGCCCTGCCACTTGCTGTCTCAGCAATGGCACTGTTGGTCAGTGCACCGGTACCTGTCAGCTCGATGCGACCGTGCCTGACACCCGACCGCCCGTGGATGTCCCCCCTTCGGATGCCCCTATTACCTGCACCAGGGCTGGCAGGGCCTACAACCCGGGCGAAGTGGTTCCCCTTGCCGACGGTTGCGAAGGCACCTGCGTTTGCCTTACA
>Ga0302322_100003047_pt1 | contig 14293 bp, 10 predicted proteins | sample Fen_T0_2_FD_203757 | JGI IMG/M metagenome (GOLD analysis project Ga0302322, IMG submission 203757) | Peat permafrost microbial communities from Stordalen Mire near Abisko, Sweden - Fen_T0_2 | ecosystem: Environmental > Terrestrial > Soil > Wetlands > Permafrost | place: Sweden: Abisko... | reverse complement strand
CCGGGCCCTGCCCATCGTCGGGCACACCCCGGAAGGAGGCGAAGCGCGGGTCGAGCGTCCAGTCCTCCACCACGAGCGGTCGGCCGGTCGCGAGCCGGGACCACAGCTCGGGATCGATGTCGTACTCCTGGTCCGTGGGCACTGCGACGGGCCCGAAGGAGGCCATCACCGTCATGCGGCCCTCGACCGTGCCCGGGCGCACCAGCAGCGCCTGCGGCGTCACCATCACCTGGGCCGCGGCCTCGACGGCCCGATACATCGTGCTGCGGATGTCGTCCGACTGCAGGGCGTGCCGCCCCAGGGCGGTCAAGGTCGCGCGGCCCCGCTCGGAGCGCTCGCGCTCGACGGCCACCGCGACCACGTGCGCCACCGCTTGGACGAAAGCGAGTTCGTCAACCTGCAGGACCCGGTCAACCGGCGATCGGACCTCCAGCCAGCCCCAGCACCGTCCCCCCGCGACGACGGGGACCGTCGTCGCGCCGGCGGTGCCCCGTTCGCTGGACCCGGGGCCTCGAACGACGGCCGTGTCCGGACAGCGCAACACGGCGCTGACGAGTTCGACGGCTCGCTGCACGCAGGTTTCGGCGTGGGGCCGCTCCAGAGCCAGACGCGTCAGCTCGACGACCGCCGCATGGCCCGTCGCAGCGGTGTTCGCGGTCATGGGCCACTCTCACGCCTGGGTGACAGGTCACCGACCGAACGGAGCGGGTGCACGCCCGTCTCTGCCGTGGGACGCACACGCGGTGGCTCAGTGTATCCGATCAACTACAGGAGAGGAGGTTGCTTGTGGTCTCGGGGCGTTGTCAGCCGGTGGGCACGCGTTGACCGGGGCAGGTGGCCAGGATGCGTGTGATGGCCGCCTTCTCCGCGGTGGTGACCCACAGCTGGTACTTGGCCTTCACGGCGACCTGCCGTGCGACGTAGGCACAGCGGTAGGCCTTGTTCGGCGGCAGCCAGGTTGCGGCGTCGGCGGCGCCCTTCTGCTGGTTCAGCTGGCCGTTCACGGCCAGCAGGTTCAGCGGGTCGTTCGCGAAGGCCAGCCGCTGCGCGGGGGTAAACCGTTGGGCGCCCTTCTGCCAAGAGTCCATCAGCGCCACCACGTGGTCGATCTGCACCAGGCTCGAGGTGGTCGCGCCCCGCGTGAAGGTCATCGTGGTGCCTGAGTACGGGTCGTGCAGGATCCCCGTGGCGATCACCTGGCAGCGGCCGGACTTCCTATACGTCTTGCGGGTCAGGTCGCGTTGCAGGATCTCCTCCCGGGTCGAGCAGCCGTCGTGATCGAGGTCGGCCCAGTCGGCGCCGTACTTCGACCGCGCATACCCGGTCTTGGGAGCGCGACCCTTGGTGGCCAGCTTGCTCAGGACGGTGCTGGCCAGCGGCGGGGACACCCTGGCCGCGACGGGCAGCGTCGCCGCGGTCACTGCTGCGCTCACCGGCGCCGCGGCGTCGGCCGTCAACACGGTGGCGGCTGCGGTGACGGCCAGGGTGGCTGCGAAGGTCGCCCCGGCGAGAACGAGGCGGGCGCGACGGTCCATGGCGACAGCCTGCCCGACCTCGAGGGTGCACGCGGACGAATGGGGCCGTTTCGCCGCCGACATCGTCGGGAGCCTCCTCTCGCGTCGGCGCTTGGGGGTGGAGGCGCGCGGCGGCGGCCGCCCCAAAATGGAAAAGGGACGCGGCGCGCCCGGGATGGACGAAGGCGAGGACGGGGGTCCACGCCGCCGGCTCGGTCGTCAGCGACGGAGTGTCCCGTCGCCACGACCGAGCCGGAGGCGCCGTACCTGTCAGGCCGGTCCACCCATCCCTTCCGGCGTCCAGCAGTCACACGCGGACGGCGGTAGGCCGCAGGCCCAGCAGTCCTCGCACGCGGGGCACCGGGCCTCGGTCATGTCGATCACCGATCGACACCCACGGCACCGGAAGGTCCACGGCGCCCCGGCAGCTTCCGGCTGGGCGGATCTGGCGGACCACGACCACACGGGAGGAAGGTACCCGTCGTTGGAGTACCAGATGTCGCCCTGCCAGATACCGCTCGCCTCGTTGAGCACGTAGGCGTTCTGCCGGAACCGACGATCGACGGTGAGCAGGACCATGAGGTTGTTCGGGCCCATCCACCGTTGGAGCCGAAGCCGGGTGCGGCGCTGGTGCAGCGGCCCCAGGGTGGGGATGAACTGCTCGGCCGCGATCCGGGTGTCCGATCGCCGGTCGGTCGGGGCGGGGCGGACGGCGGCGGGAAGGATCCCGTTGTGGGCCACGACCGTCCGCCGGTCCCCACCGACTGCGAACGGGTGGCAGTTCGCCAGGTCGTAGAGGCCGTGGGTGCGGAACCGCGAGTGGAACAGCGCCGCCCCGTTCGGGTGCGCGTCGCGTGCCTTGGCGAACTCGGCCAGCACGACGTCGGCGTCCAGGCCCTTGCCGACCAGGAGCCGGTCGCCGGCCACGACCGCGTAGCCGTGACCGTCGGGGTTGACGGTGGTGCCCGTCCGCAATGCGGCCAGGTCCGGCGTGACACCGGCCGGCAGGTACGTCAGCAGACACATGTCAGTGCCTCCGCCTCGCGGTGCGTGGTGCTCAGGGCGGTGATCTCGTTCAGCAGCGGCGCGTACGCCGGCCGGTCGGCCACCCAGGCGGTGAACGCGGCCCAGGCCCACCCGTCGTGCCGGGTGATCGCGGCCACCGTCAGGTTGCGGGTGTACTCGACGGAGGCGTCGGCGAAGCCGAGCGCCGCCTGGACCTGTACCGGCTGCAGCGAGCTGGCGAAGATGCGCAGTTCGAAGGTGGTGGTGTTGAGGGTGTTGATGGCCCGGTACCGGTAGGAGCCGGGGCTGCCCTTGGCGTAGTCCTTGACCAGGTACCGGTCCTCGTCGTGGAACTCGGCCCAGCCCTGCCCGGTGCGTCGGGCCAGGCCGGTCACCGCGAGCTGGTTGCGGTAGACGAACTTCATCCACCGGTACACGTGGGCCGGTCCGGCGAAACCGGCCCGGGACAGGTGCACGTGCAGGCCGGTGCGCGCGGTGGTCTCGCAGCCGCCGTTGCGCAGCGCCGCCAGCAGACCCCACGGGAAATGCTCCAGGGCCCAGGGGTAGGACATCGGGTGGGTGACGATCTCGAACCCGCCGCCGATCGACTCGTCGGCCTTCAGGTAGCCGAGCGTGCCCAGCCGCCTGTCGGCCAGGCGGGCGGCCGCCCAGCGGTCGCGGGGGGTGGCCACCTCGAGCTCGAGTCCGAGGAACAGTGGGCCGGCGCCGTGGAAGTCCGGCAGCGGCTTGTACCCGTAGTCGTGGATGATCCGGCCGTCGGCCGGCTCGTCCTCGTCGTCGTCCTGGTCGTCGTCGCAGTAGTTGCCGCAGGACTCGTCGTCGCGGTTGATCCCGCGGCAGTCCGGGCAGCACCAGTATTGGGCGTGCTGGCAGGCCGGACAGATCCGGGTGGCGGCGACCGTGAGGATCGTGTCGCCCCACGGCGTCGCCTCTGCGCAGTCATCGCAGGTCGCGCAGTCCGGGCACCGCTCCCCCACCTCGACGGGGCCTCGGCATCCGGCGCAAACCGTCTCGGGCCGGACCGTCTCGGGGCGGTCAGTCTCAGGGCGGTCCGTCTCGGGGCGGGAGTCAGTGTCCGCGCGGGTGTGCGACTCGGTGGTCTGCGGGGTGTTCTTCGACGGCCCGGCGGTGGGTCCGTCGCTGCGGTGCGGTGTCGTGGGCGAGAGCGGCAGGGTGGTGGTGTCGAGGCCGGTGGCCTCGGGAGGACGGGGGCTGGTCAGGGTCTGGTGTGGCATGGGGTTCGCCTTTCGGGAGAGGTCCCGGGCGGCGCGAGGCGTGCGACAGCCGGGACCCTCCCCGGCGGCGTGTGTCGCGCGCCGCCCGGGTGGGGCGGAATCAGGGGTGGATCTCGGATTCCCGGCGCTGCGAGCGCCGGGGCCGTGCGGGGAGCCGGGAGGGCTCCGGGACGGTGCGGGAGGTCGGCCGTGCCGGCCGGATCGCCGAGCGGGGCCGGCGCGATCCCTGTCGACCTCGGTGGGGGCGGCGTAGCGGCCGTCGACCGGCCGCCTGGGCCGGTGACCCTCGTGGTGTGGCTAGGCAGGCTGCTCGGCGCCGGGCCGGTGGTCCGGACGCCCGGCGGCACCGTCCTGGTCGACGAGTGCGTCGGGTGTGGAGCTCGCGCCCGGCAGGGCGTGGTCGTGGGGAAGACCGGTGTCCAGCGCGGTGACCTCACCGATGCGCACGTCGAGGGTGGCCGTGCCCGGGATCAGGTCGTCGATGTCCTCGGTGCGCACCAGCAGGCCGGCACGGGCCGCGGCGACGGCGTCGGGGACGTCGCCGGGGCCGCCGTCGACGTCGTAGCTGCCGCTGATGGTGAAGCGCACCCGCAGCCGCGGGGCGTAGGGCGGCATGCGGAAGCGGACCAGGAAGGCGTTGAGGTGTTCGCGGTACAGGTCGCCCTCGAGGTGACGCTCGATCGCGAAGGCGCGGATGTCGGCCAGGACGCGGGCGTGGTCGGCACGCAGCGCGTCCTGGGTCCGGGCGTCGAGCTGGCGCCGCAGGGCGAGCGCCTCGACGGCCGTCCGCAGGGCGACTCGTTGCTCGTGGGTGTCGGTGAGCGGGGTGACGACCTCGTCGGCGGGCAGCTGCACGACTCGGTGGGTGGCGTACACCTCGACCAGATTCTGGACCGGGTCCGGGGCTTGGTCGGGGTGCTGGACCAGCTCCGGGTCCGGGTCCGTCGGCGTCTGGCCGGCTCGGGTCGGGTTCGGTTGGGGTGAGGCGGGGTTGAGGACGACGACGGTCTCGCCGGCCGGTGTGGTCACGACGTCGCCGGGACGGCAGGCGTGCAGGGGGCGCGGGTGTTCGGGGCCGGGGTCCGTCCGGGTGTCCGGGTTGTGCGCGCCGTCGGGGTGGTCGGTGTTCATGGCGGTGTCTCCTCTCGGGTGCGGCAGTGCAGGCGCTGCCGCGGGGTGCGGGTGGGAGGGGACGTGGTGGGGCCACCGGCCCCACCACGTCCCTGCTCGTGCCGGTGGGTCGGTGGGGCGGGTGGATCATCGGTCGGGCCAGGGCGCCGGCCGCTCCTGCAGGGGCGGGTCGGCTGGTGGGCGTTCGGTGCTCCGGTCGCTCGGGTGGGTCAGGTCGTCGTCAGCAGGTGGTGCGCCTTCTGCTTGATCCCGACCAGGGCGGCGGACGTCAGGACGCGTTCGGCCCGCCGGTGCGGGGTCGGCGCCGGCGCGTAGTGGTCGAGGTACTCCCCGATCGCCTGCAGTCCCGCCCAGGCCGTGCCGCGGATGTCGTGCTGGGTCGGGGCCTCGGTGAACAGGTAGTCCAGGGTCTGCGCCCGGCGCCGATGGTTGGTCAGGGTGCGGATCGGTGCCTCGGGTGCCGGGTTGGGCCAGACCTGCTCGCACAGTGCCCTGAAGGCGTCGTCGGTAAGGGTCTGGTCGATGAGGCGTTCGGCCTCCGCGGCGAAGGCGTCGCGGTGGTCGAAGACGATCCCGATCGCCTGGCGTGCCTGGGCGATCCGCGCCCTGACGTTGGTGGTGTGGCGGAAGGTGTAGTGCCCCTGGGAACGGCGCAGGGCCAGGCGCTGGGTGTTGGCGCAGACGACCCGGACCGGGGTGGCGTCGACCCGTAGGGCGAGCGATCCGTCGTGGCTGGTGCTGACGGCGAGGTAGATGTCGACGTCGTCGACCCCGGCGATGCGCACGCCGTCCGGCAGCCGCAGCGTGATGAACACGCGACGGCCCCCGCGCAGCGACCCGGCGGTCTCGTAGTGGGCGCCGGAGGCGTCGACGAGCAGGTCGAGCAGTTCGGCGCAGGCCTCGTTCTGGACCGGGACGTAGTCGCGACCGACCACGCCGAGGTAGTCGCGGGCACCGGTCACCGGGTTCGTGCGGACGGTCATCCGCTTGTCCGGGGCGTCGAGCGGGGCGTCGGCGGCGCCGACGCTGCCCGCCGGGGCGGTCGGGTCGATGCCCCCGATGCGGATCTTTCGGACGTCCCAGCCGTCGAGCCGGGCGGTGGTGATGACCTCGGCCGCGGTCAGGCAGCCGGACGTCACGGTGCCCAATTGGTGCCAGGCGGGGATGCGTGCCGACGCGAAGGCGGTGGTGCCGTCGGCGAGTCGTTCGAGTTCGTGCATGGTGTTCGCTCCTTGAACGGTGGTGACGATGTCCCCGGCGCGACCGGCTGATGCTGGCCGTCGGTGAGGACGATGGGTGGGCATGCGAAAGCCGGCCCCGGCAACGACCCCATGGCGGGTGTCGGGCCTGGCCGGCGTGGCGTCGTGGTGCCGATCGGCCGTCCGCCGACGTGGCGGCGTGCTGACTGGTCTTCGGTGTTCTGACCGGTCGATGGGTCGATGGGTCGATGGGTCAGTCAGTCGCTCGGTGGGTCAGTGCTCGGGCAGTTCGACGTCGCAGCGGTGCCCGCAGGTGGGGCAGACGATCCACGCCGAGCCGTCGCACCGGCACGGACTGCTGCGGTGACCGGTCTCGTAGCCGGTGCACCGCCGGCACCGGGTGAACGGGGCGTCCAGGTTCGGGCCGAACACCACGGTCAGGGTGGTGAAGGACCCGTCCGCGGTGAGCAGTTCCCGGCCGCTGCGCCAGGTCCAGCCGTGCCCGTTCGGGCAGCTGATGTCGACGGTGTCGGCGTCGTACCAGCGGGCCGAGTCGGTGACGTGGTCGTCGTGCACGGTCGGGGCGTCGTCCTCGGTCTGGACGACGACGATCCGGTGGCCGTCGGGGGTCAGAGCGCGGGCCACCCACAGGTCCCGGTCCAGCCGGGTCGCCTCGTGCGAGATGAGCTCGGGACCGGCGAGCGGGTCGGACGGGTCCGGGCCGGCGTGGCCGCGGGCGTCGCACCAGGCCAGGACGGCCTGCTGCCAGCCGTAGCGGCCCAGCCGCGGTGGCCGCGAGGCCGCGACGTCCGCGGTGGCCCCGGGGCGCTGGGTGGCCCAGTCGTGCAGGTCACGAGTCAGGTCCGGGCGGGGTCCGGCCACGCGCTGGTCGAGCCACGCGCAGGCGTCGATGAGGATGAAGCCGTTGCCGATGCGGGCGTGAGTGCCCATCGGTTCCTCCTTCGGGGAACGTGTCGATAGGTCCGGGTGGAGGTTGGTGGGGTCCGTTCCTGTCGGACCGGGCGGCCGCTGCCGGCGCCGCGGAGCGGGACGCAAGGCGTCGGGCGGTCCGAGGAGGACACGGAGATGTCCGTGCGGTCAGGAGCGGGGGCGGCTGTCGGGTCGGAAGGCCAGGAGCTGGTCGCTGAGCGCCTGCAGGTCGGCCGTGATCCGGGTCGGTGGGATGCCGACGACGAGGGCCTGACGGAACAGGGCGGCCATCCGGTAGTCCGGCGCGTCGGTCAGGGCGCGGTCGATCGCGAGGTTGGCCAGGGGTGAGTCGCCGCGCTGGTAGGCGGTCATCGCCAGCAGCGTCGCGACCGGTGCCGCCCAATCCTGCGGGGCCATGGCGAGCAGGTCGTGCCACAGGTGCAGGGCTGCCAGGTCGGTCCACACGAAGCAGGCGTCGCGGACCCGGCTGTCACGCAGCGCCAGCAGCAGGGGCCCGGCCTGCTCGGGCGAAAGCGGCACCCGACGGTCGGCGCGCACCGCCTTGGCCACGGCCAGCCGCTCGTACTCCACCGCGGGGTCCGGCCGGCGGGTGAGCAGGCCAAGATCCGGAAGGAGCCGCAGCACCTCCTCGAGCCGGGCCGCGGGTTCGGGATCCAGCTCTCGTGCCCTGGCCGCCCGGGACGGCGCGGGGGCGCCGTTGCCGGCCAGCAGGCCCACGGTGACCCGGTCGTCGGGGATCAGGCGCGCGCCGGGAGGGCAGCACATCGGGTTGGAGCAGGTCAGGCACCACCACCGGCCGTCGTGAACGCGCACGACGTCGAGCACCGGCCAGGCCAGACCGAACGCCAGCTCGGCCAGCATCGGCTCGATGCCCTGCGCGCCGTAGCCCAGGACCAGGAGCCGGCAGTCCGCGGGGGACGTCGGCGCGCCGGTCGCGCCGGGTCGGTGTGGGCCCGCGTCGGGCCCGTAAAGCGGATCGGTGCGGCCGGTGTCGCCCGCGCGAGCGGTGTGCCCGTCGGTCGCCCCCGTGCTGACCGTGCTGTCAGAGCCGTGAGGCCCGCCGGCCGGCGGGCCTTCGTCGAGGGCCCGGCTCAGGAGGGCGTTCAGCTGCGCGGCGGTCACGGCCGCCGGCGTGCTGATGGGCAGCGGCAGGGCGGCCGTCACCTTCAGCCGTGGACCATCCAGAACCATCAGTACGACGGCGTCCTGCGGGACGTACGTCAGCACGTACGGGACGGCGGCGATCAGGTCGGGCAGGTCACGCAGGCGCACGGTGGGGCGCCATCCCGCCGCGTGGTCCAGGTCCGAGCTGCCGGGACCGCCCGGAGGAGGGCTGCCGGCCGGAGCACCGTCGTGGTTTGCGGGGCGGTGCTGGTCGGTGGGCTCGCTGCGGGGGTCGGGCACGTGGTCGGTCATGGTGGTTCTCCTTCGGATCGGCAGGACTCGCTGATCGGGTCCTGGCGTGGATGAGCCCGGACGGGTGTCCGGGCAGCAGGAAGCCCCGGGCCCGCGCAGGGGTCCGGAGCGAAGTGCGGGTGGCGGCACGTCGACGCGCGTTCGGTGCCGGCTGCTCGCAGCCGCACGGCCTCGCAGCGGGGGCGGTCACCGTGCCGGTCGACGGCCCGGTGTCGGCGCGAGTGATCCCGTGTCGAGTCTGGCAACTGGCGGCGTGAGCGAGCAGGCCGTCGAGGTGATCGCGCATGGCGCCGCCGGCATGGGTCGTGCCGTCCGGGCCCAGGCACTGCGGGCAGGCCGTCGGTTGGTGCTCGGCGCGTGGGTGGGGAAAGTCGTGGCGGCCCGGGAGCTGCTGCGGGTCACAGCTGCACGGGTCAGCGGGGCGTCGCCGGACCGGGTGCAGGTACGGCACGGCGGCCGGAGCACAGGCGACGGGAACGACCACGACGCGAGGCCGGAAAAGGTTGGAGCTGCCGCTGGTGTGCTCAGGGGACGGCGAACGCGTGTCTGCGCGCAGACGGTGGCCGGGTGAAGGGGTCCGGAGAGCGCGGAAGGTGCGGTGGAGCTGGTGACGATCGGGTCGTGCGGGGCGCGGTCCGAGGCAGGAAGCTCGGATCCGACCGGTCAGACGGCTGACGGGTGGGTGCTCGGAGCTACGGCCTGCGTCGGGCGCGCGCGGTGTCGGAGTGCTGCTGGGGTTCTTCGGAGAAGAGCGAGCACCGTAACCCGGCGACCCAACAGATCTCGATCGTCCTGTTGGCCAACACCACGGTCACAGGGCTGAGCAGCGACAACAGCCCTGGCCACCCGGCCCGGGACCCTCCGACGCCGTGATGGCTCGCTACCTGATGGCTCACCATCTGATGGCTCACGACCGCCTGCCGTCTGCCGGGCCGTAGGTCCCATGCGGTGCGACGACGTGGGCCCGCCGCGACGGTCCGCCGATGGCAGCGGTGCCGCGGGCAGGGCCCTCCCCGTCGACACGTCGCCGCCGATGCGGCGGGTAGGAGCGGCGGGTAGGAGCTGACGAGCGGCGGGCTCCGGAGCGTCGCAGCTTCCGGGGGCCCGCCGCGACAGCCGTCAGGCAGCGTCGGTCCGGGTTCGCGTCATCGCCACCAGGTGCCGGTCGCGGTGCAGCCCCTCCACGACGTCCAGTGCGGCGCGCAGGTAGCGCAACCGGTCGGCGACGCTCGAGGTCACCGGCCGGTACGCCAGCCCGCCGGGGAGCACGAGCAGCTGTCCGACGACGGCCTGCTGGGCCGCCAGGGTGCAGTACACCTGCTCGCCCGCCTGGAAGGCGGCCAGCTCGTCCAGGTCGAACCGGAACGGCAGCACCCGCTGCGCGTTCACCGCGATCATTGCCAGGACCCGGGGCTGGGCCTCGAACTGCCGGCGCAGCTCGTCCAGGGGCGGCAGGGGGTGGTGCTGCGGCCGTGGGGTCAGGAACGACTCCCAGTCACGGGCCTGGGTGGTCCCCGAGGCGACGAGCGTCTTCCAGGCCTGCCAGCGCTGGTGGGCGTGCCATCCGGCGATCCGGGACAGGGTGTGCAGGTCCAGCCGCCCGCGCGGGCCGGCGGCGGTGACCCAGATCCCGTCCGGGCGACGCGCGACCTGCCACAGGAGCGGGTCTCGGTGCGGGCGCAGCAGGCGACGCCCGACGTTGCGCACAGGGAAGGCGGGGCAGGGCACGTAGTGGTGGACGGCGTGGGGGGCCAGCTGCGAGGCGACGGCCGGGCCGCAGGCGGCCTGGTCCTCGGGCAGGACGACGACCACATGGGTCGGGGCGGCGGCGACCACGCCGGGCGTGGTCGGGGTGGTGGGCGACTGCGGGACGCGCTGGGTGGGCATGAGACCTCCAGGGTCGTTCGAGGATGGATGTGGGTCGCGTCGTCGGGGCGTGCGGCGGCCCGGACGCGCGCGTGGTGGCGACGACAGCCGCGGCGGCGTGCCCGCGCGACAGGCGCCTCCACGAGGCGAACAGCGAAACCGGCAGGCGGAACGGGAACCCCGCGCCTGCGTCAGGTGACACCGGTGTCAACGGAACGACCGCCGTCGGCAGGTGGCCGCGACCGGTACTGCACGAATGTCGAAGCCTCGCGAGGGGGCGCGCGAGCGAGGGTGGGGCAGGTGCGGCAGGGCCGGCGCCGGGGTGGCTGCGGCCGACCGGTCCTCACGGGGACGGGTGGGCGGTGCGAGCGACGACCGGCGTCAGGCGCGTGCCTGGGTGTGGATGCTGGTGCTGGGGTCTCTTCGAGAAGAACTGTGGACCGTAGCCGACGCACCCAACAGCCGACCGTCGCTGTGTTGGCCAGGGCGTCCAGGCGCGGCCCGCAGATCGTCCAGGCGCGGCGGTCACGGGCGTCGGTGCCCAGGGGGTGTCGGCCATGCATCGGGTGATCTCGTCGGGTGGCGGTCGCGCCGTCGGCTGTCGGTGGCTGCCACGCGTCGCACCTCAGCAGCGACGTCAGGACCGTGAGGCGTGCTGTTCGAGACTCGCTCCGGTGTCGAAGCGTGCTGTCCCCGAACCGGGCCGGCTGCCGTCCCGGCGCGCCCAGGCAAGGCCAGGGGCGGCACCAGAACCCGGTTGCGCCGTGTGGCTAGCGTGGAGCGATGAGGGACCAGGTGCAGCAGCGCCGTCGCGTCGTGGTCACCGGAGCAGCAGGAGTGGTCGGACGGACGATCGCGCCCCGGCTCGCGTCGCGATGGGAGCTGGTGGCGACCGACGCCCGGCCGAGCCCCGCGATGGCGAGCCTCGACGTCGTCGACGCGTCGGCCTGCCGGGCGGCCTTCCAGGGGGCGGACGCCGTCATCCACCTGGCGGCGGCCGCCGATCCCGAGACCGGATGGGACGACCTGCTGACACCCAATGTCCTCGGCGCCCACGCCGTCGCGGTCGCTGCGGCCGCCGCCGGGGTGCGTCGCCTGGTGCTGGCCAGCAGCCTGCACGCCGTGTCGGCGCTGCCGGCCTCGGTCGTGCGCGGTTCCGGCGACCCGGCCCGGCCCGCCAACCTGTACGGCGCCACCAAAGCCTGGGCCGAGGCCGTCGGCTCCTGGATCGCGGCGAGCACCTCCACGACGGTGGTGGCGCTGCGCCTCGGGTACGTCGCCCCGACGCCACCGGACCGCAGCTGGCCGGACAGCGAACTGTCCGCCTGGCTCAGCCCCCGCGATGCCGCCGAACTCTTCCGCACCGCCGTCGAGGCCGACACGCTGTCCTTCGCCGTGCTGAACGGCACCTCCGCCAACCAGCACCCCGTCGCAGACCTCGGCGACACCCGGCGGCTGCTCGGCTACCAGCCGCTGGACGACGCCTGGCTCACGGCACAGACGTAGGCCGCCGCATCGAGCCGAGAAGTCCGGCTGCGACCGCACGTGCCCGTACCGTCGGTCCCCTTGCCCCGCCTGCCAGTCCGTTGCCGACGGTCAGCGTTGAGCGGACCTCACGACTGCGGCGGTATCGGATCGCTCGGCAGTGCCGCGAGGTGGACCCGCACACGCTCAGGATGCGTCGCCGGCATGGCGGCGGCGGTGGCGGGCAGCCAGACCATGCCGGCCGGTTCCCCGTGCCCGCCACGGTGAACGCCGGTGGCGGCCGCGACCTCTTCTCCGGTGGGTTCGTCGGTCAAGGCGCGCAGCATGTTGCGCTCCCGCTGGCCGTGGGGCACCCAGATCAGGACGGGGAACGCCGGGCCGCCGGTGCTCTGGAGCCGCTGGTAGGCCTTCAGCTTGGCGACCACCCGGGGTACTGACATCGAGCCCATATCGTGCTCGAGCCAGAAGCCGACCGTGACCCCGCCTGGGTGCCGGTCGGGATCCGGCGGATCACGCCTGTCACTGTCGTGACACGTGTCGTGCCGTGTGTCGTGGCGCTCGAACGCCTGGCCCGCGTCCTGGCGGCCATCCTGGCCGACCGGCTGCGCAAGGTCAGCACCGACGCGCCAGACGCCGTGGCCGTCGGGGTGGATCCGTCCGGCGAAGGCGGCGGCCGTGCGCTCTGCGGACCACCAGCGCACCAGGCGGGTCTCGGGGTGCGTACGGGTGTGGTGGATCAGGTCGGTGAAGAACTGGTTGACGCCGAGCTGGTGGTTGAGGTTGGGGCTGGCCACGATCTGGTCCTGCTGCAGCCGCACAGCCCGGGGCGTGGGCGCCGCCCGCCCCGCCGCGAGCGCGGCGTAGCGGGCGGCGAGCAGCCCCGGGACCCAGCAGACGGCCTGGGTGCCGTTGGGCATGGTGTGCCGGAACCGGTCGAGGAAGCCGAACTCGCGCAGTTGGCACAGACGGTTCCTGGCGGTGGTGGGGTGGTGGAACAGCAGCGCCGCGATCTGCGCCGTGGTCAACGTCCGGTGCTCGCTCAGCAACTGGGCCAGGTACAGATCCCTGGCGGTGAGCCGGTGGGAGGCCTGGATCAACGTGGACAGCGGTACCGGCGACGGGTGGTCCCGCGCAGCCCGCCTGCCCGCGGGCGGTGTCTCAGCACCCGCCCGTGCGGGAGCATCCGCGGCGGCATCCCCAGCCATCGGTCCATCAGTGCCGGGAGCAGCCGCGGGCGGGGCGTCGACACCGGTGCCGTCACCTGTCGGCCGGTGGGATTCAGGGGTCTCCCCCGGTGAGAAGGGGACCCCCTGTAGGGGTAGTCCGGACACGTCGTCGGCGCTCAATCGGCACCTGGCCTGCACTGTTGTCCACCCTCTGGCCGAGCGGGCACGCCTGGGGTCAGCCCGGGGCCATGACTGGGGGCTGCACTGACCCGACGCACAGGGTCCGCGCCGGTCGTCGCACCCGTAGCGGTGCTCGTCCGGGAGCCTGCGTCGGTCGCCGGCCGCGAGGATCGGCGGGGTTGCCGGACGGGGCGGACGTCGGGTGCTGCCTCGACGGGCGCATCGGCTCGCGGATCGGCTCGTGGAGCGGCTCGTGGAACGGCTCGCTGATCGAGTTCTGGATCGGACGGCGGATCGGGTGGTGGATCCGGGAGCACCTCGGAGGCTGCAACGGCCGGCCGGGTGGGTCGTGACCGAGGTGATCCGGCCCGGGCCGCGACAGCGGCCCGCACCAGCGGCAGCCGCCCCGGCCGGTCCGGGAGACGGTTGGTGGCCAGGGTGAACGCCGGGGTGGCCGCGGCACCGAGAGTCAGTCGGGTCGCGGCGGTGAAGGCGTCCAGGTTCGCCAGGTCATGTTCGACGAGTTCGGGCTGGGTGTGGCGGGCCAGGAGTCTGGCGTCCTCGGGCGAGCAGGTGAAGAAGATCTTGTTACGGGCGTTCGCGCTGATGGCCTGGAGCGTCTCGCGGGGCAGCTGCGCGAGGTCCTGGTGGGCCAGCACGAGCGACAACCGGTAACCGCGGGCCTCGGCGAGCATGTCCGCGACGGACCCGGCGAGGTTGAGCACGTTGTGCGCCTCGTCGACGTAACAGGCCGCGTCCCGGCGACGGTCCTCGGGCAGACGGCTGCGGGCGGTGGCGGCCTGCCAGACCGAGCCGAGCACGAACGAACCCATCAGCTTGGCCGTCTCCTCCCCCAACTGCCCCTTGGGCAGCCGGGCGATCAGGATGCCGCCGTCCAGCACCGCGCCCATGTCGAAGCTGGACGTGACGGTCCCCAGGGTGGCCTTGACGAAGTCGCGCAACAGGAACGCGCGCAACCGGGCCAGCACCGGCCCGATCACCTGGGCACGCAACGCGGGTGGGCTGGTGTCGTACCAGTCCCAGAACCCGCCCAGGCCCTCCGGGTCCTCCAGCCCGGCCACGAGCGGAGCACGGAACTGCTTCTTGGTCAGCAGCGGCGGAAC
>Ga0302322_100003046_pt1 | contig 14297 bp, 6 predicted proteins | sample Fen_T0_2_FD_203757 | JGI IMG/M metagenome (GOLD analysis project Ga0302322, IMG submission 203757) | Peat permafrost microbial communities from Stordalen Mire near Abisko, Sweden - Fen_T0_2 | ecosystem: Environmental > Terrestrial > Soil > Wetlands > Permafrost | place: Sweden: Abisko... | reverse complement strand
CCGTCCATTCCGAGGTTGGGTAGTCCACATTGGCGGCGAAGGTCCCATCGCCTTTCCCCAGCAGCACGCTCACCGAGGTTGACGAAGCGGACGGGACGCTGTTTGCGACAACGATGTCCAAGATGCCGTCGCCGTTCAAGTCACCAAGCGCCATTGAGGTCGACCCTTTTCTGGTTGGGTAGTCTGCTTTGGCGGCGAAGGTTCCATCGCCCTTTCCAAGGAGCACGCTCACCGTGGCCGCGGTGTCGCTCGTACTCACAATGTCCAGCTTGCCGTCGCCATTCAAGTCACCCAGCGCCGCCGACACGGGGGAGCCTCCGACCGGATAGTCCTGCTTGACGGCGAAGGTTCCGTCACCCTTTCCAAGGAGCACGCTCACCGTGCCCGGGGCGTAGTTGGACGCGACCATGTCCAACCTGCCGTCGCTATTCACGTCGCCGAGCGCGATGGAGCGTGGCGAATACTGATCCCTTGGGTCGCCCCCAATCGGATAGACCGGCGTGTTGGGGATGGTGAAGGACCCATCACCCTTTCCCGCAAGCACGGCCACTGCATTCGTTTCGCTGTTGGCCGTGACGATGTCCAGCGTGTGGTCGCCGTTCAAATCACCCAAGGCGACCGCGCTCGGGGAGCCGGTGGCCTTGTAGTCCACTTGGGTGGCGAAGGTTCCGTCACCTTTCCCCAGCAGCACGCTCACATCGTAAGAAGCGACGTTCGTGGCCACGATATCCAGCTTGCCGTCGCCATTGAGGTCACTCAACGCGACCGTGGTCGGAGAGTATAGCCCACGGGCAGTCCCGTCTGGGGAGTCCGAATCCTCGTGCTGCCCGGTTGGGTACTCGACCTTGGCGGCGAAAGTCCCGTCGCCTTTTCCAAGCAACACACTTACCGAAGACGTGCCCGAGTTTTCTGCGACAAGGTCCAGCTTGCCGTCACCGTTCAGGTCGCCCAGCGCCACTGACGTCGGCTCATACCCCAAGGGGTAGTCCACCTTGGCGGCGAAAGTTCCGTCGCCTTTTCCCATGAGCACGCTGGCGCTGCCAGACCAGTTGACCGTGACGATGTCGAGCGTCCCGTCGCCGTTCAAGTCACCCACCGCTACCGACTCCGGTGACCATGCGGTTGGGTAGTCCACCTTGGCGGCGAATCTTCCGCCGCCGATTCCCAGCAGCACACTCACGCTACTGGGATTGGCGCGGATGTTCGTTGCCACCAGGTCCGGCAGGCCGTCGCCGTTCAAGTCACCCAGCGCGACCGAAACCGTACCGTCGCCGGCGGCATAGTCCACGTTGGCGGCGAAGGTTCCGTCGCCCGTTCCGAAAAGTACGCTGACGCTGCCCCCGCGATTTGCGGTCACGATGTCCAGCTTGCCATCGCCATTCAAGTCACCCAGCACCACCGAATTCGCGCCGCCTCCGCAAGCATAGTCCACCTTGGCGGCGAGTCCTCCGCCCCCTGTTCCGAGCAACACGCTCACGGTACTGGCGCCTTCGTTCGCCGTGACGATATCGAGCATGCCGTCGCCGTTCAGATCCCCGGTCGCCACCGCATTGGGTTGTCTTCCTGTGTTTGCCAAGGGCGGATTGCCGAGCACCAAGGTTCCCGTACAGATCGGTGGCTGCACTTGGTCCAAGGCTCCGTCGTAGGCGATCCTATCCACGGGAGCGTCCTTGCGGATTCTTCTGCCGTCTAGGCCGGCATCGTCGTTTCTGATTGTGGCATCGAGGCTGGCACTGTCACGGTCGAGCACAGGCGCGTCCGGGCTACTGGCGGGAAGGACAATGCCAGCATCGGCGGTGACAGGTTTGCTGTCGGCTGGAAGATCGGTCCCTGGTCCAAGATCAGGAGAGCTCGTCCCTGCGTCCTTGGCCATGCTGACTTTCATCGTGGAACTGCTGCACGCAGCGACGATGATGAGGGCGGCGACGAGTCCAGACCTTCTTGCTTTGCTTGCGAGCATGGGACTTTCTCCGATGGCGACTTGCTGTCTGCCGGGCGCGTCCTGTCTTCTACGATCCGGCCTTGGTGGGATCTGTATGGAGTGTGTGCACTTCGTAGCCATCCGAGAAGCCATCGCCGTCGGTATCCGGATTGTTGGGGTCGGTGCCGTTTTGGTACTCTTCGAGGTTGGTGAGACCGTCGCCGTCGAAATCGAGCGCGGCATCGAGCGGGTTTTCGCGGTCGAGTCCGGCATACTTGTTCTCGAACCAGTTGGGCATGCCGTCCAGATCGTTGTCCGGGAACGGCGTGAAGATGCCGCTGGTCAGCGTTGTCCGGTATTGATCGAGCCGCGATAGCAGGTCGCGACCGGTCTGGAGCGCGAGGCTACTGCGGATCTGCGCCACGTCGGTGATGCCGGCAATCTTGTTGCTGTCTTCGCCGATGTCGGTGGGCAAATAGAAGAGCTGCTTGGGCGTGCCTTGGCTGGTTCCGAAGGCGTCGGAGATGTCGTTGTTGGCAGAATTGTACGAGGTGCTGTTGCCCCCGCTGCCCGTGCCGTCGATCAGCTTCCAGCCGTCGGTCATGATGACGGAACGATGATCGCTCTCGGAAGCGATCGCGATGGAATCGCGACAGAGGGACGGCTTGCTGTGTCCGCGCAGGATGTTGAGGAAGCTCTCGCCGTCGGGCGCGACGTCGGCCGGTAGGTCAACCCCGAGGTAGGCGGCCACCGTGGCGAAGATGTCACCGTGCCAGATCAGCTCGCCAGACACGGTGCCGGGGGCGGCGACCTGTCCCGGCCAGCGCACGACAAAGGGCACGCGGGTGCCGCCCTCCCAAATGTCGCGCTTTACTCCGCGCAACGGGCCGTTCGGGTCGCATCCGTTGGCGCGGCTATTGGTGAAGGCGCTGACCTCGGGGCCGTTGTCACTGGTGAGCACGACGAGGGTATTGTCGCGCTCGCCGTTCTTGTCGATGGCGTGGATGATGCGGCCGATCCGCGCATCCACCTCGGCCATCCAATCCCCGTAGGCGAAGCCCACCTTGTTCCTAAAGGGCGCCGTCGTGTGCCAGGGCTCATGGGGCGAGTACATGCCAACGTAGGCGAAGAACGGCGCGGAATTCGTCGCCCGCTCGGCCAGGTAACGCTCGACCTCGGCCAGCATGATGGGGTCGGCGTCGATCTGCTTGTAGCTCGGGTCGCCGAGACCGGTGCTGCTGCTATTTCCCACCGTGAAACCGTCATCCAGATCGGCCGAGCCGAAGTTGTGGAAGGTGTCGGTGTTGCGAGCATTCCGGTAGGCTGCGAGGCTGGCGTCGTAGTACTGCATGAGGTTCTCCTTCACGTACACATAGGGCAGCAGGTTGATGGTGACAGCGAGGCCGCGGAAGATGTCGAAACCGTTGTCGGTGGCGTGGCCGACCAGGGGGTGCTCCCAGTCGATGGCTTCGGGATCCGTGATGCTGTGGTCACGGCCGGCGTAGGGCGTACCGGACCGGTCGTAGAACTGGCCACCCAGATGCCACTTGCCGAACGCCGCCGTGTCATAGCCCCGCGCTTTCAAAAACTCCGCCAGCGTGGTGTCGTTGCTGGGGATCTCGGGCGCGCCGTAACTCCAGCTGATGCCACTGAAGGTGCGCCAATTGTATTTTCCGGTGAGAAGGGAGTACCGGCTGGGGGTGCAAACGCCGTTGGAGGAATGGGCTTGCGTAAACATCATGCCTTCGGCCGCCAACTTGTCCATGTGGGGCGTCGGTGCCGGCGATTTCGTGCCGAACAGCGCCCCGTAAGCTGCCATGTCGCCGAAGCCCATGTCGTCGGCCAGAATGATGACGACATTGGGCGGACGCCTCGTTGCCTGCGCGCCACCGCTGTCGGCCAATCCGCCGGGCGCGCTGGGCTCGTCGACAGGCTGGCCAGCGTCCTTCCCTCCGGAGACCTTCAAGCCCCCGCAACCGATCGCAAGCGAGACCGCTGTGCCGAGCAGAACAATCCAGCGAACCACCCCAAGCGCACTTCGCATGGCGGCTACGATAGCCGATCTTCGGACAGCAACCCAACCTCTGCGTGGCCGGACATCGTCTGTCCGGTGGGTGATTTTGTGCCAGCACTGCATCCTGAAGAAGGCCGGATTCGCGCGCTTTGGACCATGCTGGTGCGGAGGGCGAAGAAGGGTGTAGAAGGCGCCGGGTGAACAAGAGGCGCGACAAGCCCATTGGATTCACTTGGCCGCTGCGATTCTTGGCAGCCTCGTCAATCCTACTTGCTGGGCTACTGGTCCTGTCCGGCTGTGCCCATCGCGAGCGGCGGTTGGCCAGTGATGGTGATCGTGCGCGCGGACGCAGCGGGAAGTCGCTGGAACAGCTGCAGCGCGAGTTCGTCGACCTGCGCTCTGGCATGTTCATCCATTTTGGGATTCTCACCTACACCGGCCAATGGTCACAGGCGAATCTAGACATCAGGCAATTCAACCCCACCGGCCTGGATCCTGGCCAGTGGGCCGACGCCGCGGTCGCCGCCAAGATGAAGTACGGCGTGCTCACCGCCCGGCACCACGATGGCTTCGCTCTGTGGCCGAGCCATGCCGGTGACTTCAACGTGGGGCATATCCCCTGGCGTAATGGCCAGGGCGACGTGGTGGCCGACTACGTCGCGGCCTTTCGCAGCCGCGGCCTTTTGCCTGGGCTTTACTACTCGATCTGGGACACTACGGCGGGCGTCAGCAGCGGCCAGCTCACGCCCGCCAAGCTGGCGTACATCAAGACCCAAATCACCGAGCTGCTCAGCAACTATGGTCCCATCCCCATTCTGGTCATGGACGGCTGGTCCTGGCAGATGGGCCACAACGCCGTCGCCTACCAAGAGATCCGCGGCTTGGTGAAATCGCTGCAACCCAACTGCTTGCTGACCGATCACACGCACCTAGCCGATCCCTGGGACGTGGACATCGTCAGCTTCGAGGAGCCCAGGGGCGCATGGGCGCCGGCCGGCAACATCTATCCGGGCCAGCAGGGCCAGAAGGTGAATGCCAGCGGCGGCAACGATTGGTTCTGGGCGCCCGGCATGGGCGACCTCATGACCGTCGCGGATATCGTCGATCGACATCTCGCCGACCTGGAACCGAAGTGGACCAATCTTCTGCTCAACTGCCCGCCCAATCGAGACGGCAAGCTGGATGCCGCCATCGTCGCTCGGCTACGAGAAGTGGGCGCGGCCTGGACCCCGAACCACGCGCGTCCGGTGTTGCCCGCCCAGGGCGCGCAGAACGAACGTCCGTACACGCCCATCGCCGCCATCGCCACCAGCGGCAACGCTGGCGACGCCATCGATGGCAAGAACGACACTGGCTTCTATTCGATGTGGCAGCCCACGGGGGCGTTGCCGCAGTCGATCACCCTGGATCTCGGGCAGATGCAGCCCTTTCCCGAAGTCGGCTGGCTGGGATGCCTGCCGCGCTACCACAACGAGACCAGCAGCAGCGATGGCAACGTCACCGTGTATCGGGTGCTCACCAGTACCGACGGCAGCCACTTCAGCGAGACCACGGCTGGAACGTGGGCCGCCGATGCCAGGATGAAGGTCGCCACCTTCGCTCCGATACCAGCCCGCTACGTGCGCTTCGAGATCCGCGCCGCCAACGGCAGTCCCGCCGTCACCGAGATCACGGTGGGTGGACGCCTCAGCGCGAAAATGCAACGGGGACGGTGACTGGCACCGTCCCCGTTTGGGTATCACTGGCCTAGGCGGCTATTCCAGCACGCGTGACGCTTGGATGGTCACGTTGCCAATCTGACGGTAATTGAGCAGATCGGTGTTCGGGCTCTGCACGCCGTACCCGGAGAAGGTCAGGGTGATGGTGTTGTCCCCGTTGAGCGTAGCCTGGGGCGCGTACACACGACCCGCGAACCACGACTTGGCATTGCCCACGACCGGGGTAGTGGCTGGCACGGTGGTCGGCGTCGCGCCCGGGGTGAACGGGAAGGTCTTGGGCTCGATGGAGACGAGCGGGTTGTTGATGCCGTTCTTCACCGTCCAGTGCATGAGGTCCGAGGACTCGGCGTAGCCGATCATGTGGAAGCCGTCCGAGTCGGCGTCCATGCAGTTACCACCCGCGAAGATCAGACCGTAGCGACCGCTGCCGAGATCGATCAGCGTGCCGTTCGGTGCCGTGTAGCGGATGCCGAGATACGAGACCGTGGTCGGATCGTTCAGGCCGCTGACCGCACCCAGGTCGGTGAAGGTCACACCGTCCGTGGTGGTGGCCAGGCGGATGGTCACGATGTCGTGGTTGGCGCTCTTGGGGCTGGTCGTGCCAGTGGCCGGGTAGGGCTGGGTACCACAGCGCTGCGACGTCGGCAACGCGGTGGCTCCGGTGTTGTCGCCACCCTTGATCTTGGACACGTACAGGATGGTGACCGGGCTCTTGTGCGGAACCACCGAGACGATGCCGTCGGGGTGCAGGAGGCCCACGGTGCGCGTCGGGGTGTAGGGTGTGTAATTGCCGGCGCTGTCCTCGGTCGCAACGCTCGCGGGAAGGCCCGCCAGCGGGTGCGCCGGGTCGTTGCCCAGGACGTTGATGACCAGGCCCAGGTTGTCGATGGACGAGTCCTTCTGGCCCCAGCTTCCGTCGCCGCGGTCGAGCACGTAGAGGCGGGTCACGCCGCCGACCGTGAGCTGAGATGGGTGACCATAGCCATTGTCGAGCTGCTTGCCACCAAACGCGGTGTTGGTCAGGGTGGAATCGGCTGGACAGGTGGTATCGAGCATGAGTGCCGTATCAAGCCACTGCCAGGTCTTGCCGCCGTCGCTGCTGGTGGCGGACACCACGGCCTCGTTCAGATCCTTGGGCCGGTAGTCGAAGAAGCCCTTGAGGTTGTTGCCCACGCCGAAGACCCGCGGGAAATAGAAGGGCTGCATGTTGACCGGTGTGGTCAGGGTGTTGGTGGCCAGGATGCCCGTGGTGCGATCGCAGTAGTTCCACGACACGTTGACCCCGGTTCCCGCCGCGAGATAGGGCGCGGTGGATTGCACGCTCGGATTGCCCGAGGCCAGTTGGGTCAGGCCCCAGGGACCTCCGATGATCTGGGCAGGCACTGGATCCGTCAGGTGGCTGAAGCTGACCGTGGGCTGCGGGATGCCCGGCAGCGACTCGGTCGACTCGGCCACCACGGCGCGCAGATCCCAGGGCGACAGGCCGAGGGCCTGCAGGATGGTGGGCGCCACCTGTGTGGTCCACACCGGCGTGCTGATCGTACCCGGCGTCGCGCCGGCCCAGGCCACCAGCAGGGCCACGCGGGTGTCACCGACGCTGCTGCCACCGTGCTCGGCGATCTTCTTCGAGCTACCCGAATAGATTGTCCCCTCGTTGGGCTGAATGAAGATGTCCGGGGCGCGGGCCGCGGCCACAGGGTCCGTGCCGCTCCACGGGTCGCCGAACACACTGGCCAAGGCAGCGCCGGCGGTCAGGTTCGACGCGAACAAGGCGCCGGGCGCGGGAACATTGGCGTGAATGGCGGCCGCGTTGCTGGTCAGCGCGCTCAGCGCGGGAGCAATGCTGGCTGCGCTGGTGAGCCACACGATGCCGACGTCGTCGGTCTGCAGGCGGCCGGCCGTGGTACCGAAACCGGGCACGGCGGCTTCCAGGAAGCCCTCGGGATCGGTGACCGAGGTATCGCCACGTCCGCCCGTTTCCATGGCCAGCTTGGTCGGGTCGATGGGCGACTGTCCGTGCTTGGCGGTGATGATGATGAGCGTGGTGTTGAAGTGGCCCTGGGCCTTGAGCTCGGACACCAGCCGGCCGATGGAGGCATCGGTGTGCGCGATGGCTGCGACAAGGTTGGCGCTGGGCGTTCCGGCGGCATCGGTGTAGCCGCCCACGGGCAGCTTTTCGCCTACGCTAACAGCCTGGAAGTTCATGCCGAAGATGGCTGGCACTGGAGCCGGCGTGTTGCCGTCGGAGCTCAGGCCGTCAATTTGGTTAAGCAGCGCCGCGACCTTCACGTCGTCGTACGCTTGCACCGAAGGCAAGCAGTCCGTGTAGACCTTGACCTTCGAAATCGGGAGCGAGTTGGTTCCGTCGCACAGGGCCTGGGTCGCAGCCAGGTTGATGCCATTCACCGTGCCACCGTTGGCGATGAGCGAGTTGATTTCGGGCGTGTAGAGATCCACGACACCGGCACCAGAAGGACCGTTCACGAGGTCGTAAGACGGGTGCTTGTCCGACCAGGCGGTGTGCAGACCCGCGGCCTTGGCCACCTCGAAGATGGTGTTCACACGCAAGAAGGAGTGCGGGTAGACCGGAGCGCAGGCGCCAAGTTCGTCCTTGGCCATGGGGAGCTTGGTCGGATCGATGCCGCCACCGCCGTTGAGCTGATTCAAGTCAACATCGACGGTTTCGTCATAGACGATCTCCGTGCCGGGAGCGCCGGTGCAGTTGCTGCCAGGAGCGTACAGCGTTCGATCGAAGCTGTCGTCGTAGTAGACGCCAGCGCTTCGCGGGCTGCCGCCGGTGACCAGCGCGATGAGGCCGGGGAATGAATCGGAGGGCGCTGGCGTGCTCGCGCCGGTGTAGGTCACGCCCGTGTTCGCCAGCTGCGCGAGGGCCGAGTTCGGATTGTTGGCCACGAACCTCGCCAGGTCAACCTGGTGAAGACCGTCCACGCTGAGAAGGAGGACATGCTTGAAGCGCGGCATATCCGGCGAGGCAGCGGCGTTCTGGCCGTTGGTCCCGTTGTTGCCGTTGCACACGTAGGTCGAGTGCTGAATCTCGGCGGTTTCGAGCGTGCCGTTGCCATCGGTGTCGACGCCCGTGTCCACACGGACGCCGCCGGTCGCGCAGCGCGAGCCTGGGGCTTCGGTGCTGGCATTCACCAACGAGACAGCGCCAGCCGCGCCAGTCGCGCCGGTTGCGCCGGTTGCGCCAGTCGCACCTTGCGGCCCCTGCGGACCTACCGGTCCTTGCGGGCCGGGGGGCAGCGCGACTTGGACCCATTGCTTGTTCGCGCACGCCGCCAGCAGCGGTGGATTGCTGGAGTACGCCACCACGCCCGCGCTATCCACTTTGCAGGAGATCTTCGACCACTCGCCAGAGGCGCAGGCCCACAGCGTTGCATTGGATGTGGCGAAGGCGAGCGTGCCAGCGATCGACGAATTGCACGTGGGCAAGCTGGACGGGGTTGATACGGTCAGTGCCACCGAGTAGACCTTGTTCGTCGGTTGGGCCTCAGAAGTCGAGGGCGCGTTGGTCGAGGGCGCATCCTCAGAGCAGCCAAGGGTGAAGGCGCCGAGCAGCGCACAGGCTGCGGCCGAGAGATGGATTCCATGGGTTCGCATCAAGATTGTCCTCTCATCTTGCCTTTCGTCGTTTCTCCACCGTGGAGGCCGCACGCGGCAAGTGCCTCAAGATGACCCGCGCGCGCCGTGCAAAAAGAGACTTGTGCGCAACTGTTTCTCTACCCTATTGCAACAACTCCCTAAACGCGCAACCATTCTCAGGCGGCAGCATCCTAGTCAATCGTGCCAAGTAACCAGGAGTGAACTGCTCCGTTTTCGAGAACTTCCCGCCACAACGATCACGCGCAGGATGCCTGGGTTGGTGCCTTTTGAACGGCAAAGATACCCAGCCGGATCGTAGCCCGGGAAGGCGGAGGTAGGTTGGCTGGGTGGCCGGTCGCGCTACCACCCCGACATCCGCGCCGCGGTCGCGCTGTCACGGAGATCACGCTGGTTGGTCGCCTGCAAGGACGCGGGCGCCGGCGCTGGGCTCGAAGACGTAGATCTCCGCCGCGCGTCCGGTACGCTGCTGATATCCCGATTCCATGGTCTCGGAGAAAGTCCCGACTGCGTCGGCCTCGACCAGGTTCACGGTGCTGCCCCCGAAACCCGCGCCGGTGAGCCGGGCGCCGTGGCAGGTGGGCAGGGGCAAAGCCAGCTCCACCAAGATGTCGAGCTCAGGGCAGCTCACCTCATAGTCGTCGCGCAGGCTGAAGTGGGATTCGGCCATGAGGGTCTTGAGTCGCGTGGTATCGCCCGAACGCATGGCTGTCACGGCTTGTAGCACCCGCGCGTTCTCTGAAACCACGTGGCGGCATCGTTTGCGCACCACAGGCGGGAGCGCCGGGAGGAAGGTCGCCAGCTCTTCCGGCCCCACGTCGCGAAGGTACGTCACCTTGGGCAGCGAAGTGGCGATGATCCGCACACCCTCCTCGCATTCGGCTCGACGCTTGTTGTACTCCGACGAGGCGAGGGAATGGCGGACGCCGCTGCCCACCACCACGATTTTGAGTCCCGCAGGGATCTCGACGGTTTCGCGCGCCAGGGATCGGCAATCGAGGAGCAGCGCTTTGCCTTTCTCCCCGAACGTGGAAGCCATCTGGTCCATGATCCCGCAGGCAACCCCCACGAAACCGTTCTCAGCCTCGCGGGCAAGCTTGGCGATCTCGAGGGATGATAGTTCGAAGCCGACAATCGCCCGCAAGAGCAGCACGGTGGCCACCTCGTAGGCTGCCGAAGAGCTCAACCCGGCACCGCGCGGGATATCGCCGGTGATGGCAGCCTCGCAAGCAGGAACCTCGATCCCGCGGTTGGCGAGGGCCCAAACCACGCCCTTGAAGTAGTCGGCCCAGGAATGGTTGGGATCACGCTGTAGGGGCGCCTGGGAAAACGAGCAACTCTGCCCCAAGTCGACGGCGTGCAGGGTGAAGGTATGGCCGGGCACGCGTCGTGCAGCCAAGGCCACGCCACGGTCGACCGCGGCGGGCAATACGAAGCCTTCGTTGTAGTCGGTGTGCTCGCCGATGAGATTCACGCGTCCTGGGGCGTACGCCGCAGCTTCGGCGTCCTGGTTGGCCACTTTTCGGAAGGCCGCCAAGACAGTTTCGCGGCCCATGGGCATTGCAGTGGTCATCTTAACCTCCGCTCCAAATGGGGGAGGGGTACTCCCCGCGCTTCACCATCTCGCGGATGGCGTCGATGGCGGCGGACTTGTCCTTGGCGTGGGTTACGCCGAACCACCTGTCGGAGGTCGGCAGAACGCGCATGCTTGCGGCCTTCTCCCTGAGAATCTCGTTCACGGCCACCGGGATTGGGAGCTCGGAAGTATCCGGGGTCGGGTTGGGGATCTCAAGGAAGCGCGAGAGCTGGCGCTCAAGCTGCTCGAAGACCGTGGGAGTAAAACCGAGCATGTTCATGGAAACCATTTCGTCCCCTTTCAAGAAGTGCGTACCTCCGGCCTCGTCCATGTACCTGGCGCGACTTTCCCACACTTCTACCCGCAGGCGCTCGACCAAGGCCTTGAGGAATCCCTCCTCGTTAACCTCGCAGATGGCACGCGCCACGGCACCGTGCTGGGAGAGGGTCTGCAGCACCGGGTAGCCGACCATGCAATACTCCAGAGCGGAGCCCGTCCGCATCAGGTGCTCGGCCGCCAACTTGAAAGCGTTTCTTCCGTAGTAGTCGTCGGCGTTGATGGAGAGGAAGGGCTCCCTCACAGTCCGGCGGGCGCACCAGATGGCATGGGTCGTGCCCCAGGGTTTGGTACGCCCCGAGGGAACGGTGAACCCTGGCGGAAGCTCGACGAGCTCTTGGAATACATAGTCGACGGATACGCACTTCTCGTACTTGCTGCTCACCGCAGATCGGAAGGAGGATTCGAAATCGCGCCTGATCACAAACACGATCTTCGTGAACCCGGCGGCCAGCGCATCGTAGATGGAATAGTCCATAATGGTCTCGCCGCTCGGCCCAAAACCATCGAGCTGCTTGAGACCCCCGTAGCGGCTGCCCAGTCCGGCAGCAAGGATGAGAAGGGTGGGCTTCATATTATTGGAGCGTGAGCAGTCCGAGTCGCCACGGGATGGCATTGTAGTCGCTGGTGTTGGATGAAGCTTCAAACCCCTGGTAGAGGTATTGCCTTTTCGATTGGTCGATGGCCATGGTTTCGTCGTACCCGGCGCGAATCATCTCTCCATGGCTGATGTCATCGGTCCAGGCCGCGCCATCGAAGGTGACATTGTGCTTGCCGGCAAAGGGCGACGTTGCAGTCTCATGCACGGGCGCCCATGGTCCTTCGAGACTGTCCGACGTCCACGACCGGAAATAGCGTCTGTAGTTCGACGTTGCGTCGAAAGCCTCGATAAGAGCGAGGTACTTGTTCGTTCCGGCAATCTTGTAGACATTGCAGGCCTCGAACAGCCGACCCGCTTCCGCGTCCTCCATCACCACGACTGGCTCGCTCCATCCATACGGAAACTTCGCGATGGGTGTCTTGCTCTTGTACCAGCGACCGTGATCATTCGAGAAGAACAGATGGCAAGACTGGGCGTCGCAGATCACCCAGAAATCCAGCCAGCCGCCGTTTTGTTCGACAATCGCCGGGGGCTTGGCAAAGAAGGGCGCTGGCTGGCTCCACTTGCTCGGGTCGCTCGGATCGTCCGCGGTCGAGAACATGGGCGGCCCCGACTGGAAGACCAAGTACCATTTCTTTTGCGGCGTGAAGTAGAAGAGCTGCGGCGCAGCCACGTAGGTGTTAAAGCCGGGCGTCTTGTCCATGTAGTAGAAAGGGGCCTTGGCCACCTCCTTCCAGTCGGCAAAAGACAGGTAGACCATGCCGTAGATGCCGCCGCGCCCAACGGAGCTTGCGTAAACATGCCAGCGGTCATTGTATCGGACCACGGTTGGATCCTTGACGGCAACGAGGTCATGGGTGGCGTCTGACACAGGGACAATAAGAGGGCGGCTCGATGTCCACGCCAAGCTGTCGGGCCGCGCCTCCGGTGTGGGCGGCGCGGTCGACGTAGCAGGATTGGCGGCCGTCGTCTGCCCGGGCAAGGGCGGCCTGAGACAAGAAGCAGGAACCGCGCCCCAGATGAATGCAAGCGCAGCGATGCCGACTAATGATCGTACTGTTGCCAAGGCAGTTCTCATGACTACTCCTCGCGATCTCACTTGGGAGATCGATCGCCCGTAACTACTGCCAGGCAATCTGGTCGATGTACAGGGTTCCGGTATAGGTGCCCGTTGTGGAGGTGTTGCTGAGCTGCAATCCCATGGCCTGCAGACCCAGGAAGTTGATGCTCGCGGGCACGGTGAACGTGACCGTGGACCAGTTGCTGACGGTGGTCAGGGTCGTGCTCGTTCCCGGGAACCACGCCCACCCATTTGCCGAAGCATAGGGTTGGACGCTGAGTCCCGTGACGTTGTCGGCGTACACATGGTACGTGACGGTCTGGCCGCAATACGCCTTGGGATTCGCGAGCTCAACAAGCCTGGACGTCCAGGTGCTCGACGACGTCGCGGCGGGAATTGCCGTCATGGCGACCTTGAGCGAACCCATACCCGTGCCGCCGTAGTGCAGGTCGGTGGACTGGGAGACGACAGTATCCGTGACCGTGGACGCGCCCTTGAACGCCCAGCCATCTGCACCGGTCTCAAAGTCGAAGGAGCCGGTGCCCGAGCCCGAGCAAGCCTGGGCTCCACCGCAGACCGTGATGGCGTCGATAAAGATGTCACCACCCGCAAACGAGTTGCCAGCGCTGACACCAAACTGGACGCCGAACTGGTTGATGCCGCCGGGGAATATGGCCGAAGCCGCTGGCACGGTGAAGGTCAGGGTTGTCCAATCTCCCGCGGTGGGAGTCGTGGAGGTGGAGTTGTTCCAGCTTGCCCAGTTGTTGGACAGCGTGAACAACTGCACCCAAGCCTTGGTCGTCCCGGCAGGAACCCAGACGTGCGCCGTGATCGTTGCGCCCGGCCACATGCCAGAGGTCGTCGTGGGCGGGGTGATGGCGATGGTTCTGCTCACGGAGGTTGCGCCGGCGTCACCGTCGGTCGCGCTTGTCAACGCAGGGATCGTGGCCTTGAGCGATTGCGTGCCGGCGAATTTTTGCGTGGTGGATACCGCCAAGGTCACGTCGGTGTCTGTCGACGCCCAACTGTCTGTGGTGCTTCCTTCCCAATCCCAGACGGTCGGACAGGTAGTGCTCGTGCTGCCGCCGGAACCTGTGCCGCCGGAACCTGCGCCCGCCGTGCCTCCGGCCCCGCCAGTGTCGGTCGTACCTGCTGTGCCCCCAGTTTCTCCTGCGCCACCGGAACCGCCGGAACCCGCCGTGCCGCCGCTACCTGCACCACCGCTGCTGGTCTTACCGCCGCTTCCTGCGCCACCGCTGTTGGTCGTGCCACCGCTGCTGGTCGTGCCGCCGTTGCTGGCCGTGCCGCCGCTGCTGGTCGTACCGCCGTTGCCGGTGGTACCGCCGTTGCCGGCTTTGCCGCCGCTGCTGGTAGAACCGCCGTTGCCGCCGTTGGTGGTGGTGCTTTTTGTGCAGCCGGTTCCGATCCATGTGCCGGCCAGAAACCCGAT
>Ga0302322_100003044_pt1 | contig 14300 bp, 13 predicted proteins | sample Fen_T0_2_FD_203757 | JGI IMG/M metagenome (GOLD analysis project Ga0302322, IMG submission 203757) | Peat permafrost microbial communities from Stordalen Mire near Abisko, Sweden - Fen_T0_2 | ecosystem: Environmental > Terrestrial > Soil > Wetlands > Permafrost | place: Sweden: Abisko... | reverse complement strand
CGTCTGCGATGGTGAGGTCGAGGCCCTCCAGCGCCACCGTCGGGGGATTACCGGAAAACTCCTTGCGCACGCCCTCGAGGATCACCTGCGCCATCGCCGCACCCTACCCCTTCACTCCGGACGCCGCGAAGGACTGGACGAACCAGCGCTGCGCGAACAGGAAGATCAACAGCATCGGCAACTGGGTCATCACCGTGCCCGCCATGAGCACGGGGAGTTTCGTCGCGTGCGAACCGACGAAGCTGGAGAGGCCGAGCTGCAAGGTCATGTTCTGCTGCGAGGTGATGACGATCAGCGGCCAGAGGAAGTCGTTCCAGCTCCACAGCATGGTCATGATCCCGACGGTGGCGAGCGGGGCGCCCATGGACGGGAGCAGGACCTTGAAGAGCGTGCCGAGGCGCGTCGCGCCGTCGATGCGCGCTGCCTCCTCGATCTCGATGGGCAGCGTCTTGAAGAACTGGCGCAGCAGGAAGATCCCGAAGGGCGTGACCAGGTTGGGCAGGATCAGCGCCGGGAGCGTGTCGACGATGCCGAGATCCTTGCAGATGAGCAGCACGGGGATCATCACGACCTGGAACGGCACCATCAGCGTCGCCAGGATCACGAGGAAGAGCGCGGTGCGTCCGAAGAACCGCAGGCGCGCCAGCGCGTAGCCGGCGAGGCTGCAGAACACCAGGTTGCCGAGCACCACCACGATGGTGACGATCGAGGTGTTGAGGACCCAGCGGCCGAAGGGCGCCTCAGTCCAGGCGGCGCCGTAGTTGTGGGCCATGTTGGCAAGCCACGTGAGGGGGAAGCCGGCCGGCAGCGCCGGCGGGAACGTCCGGGTCTCCGCGAGCGTGGAGGCGCTGGTGATCACGAGCCACACGAACGGGAAGATCATGAGAAGCGCCACCGGCAGCAGGACCAGATGCCAGGCGCTCGGACGGTGGCGCCGGCCCGCGGGGCCGCGCGCCGCCCGCGCCGCCTTCGCCGCCGTCTCCGGATCGCCGGCCCTCTCCACCGCCACGAAGCTCATCCCGCCCGCCTCTCGCTGACCAAAGGGCCGGTCATGAGCGATAGTGGACGAAGCGCCGGCCGATGAGCAGCTGCACGATGGTCAGCACCAGGATGCCGAGGAAGAGGATGTAGGCGATGGCCGTCGCGTACCCGGCCTCGAAGAGCTGGAACGCCTGCACGTAGAGGTAGTAGACGACCACCGTGGTCGCCTGGAGCGGCCCGCCCCGCGTGGTCACGTAGATCTCGTCGAACAGCTGCAGGGCGTTGATGCTCAGCCAGATCACGAGGAACAGCGTCGCAGGCCCCAGCATCGGCAGCTGGACACGGCGGAAGGCCCGCCAGCGCGTGGCGCCGTCGATCGCCGCCGCCTCCATCAGCTCCCTCGGCACGCCCTGGAGCGCGGCGAGGAAGATGATCACCGCGAAGCCGAGCCAGCCCCAGACGGTCATGACGACGATGCAGTACAGCGCCTGCGACGGACTCTGGAAGAAGCCCTGCGCCGGGAGGCCGAACTTGACCAGCACGGCGTTCACGATCCCGAAGTCGGGGTCGAGCAGCCAGTTGAACATGATCGCCGTGGCGACGGTGGAGGTGACCACCGGCGCGAACACCGCGGTGCGATAGAAGCGCATGCCGCGCAGGCGCCGGTCGAGCGCCACCGCGAGGGCCAGCGCAAGGACGGTCACGATGGGCACGAACAACAGGGTGTAGATGATCGTGCGCCGCACCGACGCGGCGAACATCGGGTCCTTGAAGAGCGCCGCGTAGTTCGCGAACCCGACCCACGTGCCGGGCGTGACGAGGTCGTTGCTCTGGAACGACAGCACGACCGACCACACGATCGGCGCGACGCCGAAGAGGCCGATGATGATCACGGCCGGCGAGACGAAGAGCCAGCCGGAAGCGCTCTCGCTGTTGAGCAGGCGGTCCCAGCGGCCGGAAGAGCGCGTGCGTGCCGGCTTCACCGGGCGACCGCCTGCCCCTCGCGAAGCCCTGCTCTCACTGGCCCGGCGCCGCGAGGATGGCGTCGACCTGCTGGCTCGCCTGGTCGAGAGCCTGCTGCGGCTGCAGCTTGCCCAGCAGCACGCCCTGCACCGCCTGGCCCAGCGCTATGGAGATCTTGGGATACGCGGGGATGTTGGGCCGCGCCTTGGTGACGTTGTCGAGGTTCGCGACGAAGGTCGCCGCGTAGGGGAATTTGGCCAGGTACAGCTTGTACGCCGGCATCTTCGTCTGGGACTTGCGGATGGGGAGGTTGCCCGTCTTGAGCGCCCACTCCATCTGCGTCTTCGCCGAGGTGAACCACTGCAGGAAGTCCCAGGCGCCCTGGACCCTGTCCGGGCCGTTGTCGACCATGACCCAGGCGTCCGGGCCGGCGATGCTCGCGTGCGTCACGTCGGCCGGCAGGATCTCGACGCCGTACTGGACGTCCTTGTTGATCGTCGACATGTCCCAGGGTCCCGTCCACAGCATGGCGATCTTGCCGCTGTTGAACAGGCTCAGGTAGTTGCCCGTGCCCTGGTCGAGGTAGACGGACTTGTCCACGACGGCCATGTCGTACAGCAACTGCATCGACTTGAGGCCGGCGGGCGAGTCGAACGCGGCCTTGGTGTTGTCGGCGTTCAGCAGGTCGCCGCCGGCCTGCCAGAGAGTCGCCAGGTACCGCCACACCGTGTCCTCACTGCCGTCGGCGACGTACGCCCACCCGTACTGCTTGGTGGAGGCGTTCGTCAGCTTCTTCGCGGCGTCGCGGAAGTCGGTCCAGGTCCACGACGCCGTCGGGTAGCTCACTCCTGCGGCGTCGAACAGCTTCTTGTTGTAGACGAGGCACAGGTTGTCGACCAGAGACGGCACCGCGCGCACCTTGCCGTCGACGGTGCACGCCAGCCGCGCGGCATCGAAGAAGTCGTTCCAGTCGTAGCTCGGCGTCTTCGCGATGAGGTCGCCCATATTCACGATCTTGGGCGACCGCGCGAGGTTCGCGAGCGACGAGCCGTACTGGTACATGATGTCGGGCGCCTTGCCGCCGGCCATGGCGGTGAGCAGTTTCTGCAGGGCGTAGTCGCTGTTGCCCGAGAAGACCATGTCGATCTTCCACGCCGGGTCTTGGGCGTTGTACTGGGCGGAGAGCTCATCGAGCGCGGCGCGTTCCACGTCGATGTCCCCGTGCCAGAGGACGACGGTACCGCTGCCGCCCGGCGACGCACTGGTTCCGGGCGACGACCCGCCACCTCCGCTCCCGCAGGCGGCCGCCAGAACGCCCACCGCCACCAGCATGAGGACCATCAGGACGAATGAGCTTGTGCGGACGCGCTTCATGGCGTCTCCCCTCTGTCTGACAGGATCACCGAGCGGGTGAGCGCTCGCGGCCGGTCGGGGTCAAGGCCCCGCACGCCGGCCGTCTCGACCGCGAAGCGCTGCGCCAAGACGAGCGCGGCCAGGGGGTCGAGATCTCCGGTATCCACGAGCGCCGCGCCCGTGGCGCCGATCTGGTCCGCGAGGCCGGGCGGCAGCGCCGAGAACGGCCACACGGCCCGGCCCGGAGCGGCGATGCTGATGGGCCCGTGCCGGTACTCCATCGCTAGATACGACTCGGCCCAGAACTGAGCCGCCTCACGCAGTTTCAGCGCGGCCTCCTCGGCCAGCCCGAACGTCCAGCCGGCGCCGAGGAACGAGACCTGCTCGACGTGCCGGGGGTCGAGCGGCAGCGGCGCCTCGAGCGCGCGTTCCGCGTCGCCGGCCATGCGCCCGGGGTCGACGCCCAGTGACGCGCGCAGGAGCGCCACTGTCGTCGTCGCAAACCGCGTCTGCACCACCGACTCCTCATCGGCGAAGTCGAGGACGAGCACACGCCGTGCAGCCACCGGCGCCGGCGTGCCGGCGACGGCCGTGATCACCAGCGAATCGCTGCCTGCCGGCAGCCGCTCGAGGAGCTTCACTACCTCGGTCGTCGTGCCCGAGCGGCAGATCGCGAGCACGAAGGGGTAGGCCCGGGCGGCGGGGTACTCCGACGCGGGGAAAGCGTCGGTGCGCCCGCGGCCGGAGGCCTCACGCAGGGCCGCGTAGGCCCGGGCCATGAAGAGTGACGTCCCGCAGCCGACCACGGCGACGTCGACACCGTCCGGAGGCAGCGCCGCCTTCGTGTCCTGCGCAGCGGCGAGCCGGGCGGCGGCGCGCCAACAGGCGGGCTGGGAGGCTATCTCGAGGGTCGTTCTGCTCATTTGTGCAGAGACTATGCCGCAAACAAGCAGAAAGCAACAATTCCTTGACGCTTTCGTGCTAGGATGAGCGCCATGAGGCAGGAAGACCGGCTGGGCAGGATCCTCGAGCGATTGGCCGCCGACGGCTCAGTCGGCGTCGCGCAACTCGCCGCCGACCTCGGCGTGTCCACCGCCTCGGTGCGGCGCGACCTCCAGTTCCTGGAGGAGCAGCGGCTCCTCTCCCGCACGCATGGCGGAGCAGTCGCGAACAGCACCGTCTACGAATTGCCGCTGCGGTACCGCAGCGGTCGTCACGGGGGCGAGAAACGGCGCATCGCCGCCGAGGCCGCGACGAGAGTCGACGAATCGGTGGCCACTCTCGGCCTCACCGGGGGGACGACCACGACGGAGCTCGCTCGCCAGGTCGCCGACCGGCGCGGGCTCACCATCGTCACCAACGCGCTCAACATCGCCTCCGAGCTCGCCGTCCGTCCGGAGCTGAGGCTCATCGTCACCGGTGGCGTCGCGCGCAGTGAGTCGTACGAGCTCGTCGGTCAGTTCGCGGAGGCGACCCTGGAGGGGATCAACCTAGACCTCGCGGTGGTCGGGGTCGACGGCATCACCGCCGGGGGCGGCCTGACGACGTACCAGGACATCGAGGCGCACACCAACAACGTGATGATCCACCGTGCCGCCCGCGTCGTCGTCGTCGCCGACGGGTCCAAGGTCGGCCGGCTGGCGCTGGCGCGGATCTGCGAGGCGTCGGCCGTCGACGAGCTCATCACCGACGCCTCGGCCCCCGCGGACGAGCTTGCGCGGCTGCGAGAGGCCGGCGTCACCGTCACGACCGTCTGACACGGCGTGATCCGCGCGCTCCTCGATGCGGACAGACCGGCCGCCGCCGCCCTGCTGGACGACGCCGTCGGCGCCGGCTTCTGGCGCTTCGCTGAGGGCGAAGGCGCGCGGTCGTTCGTCGCCGTGACCGCGCACGGCGTGGCCGGCATCGTCATCACGTGCCTGGAGCCGGGCGCCGACCCAGATGTGCGTGCGGCCTTCGCCGGCTCCGCAGCGGCGCCGGCTGAGCGCGAGCTGGTCCTGCACGTGCGCCAGCTCGCCGTCGCCCTCGAGGTGCGCCGCCTGGGCCTCGCCTCGCGGCTGCTCGCGCGCGCCGAGGCCGAGGCGCTGGCCCTCGGCGCGCGGGCGGCGTTCGCGTTCGGGTGGCTGCCGGTCGGCAGGCCGGAGCCGGACGCCGTCCCCTTCTACGAAGCGGCCGGCTACACCGCCGGCCCGGACATCGCCGACTTCTACGCGGAGGGCAGCGTCGCGACCGGCGCCGTCTGCCCGTACTGCGGCGACCCGCCATGCCGCTGCGCGGTGCGGCCGTTCGTCAGGGACCTGGCGCCGGCCTGAAGCCGGCCGGCCGGCGACGGCCGAGGCTCGGCCGGCGGCGGCGCCGTCAGCGCTCCCAGGTGTCCGGCGACCACGTGCGGCGCTTCTCCGCCCACGCCGGGTCGTCGCGCCACACGAAGGTGTCGTTCTGCAGGTCGCGGAGCGCCAGCGAGAGCTCCTCGCGCGTGTTCATGACGAACGGCCCGTAGCGGGCGATCGGCTCGCCGAGAGGCTTGCCGCTCACCAGCAGGAAGCGCACCGGCGAGTCGTCAGCGGCCACGCGCACCTCGTCGCCGTCGCCGAACACGGCCATCCGGGGAGCGGCGAGCAGCACGCCGTCAAGCTCGCCGCGATACCCGAGGTCACCGCAGACGCCGAATCGGCCCTCGCCCTCAAAGACGTACGCGAGGGCCGAGTGCCCGCGCGGTACCGGCTGCACGAACTGCGCCCCCGTGGGGAGCGAGACATCGAGGTACTCCGGCTCGGCGTAGATCTCCGTCACCGCGCCGCCCACGCCGTCCACCTCGCCGGCGACGATGCGGATCACCGTGCCGTCGGGACGCCGCACCTCGGGGATCTGCGCGGCGCTCATGTCTTGATACCGCGGCTGCGACATCTTCAGCGACGCCGGCAGGTTCACCCAGAGCTGGAAGCCCTCCATGTGACCGTCCTCGGGCGCCCGCGGCATCTCCTCGTGCATGATGCCGCCGCCGGCGGTCATCCACTGGATATCCCCGGCGCCGATCGCTCCGGCGTTGCCGATGCTGTCGCGGTGGTCGACCTCGCCGGCAAGCATGTACGTCACCGTCTCGATGCCGCGATGCGGGTGCCACGGAAAGCCGGCCAGGTAGTCATCGGGCCGGTCCGAGCCGAAGTGGTCGAAGAGCAGGAACGGGTCGACGTAGTCCAGCGTCGGGGTGGCGATGCTGCGCTTGAGACGCACACCGGCGCCCTCGATGACCGCCTGCGGGGTGATGACGCGCTCCACGGTGCGGAACTGCTCGCTCATTTCTGCGCTCCTCCGGAGATGATGGTGCTGGCGTGAACCTTCCCGGCCGCGCCGGGCGAAAACCATGGACGGGCGCGCCGCGGGCGCTCGCCCGTCCCCGCTCCGGCCGGATAGCATGGGGCCCGACCCGCGGACCGGAGGGGGAAGCCGGGTGCTCCCAGGCCCGATCAAGCACGTCGTCGCCGACCTGAAGACCCTGCCGCGGCAGTTCTGGGTGCTCGCCGGCGGCATCGTCGTGTACCTGATCGGCGTCGAGATGAGCTACCCGTACGAGACGCTCTATCTCAACGGCAGGCTCGGTATCTCGATGACGACGCTCGGGGTGATCCTCGGCGTCACCCTGTTGGCGACGCTGCCGCTGCAGGTGGCCGGCGGCGCCCTCTGCGATAAGGTGGGGCGCCGCCCCGTCCTCATCATCGCCGTCCTCGGCACGATGACCCTCTACGTCGGCCTCGGCCTGACCACGGACCTGGCGATCATCGTCGCGCTGATCGCCTTCGAGGCCGCGTTCGGCTGGGCGCAGTTCCTCACCGCGAGCAACGCGATGATCGCCGACGTCACGACGGTGGAGCAACGGACGGAGGCGTACGGCGTCTCGCGCGTGGCGCTGAACGCCGGCATCACCGTCGGACCGCTGCTGGCCATCCCGCTCCTCGCCGCCGACCCGTCCTATCGGCTCAACTTCTTCGCCTCGGCCGTCGTCGCCGGCGCCTTCCTGTTGATCGTGATCGTGCGCATCCACGAGACCCGCCCGGCGACGGTCGAAGCACCGCCGATCACAGCGGTCTTCCGCGGGTACGGCGCCATCCTGCGCGACCGCTCGATGTTGGCGTTCTGCCTCTTCGCCCTGCTGCCGCTCTACGCGTTCGGCCAGATATGGGCGACGATGCCGGTCATGCTGTCCGACCTGCACGGCGTGACGGCGCAGCACTGGAGCATCGCCATGGTCGTCTACGGCATCTCTCTGGTCTCCCTGCAGTACCCGGTGATCCGCGTGCTCGGTCGCGGCGACCACATGCTCCTCCTGTCGCTGTCGTGCGTGGCCCTCGGCGCCGGCGTCGGGGCCGCCGCCTTCGTGCCCTGGCCGGCGACGCTCGCCTGCATCGTCTCCATCGCGCTCGGCATCGTCCTGCTGCTCCCGATCGCGGCCGCGGTCGTCTCCCGGCTCGCGCCGGCGAAGCTGCGCGGCCGCTACATGGGCGTGTGGACGATCGTGTACATGGGCGGCTACGCGCTCGGACCGCTCATCGGCGGCTGGGCGCTGGACGCGCTGGGCGGCCGTGTCGCGTTCCTCGGCATCACCGCCGCCTGCCTCGCGGGAGCGGCGCTGTTCCCACTCCTGCGCCGGAGCGTGCGCGACAGGCTCGACGAGGCAGAGCGGCTCGACGCTGCGGCGCTCGGCGGCGCCCTGCTGGGCGAGCGCCCGGAGCAGGTCGTCTAGAGAGGGCAGCGGGCCGCCGCGACGGCGCGACGCGGAGACCGGGTCCGCGCCGCCAAGGCGGGGCGGCGACGCGAGGGCCTAGGCGCGCGCTTCCGCGAGCAGACGGCGCGGGTCCGGGTGTTCGACGAGGCCGAGCCGGGCCGCCGCCTCGTCGATGAGGCGGCAGAGCTCGGCCTCCACGTCCGCGGGCAGGCCCACAGGCTCCCGGGCCAGGGCCTGCCGCACGCGCTCGCGTGCCAGCTCCAGCGTGTCCGGGCTGCCGGCGGCGGTCCACTCCTCCGCCCCGCCGCGCCAGCTGAGGTCCTCGGAGGCGCAGTCGCCGCGCAGCCAGCGGCGCGTATGCCGCGTGCCGAGGAAGCCGCTCTGGCCGGTGACGCCCTCGATGATCGCGTCCACGTCGAGGGCGTCGTCGTCCCAGGCTGGCGCCTCGAGCGACTCGAGAGCGACGCGATAGATGGCGTCGCCGATGACGAGCAGTTCGAGGCAGGTCGAGGTGTCGCCCCAGGCGCCGATGCCGGACATCGTGCACGGCCGCGCCAGGGCGCCGCCGAGCGCGGGCAGCGCCTGCTGGTAACCGGCCTGGACATCAACGAGCGGCGCCGAGGTGTCCGGCCCGTAGCAGTCGCAGGCGAGTCCGTGGCGGCGCGCCAGAAGCGTGGCGCCGACGGAGGCGAGCGACCACTGTCCCGCGCCGCAGAGAAGCCTCCCGTCGCGCGGGTCGGCCACCGAGAGGCGGGCGCCGTAGCCGCAGGCAGTGCCCGGCGCGGCCGCCTGCGCGAGCACCACGCCGGCGAGGATCTCCGCGTCCTGCTGCGCGAGCGCGCCGGCGAGCGACGCCGGCGCGGTGGTGCCGGCCACCGGGTTGGTGAGCACCTGCACGGCCATCCCGAGGCGGGCGGCGGCGATGAGACCCTCGCACACGCCGGCGCCGAGGTGCAGGGGGCTCACCGGCGAGTACCCCATGTCGAGGACGATGCCGCCGGCCGGGGCTCCGCCGGGCCGGGCCGAGAGCACCGCCTGGGCCATCTCGAACAGCACCGGCGTCTGCCAGGCGTGGTCCTGGCCGGGGCCGCCGACGGGCTTGTCCGTCTCGGCGGCGATGGCGAGGTACGAGTACAACGGGTGCAGGTCGGCCGGGACGTCGCCCGGCGTCACCAGGCTGTTGATCGAGTCGGGGTAGCGCTGCCGGTGCATGACCCTGGCAGCCAGCACCTGGTCGCGGAAGGTCGCCGGGCGGGCGGCGCCGGTGCGGGGGTCGCCGACCGAGGGCGCCTCGCCCATGTTGTGCACGTGGATACGGCCCGGCGCCGGCCCGATGGAGAGGTCCCGCTCCGGATCGCGCGCCAGCATGACGTACTCGCCGCGGCAGCTCTGGAGGGCGGCGGTCACGGCGGCCGCCGGCAGCAGCACCCGGCCCTGCGGGCCGGGTGACCCTCCGGCGGCCTCGAGCAGCGCCGCCGCCTCCGCCGAGTCGACGCGCACGCCGACGCGCGCGAGGAGCTCGAGCGACGCCACGCGGATCGCCTCGATCGCCTCGGGCGGCCAGAGGTCGGCGGCGAGCGAGTGCTGCGCGGCGTCCGAGGCGCGGGGCGTGTCGGCGGCAGTGGTCATGGACGGCCCGAGTCTATCAAAGCGACGGGCTGGACCGTACGACCTAGCCCATGCCATCCGCGGGCCCGGCCCGCACCGCCCCGGCCAGCCCGACCGCCGGCGTTCCGGCCGGCCGGGCCCGCCGTCCTTTCCGCCGGCCTACTCAGCCGTCGGCGCGCTCTCCCGCGACGCGACGAAGACGTCGTCCGGATCGTCGTAGGGCACCATCGTCTCGACGGTCTCCCTCTTGCGCGCGAAGAACGCCTTGGACCGCGGCAGGAACCACGAGGTGAGGAACATCACCGCGACGCCCGCCACGATGAACCCCACGCCGAGCACGAACGGCGGCCCGACGCCGAACCAGGAGTTGCCCGAGCTCGAGTTGGCGGGGTACCACAGCGAGTCCAGCGAGGCGATGAAGACCCACAGGAGGATCAGGCCGCCGACCAACGGGAACACGAGCAGCAGCCAGAACTTCGTGAAGCTCTGGAAGATCTGGTGGCGGTAGAACAGCGGCACCGCGAACCCGTTGATGCCGTAGTAGAAGGCGATCGTCAGCCCGAGCGCCGCGATGGAGTCGTAGAGCACGTTCTGGCTCAGCAGCGTGAGGCCGACGTACCACACGAGGGAGACGGCGCCGTAGATGACGGTCCCCCACACCGGCGTCTGGAAGCGCGGGTGGACCTTGGCGAAGACCTTCGGGATGGCGCCGTGGGACGCCATCGACAGTGTCGTCCGCGCGCCGGGCAGGATGGTCGTCATGGTGGACGCAGTCGCCGAGGTGAGCACGACGAGGATCAGCAGCTTGTCGGCCGCCGAGCCCAGGACCGCGGTGCCGAGCGAGCTCAGGATGTCGTCGGAGTGGTTGGTGAGGTAGCCAGGGCCGTGGAACGCCTGCGCCGCGGTGGTCGTGATGACGTAGATGAACACCAGCCCGAAGGTGCTGAGGATGGCCGCTATCCCGGGCGTGCGGGACCTGTCCTCCGTCTCCTCGTTCACGGACACCGCCGTGTCCCAGCCCCAGTAGATGAACAGGGCCAGCAGGATGCCGGCGGAGAGCGCCCCGAGGTTCATGTTGGGCACGAACCACGAGAGCGAGACGTGGAGGCCGCCGGTGGGGTGCGACGCGTAGACCTTCACCAGCGCCACGACGGAGAAGATCAGCAGCATCAGGTACTCGAACCCCAGCAGGAACCACTGCAGGCGCGCGGAGATCTCGATGCCGACGGCGGTGACGAAGCACATGACGACCAGGAAGATGACGCCGACGAGCGTGACCCAGAAGAGCGAGCTCGCCAGGCTGCCCAGACCCAGCAAGTAGAAGAAGTACAGCCCGGTGATCTGGGCGAGGCTCGCCATCACGATGATGTCGGCCGCGACCATGACCCAACCGGTCACCCAGCCAGTGCGCGGCCCCATCGCTCTGGTCACCCAGCTGAACGTCGTGCCGCAGTCCGGGTCGGCCTTGTTGAGGTAGTAGTAAGAGCTGGCGATGAGCAGCATGGGGATGAACGAGACGATCATGATCGCCGGCGACTTGAGGCCGACGCCGGCGATCGCCGTGATCAGGCCCAGCGTCACTGCGAGACTGTAAGCGGGGGCCGTCGACGCGATGCCGATGACGATGCTCGAGAGCATCCCCACGGCGTTCTGCTTCAAGCCCTTGTCGACCTCTATGGACGCGCCGGGCGACACGGGCATCCGCGGCGCGTCCGGCTCACTCCCGGGCACTGGAACCGAAGGCACGGTGGTCGACATCATTCCCTCCCTCGTCGGCCTGGCACCAGTCCAAGCCGCTCCAAGCCACAAAGCAAGTCGCCCATAGTGGATACTGCAGCGTCTCCAGAAGATCGGATGGCGAAACGCCGCACACGTCGATGAGTCGACATGGAAGCGCTCCCCGCGCGCGGCAACCTATTCGCTCTGGACGGGAACGATCAGGACCGGCGTCGTGGAGCTGTGCACAAGCCTGTAGGCGGTCGACCCCAGCAACATGCCGGTGAGCGGCGACTCGCCGTGGGTCGCGACGACGATCAGCGCGGCCTCGTGCTGGTCGGCGACGCTCCGCAGGCCCTGCCAGCCGTCGTCGTCCACGAGCACCGGCTGGGCCGCGACGCCGCTGTCGGCGAGGCCTGCCATGGCCTCCGCGAGCACCTTCTCCCCCATCTCCTGCAGCGTGCGGCGGGGAGTGAGGGGTGCGCCGGCGTACTGCTTGCGGCCGCCGAACGCGTACGTGACCAGCAGCTCGCCGGAGACTCGCCTCGCCAGATCCACGGCCTGGTCGAGCGCCGCCTTCCCGCCGGCCGTGCCGTCGTACCCCACCACGATCTTGTACGCCATGTGGCCACCCTTCGTCGCTTCGGCGGATCGATGGTGCCTGATTCCCCGCACGGCCCTCCGCCGAACAACCCCTCGAGGGATGAGCCTCCGCGGCGACACGGGCGCGCGCCCGTGAGGTCAGGCGCGCCGCGTCCGCGCCAGGATCACGGCGGCGCCGGCGACGAAGACGCACGAGGCGAGCACCGGCTGCCACACCGGCGCCCACCATTCGTTCGGGAGCAGGAAGAGCAGGTCGCGCGTGCCGGGCGACGAGGGCCAGCGCAGCAGCACCCACAGCCAGACGTAGTAGAAGATGTCCCACACGCCGAACGCCAGCAGCCAGTAGGCCAGCCGCTGCCACCAGGTCCGTCCGGCGAGAAGGCCCACCGCGAGCAGCGTGACCATGGTCGCCGCCTCGCGCGCCTGCTCGTACGGCAGGTAGGCGCGCGGGAAGTGGAAGCCGGCCGGCACGAACGTGAGGTGGTACTGCAGTCCGAACAGCTTGCGGAGGTAGTAGACGACCATCGCCTCGACGAAGGCGAACGCGACGGCCCACACGGCGACGACCGCGAAGCGCAGCCACGGGCTCTTGTCGGAGGAGGAGCTCACGCCACGATGATAGGGGGCGCGCATGGCCACGTCGCCCGTACGGGGGTACGGCGCCGGGCCGGGTGCGATCGGCCGCGAGACCGCCGGGTTGCCGCGCCGGAGTTCCTTTTGCATACTACATATAGTTTGCAAATGTAATTCCCGCGGCCCGGCCGCGGCCCCCGGAGGTACGCGTGTCCCCAGGATCAGATCGCGAGCGTCTCGCTGCCCAATGCCACGAAGTGGCGCACGAGGTGTTCGCCGCCATCAACCGGAGCGTCGGCGAGGAACTGCTCTCCCTCGACCTCCCCATGGGCCAGTTCAAGGCCATGGCGACGATCACCATGTACGGCCCCCAGCCGGTCGGCGAGCTCGGCCGGCGCCTCGGTATCAGCGAGCCGGCCGCCAGCCTGCTCGTCGGCAAGCTGGAGGAGCGCGGCCTCGCGGCGCGCACGCGCGACGAGCAGGACCGCCGGCGCACGCTGGTGACGGCCACGCAGGCCGGCGACGAGCTCGCCACGCGCCTCCGCCAGGGCCGCGAGGAGCAGACCCAGCGCTGGCTCGAGGCGCTCACGGACGACGAGCTCGCCGGGCTGTTGCTCGGCTTCCAGGGCCTGCTGCGCATCATCGAGGTGGAAGGCGCCGGCGCCTCCGTCCCGGCGGCCGAGGCGGTGACCCATGGCTGACCTTCGCACCGCCGAGCCGACCGCCGCGGAGTCCGCGGACGCGCTGGCGGCCGCCGCGCATCAGCCGTGGGGCCTCTCTCTGAGCCGGCGGCGCATCGGCTTCGTCATCGCCGCCGTCATGCTCGGCATGCTGCTCTCCGCCCTCGACCAGACGGTCGTGGGCACGGCCATGCCGCGCATCATCGCGAGCCTGAACGGGCTCCAGCACTACGCCTGGGTCGCGACCGGCTACCTGCTCGCCTCCACGGCGTCGATGCCGATCTGGGGCAAGCTCAGCGACGCCTACGGGCGCAAGCGCTTCTACATCATCGGCATGGCGCTCTTCGTCATCGGCTCGGTGCTGTGCGGGCAGAGCCACAGCATGACCGAGCTCATCCTCTTCCGCGCCTTCCAGGGCCTCGGCGCCGGCGCCATGATGCCGATCGCCCAGGCGATCATCGGCGACATCTTCCCACCGGCCCAGCGGGCCCGGTGGACCGGCGTCCTCATGAGCGTCTGGGGCGTCGCCACCATCATCGGCCCGCTGATCGGCGGCTGGATCACCGACAGCAGCCTCGGCTGGCGCTGGACGTTCTACGTCAACGTCCCGGTGGGCATCCTCGCCCTCACCTTCGCGGCCTACGCGCTGCCCGCCCACGTGAACCTGCGCAAGCACCGCATCGACTACATCGGATCCACGGTGCTCGTGGCCGCGGCGGTCCCGCTGCTCCTCGGGCTCAGCTGGGGCGGCAATACGTACGCGTGGACGTCGCCGGAGATCATCGGCATGTTCGCCTTCTCCCTGGTGATGTGGCTCGTGTTCTTCTTCAGGGAGATGCGCGCCGCGGAGCCCGTCATCAATCCGCGGCTCTTCCAGAACCGCATCTTCACCGTCTCGGCGATCGCCTCGGCACTCACGTCGGCGGCCATGTTCGGCGCCATCATGTTCCTGCCGCTCTTCGTGCAGGGCGTGCTCGGCAAGTCGGCGACCAACTCCGGCATCATCCTCATGCCGCTGATGATGGGGGCGATCGTCACCAGCATCGGCGCCGGGCAGATCCTGGCGAGGACCGGCAAGTACAAGGTCATCGTCATCATCG
>Ga0302322_100003043_pt1 | contig 14301 bp, 11 predicted proteins | sample Fen_T0_2_FD_203757 | JGI IMG/M metagenome (GOLD analysis project Ga0302322, IMG submission 203757) | Peat permafrost microbial communities from Stordalen Mire near Abisko, Sweden - Fen_T0_2 | ecosystem: Environmental > Terrestrial > Soil > Wetlands > Permafrost | place: Sweden: Abisko... | reverse complement strand
CCAATAACCAAAGTCATACAATTTTCCAGGGATCATCGGTACCTCGAGGGTATTCAAGAAGCTGTGGAAGTGCTTCGTGCAGGTGGATTAGTTGCCTTTCCAACGGAAACGGTCTATGGCCTTGGTGCTGATGCATTAAATCAAACTGCGGTTCAAAATATTTTTAAAGCGAAGGGACGGCCGTCTGATAACCCGCTTATTATTCATGTTGCATCTCTGGAAATTGCGTGGCATTTTGCATCCGAAATTTCGGAGAGAGGATTACAGCTGGCAAAGCGTTTCTGGCCAGGCCCGTTGACCCTGGTCGTAGAACGAAATGCGATTGTTCCGGATATTGTCACAGCAGGGTCACATACTGTTGCTCTGAGAATTCCCAATCACCCTGTAGCGCTGGAATTATTGAAACAATTCGGAGGCGGCATTGTCGGACCGAGTGCTAATATTTCAGGGTGTCCAAGCCCTACTTCGGCTGAACATGTGTATCATGATTTACATGGAAAGATTGAGATGATCCTTGATGCAGGACCGACATCCATTGGTCTGGAATCAACGGTGATCGATGTGACAGTGAATCCACCTATCATTTTACGCATCGGCGGATTGAGTCGTGAAGTTATTGAAAAGGAAATAGGTGCAACCCGGCAAACGAACGATTTGGAATTGCTGAAGCGTTCGCCCGGGACTCGACATCGTCACTATGCACCGCATGCACGTGTCGTTCTTATTCCCAAGAATGATGCACAGGTATTTGCGAATGAATTGAAAAAGATGGACGCTGGTAAGAACAAAGTTGGTGCTATTACCTATTCAAAAGATTTAAACTCGATTGATGTCTCAAAATTCCATCTTGTTCTTTCTTCATCAGTGGATCAGTATGCAAAGGATATTTTCAAGGCGTTTCGTGAATTAGACAGTTTCGATGTTGACAGTATCCTTGTGGAATGTGTTGAGGAACAAGGGATCGGTGCAGCAATTATGGACAGACTCGTAAAAGCTGCTAAAAATATTTAGTATATTATATCTATTCACGAAGAAGTACCAAGAATAAGCTCTTCCGAAGGAGAGAGACCTCATGATTCTATTAAATACAGAAAAAACAGCGTCCATACCAATTGTCGCCATACTCATGGGAAGTATCTCTGATGCGGAAACGATGGAACCTGCGAGACAAATTCTGAAAGAGTTTGATGTTCCATGCGAAATGAAAGTACTTTCCGCCCACCGTACACCGGAACAGACGATCACGTATGTCAAAGCAGCAAAAGGACGCGGAACGAAAGTGATCATTGCAGGAGCCGGGGGCGCAGCGCATTTGCCCGGGATTGTTGCTGCAGTCACCACGTTACCGGTGATCGGCATTCCCATCAAATCGAAATCATTGAACGGATTAGATTCATTGCTTTCCATCGTGCAGATGCCTGCGGGTATTCCCGTTGCAACGGTTGCGATTGATGGAGCTGCGAATGCCGCGCTGCTTGCCATTGAAATACTTGCTCTTGCTTCTCCGGAACTTACCACAAAACTCGAAGCCTATCGAATAAAACTACAGGAAAAAGTTCTCAAGTCCTCCGTATAATTTTAGGCAGAAGTAAACTTGTTCAAGAAATATTTTCGTACAATAATGGCAGGAGTACGGTTCTTTCGTGTTTTCCATAATAAATAAACCACATCAATAATTTATTGAATGAAGTGCGATTATGAAAATTGATAAAATATTACAACTGCTGCTCCCGCATGATGAAAACTTCTATAATTTATTAGAAGAATCAGCACAGAACCTGATAAAAGCAGGTGTTGAATTGAAAACACTGCCTCAGTGTAAAACCCATGCGCAGCGGGTCGATGCCGCGAAGAGAATCAAAGATATCGAACATGACGGTGATTCGGTGACGCACAAAATATTCTCGGAACTCAACTCGACCTTTGTTACTCCCTTTGACCGGGAAGATATTCATGAGCTTGCATCGGCGTTGGACGATGTTCTCGATCATATTGACGGATGTGCAAATAGATTTGCACTCTACAAGATCACGCGTGTTCCGCGTGCAGTCAGCCAGCTGATCGACGTGCTGATCCTTTCCATGGATGAGTTGAAGAATGGGGTTCATCTTCTGCGCAATCTCAATGATGTCGCAACCTTCAAGGCATCATTCACGAAAGTGAATGAATACGAAAATCAAGCAGATGATATTTTCGACAAAGCGGTTGCGGATTTATTTGAAAAAGAAAAGGATCCGGTACAGATTATTAAACTGAAAGAGGTGTATGTGGGATTGGAAACTGCGACAGATAAATGTGAGGATGCGGCAAATGTGTTAGAAGGCATCCTGATCAAACACAATTAGTCACATCTCAGGAATTATACAAAACACGTCTGTCCGGTAACATATCTCAACGGATATGGAACATAGTGGTGGAAGCAGCTCGAAGAGGATTCTTGGTCTATGGTGACGCTTATTATTTTCATTGTATTGATTGCATTGGTATTTGATTTTCTCAATGGATTTCATGATTCCGCAAATTCAATTGCAACTATAGTTTCCACACGTGTCCTGACACCTCGAAAAGCAGTATTATGGGCCGCATGTTTTAATTTTCTTGCTGCATTCCTTTTCACCGGTCACAATGTTGCGAAGACCATCGGCAAAGGACTTGTCACACCAAGCTTAGTGAATGAATACGTTATTCTCGCTGCACTGCTTGGAGCAATCGTGTGGAACATTATCACATGGTACTATGGTATTCCTTCAAGTTCTTCCCATGCATTAATGGGCGGGCTGGGTGGTGCAGCAATTATGCGCGCCGGTTTCGGATCCATTGTCTGGAGCGGATGGATAAAAACACTTATTTTTATTGCGGTTGCTCCCATGCTCGGTATGGTTTTGGGTTTTGGAATGATGATGCTTCTCATGTGGATGTTTCATAATCATCCCTCATCGAAAATTAACGGTGTTTTTAGAAAACTTCAGCTTGTTTCAGCGGCATTCTATAGTCTGGGACATGGCGCGAATGACGCACAAAAAACCATGGGCATTATCACCATCCTGCTTATCAACGCACAGCTTATTCAAACAAGCGGACCAGATGATTTTCCAATTAAATGGTGGGTCATTATTCCATGTTATACCGCCATATCGATAGGAACGATGTTCGGTGGATGGCGGATCGTGAAAACCATGGGACAAAAAGTAACAAAATTAAAACCTGTTGGGGGGTTTTGTGCAGAAACCGCTGGAGCCTTTACGTTGCTTATTACGGCATTCAGTGGTATTGCGGTGAGCACCACTCATACGATCACCGGTGCGATTATGGGAGTGGGTGCAACCAAACGCATGTCCGCGGTGAAGTGGGGGCTGGCCGGAAGAATCGTCGTTGCCTGGGTCATTACGATTCCGGCTGCAGCACTTGTTTCTGCCTTATCCTATTGGGTGATTGAACAATTTTTCTAACTGCCCCATTCTGGAGTTATACCATCCAAGCCATCATCCCTTCCTGCTCCACCGTACTGTTATTTCAATAAAAGCAATTTCTTTGTTATTGAATTGAAACTGCTTGTCAGTGTATAAAAATATACGCCGCTTGGCAATGCGGCTCCGTTGAACACAATTGCATGTTTCCCTGCTTCAGCCATTCCATTCGCTAGAATTGATACTTCCTTTCCCAGCATATCGAATACGGAAAGTTTAATCGTTGTTCGTTGCGGAAGCGAATACTCAATTTTTGTCACAGGATTAAACGGATTCGGATAGTTCTGTGCCAATTCAAATGCTGCCGGGATCGCGTTAGAATTCGTCTGAACATCCGTTGTTCGTGTTCCTACAACAAACCAACAAGGAAATGTGGCATTGATGAGGTACGACTGACTTGTTCCGCTCGGTTCTATTTTGTCATCCTTCAATGGAACTTGTTGTATTGCTTCGACAAGAGTTCCGTTTGAAAGCTGTGTCGTATGGTAGGCAATTGTTTTATCATCACCGGAATACGTGGGGAAACCAAAAATCGTAGAGGAATACGAACTGAACGGCCCGGCTACTGTCGCAACATTGCCCGTATTAAAATCGGCTGCCATCACATAATCCAGATCCTTCTGCGAATCGATATAGTCGAATGTAAACAGGGTGGGAGACGTCTTAGAAAAACTAGGATTGCCGACATCAATGCCTGTCGATTGAGGGGGAAACACATTCTGAATATTGTTCTGTTGAATGCTCAACAAATTTATATTCCAATAACTCAATTTACTTCCGTCGGATTTATTTACTTCATTATAACAATCAAACAGCAAATACTTTCCTGTGGGATCAAAGGACATTGCATCGGCGTACAACGCCGTCTTGGTGTTCTGTCCATCGAATGATTGGGAAACAATTTTGAATATTTTTGATATATTATTTGCAAAATCATAATAGTAAATCGCCGTATCCTGATATTTTGAGATGAGCGCAATGCTGTTCAATCCGGGTCCAGCTGCAACGCCTCTCCAGATGGAGGATGTATCAAGATAGTCTTCTTGCGGATTGGATGGATTGGCATACAGTACTTTCAGTCTATGGGCACCATCCACAAAGAGAATTATACCCGAGGCATCAGTGACTGCCGGGCGATTTAATACAGTTGACTGTGATAACACAGAGATATCAGAGCTCGATACGATTTTTGTCTTTGCCATATAGAGTGCATTCTGCGCGGTACTGGTGAGCAGGATCCACTGATTGCCGGTCACCTGCGTTGTCGGAGGCAGTGCAGTTCCCGTGCTTGAAAATACTTCTACATTATCCCATGCACTTTTTACTGCCTGAAGTGCAGTACTCGATGCCCCGTAGAGATCTGTTGCTGCTTTTTCCGTCGCAATTCGTGCATCGATGAATTGTGACGTTCTCGTCAAATAGACCGTTAATGCGCGGTACCATATTTGACCGGCGTTATGTCTTCCAATGCTTGTTGCAACGAGATAGAACGCATGATTGGGGATGCCGCTATTCACATGAACTCCACCGTTATCTGCCGTTTGTGTTACGTACTCGCTCATCTTGGCTGGTTGCCATGAGTTGCTTCCCACCGTTCCGCCATTATGCGGATTCTGCAAATCACGCAACGCTCCGGTTGGAAATGAATTCCGATCTTTCACAATCAATTCACCCAGTGTCCAGTTCGTTGAATCTACAAGAGCTCCGAATGCATCAGACCACGATTCATTCAAGGCACCAGATTGACTTTGATATTCCAGGTTCGCCGAATACTGCGTGACGCCGTGGGTCATTTCATGAGCGGCGACATCCAGAGCACCTGCGAGCGGTTTAAAAAAAGAACCGCCGTCGCCGTAACACATGACGGTTTGATTCCAAAAAGCATTTTCCATTGGTTTATTGTTCTCGGTAACATGCATGATCGATGTAATATTCATGTTCTTGTCATCGATGGATTTTCTCTGGTAATTACGCAGGTAGTACTGATAGATCTGCGCTGCGTTATACTGAGCTGAGACGGACGACGCATCGCTCCACTGATTCGTCGCCGATACGACATAATAGATCTGTGCGTTTGCTGAGAGGTCGTTATTCCTTATATCGACCGTCAATATGGTGCCGAGCGGGCTATCTGGAATTTTGGAGTTTGCGGCATCAAACATTTGCTCCGCTGCATCCATCATATAATAGGTGCTTCCGATCTGATATGTTCCGATGGATCGAGACACACCGTTTAAATCAGATCCGGTTGCGGTTTTTGCACCGTCTGAACAAACAGTGTTGTACCGATTCAGAATCACACCGCTGCTTGCATCAATAAAATACAACCAATCCTGTGTCAGCCCGGACCTCATTTCAATATTCCATACTAAATGGGCTTTCTGGTTTTCATCATACCATATCACTCTCTTGGCAATGGGCGTATGGTACCCGAATATTTTTTGAATGTCCGGAGACAGGGGTTCGATACCCTCTTTCGCTTGGAGATCGTTCGTCACGAACTCTATTGCTTGAGTTTGGTCGAGAGTTCCATTGAGATCGGTGATGGAGGCCGGTGTTGGTTCGTATGCGCCAGTGAAAGAAACAACGTTTCCCTGAGCATCCATGTGGACAATCGCTTCTTTTCCCCACACTTCAATTCCATGGTACATTTGAGAATACTTGAGATGCGTCATTCCGAGATGATCTACCGTGGAATGACACAATGAGAATTCGTTGGAGGGATCACTGATTCGTAACAATGATTTATGGCTGTCGATAAAACTGCGCGCAGCAAGTTCCATCGCTGCTGCAGAAGAAGATTTTTTTTGGAGTGTTGACGGCTGAAGTTCAATGAAGCGAGGTGTTCCAGCGTCCCCGTTCCAAGTGACATTCTTGATGTCGTTTGGAGAAGGAACATCCAACGATGGAAGTTGCAACGATGTCCCCCATGGACTCAGAAGAATGCTGTTCGAGAGCATTGCGGCAGATGAACTCGAGGCATTGTTATTCTGTGCACCAACTTTGCTGACGAAATTGAAAAGAGCGGTCTTGAGATGCCCCATGGTAGTATTTGGTAATTGGCTTCCTGTGGGCACACCGGCTTGTGCTTGCGGCGCGGTTGTTCTTTTCACGTTGCTGCCAGCAGGCTCCAGGGCAACTGAAGAGAAAATAACCACACACATGAGAATACATACAGAGCTTATTATTTTATACATAGGGACCTCTAATTGTGGGTGGCAATATTTTTAATTTCTGTAATAATATTTTTGATGGCATCAGGCATATCCATTGGTAATTCTGATGGATTGTAAGAAAACGTATTGATCGTCTCATTCTTGGCGAATGTCAATCGCGCAACATAATTTCCATGATAGTCATTCTGATAAGTGAATAGTTCTTTCTTTTCCATAAGGCTGTTGAATACCTTGAGCTGTGCAGAAGTTAATTCTAGACTATCAGTGACGATGGGGGTTGAACCGGGTGTTCGTTTCCAATATTTTACGGAACGATTGCAATCGATAGTTATTCCGGATTCTATCCCCGTAAATCCGCCTCCCGATGAATACTCAATACGATAATTATCGATATCGCTAGTTGCACCTACCATGGAGCAGGAGATTCCAAAAAAAACTATGGAACAGAGAGATAGAGTTTTGAGATAGAGAATCACGTGAGGCCTCCCATCCTGTGAGTAAAGAAAGTTCAATCACTCTTTCTTCACAACAAACGAATGACTCCTTTCAGTTCCACTCGATCAAGAAGAATAGTGATAGGAACTCTGAAGCATCCGTTCTGCTTAGAGAATTGTACTATCATTCACTCGGATAACCATCGTCGGAAAGGTTCTCATGGGCTGGTATCACCATGAAATGCTATTTGAGAAACATCATCTTTCTTTGAATCTGCATGCTTCCAGTCGACAATCGGCAAATATATATTCCACTTGCAATATTCTGAGGATTCCAGTGAACCTCATAGAATCCAGAAAATTGCATAGCAGTGACGAGACCTGCGACTTCGCGGCCGAGGATATCAAATATTTTAAGAGTAATCTGTTCACGTTTTGGAATTTGGTACGCAATGGTCGTTGTTGCACTAAAGGGATTAGGATAGTTTTGTTCCAAACGGTATGTTGAAGGGAGTTGATCATTTTCATTGAAAGAAAACTTTAAAATCCATCCTTCAGGATCGAGAACCACGGCGGAGGGTTTTATTGGCTCTTGAATGGTAAATGTTTGCTCCTGCTGATTATTCAACACGGTGACTGTCTTATTCGTTCCGGCTGCTGTGATACGTATATCGATGGGCATGGTATAAAAGGAAGGACTCGTTCCAATAGTTGTTTGTTTGATGGTGAGCAGTATGAAAGATGAATCGCCGATCGAATTCCATTTCCACGAATAGCTATAATCCGGAAACCGATCGCCATACAGCCATTCTTGAAAGAAAAAAGCGAGGCTTTTTCCCGCAACAGATTCGCAGTTGGACTGAAAATCTTTGATCGACGCAGTCGAATAGTGAAGTGTTGGATTGTTCGCGTATGCATACAATGAACGAAAAAAGACCGTATCTCCCAAAACATGCCGAAGCATATGCAATACAACGGCACCTTTCGAATAGATACGGGCTGAGTTAAATAGATTTTTCACGCTCGAAGTATCAGGAACTCCAATTGCACCTTGCGATAACTTTGCCTGATCGAGCTGTGTGTTCATATAGGACCAATACGAAGATGCTCCATACTGCCGTTCACGGTAGAGTGCCGAAGAGTACTGTGCAAAACCTTCATTGAGCCAGAGGTCAGACCACGTGCGGCATGTAATCATGTCTCCAAACCATTGATGGGCGAGTTCGTGAGAGATGACATCTTCATTAAAGGTTGTCGTGGAGGTCATGGTCTGATGCTCCATCGCACCGCCGCTGCCGAATTCCGCGTGGCCGTATTTTTCTTTAATGAACGGATACAATCCAAAAAGATCTGAATAAATCGCCAGCATGGGTACGGTGCGCGGAAGATTTTGCAGGGCAGAAGTGGCGTGCTCTGGAAGAACATAGTTCAGAATTTCCATGGAATCTTTCGATGAATACCGAAACCAATTGGAAAACTGATAATAGTTCGTTATTGCAATGGAGATGAGATACGAAGCGATCGGGTAGCGCTCTTTCCAATGATGCGTCGATGTTCCATCGCCATTGTTCACGACCGCAGTCAGCGATCCCTCTGAACCGACCTTGAGCGTTGAATCGCACGTCACAATGATATCTGCAGAATCGGCTTTATCACCCGGATCATCTTTACATGGCCACCAGTCTTTTGCTCCGTACGGTTGACTGAGTGAGTACACCCAGGGCATTCCTAAATGAGAAGTAAAAACGAAACTCCCGAATCCCGTTGCCAGAGGGCTCCCTTCGTAAAAAATATCTACCGTGAGCACATCGCCGCTCGTGTATCGACGGGCGAGTGAAATATCGAACCAGCTGGAGTTCTGCGTGGTAGACTTGATCTGTCCATCGACGAACACCGAATCTATATGCCTTCGATTCGCAAGGTCCAAGGTAAGGATACGAGCACTGTCCTTACTAATTCCCACAATGGTGATTTTTCCCTTCAGTGAATTCGACTGCGGGAAAATGTTCAGGGCGAGACGGTAATACGTGACATCGAACCACGTACTTGCCGCTGATCCTATCTCCACAGAAGAGAGTTTCCCGAATGGAAGATGTTTTTCGAAAAAAGTATTATTTGTATCCTGTGCATGCTCAAAACTGTTGAAAGGTATTTGCGTATATCCTCTCACAAAAACAATCCACAGCAATGAGAACACGATACTGAAATGCACTTTATTGTAATGAGATAGTTTCAATTCAATGTCCCATGGATAGAGTTATAAAATAATGTACTGATTTTGTTGGAAAGAAGGTCAATCCAGCGGATTCACATGGTGCATGATACAAGCGATTGACTTGAGCGACAACGATTTTACCGTTGTGCAAAAATGTTACCACCACAAATTCATTGAATGAGGATTGCCGGGTCGAAGGGCAGTGAAAGTATGGATTGTCGGCCGGTAGTGAAATGTGGGACGGAGTACTTTGAGAAAAAAGGAATGAACTCATACACAGAATGAAATAGAGAACTATCATTTTCATGGTATCGCTCCGTATATTCTTATGAAGCTAAGGAAGTATGTATTGTGATAATGTGCTTGTATTCGTTCGTTGACGTGTGAGATACATCGCAACCGGATGGGAAAGACCAAGGCATCGCGAGATGACCTGCGGAACGCGAGTGGGTTTGTTCTGCGACACACCCGCAGGCATACTGAGTCCACATGAGACGGTGCCTCTTCCGACGTTTCTGGTTCTGAACAAGGCAGGTTTGCATACCTTCTGTGATCTGTGAGGGACTAGAGAGTAAGGGTTTTGGAAAGTGAACGTATAAGGCAGGATCAATGAGAAAAAATACTACAGCGAAATAATCTCAAATGATAACATCCATACCGGTGCTTCACCTCAAGATTCAATGATTCCATGAGAATAACGAATCACGTCTACTTTTTCAAGCGTCACCATGGCACCGCTTCCAGAAGATTCAATCATCTCATGAATGATTGGCAGGAAGGACTGAATCTTTTCTTTTGTGTCTACAATTTCTATGACCATAGGCAAATCTTCCGAGAGGCGCAGAAGTTTGGCAGAGTGGATTGCACGGCTCTTTGCTCCGAATCCTTGAACTCCGCGCACGACCGTCGCACCGGCGGTACCGTGTTCACGAGCTGCAAGAACGATCGCTTCAAAAAGAGATTTATGATGCAGTTTATCCGATTCTCCAATAAAGATTCTTACCAATGTTCCTTCGCCAGATAGTTTCATTTCAAAATCTCCTAAAATAATCGGCCGATGACCATGCCGAGAGTTGTTGCAGCCAAGCATCCAAAGACAGAAGCGATAATATTGAAACTGGCACGAAGAATTTCAGCATCTCGAAGCAATGCAACCGTCTCATAGCTGAATGACGAAAACGTCGTGAATCCACCAAGAATTCCAATAGTGAGGAACACTCTCAAGGAAGGATCCGCAAGGAAACGTTCTTCCATCAAAGTCATAAGCAAGCCAATTGTAAAGCATCCAGAAAGGTTGACAAGGAGATTGCCGTAAGGAAAATCAGTTGGAAGAAAATAATAGACAGCGCCCGAAAGATAGTACCGTGCAGAAGCTCCAATACCTCCTCCGAAAAATACTAGTAGGTAGTTTTTAATCATGCTTCATCGTACGAAGTTCTTCGCCTGTTTTGAATGGCATCGTTTGACATTCCATATCTTTTTATTCTGCAATCATCAATTTCCAATGCTAGAGCCAGCCTTTCTGTTGATACCACTGGAATGTTTTATTCATTCCCTCATAAATAGATGTGGATGTTTGGAATCCGATATGGTTATGAATTTTTTGCGGGTCGCAAATCCAATGTGTTTGTAATAGATCACGTGCCTTTTCGATATTCAGTACAGCGGGTTTCTTGCTTAACAGTGACACAAACTGAGTAATGCCTGCCATAGAATAGACCAGACCTTTAGGAAGATGTACCCGAATGGAACGTTTGTGAATAAACGTAGCAAGATAATCGATGATAGATGAAAACGTAAAAATTGTCGGATCAGCGATATTATATGTCTCGCCCGCGGTTCTCTCGTCTACGGTGGCGCGGATGATCCCCGCTGCCAGATCAGGTGCATAAACAAGACTCAATGTTTTTGAGGATGAACCCAGGATAGGTTTTAATCCATGACTCACCCATTTAAATATTTCCAGAATGTCTGTATCACGCGGTCCGAATACTGCTGGAGGACGGAGGATGACGATTGGTATTTTTCCAGAATATTTTTTGCAGACATGTTCAGCTTCTAACTTCGACTTGCCATAGGAGGTGATAGGATGACAATACGCCGTCTCTTTGAGAGGGATTCCGCTCATACTTGGTCCTACGGCTGTTAAACTGCTGATATGACAAAACTTCTTCAGTGTCTTCGATTGACTTGCCGCGAGCAGGAGATTATTCGTCGTTGTGACGTTCCCTGTAAAAAAATCACGCTGATATTTCGCCTTTGTCAATCCTGCAAGGTGGATGATGTAGTCAGCCCCTTCGATGCATTTTGCAATCGATGAAGGATTCATGAGATCACCCTTCACCATATCAATGGGAAGACCTTGAAGCCATCTCAAATTTGTCTGATGCGGGCGGACGAGGCACCGGACGTGAAATCCTTCCGCGAGTAATTGCTCAACCGTGTGGCTTCCAATAAAACCAGTTCCACCAGTAACAAAAATAGTGGGAATCATCATTCTCCCCAAACGTGAGTGTTCATTGACTTTCTTTTTATATTAAACTATATTCAAAAAAGTACAAAGAAGCAAAAATGCTTTTTTTGCGTTCATTTTACTATTTCCCAGGAGAATTCATTGGATCTTTTTGAAAAGTGTTGGAATTTTACTCGTGCTGATGAAGTAAAGGCGCTTGGTTGTTATCCTTATTTCCATGCGATTGAAGAAAGTGAAGGTCCGGTTGTCCAAATTGAGGGACGCAAGGTTATTATGGCTGGATCCAACAATTACCTTGGATTAACAGCACACCCGAAAGTAAAAGAGGCTGCAATATCAGCTGTGAAAAAGTACGGTACTGGATGTTCCGGTTCGAGATATTTAACCGGGACGTTGGATTTGCATGTTGAATTGGAACAGCGACTTGCAAAATTTATGGGGAAAGAAGCATGCTTATTGTTCAGCACCGGATATCAAACAGGGCAGGGAGTGATTCCGACTCTTGTAGGGCGTGGTGAGTATGTTGTTTCAGATAAAGATAATCATGCCAGTATCGTCGCGGGGACACTGATAGCAGCGGGTATGGCATCCTATGATTCGAAAGAAGGGAACTCTGTTGTTCGGTACAAGCACAACGATATGGCGCATTTGGATCATGTGCTCTCAAATCTTCCGGCTGAAGCAGCAAAACTGATCGTCAGTGACGGTGTGTTTAGTACATCAGGCGAGATTGTCAATCTGCCGGATATGCTGAACGTTGCACATAAACATAATGCTCGTGTCATGATTGACGATGCCCACGCAGTCGGTGTGATTGGTGACGGCGGACGGGGAACAGCAAGTCATTACGGCCTGGTGAAAGAAACTGATCTCACCATGGGTACATTTAGTAAAACATTTGCATCGCTGGGAGGATTCGTTGTGGGGGATAACAAAGTCATTGATTATCTCAAACACAGCGCGCCTGCTCTTATTTTTAGTGCAAGTCCGACACCTGCTTCTGTCGCTTCGGCCTTGGCGGCGCTTGATATTCTCGAAGCTGAGCCCGACCGCGTTATAAAATTATTGGAGAATGCACGCATGATGCGTTCAGGATTAAAAGCAATGGGATATCGTGTCAGTGAACATGATACTGCAGTTGTCTCTGTCATTATCTGCGATACGGAAAAAGTATTACTGATGTGGAAAATGCTCTTTGAAGAAGGTGTTTTCGTAAATGCATTCATTCGTCCGGGCGTACCTCCCGGCATGGAAATGCTTCGCACCAGTTATATGGCGACGCATGAAAAAAAGCATCTTGATAAAATTCTAGAAGTGTTTGCAGGTGTTGGGAAAAAGTTTGGTGTCATCAACTGACAAAGTGTTCATGGTTCACCCTGAATGAAAACTAGCCGCGGTTGGTACCCAGCTGCGGTTTTATTTTGTCTCATGGAGTTATGGAGTCATCATGGATGGATTGATCGTACGGCCAATTGCTTCAAAACAAGATGTGAATACATTTATTCGCTTTTTGTGGAAGATTTATAAAGAGTATCCGGCGTGGGTTCCGCCGCTCATGATGGACCGCAAGAAGTTAATGGATCGAGAAAAAAATCCATTTTATAAACACACCGACGCAGAATTTTTTCTCGCTGAACACGAAGGAGAGGTCCTTGGAAGAATTGCTGCAATCGTGAATCATAATCACAATAAAGAACACAGTGAAAATATTGGATTCTTCGGTTTTTTTGAATGCATCAATGATCAGTCTGTGGCCAATGCACTTTTCGATAAAGCGAAAGAATATCTGCTCGCTCATGGAGTAACTGCTATGCGCGGTCCGGCGAATCCGTCAGTGAATGATGAATATGGATTGCTCATTGAAGGATTCGATATCAGCCCTACGGTCTTGATGACATATAATCCCCCGTATTATGCTGAATTAATTGAGAAGTACGGCTTCCGCAAAGCAAAAGATCTCTATGCCTATCTGCTGGATCAGAAGAAAGTATACTCGGATCGATTTAACCGGGCTCACGAACTTGTCAAGAAGAGACATAATCTTACATTCCGAACGTTCAATAAAAAACGATTTGCAGAAGAAGTTGCGAAAGTGAAAGTTGTTTATAATAAAGCATGGGCAAAGAATTGGGGCGCGGTTCCTATGACGGATGAGGAGTTTGATGCGCTCGCAGCAGATTTGAAAATGATTATGATTCCGGAACTCGTCATTTTCGCAGAGAAAGACGGCAACACCATCGGATTTTCGCTCGCATTGCCTGACATCAATGTTCCTTTGAAACATAATAAGAACGGGCACACTCTGACAGGGCTCTATCATCTTCTTACGAAGAAAAAAGAAATCGACCTTGTGCGGGTGATCGTCTTAGGTGTCTTGCCAGAATATCTTTCCACAGGGGCAGGGGGCGCATTATTTTACGAGACTGCAGTAAATGCAAAAAAACTCGGCTATGGCTATGGCGAAGCGAGTTGGATTCTTGAAGATAACGACCGTATGACAAAATCTGCAGAAGCGATGTTTGGTATCATCAATAAG
>Ga0302322_100003042_pt1 | contig 14305 bp, 16 predicted proteins | sample Fen_T0_2_FD_203757 | JGI IMG/M metagenome (GOLD analysis project Ga0302322, IMG submission 203757) | Peat permafrost microbial communities from Stordalen Mire near Abisko, Sweden - Fen_T0_2 | ecosystem: Environmental > Terrestrial > Soil > Wetlands > Permafrost | place: Sweden: Abisko... | reverse complement strand
CCCAGAGACCGGATTCCATGCGGATGACGGGCGTTAACTGGGATCGGCGAGCGTTGCATCAACAACGGCCAGAGGCGTGGTGGTCTCGACGTAGGTGATTTTCGTCAGCCCGAGGGTCGAACGGAGGCGGGGCGCCTCCACCAGCATGGGGCCCGGTTTGCCGGCCGCGCCGGGTGCGGGCTGGGGAAAGGCCGTCGAGCGCGCGGTATGAAAGGTAACGTTGCCCTCGATTTTTTGCAGCGCCTGGTGGATGTGGCCGTTCAACACCGTGACCGAGCCGAAGCGCTTCAACAAGGCCAGCGCCTTCTCAGCATCGTCCGTGCCCCAGCCCCAATTCGGATACACTGACCAGAGCGGAATGTGCGCATAAAGGACGACAGGCGTTTCGCTGGACAGTCCTGCTACATCCTTGGCGAGCCAATCGAGTTGCTCCGCCCCGAGCACACCAAGGCCGCCCTCGGCGATATTGGCGACGTTGACGAGTCCGATGAAGTGTACGCCTTTATGATCGTAGCTGTGCCAGCCGGTTCCCAGTGAACCACGGCCGAAGCGCTGGCGATATTGCGCGCCGTTGTCATTGAGGATGTCGTGCTCGCCGGGCACGTAGAAGACCTGCTTGGTGCGGCAGTCACGCAGCAGCTGCTCGAGCGTGTCGAACTCGCCCGCGTCCGCCAAGTGCGTGAGATCGCCCGTGTGCAGGAGGAACTCGGGTGCTTCCGGCAGGGCATTGATGCGCGTGATGGTTTCCCGAAACGTCGCAGCAACGTCCATGTTGGCCGGTTTGTGAAATCCGATATGGCTGTCGCTGATTTGGACGAAATGCATCTGGCCGGCCGGAATCGCCGGCGGGGCGCCGGCCGTGACCTGGCCAAGCACGCGCGATGAAAGCACGCCGCTGCTTAGGGTCCAGAGCACGCCGGTGCCGGTCCAGGCCATGCATTTGAGAAAGCCGCGACGGTCGATTCCGTCATGGTGATGATCGTGGGTGATAAAGTCGTTCATAGGATGGTTGGTTTCATGAACCTCTACGCCGGGGCAGGACCGAATATTCCCTCAACGAAAACTTTTGTCCCGATGGGAATAAAATCGAAGCCGCCGCGTATTACCCTTTAATCAGCTGCTCGCCACCGTGACGCCGCCCTTCGAACAAAGCATGCTCCCGCATCTCGATGCCGCCTATAATCTGGCGCGGTGGCTTCTGCGCAACGAGCCGGATGCCCGCGACTCGGTGCAAGAGGCCTACCTGCGCGCGTTCAAAGCGTACGATCGTTTCCGGGGCGGAGACGGCCGGGCCTGGCTGCTGACTATCGTCCGTAATGTCTGCTATACGCATCTTCGCCGCACGCAGCACAATCGTCCGCCGGAAGAGTTCGATGAAATGCAACACACGCCGGTCAACGACACGCTGGAAGAGGCCACCCGGCTTCGCCGCGAGGTAAACACCGCGCGGCTGGATGCGGCCTTGGCGGCGCTGCCGGTGGATATGCGCGAGGTCATCGTGCTGCACGAACTCGAGGGGCTGGCTTACAAGGAGATCGCGGCGGTCGCTGGTATTCCGATTGGCACCGTGATGTCGCGGTTGGCGCGAGCCCGGGTCCGTCTGCAGCGGGAACTCTGGTCCACCATCGCGTCGGAGGACAATCCATGAACTGCCCAGAAATTCGAAACCTGCTTAGCACGCATCTCGATGAGGAACTTGACGTGGTGAATGACGCCGCGGTCGCGGCGCATTTGGAAACTTGCCCGGCCTGCGCGGAAGCGGCACTCGTGCTCGCGGAACAGCGCGGGCTATTGCAGGAAAAACTCACGCGTCATCGCGCACCGTCCGACTTGGCGGCGCAAATTCGTGCAGCTATGCCGTCGGCCGCGCCGGCCGTGGCAACACCACTGGTGTCCCGATGGCGGGGCTGGCGGCAGCTTAATTTGCTGGCTGCGTGCTGTGCGTTGGCGGTGTTCGGCGGATTTCATTGGGGGAAGCAGCAAGAGCGGACCAAGATAATGGTCGCCGAGCTGACGACGGCGCACGTGCGCGCTCGCTTGACGGGACACGTGATCGATGTCGAGTCGTCGGACCGGCACACGGTCAAGCCATGGTTTGCTGGCAAAGTGGATTTTGCCCCGCTGGTGCTGGATCTCGCTTCTGACGGGTTTCCCCTCGTCGGTGGAAGAGTGGAGCGGATCGGCAGCCGCACGGTCGCAACGCTGGTGTACGGCCGGCGGAAACACAGCATCGATGTTCATGTGTGGAGCGGTGAGCCTGCCCCGTTATCGGGTTCAACTTCCCACGATGGCTATTCGCTCTGCGGTTGGTCGTCTGGCGGCTTGCATTTCGTCGCGGTGACGGACGCGGCGCCGGAGGAGCTGGCGCAGCTTGAGCACCTTTTCAAGGCAACCGCTCCCTAAAGGGGGCGTCATCTCCATTCGCACCACCGGGGTGATAACAAACTAAAGGAGTTTGCCGTTGTGTCGTAGGTTGGTTTGGCTCTTTCACCAACAGACCTTTCCTCATGCCTCGTTTTCTCAAATCATTCTGCTTCGCGATTCTGGCTATTGCCGCAAGCGTTGCGCTAAACGCTGCTGCCGAACAGGCGGCCCGGGTGCGGGTGGCCTTTGTGATCGATGATGGACCGGTGCCGGAACACAACGCGCAATATCTTGCCTTGTTCGCCCGTGAAAAAGTCCATGTCTCATTTTCGCTGGAGGGACGCTACGTCGACGCGCATCCGGAAATGTGCCGGGCAGTGTCCGAGGCGGGACACGAAATCAACAACCATTCCTATACGCATCCGCATTTCAAGCAATTGGATGATGCCGCGATCCAGCGAGAGGTGAGGGATACGCAGGCGGCGATCCAGAAGGCGGCGGGCCATGCGCCCAAGTGGTTTTGGGCTCCTTTTCTGGAGAAAGACGATCGACTCGTCGCGGCGGTGCGTGCGGCCGGCTTGGAGTATTATCCCTTGGAGAAGTTTCATTTTATCGGCTCCATGGATTGGGAATCGACCACTTATGCGGCCACGGTCCGGACTAACTGCACCACCAATATCAAAGATGGGACCGTGATCTTGATCCATGAATGGCCGAACACGACATTCGAGGAAATGCCGGCGATCATCACGGAGCTAAAACATCAAGGCGTGCAGTTCGTGACGTTCAGCGAGTTGGTGGACGGAAAGTAAACGGCGGCATGCTGCCATGCCGGTTTACTCCGTAATGTAGAACGGATCCGGCAGCTTGAACGTCCTTTCGGCATAACCGCCGGCGAGATCGCTCTCTTGGTCGCCAAGATTGGCAATAATGGTGAAGCCTCCGGCCGTGATTTTCTTCCGTGTTCCACTTTTGAAAGTCTGGGCCGTTTCGGAGGAATCGTCCGGTTTTAAATAGAGTGCGGCATAGTTGCCCAAGGCGGCGTGGCGCAAATTTTTCTCGGTACCAGCGCGGTCTTTTTCCCGGCGGTCGGAGATGAGAAAAATGGCTACACCCTTCGCTGCGGCGAGGTGGTAGAGTTTCGCCACTGGCTCAATGACTGGCGCGGTGCCCTCAGCCACCCAGTCTTGCCAGAGCGACGGCACGTAGCCGAAACCCAGCGGACGCATGTGCGGAAGATTGGAGAGTAGCGTTTCGTCGAGATCGAAAACGATGGCGAGCTTCTGCCCGGGCTGGGCCGGAGCTTTGAGGCGCTCGGCAAGATACTGCTCAGCGGCAGCGGCAACGTGGACGAGGTCGCGGGCGTAGTCGCCAGAATCGATGTAGCGGATGATCTCGTTCTTGGCCGTGTCGAGATTGCGCGGCTCGGCCGCGGGAGCGACGAAAGGCAGCGCCAGCACGGTGAAGAGCAAAAGGGCTGGGCGGCGCGGTAGCATGAGGTCCGAGCCAAACGCCTTGAGGGCAAAACTCAATCCGGGGTTAGCGATCGGGGTGGCCGCGGGTCCGGTTCTATCCGTCGGCAGATTCTGAGAGCACGGGTTTTATGTCGGCCACCGGGGTGCCGTCGATTGCCTCCATCGGCCCGACCCTGAGGCGGTGGCCCTTGATCTTGCGCACAGTCACGCGATGCAATCCAAGGGGATTGGGTCGATGAGGGGAGCGGGTGGCAAAAACGCCGGCCAAGGGGCGGGCTATTTTGCCGCGCAGATGCACTTGCAGCAGGTCGCGCTCCGCCAGATGCAGCCAGGTGATGACGATGATTTCCTGTCCGACGTCGATGCCTTGCAGCCCTTCGGCAAATCCCGCCCCGACGTCGGGCGCTCCCCCCAAACCCTGCCGGGGTGCTTCGTTCCGGTGTTTGAGCTCTGAGCGGATGAACCCTATGGGGTAAATGGAATTGCTCGTGGGCGTGGTTATCGAAACCGGCTTACGTATCACATCAACTTGGTCTCGATCTCCGTGAAATATGCTCGGAAAACCATTTCGCGTGGATGGCGTGGCGGTGGAGGGCATCACCTATTCCTAACACCGGCCGTCACGGGACTACTTCAGGAAATGCGGCGTCAACTCGCAGGGTGCTCGACATTGCGATAGTCCTGAGTCTGTTCCTATCCCTCAGCTTTCAAGATTCTTTTATCCCACGATGTATATGTCGCGCCGTCCGGTTTACCGCTTCTTCGCCGCCTTGGTCCTGGCAACAATTTTTGACGGGACTACCGTCGGGGCCGCGGTTTCCGCCGCGCCGCCCGGAACAACGTCAACGCCTTCGTCGATCCCTGCGTCCGCGCTCGAGGTGATTGCGCTCCCTTCGCTGGAACGTCGCGTCGTCTATCGTGCGCCGGGCAAGATGGAGGCGCCGCACTTCTCGCCCGATGGCGGCGCGTTGTATTTCAACCGTAACGGAAAAATCCAGCGATTGGATCTCACGGCTAACGAACCGCCCGTGATGATCGATACCGGCTCCGCGACTCGCTGTATCAACGATCATGGCATCTCGCCGGATGGCACGCAGCTCGTGATCAGCGACCTCGCGGAGACTGGAAAGTCGCTCATGTATTTGCTCCCGATTGCCGGCGGCGCACCGCAGCGCATCGCAGTGCCGGAGCCCGCATACTGGCACGGTTGGTCGCCCGATGGAAAGACACTCGTTTACTGCGGCGCGCGCGAAGGGAACTACGACATCTACATGATCCCGGTTGCCGGCGGGAAGGAAACACGTCTGACCACTGCGGCGGCCAATGACAACGGGCCCGATTATTCGGCCGATGGGCAGTGGATCTATTTCCACTCGTTCCGCACGGAACACGTGCAGGTCTGGCGCATGCACGCCGACGGCTCGAACCAGGAGCAGGTGACCAACGACGGCTACAACAACTGGTTTCCGCATCCGTCGCCCGATGGCAAGTGGATCGCAGTTCTCTCCAGCAAGGTTGTGCCTGACACCGGTCATCCGCCCAACGGAGAATATGTACTGCGGCTGATCCCCACCGCGGGCGGCGAGCCGCGGGAGATCGCGCATTTCTACGGGGCCAACGGCTGTTTCAACGTACCCTGCTGGTCGCGTGACAGCACGCGGCTCGCCTTTGCCAGTTATGAAAGCGGAAAATAATGCTCAATCTGAGTTGCCCGTATGAATACCAATCTAGCGTGCGCAGACTCGTATCCTAGCGAACGGCGACCCGTGGGGACACGGGCTTTCCCTGTCAGCCCTTTTTCAGGACTACGCAGCCTCCTTGTTGCGTCCGGTGCCATAATCGGCATGACGCTTTGCGCCCAAGAACTCACCACGGCTCCGACAAGCAAAGGCCCCGTTGCCGAAATCTACTCCAGTAATCCCACAGTGATCGAAAAAGGGAAGACGCTCTTCACGCAGCAATGCGCGGCCTGCCATGCGCTGATGACGGATGGATTTGGACCGCCGCTGGGTGGTGTCACGGAATTGCTTGCACCGGGCCGGCTGGTCGAATGGATCCGCGATCCGTCGCAAGTGATCACCGCCGGCGATGCGCGCGCCAATGCGCTGTTTCGCCGGTACAAACTGATCATGCCGACGTTTGCCCACCTGACCCCCGATGACACTACGGCCGTTCTCGCGTACATCCACGAGCAATCCGTGGCGCAGCGGCTGACCGCTTTCGCGATTGATCCGAACGCGCCTCCGTCCGTCCGGTTGATCCCGCCGGTGGCGATGTCATCTCTCGTGATCGAGGTGGAGGATTTTGTGGAGATACCGCGGCTGCCCGGGCGAACGCCCTACAAAGGCATCACCCTGCTCCGGCCCGATCCGCGAGAGGCGGGCGCACTGCTCGTTGATGAACTGATGGGCCTGCTCTATCGGGTGAAAGACCAGCGAGTGAGCGTGTTCTTGGATGTGCGGGGAATATTCCCGAACCTCCTGGTCGAGCCGGGCGTCGCCTCAGGATTGGGCAGTTTTGCGCTGCATCCGGATTTTGCACGCAATGGCATTTTCTACACGATTCATTCCGAAAACTTCCGTGGCAGCCCGGCCGTCAACGCGACCGACATTCCTGCTGATGTCCCCAAGTACGAGACGCCGCCCCTTGAATGGGTGCTCACCGAATGGCGCTTGGCGGCTCCGGGAGCGGCTACTTTTTTCGGCACGCATCGCCAAGTCATGCGCTTCGTGACTCCGACCACGGGTCACGCCGCGCAGGAAATCGGTTTTTCCCCGGTGACGGATCCGCTCGATCCCGACTACGGGCGGCTCTACCTCGGCCTCGGCGACGGCGGTTCGACGAACTTGAAACGCCCGGATATGTCGGGCCATCCACGAACTTTTCTTGGCGCTATTTTGCGGATCGATCCGGCGGGCCACAACAGTGCGAACGGCCAATACGGCATTCCGGCCGACAATCCCTTCGCGACGAGCGACGACCCTGCGATTCGAAAAGAGATCTGGGCCTATGGCTTTCGCAACGCGCATCGCTTCAGTTGGGACCTGGCGCATGGCAAACGCATGATCGCCGTCGATATCGGCGAAGCCAATGTCGAGGAGGTCAACCTGATTGAGAAAGGCGGCGCATACGGTTACGGCGTTGGCTGTCTCGAGGGCACCACGCACCTCGACGCGAAAGTGGACGCCAAGATCGTGCGCGCGGCCACCGCGGAGGAGCTGGCCCCATACCGTCCGCCCCACGGTCAATACGATCACGCCGATGGCGCCGCCATCACCGGCGGTTTCGTTTACCACGGACCCCTCACCGCGCTGCGCGACAAATATGTTTTCGGCGACATCGTCACGGGCCGGCTGTTCTTCATGAAGATGGGGGCGGAGCTCTCCGACCACGCGATCTATGAATTAAACATCATGCGGGCCGGCGAGGTCACGAGCCTCAAGGCGCTGGGCCATCTCGATCGCGCGCACTTGCGCCTCGGTTACGATGACCGCACCGGCGATTTGTACTTCCTGACCAAAGGCGACGGCATGATCCGAAAAGTGATCGCGGCTTACACTCGATGAGTGACGCTCAAATGCGTTGATGGCCCAGGACGACTTTGCCCCGGGGTTGGGGCTCTTGCGGAGCGGTGCTGTTCTCCTCCACGGTAATGAAAAAATTCGGATGGGACGATTTTGGCCCGTCCGTCGGTTCGAGCATGAAGGAATAAAGACCGCGGTTCATGCCGGCCAACGGAAGGATGCCGGCATCACGAACACGCGTAGTGGACGGATCGATGATCCAAAGATGATAGCGCTGATTTCCATCGATCAGCGGAAGATGTTCGATCGCGATGAAACCTTGGCGACTGCCGGGATCGAACACGGCGTAGCCGCGATTGTCACCGGCCGCCGAATCCGGCTTGACCGGCAGGGTGTTTGGCTTGCTCCAGAAATTCTCGGCCAGCGATGCAAGTTGAATAAAACGGGCGTCGGCGTCCCGGGAGGACTCCTGTACCGGAAGCTCAGCGAAGGTGTTTCGATTTACATCGAGTCCGACAAAGACAATCGCCGGACGCGCCGCCGGGGAACGCAGACTTTGCACGGCAAGGACGGACAGGCTGATCGCGATCATGGCCGCGAGCCCCCACCGCGCAAAAGCAGTCCAGCTGAAAGCGGCGTCGACTGGCTTGGCAACCGCGACGGATGGGCGTGGCGCATCGATCTGTTTTTCGATCCGGGTAAGCAGGTCGGCGGATGGCTCGTGTGATGGCAACGAGCGGATGCCGAGGGCAAGGCCTGATTCCAGATCACGGACGAGAGCCGCGAGTTCGGGCCCATGCCGGAGGCGGGCTTCGAATTCAGCGCGTTCATCGCGACCGAGTTGGTCGAGCACATAGAGCGTGGCGAGTTCTTCGAGAGTTTCTTTCACGAGGGGGATTTGTTGGAGGTGGTGCGCAAGCCCAGCAAGCCGCGCTGATCGGCGTCGAGCTGGCCGAGCACATAGAGACAGGCGAGATCCTCAGGTTCCGGATTCATGATGTGGCGTCGGTTAAGGTATGGCGGAGTTCAAGAAGGCCGCGCCGGATCCATGTCTTGACGGTGCCGGCCGGTTGCGAGAGGCGAGCGGCAATTTCGGCGTGGGTCAGGGTGGAGAAGAGCGCGAGTTCGAGAGCGGTGCGCTGGGGCGGCGCGATGGTTGCCAGAGCCGTGCGTACGCGATCATTGGTTTCGTTGGCCTCGGTGGTCTGCCGGGTCGTTTCCCCTGGGAAGAAATTCGCCAAGGCTGTATCGTCTTCTGGTAATGGCACGGTCCCGGGCAGGCGCCGGTTCCTTCGGAGATGGTCGATGCACGTGCGGCGCAGAATCGTGACAGCCCAGGTGAAGGGACGGGATTTGCGCCCGTCGTAACTGGCTGCATGGTTCCAGATTTTCACGAAAGTGTCCTGTAGCGCCTCCTCAGCCGCGCCGGAACCGCCAAGAAATCGGATCGCCAGCGAGAACAGCGGGGTGTGGTAGCGGGAATAGAGCTCACGAAACGCCGTGCGCTCGCCTGCCGCCACCGCGGCAATCAGCCGGACTTCCTCGACGGCTTCAGCCTCGGGCGACGTCATAGCGGGGACCATGCGGCGGGTACTCAGGGTTTGGCCGTATCGGCGGGCTTCGGAAACAGGAGTGGTTCGATCTTGTCGGCCGCGGCATTGGCGGCACCCCGGAAGATCTTCTCCATGACATCGTCCATGTCCTCCCCTGGCCGCATGTAGTAGCGGAAAGAAACAATCCCGAAATCGTGTTTCACTCCCTGGATAGTCAGGGTCATCCATCCGCGAAACGTCAGGTCGCCGGAAGTCTCTTCGCGCACGGGTTGGAGGACGACGCGTAGCTCTGTTTCGATGGCCGGCAGATTGGTCGCAAAGCGCTCTGTTTCGATGGCCACGGGCCATTTGCGCTGCTCCGCGACATAACGAAACGCCAGATCGAGCCGTGCGAAGTCGTCGTTGGTGCGCCCCGACCGACGGACATTCTCCACGACAACGATCGTGAGCTTGGGCCGGTCATCGGGCGCCTTCCTGGCATCGGCGGCGTAGGTTGAGGCGGAGAAAAGGAGCAAGGCGGCGGAGACTAGGGGCAGGGCGAGGATTCTTTTCATGTCGGGAATATTAGGTTGATGTCCATTTATACGCAAATTCTCGGGAAGCGGATTCAACTAAAATTTGACCTAGGTTTGCTCCGAATCCTCGGACCACAGTCAGGATTTATGGGAGTTAGTGATCTGCCCGGCGAAAGGAAGATCTACCCGTTTCCGTTAACCAACGGCCAAAACTTTTGACACATGGGATTGGCGGGTTTAGTTGAGGGCAACCCTTCTCCGTGAATTTTCATCGCACCAGTCTCATGCCGAATCTCGCGGCCTTCGCCTTGTTCGGGTGGTTGGCTGTCATGCCGCTCGCAGCCGCTGAACCCGTGGGGACGGATAAAGCGGCCATGCCGAAAGCCACGGTGCCTGCGGCGGCGAAACCGGTGTTCAACGACGACGGTTTCCAAGTGGTCGGGTTTGAACAGCTCGCTTCGTTCGCCTACACTCCGGCCGAAATTGATCCAGCAAGGGCCACTCCGCCGGCCACAGCCACTCCGGATCAGATCCCGGAAAAAATCCGCTCACTCGATGCGAAGAAAGTAATGGTGACCGGTTTCATGCTTCCGGTGAAAATGGACCAAGGGCTCGTCGTGGAATTCCTTTTGGTGAAGGACCAGATGATGTGCTGTTACGGCGCGATGCCGAAGCTCAATGAGTGGGTCGTGGTCAAGATGACCGGGAAGGGAGTGCCGCCCTTGATGGACATGCCAATCAGTTTCGATGGAAAGCTCAAGGTAGGGGAACTGTACGACAACGGCTACTTGACCGGGATTTATCTGCTCGAGGGCGAGAAGCAGGCGGCGCTGAAGAAGGGTTGAGGCGGTGCAAGAAAGACGCCGCCTTCCGGGCGGCGTGCTTGAGGGGACGCTCACGAAGCCTAACGCGCCCGGTTTAGCGAGAAATATCGCGCTGGGTGAGTACCTTGAAGCCGCGGCTGTTGATGGATTGCGCGGCCAGCTCGTTGTCCTCGCAGTGAATGGCAATGGCGGATTTTCCCTCGGGCCGGAGGATGAACGCGTAGGCGTAGTGAATGTTGATTTCAACGGCGAGGAGCGCGCCAAGGATATGCTTGAGCTGCGTGGCATCGCCGAATTCGACCGCGACGATGTCGCTTTCCGTATAGGCAAAATTATTCGCCGCGAGCAACTCCCGGGCTCGATCGGGATCGTCGACGATAATCCGGTCGATGGCGGTGTCCGTGGCGTCGATCGTGGTGATCGCCATGACGTGGACATTGTGGGCCGTCAGCAGGGCGATCAGGCTAAAGAGCCGGCCGACGCGGCTCTCGATGAAAACCGAGAATTGTTTCACGGGGTCGGTCGCGACCGGTGTAGCGGTGTCAGCCATAGGATTGGCCGCATTGTTAGATCCATGCGGGACCGCGGTCAACTGACTTATAATCATGGCAGGACACGACGCGGGCTTGTGCTGACGATCCACTCGGTTAGGGGTGACGGGTGACTCCAGCCCAATCAGACACTCATGCCCGCACGGCGCGACGCGCGAACGACAGTGCGCGGCTCGTGCTGCGCGGAATTCTGCTGAATGCGATCCTGGCGGTGGTGAAACTGGCGGGAGGCATTTTCGGGCACACGTACGCACTCATCGCCGATGCGGCGGAGTCGATGCTCGATATCCTGACGTCCACGTTGGTGTGGGCCGGCTTTCGCGTGGCCGCGCGACCGCCCGATGCGAACCATCCTTACGGCCATGGCAAGGCGGAGCCATTGGCCGGTCTGATGGTGGCGCTGTTTATTTTTGGCATGGCCGGTTGGGTGGCTTCGTTTGCCGTCCACGAGATCCGGACGCCGCATCAAGGTCCGGCCTGGTGGACCTTGGTGGTGCTGGCGGCGGTGATCGTTACAAAGACTTGGTTTTCGCGCCGGATGGGAACGGCAGGCGAGGAGGTGGGCAGCACGACCTTGGGCATTGAGGCGATGCACCACTGGTCGGACGCGATGACCTCGGCGGCGGCGTTTGTCGGCATCAGCATTGCTTTGTGGGGTGGCAAAGGCTGGGAAACGGCCGACGATTGGGCGGCCTTGTTCGCGTGCGTGATCATCGCGTTCAACGGCTTCGCGATGTTCACCAAGGCGCTGGGCGACGTGATGGATGCGGCGGCGCCCGAGAAATTGGAAAACGAAATTCGCAGCATCGCGCTCGGGGTGGAAGGCGTGCGCGAACTCGACAAGGTGCGCGTGCGGAAGAGCGGCTTGAGCCACTTGGTCGATATCCAGGTGCGCGTCGACGGTGCTCTTTCGGTTCGCGAAGGCCACGCCATTGCGCACGCGGTGAAGGATGCCTTGATCGCCTCGGTCAAGCACGCGGTGAGCGATGTGACGGTGCATATTGAACCCACCAGGCCGGAATAGTAGCAGGTCCGGCTCAGTTCCTTTATGCCGGCAATTCCATGGCTCAATTTCTGCGTACAGTTGCATAGTTTTTACGCAGCCCCGCCGTGGTTTTCGCGGTACCCTCTAACTTCTTCTAATCCTTAAACGTTTTAATATGAGTACACGTAATCCTGCTACACCCCTCAGTAAGAACCCCAACTTGGTCAAGTGGGTCGCCAAAATGGCTGAGCTCACGAAGCCCGCGGCCATCCACTGGGTCGATGGTTCCCAGGAGGAAAACGACGCCCTTTGCGGCCAGATGGTCAAGAGCGGCACGTTCATCAAGTTGAACGAAAAACTCTGGCCGGGCTGTTATTATGCCCGTTCCGACGTGGGTGATGTCGCCCGCGTGGAAGAGCGCACCTATATCTGCTCGCTCTCGAAGGATGGCGCCGGGCCCACCAATAATTGGGTCGAGCCTTTTGCGATGCGCAAGAAGATGAAGGAACTCTTCGCGGGCTGCATGGCTGGCCGGACGATGTATGTGTTGCCCTACAGCATGGGCCCGCTCGGTTCTCCGATTTCGCAGCTCGGCGTCGAGCTGACTGACTCGCCATATGTCGTCGTCAGCATGCGCATCATGGCCCGCATCGGTATGGGAGTCATCAAGGAGATCGACAAGGATGAGAAGCGAGTGGTGCCTTGCATGCACTCCGTCGGCGCTCCGCTGGCCCCCGGTCAGAAGGACGTCATCTGGCCCTGCAACAAGGAAAAATATATTGTTCACTTTCCCGAGACCCGCGAAATCTGGAGCTACGGTTCCGGCTACGGTGGCAACGCGCTGCTCGGCAAGAAATGTTTCGCTCTCCGCATCGCTTCCAACATGGCGCGCGACGAGGGTTGGATGGCCGAACACATGCTCATCCTCGGCGTCGAGGATCCAAAGGGCGAGAAGACCTACGTCGCGGCGGCTTTCCCGAGCGCGTGCGGCAAGACCAATTTCGCCATGCTCATCCCGCCACCGAGCTTCCTGAAGGATGGCTGGAAAGTCTGGACGGTCGGCGACGACATCGCGTGGATCAAACCCGATGCCGAAGGCCGCCTGCGTGCGATCAATCCCGAATACGGTTTCTTCGGCGTCGCTCCGGGCACCTCCGACAAGACCAATCCGAACGCGATGGCCGCGCTCTCGAAGAACACCATCTTCACCAACGTCGGGCTTACGCCAGAGGGCGGAGTGTGGTGGGAAGGCATGACCGATACGCCTCCCGCCGAGTGCACCGACTGGCAGGGCAACAAGTGGACTCCCGCCATCGCCAAGGAAAAAGGCACGAAAGCCGCGCATGCCAATTCTCGCTTCGCCGCTCCTGCTTCGCAATGCCCGACCATCGACCCGGCTTGGGAAGATCCCAAGGGCGTGCCGATCAGCGCGATTATCTTCGGTGGACGCCGTCCGACCACGATGCCGCTCGTATTCCAGGCGTTTAACTGGAGCGGTGGCGTTTATGCCGGCGCGACGATGGGCTCCGAAATGACTGCGGCAGCCGCTGGTACCGTGGGCAAAGTGCGCCGCGATCCATTCGCCATGCTGCCGTTCTGCGGCTACCACATGGGCGACTACTTCCGCCACTGGCTGAAGATGCAGCGCTCGCTCACCGAGACGCCGCGTGTTTTCCATGTGAACTGGTTCCGCAAGGATGCCGACGGCAAATTCATCTGGCCGGGCTACAGCGACAACATGCGCGTCCTGAAATGGATCGTCGACCGCGCGCGCGGCCGTGGTCCCGCCAAGGAAACGCCCATCGGCTGGCAGCCCAAGTACGAGGATCTCGACTGGACCGGTCTCGACTTCACCAAGGAGCAGTTTGATGCGCTCCAAGCGGTGGATCGCGAGGCATGGAAGGCGGAAGTGCTCGGCCACGAGGAACTCTTCCTCAGCTTGCACGACCACCTCCCGTCACAGCTGATCTACGAACGCGAGCTCCTGATCTCGCGGCTCTGACCCGAGTATAGTTTGGTTTTATCTTAAGCCTCGGCGCACGGTCTCCGGACCGTGCGTCTTTCTTTTGGGGTCTTCGTCACCTCGTTGCACGCGCAGCTGTTGCGTAGCAACTGGCCCCGCCACAATAGCGGTTCATCCCTCGTCTCAAAAACTGCGCGGGTTTTCACAAGATCGGCGCAGTCGATTTTCGGCCCCGACGTTAGGGTGCGCCCGGACTTTTGGCCGCCGCATTGCTTCAGTGATCAGCGGTCACGCTCCGCTTCTACTCCCCGTTTCTCGTGAAGAAAACTCCCGTTCGCGCCCGATCAATCCGCCGGTTTTCCGTATTGTAACATGACGGACCGGTTCGACACGCCCCGCAACGCGTCATCAGACTCCATGTCGCACTCGCGCGCCGGGATCGCGATGTACCTGGCTGCGGCGCTGGTGGTTGTTTTGGGTGCGGTCGCAGCTTTTCTTGTTTTTCGCCTGCGGAAAGCCGAATCCACCCCGGCGCTACGCGGGCAGGCCGT
>Ga0302322_100003035_pt1 | contig 14316 bp, 11 predicted proteins | sample Fen_T0_2_FD_203757 | JGI IMG/M metagenome (GOLD analysis project Ga0302322, IMG submission 203757) | Peat permafrost microbial communities from Stordalen Mire near Abisko, Sweden - Fen_T0_2 | ecosystem: Environmental > Terrestrial > Soil > Wetlands > Permafrost | place: Sweden: Abisko... | reverse complement strand
ACTGAGACGAGAGAGACAGAGCCCGAGCGGCGCGTGGCGCTGGCGCCGCTCTCCCGCATCTTCGAGCACGAAAGTGGAGACACTGTTCGTCGCGCCGGCAGGCCAGCGGACCAGCAGGCCGGGTGCGTACACCCGTGCAAACGTCGGGCTCGGCACGCTCAAACGGATTGCTGCCAGCGTGGTCGCTTCATTTCCCCCGCACGGACTTCCGCCTGAGCGCCCTACGGCTCATGTGCGTCGTCGAGGTCGGGCAGCACGCCGACGAAGGCGTTCTGAACACTGCTCAACATGCCGCTGTCCGGAGATTGGCCTGGCTGAGCGCTCGAGCTCCCTGCTTGCTCGAGTGCGGAGGCTGCGGGCAGTCGCTCGGCATTGCCCGACGTTTCGAGGGCTTGATTCGCATTTGCCAAGGTGAGCGCGGCGCTGGCGGAATGGCCGAGCTCACGTTGAATGTTCGCAAGCTCCATGCTGGCGGCGATGAACGCATTGACGTTGCCAGGCAAGAGCGAGACGCTCAGTTGCCAGGCGGTGCGTAGCGGCGCGAGTGCACGTTTGGGAAAACCGGCGCGGATGAAGGCGGCCGCGGCCCGGCGGTAGTGGAGCGACGCGACTTCCGGCTGCTTCAACTTGCGCGCCAGCTCTGCGGTGCGGTGCTGCAGCCAAGGTGCACCGAGCATCAGCTCGGACGCTTTCTGGTAGGCTTCGAGCGCCTGCGCCTCTTTGCCTTCGCTGCTGAGTTTCTTGGCTACCACCGTGAGCGCATCCACTTGCTGCTGAACGGTGTCGGTTGTTTTGGTAGAAGTCTGGATCACGGTTGCCCATAAAGCAGGGAGCGTGCCGCGCTCGAAGGCGCCCGTTTGCGCTGGTTAACTGCCGAAAATGCCGCGGCTTCCTGCTTTGGTACGCGCTGCCACTTTGGGTCAAAAACTCGAACTGAGAATCACGTCGTCTCAAACCGGGAAGACGGTTAGCGTCGGCGTGTGCGCTGGTCGCGACTCGTCTTAGTGGGTATTGGCTTGGTGGCCTGCCTAGCGGTGGCTCTGGTTGCTCGGCGTCTGCGATCGCGGCCGTGTGTGTCGCTGCGCACGGCGGGCGTCGCAGCGGAGGAGGATCCGGTGGCCAGCGCGCGTGCGCGGCTGGAGCAATTCGAGGCCGCTCGTCGCCGGGCTACGGACTTCTCGCAGTTGCCACCGGCGAATCGCAGTCACGGAGCCGATCCGTACGCCCTGGCCCAGTTGGATGCCCGACACTTGGTCGGTGTGTTGCGCGGCGCTTCGGCGCTGGTCTTGCTCGATACTCAGCTACGAGAGTTGCAACGGATCGCAATCGTAGGTTCTGCAGTGGCGGTAGCGGTGAGTGAATCCGGGGATTGTTGGGTTGCGGGCGAGGCTTCGAGGGTACTCTCGCGGTTTCACTTCGACGGGCGTCGCCTGAGCCGCTCCGGTCAGCTAGAATTGCCAGAAAATCTCGGGTTTCGCGCGTTGACAGCCGGCCCGGGGCGAATCCTGTACGCACTGTCCGTACAAGATGGAAAGTTGCTCACGCTCGACCCTGCCCGATCTGCCCCGATCCGCGAGGCGCGCGTGGTCGGGCACGGGCCGCTCTCGCTGCGCCGCGTGGGTCCGCTGTTGATCCTCGATCTGCTGCTGGATCACGCTTTGGTCGTGTACCGCCTGGGCGCGGGTGGCCAAGTGCTCGAGGAAAGCGCGCGGGTGCAGCACGATGGACCGATTTGGGGCTTCGACGCGCTATCACTGGCCGATGGCAGTGTGCTCTTGGCAGCCACCGGCGTCGAAGACCACAAGCTCGATCGCAGCGACGGCTCTTTCGGTTACATCGATTCCTTCGTGTTCTGCTACTCACTGACGAAAGCCGGCGAGATTCGCGAACTCTGGCGCAGAAACGTCGCCGACCTGGGTGTCGTCACGCCCAAGGCGCCAGTGTTGGCCGTCCTCGGGACCCACGCGCGCCTGTTCGTTTCGGGCTATGGCAGCGATCGCGCGCTTCAGCTCGACTTCGAAACACTCGCACCGTCATCGCCCAGAATTCGCAGCGAAGCCTTCTTTCCGGGCGCGGCCGCCGCGCTCGGACTTCCGTCCGGTGAGATCGCATTCGCCGATCCCCTGCTCGATGCTTGGCTGTTACGCCCGTCCGCAGGCGCATCAGACGACGAGCTCCGGCCAGTCTTGGCCGAACAGGCTCCGTTGCCCACGACCGAAGAGCGCCTGGGTGAAGCGCTGTTCTTCACGACGCTGATGGCGCCGAACAATTCCAGCGAAGGCGCGCACAGCCGCTTTACCTGCGAAACCTGTCACTTCGAAGGCTATGTGGACGGCCGTGTGCACTACACGGGGCGCGATGACGTGCACGTCGCCACCAAGCCGCTGCGCGGTCTATTCAACAATCGCCCGCACTTTTCGCGTGCGCTCGATGCGGACCTGGCGACGGTCTCGCATCACGAATTTCGTGTGGCGGGCAAGGGCAGTGGCGCAGATCCCTGGTTTGAGATCCGTACTCGAGACTACCCCTGGCTCGAGCAGCTCGGGGTGCACGACGAAACGCAGGGCCCGGAGGCGCTACGTCGCGCCTTGATTGCGTTCCTGATGGGATTTTCGCACACCACGAACCCGAGCGTAGTCGGCCGGGATCGACTGAGCGCGGAGGAGCAACGCGGGGCGGCCCTATTTCGCGATCACTGCGTGAGTTGCCACGCGGCGCGCCTGCAGAGCGACGTTCCCGAGAGCGCAGTTTCCTTCGACGATTGGCCACATGCCATTTTTTCGGACGAAGGTGCGATCGTTTGGGCGAGCGCGGAGTACCAGAAGACGGGGGTGACGCCATACGTGCACGTGTCGGGCACGCGCGTGCCGTCGCTGCGTCGGGCTGCCGCCAAGTGGCCGCATTTCACCAACGGCTCGGCCGACACTCTACTCGACGTCGTGGCTAGAGCACGCTTCGACGAACGACGCTTCTTTCACGACGGCGCTCCATCCGAGGTGGCGCTCACCGCTTTCACGCCCGCGGAACAGCAGGCAATAACGGCATTCTTACAGCTGCTGTGATGCCGGTAGCGTGTCGCTCACCGGATCGACCGCAGAGATCACCGCCACCTGGATGTCCAAGCGGCGGGCGGAGCTGATCGGAGAGCCGTCGAACTCGACGATGTGAAAGCGGTCGAACACGCGCGTGCCCGTGGTTTTCACCTGTGATCCGATGATTTGCACGCGCTGTTGGAAAAGCGCTTGGGCCAAGGCCAAGAGCAACCCCGACCGATCGCCCGTTTCGACTTCCAACGTGCTGAACACGCCATCCTGACCCTCGATGAAGCGCACGACGGTCTCGGACGAGGAAGGCGTGGGCGGCGGGCGGACGCTCGGATCTGCGCGGCGACGATCGAGCTTGCCGTCGAGCAAGCCGATCAGCGTGGTGCGCAACAGCTCTATCTCTTCTTTGCTGACGCGCAGCTTGCGCTGCTGCTCCTTTTCGTGGCGGACCCAGAATACGTCCACGGCTTCGTTCGTGCGCTGTTCGACGCGCCGCGTGTATGCCTCTGCCTCGATAACGTCCAGCCCACAGAGCACCAGCGCTGCGCTGATGGTGGCGAGGAGGCCCGGGCGGTCATCGGCGACGACGCACACGGCGGAGCCGGGTACACGGCTCGAATTGAAGCTACCAACGTTGGCCGATGCAGACTCTCGCTCGCGCGCTATCTTCGTGTGCGCGGCAATCGCAACGAGGTCGAAGTTTCGGCGATAGCTTTCGGGCAACGATCCCGCGAACGCTCGCACCTCGTCGGACTCATCAGGGGAAGTAGACACGGGCTCAGCCTAGCGCGGGCAAAAGACCAGCGCCTTTCATTGTTGTTTCCAACGTGTGTTGAAGCATTACTTGCCTCCGTCCGCGGCTGCGGGCCGCGGCAGTGGAAAGCCAGGAATCGTGGGGAAACCGGGGGGCAGCGTGGTCGGAAACGTGCTCGGAAAAGTCTTCGGTAAGGTTGGAAAAGTGCTCGGCAATGGCGGCAAAGTGCTCGGAAACGGAAACGGAAATGGAAATGTATTGCGCCCCGCGTCGGCGCTCGCGGGCGCGCCCGCGTCCGTTGGTCGCACCACGGTGGGACCGGTCGTCGGCGTACCAGTCGGGGTGCTGGGCCGACCAGGCGTCACGGCTACGACGCCTGGAACGACCCCGACCGGGTTCGCAGCGCCGGCATCGACCAGAGGGCTGACGTTGGTTTCCGGGGGGGGCGTATCGATTACGAGGGGCGGGACGCTGGAATCGGGTTGATGCTGCTCGTAGAAAACGGCGGCGAGCGCGGCGCCGCCGAGCGCGAGTACGATGAGTAAGCTCAAGCCGACCCATAGCCCAGTGCGCGAGCGGCGCTTGCGCGCGGCGGGTGGCGCGCCGTACGGCGCGGGTGGCGCGCCGTACGGCGCGGGTGGGGCCCCGTATCCCCCTGCCGCCGGCGGGTAGCCATAGCCGGCAGCTGGCAAATTATCTGGCAACGCGCTTGCGCGCATGGCTTCACGCACGGCCTCGTCCGACACTTCCTGGGTGCCGCCCTTGTAGGCGAGCATTGCCGCATCGCCATCGGGTGGCAGCGTCTTCGGCAATGTCGGCGCGACCTCGAACGCTTGCGCGGGACCCGTGTGCTGCGGCTGCGGCGGCAAGGCGGTCTGGGCGGCGTGCGGTACTGGCTCGGGGCTGGCCGCGTTTCGGCCGGCATGACTGAGTATTCCGGCGAACGGAGCGAGCGCCAAACGCATCTCGAGCGCAGAGCCGAAGCGTGCTTCGCGATCCGGGCGCAGGGCCCGTTCGACGACGGCGACCAAGCCAGGCGCCAGCTCGGGCTCTAGATCTGCCAAATGGCGCACGTGGCCCGAGACTACGGCCGCAACGATTGCTTCTACGTCTTCGCCGTCGGCCGGGCGCCGCCCCGACAACATCTCGAACAGGATTACGCCCAGGGAGTACAGATCAGCACGATGGTCGACGTTCTCCGCCGCGAACAGCTGCTCGGGCGCCATGTATTCGGGGGTGCCCATGATCACGCCCGCGCGCGTGAGCCCCTTTTGGAATTCCGTGCTGGCGCGCAACTTGGCGATTCCAAAATCGATCAACTTCAGCAGTGGCCCACCGGTTGCCGGTACGATGAACACGTTGTCCGGCTTGAGGTCGCGGTGTACTACGCCGATCGCATGCGCTGATTCCAGCCCGGACAGGATCTGCAGCGCGAAGTCCACGGCCTGCTCCACCGGCAACTTGCCCCGCCGGTCCATCGCTTGCTGCAGCGGTTCGCCGTGCAGGAGCTCCATCACCAGGTAGGGGGAACCATCCGCGGTTTGGTCCACGTCCGTCACGTGGGTCACGTGGGGACTGCGAATACGCGCGGAAACACGCGCCTCTTGCAGGAAACGCGAGCCCAATCCGGCGCGCTTGGCTAGCTCCGAGTGCAGGAACTTGAGCGCTACCGAGGTCTCGAGGAACTCGTGATGCGCCTCGTAAACCGTGCCCATGCCGCCATCACCAATCAGGCGCACGATCCGGTATTTGCCGCCGATTACGTCACCGGGGACGGGTCTCATTTTCCGACCACTGCTTTCCCTCGATCTTGAATTCGTGAGGCTGCCGGCACGAAGCGTTCGTACTCACGAAGGAAGGTCAAGGTCTTCGGATCTGCGCGATCCACGTACAGCGTGCCCAACAGGTGATCGGTTTCGTGTTGCACGACCACCGCGCGGAAGCTTTCCCACACGAAGTCGAGCGCGGCGCCGGAGCGATCCAACGCCTGCACCCGGACCACGCGCGGGCGGACTACTTGGCCGCGTATGCCAGGTACGGACAAGCAGCCCTCGTACATCTGAAAGCTATCTTCGCTCCGCAGCTCGCCGCCCGTGCTCGCCACGAGCGGTGTGACGATGGGGTTGATCAGTACGGTCAGCGGGATCGGTTCGAATTGGGGATAGCGGGGATTCTTGTCGACTTCGATCACGCACAGCTGCAAGGACTCGTAGACCTGAGGCGCCGCCAGCCCCGCACCATCCGAGTCGTGCATGGTCTCGATCATGTCCTCGATCAACGTCTGGATGAACGGTGAGGCAATCTCACCCGGATCGATCGAATCTGCTCGCCGGCGCAGCACCGGCTCGCCCATCTGCGCAATCTTGCGAATCGCCACGGAGGGATCCTAGTTCAAACTCGGTCTCAGGCACGAACGCCCTCTGGATCAGCGCGACATTTTGCCCCGAGGCAGCCCGCCGGTCTGGCCGTTTCAGCGAGAATGCCAGGGAATATCGCTCAGGCCCGCCAGGTGATTTTCGTAGCGCGCAAGCACGAACAAAAGGTCACTCAGACGATTCAGATAGATAACGACCTCCGGCCGAATCGACGAGGCCCGGCCGGCGGCCAGGGTCCGACGCTCCGCTCGGCGGCACACGGTGCGGGCTCGATGCAACTCGGCGGCACTCTGACAGCCGCCCGGCAGCACGAAATTCGCGAGCGGCTCGAGCGACGCTTCGGCGCGATCGATCCAGGCTTCCAGGCGCTCGATGTCGGGCTGCGCCAGCAAGGCGATGCGCAGCTTTTGCTCTTGGCCCGGTGCGCAAGCGAGCTCCGCGCCGAGCGTGAACAGGTCGTTCTGAATTTGTGACAGCGATTCGTCGGTTTGGGCGGATGCGCCCAGCGTGCGCGCGACCCCGAGGCACGAGTTTAGCTCGTCGACCGTGCCGTAGGCCTCCACGCGTGGGTCGTCCTTACCGACGCGAAGGCCGCCGAACAGGCCGGTTTCACCGGCGTCGCCGGTCCGCGTGTAAATCTTCATGCCGCGAGCGTAGCCGCTCGCGACACGAACTCAACCGAGCGCTGCCGAAATCGTGCTGTAAGCGTCGTTCCAAGTTTGCAGATCGGCCTTGGCCCCGTCGATGATACTCAAGCCGAACCCCGGTGGCACGGTAGCGTTCTCGTTGTGATTGAAGCGGCGACGCCAGGCGACTTTACCGACCAAACGGATACGCCGCTCGCTGCGCGGGGGGGTCATCTCGATCCAAACTTCGTCGTCTTCTGGCGGAGCCAAGGTGCGGACGTACAGGCCGCCTTCGCTGATGTTGTAGGTGAAGCCGTAGTCGTCCTTCTCGCGGCCAGAGCCCCGAAAAGCCACCGTCGTGCCGTACAAGATGCGCGCGCTGCGGCGATTGTTGACCGCGCCTCCCCTCAATTCGTTCGACGCGAACAACACGTTCTCGGGGGGCGCGAACGCGTCGATCACGCCCACGCCGGTGGCGCCCTCGAGCGCCGCCCGAATCGTCTTCAAGTCTCGGGGATTGGCACAAACGATGAAATTCGTCTTGTGATCGGCGCGGCGTGACTGATCGATCGTGGCCGTATAGTCGTCCGCGAGCTCCGCATTGAGCACCGCCAGCGCGATATCTCCCTGTTGCGCGAAGCTCGCGGCGTCTTCCTTCGTAACCGCGAACATCACGGAGTAGCCCGCGTTGCGCAACACGCGGCCAAGGACGGTGCGTCGCGTCTTGTCGCTCTCTGCGATCAATGCAGTCCCGCGCGTCGTGGCGGGTAGCGTGCCCGCTTCGCGCGGCAGCGTGCGTAGGCGTGTGAGTAGGGGGCGCGTGCCGTTTAGGGGAAGCACGTCATCCGCGCCCCAACTGAAGGCGTCGTTGAAGCACAGGTCACCGATTTCGCGAGCCAGTGCGATCATCGGCAAGCGCGCATGCTTGGCGCTGCTACGCGTCTGCACTGCGAGTGCCTCGGAGGCTTCGGTGTCGAGCAGCATCGCCATCGCCTCGTGCGATTCGAGCCAACGCCCGGCTTCTTCCGGCGACTCTGCGGCGTGGAGCGTGAAGGCCGCCTGCTCCGCGGCCACCGACAGCGCCATCCGCTCCTCACGCCGAAAGCGCCCGAACGCGAGCATTTCCCGAGTTTCCATGAGCATTTAGAACGGCCGATTTCGACCGCTCTAAAGCCCACCTCGTCTCGAGTCGGCACCGCTGGACGGTTCCATTCCGGCGGGCCGCCGACCGCCGTCACATCCCGAAACGTTACGCCGAGAAGATCTGTTGAATCTCGCCTTCCATTGCGGAGGGCAGGACTTTGCGAGCCAGTGCCAATTCTTGAACGAGCAAGCTGCGGGCTTGATCGAGCAGCCGTCGCTCGCCAAAGGACAGATCTTTATCGAACTTGAGCCGATACATGTCGCGAAGAACCTTGGCGATTTCCGACGGCAGGCCGCTCTTCAACATTTCGGTATAGGCCCGGAAACGGCGATTCCAGGGCTGCAGATCCACCGCTACTTCGGGTGCCTTCAGGATTTCCAAGATGTTTTGGGCCTCCTTCTTCTTCATCACGGGACGAAGGCCAACTCGCGCTGCCGCCTCGGTGGGCACCATCACCTTGAGCCCGCTATCCTTGATCTTGATGACGTAACAAGTCGTCTTTCGGCCGCCTAAATCGCGATCCTCGAGCTGCTCAACCTCACCGACGCCGTGCGCCGGATGCACTGCCATATCACCAGCTTTGAACGTGTAGCCCTTTACGACTTCTGCTGTATTCACCGACGATTGCCCTCTCGTATGAAAACAAAGGTGCGACGCGCACCGAGGCGCACGCACCTTCGCAGCGCCGTAGCTGACTCCTGCTCACGCATTGTGCGTCAGCGCCAACCACGACGAGAAACCCTCCTGCACTCATGCGAAGGCCGTCCTAGCTTCTACCCGACCGCCGCAGTGCAGCACCGGGAAGTCCTAGCACTCTATTACGCCATTGGTCAATCAAGCAGCTTCGGTGCTCGTAGCTATTGAGTCCGGCACGGTCAGCTCCGCCTTCGCGCAAATCTGGCGCGTGAATCTGGTCGGGTAGATCTGGCAAATTTTTCCTGGGCATCAGCTCGGCATTGTTTTGCAGCCCCGAGCAGCAGCCCGCTCGGCGGCTTACGAGTAACGAACGTGCGGCGCCTGCGTGAACATGAGTGCTTGTCCTACACTCCCTCACTCAAGGCGCCACGGGCTCGGCAGGATCCTGCTCTCGCGCGCGTTTGCCCGCTGAATTACGGGGCAGATTCAGGATTTGCGAAAGGTCACCGTAAACCGAAGCCCGTAGTCCACGCAGTAGGGCTCCGAGCTCGAGCTCGACGCGCAAGCTCAGGACGTCCGCGCTCGCGTTTGTCTCGGCGACCTCGCTCAGTTCGAACAAGCGCCCCGCTGAACTCCGGGCGAAGGTTGCCCACGCAGCACTCAGCCGATGAGCGGCATCGTCTGCAGAATCCTGCCATGCACCTGCAAGATACAAAGTCGTGGCAACTTTGTCGTGCGCGATTGGCTCCGCCGTGATCGCAACGGCAACCGTGGATTGAAGTAGGCCGCCTGCTGCGCGTTGCCACTCATCGGCGAATGGTCCCGGTGCGAACAGCACGACCAGATTGCTCGGCGCCAGTGCGGAGAGGGCCGATAGCGCGGCCCCGTTCAGCGCGGGTGGCGAATGTTTCAAGCGCTCCTCAGCGTAGGCCTCCGCGATCTTTGCCTGCAGAGGGTCTCCCACGGAAATCGCCAACAAGCGATCCTCCACGGTCAACAGCGTCTCGGGCGTTTGCCCGATCACGCCCGTCACGAGAGTCAGGCCGGGACGCGGTTGTTTGCTCACGGCTCCGGCTAGCAAGCGCTCGCCGAAATGAGCGCGGGCAAGCGCGGCAACGCCCTTCGGCAGCTGCGCGAGATACAGCGTAGAATAGGGGAAGCCTGCAATGGCGGCCTCCGGCACGGCTCGCAAATCGACACCGCTCGATTCCGCGAAAGCGTCGAGGCGGGTGCTCGGAATGATCTGCAAGATCGCCTGCCCCAGCCCAGGCTCAGCCAGCAGCCGTTGCGGTTTGACCAACAGCAGCCAACGCAAGCTGGCCGAAGCGACGAAATCGGTGAGCGGGCCGCGATGCAGGCGTCGCGCCGGAGGTGGTGGCGCGTGTGGCTGGACGGTGGGCGCGGCGCAGGCCGTTGCCCACGCTGCCAACAGCAGCAGCCGGCAGGAGCGACCGTGCATTGGAGGACGCGAACGATTGCCCGGCGCGTTCAGTCGTCCGAGTCGTCGTCGCTTTCGTCACCGCCTGTGATGGGCGTGTGACGACTGGCATTGACGAGCTCTTTCAACTCTTTGCCGACTTTGAAGAATGGTAAGCGCTTGGCCGGCACCGGCACGGGTTGCCCCGTACGTGGATTCCGCCCCGCGTACGGCTTGTAGGGCCGGACGGTGAAGCTGCCGTAGCCGCGGATCTCAATGCCTTCGCCACGTTGCAGCGCTTCGGTCATCGCGTCGAAGACGCAATTGACGACCATTTCTGCTCGGGCCTTGGTCAGCTCTCCTCGGGCGGCAATGGCCTCGATGAGCTCACTTTTGGTCATCTGCTCGCTGCCTCCCTCTGCTCAATAAGGCACCAAGGCTCTTCTCTAACGCCTCAATTGTCAACGCCTTTTCAGGAACATACAGCCTCCGCCAACGACCCCGCCCGCGCACGATGTGTGCTGGAAGGGCGGCCGGGTCAGCCAACCCTCAGGGTCCCAGCTGGACGTAATCCAGGACGCCACCTCGGGACGCTTCGATCCGCAACCTGACCGGCCCGCCTCCCAATTCCAGTGGTCCCCACTGGGCCTCCCCGCATCCGCCCTTCCCCGCCAAGTCGAGCACACCATCCAAGCTGATTGCCGTGCCGAGCATCAAGTGTAGTTTGGTTGGAGGGCCGGGCGAGGATATCCAGCCCAGGCGGAGTATGCGGGCGACACGGTCGACGGGCAGGGGGAGTTCGACGTCGACCGCAGAGCTCGCGGCGGACGCGTTGGGATGTAAGCGCAGGCCGCGACCGTTCGAGGCGCACGGGACGAAATCCGGCCCGACCCAGCCGCCGTCGACGGACAACGGCGGCCACTCGGCTTCAGCTTCGAAACGCAATGGGGCAGCGGGGGGGATGAAGGGCGTGACTTCGCCCTGCGCGCAATCGGCGTTGGCTGCGTACGAGTAGCGAAAGCTGGCTGGGCGACCGAGCTGATTCCACAGCCACCAATCGTGCGCGTCGTGCTGGTACCGCGCGACCACGATTCGTGTTCGCGCGTCGAGCTGACCGGGATCGTGGCCCAAGTTGAAGCCGTGGTCCGTTTCCACGAACACCAAGCCATGATCGACCCCCGCTCGCCGCAGCACGTCGGTCTCGTACATGGGACGGCCTCCTTCGCGCTGAGCGAGCGCGCGGTGCGCAAAGCTCGCGTGCAGCGCAAAGCCGAGCAGCGAAAGGGGCAGCGCGACCGCCACCCATTCGAGTCGCACGAGCGCGATTGCGAGCAGGACGTGTTCGAGCGGCAACAGATCGGCAAACAAGCGTGTGCCACCACCCGGGTAGCTGCCATCGAAGTAAAACGGCGCATACGCGAGCATGAAGCCGAGGCATGCATAGAACAAAACACGCACGCGGCGATCGTCGCGTGCGTGCCAAGCACCAACGGGGCAGAGCAACGCGAGCGGCGCCGCGTTGGCGATGTCGATGCTGTGCACCGCCAGACGTCGCACCGTGACGCCGAGCGCCTCGCGCAGGCCATAGCCGCCCGGAAGGCGCGCGCGCACGTAGTCGCCGTGTTCGTAGAGACAGCCAATACTTCGGCCAAAACCGTAGCGAAAGCAGCCGGGCGGACCGTCGGCGAGCGCGTAATAAGCGAGCTGAGTGGAAGAGAGGAAGCTGCCGGTGGCGGAGTACTGATAGAGTAACAACAACGCCGCACCGGGTAAGAGCCCAGCTCCGAACCAGGCCCAGCGCCGGGCGCTGCGCTCGAGCAAACACAGCGCGAGCACCACACCTACCGCGCCCGACACCGGACGGGTAGCAACCAACCAACCGAGCGCGAGCCCGCTCAACAGCGTCTGCCAGCGCGCTCTGCGCAGCGCGCAGAGCGCGCCAGTGCCCAACAGTAGCGCGCACAAACCGTGCGACATGGTGTCGGCGGTGTGATAGCGCAGCGCCGCGCACGACATCGACAGGCCGGCGGCGACCCGGGCCACGTCGGCGCGCCCGCTCAGCTCGCGCGCTAGCGCATGAGTGACGAGAACGATCAGCGCTCCGAGCACCGGCCCAACGAGCATCGGCGCGTTCAGCAAGAAGCCCAAGGCCAGCACTGCGGCGTAGCCCGGCGGGAAGATCACCGCCAATGAATGTGGCGCGCGCGGCAGCAAGAATCGCCCGCCGAAGGAGCCGAATGGTGAAGCCACGGGGAAGGCGAAATAGCCGCGCGCCATGGCCCGGGCCTGCAAGTAGTAACTCGTTGCGTCGATGATGCGTGGTCCGCCGCGTAAGTAATAGGCGACGTAGCCGACCGACAGGAGCGCCGCGCCGATGGCCAGCGCAGGCAGCACCCGTTCGACCGGCAACCACGATTCGAGCTTCCGTCGACTACGCGGGTGAAGCAGCGGTAAGAGCGCACACGCCGCGCCCAGCGCGGCCCAGGCGACACCGTCCGGGGGCCAGCCGAGCGTCGTATAGGGTGAGTTCAAGGCGTGGCTACCGCCCAGATCTGAAATAGTGCCCGCTCCACGCTACCGGCTGCGAACTCGAGCGTGACTTCTGCCGTGCCCGGCGGAGGCAAGACCACGCGCGTCTCCACCCAGCCGTCGAACGGGGTCAGCTGCACGTGAGCGACGACTTTCCCGGACGATCGCAGATCGAACTCGCTTTTCGCCGTCGGAGCGCTGCGCAGTATCAAAACGAGCGGCTTGTCCGGCGCCAGATGGCGCAGTCGAAAGGACTCGCTCACGCCGGGCGGCACGATGCGCGCGGCATCCCACAGGTCTTCGCGCGGGCGCGTGGGGTTCGGCAGCAGCTTCATGAACACGAAGCCGATGTGCTTCACCGACAGCGTATAGTCGTGCTCTTTCTCGCTCACGAGGTCCGCCGGGTCGACCGAATCGAGCACGCGCTCGCCCGGCGCGAGCGAGTAGGGGACCCCGCTTCGGTCGAGGGGCTCCCAACGCGGACGATAGAGCACTTTGCTTGCGCCGCCGCAGATTACGTTGCCGCGCACCGGCACTTCGCCCACGCGAGTGCCGAACCAAAGCGGAAAATCCGACCACCAGCCGGGATAGATGGCCAATAGATCCGGGCGTTCGGCGGCTGGAATCCGTTCGATCAGTTCCACCGCTGCTGCGATATTGGTGCGCGTCGCGCGCGCGAACGGCAAACCGCGAAAGCCGCCTAGACCGATCACGTCCAGCGCGGGGACGTCCGAGGCGTAAGGGATGGCGCCGGCATCACCGACCAAGACGCGCTTTGACCGGAGCGCAGTGTCGTGCCGAATCAGCGCGCCGGCCGTCAAGTGCTGGTCCAAAATGTTGCGCGAGGCCCGCCCAAAAAACCAAAGCTGCTCCCGAAAACGCGGCGCCTGGTGGTAGATGAAAACGCTCGCGGCGAGCACTGCCGCCGCGGCTCCTGCGCTGCTGAAAAACTTGCGTGAGCGCCAAGCGTGGCCGAGTAAGACCGCAACACCGAGTGTCGACGCCATGAGCAACCAGGCCACGGCGGGCATCGTGTAGCGTTCGTTCTGCCAGCGGACCTGGCCGTTCAGCCCCACGATCATCATCCAGCTGACCACGCTCGCCCAAAGAACGATTGCCGCACGCCTCGTGCTGGAGAAAAAGAGCGGCACCGCCGCGAGCACCCAGGCAAGCCAGCCATAAATCGGCGAATCCGCAAAGTGATACTGGGTGACGCGGAGTACTTGGTACTTGAAATGGAACAACCAAGCGTCCCAAACCGCCTGCGGCGTCAAGAACGGGTGGTTCATCTCGAGCTTGACCAACGCGCCGGCCGCGGTCGACTCACCAGTCAGAATTCGATTGGCGACGCCATGCGCCAGCAGCACCAGCGCCGCGGGCGTGCCTGTCACCAAAAGCAGCTTCGACACTTCGCGCAGACCCCGCGCGCGTGCGCCCCAAAGCGCAGAAATTGCCAAGACGAGCAGAGCGGCGCCGCCTTCCGGTCGAGTGGCCACGATGCACGCGCCCCACGCGCCGAGCAACGCCGCAGGCTGGTACAAGCGGCTCTCGGACCTCTGTACCGCTTGCGACAGATCGTCCCAAGCGATTACGGCCCCACCCCAAAGGGCCAAAAACAGCGCTACCTCCATGCCGCTGAACAACGACCAATCGAGCGCTCCGACGCACAGCACGCCCAGCGGGAGCAGATAGCTCGTGGCGCGCGGCAGACCGCTGCACAAGCGGCGCGCCGCGGCCAGCATCGCGAACACGCTCGCGCATGCCACGATCGCTGCCCAGGCCATCAGATCG
>Ga0302322_100003034_pt1 | contig 14316 bp, 9 predicted proteins | sample Fen_T0_2_FD_203757 | JGI IMG/M metagenome (GOLD analysis project Ga0302322, IMG submission 203757) | Peat permafrost microbial communities from Stordalen Mire near Abisko, Sweden - Fen_T0_2 | ecosystem: Environmental > Terrestrial > Soil > Wetlands > Permafrost | place: Sweden: Abisko... | reverse complement strand
GTTCACCTGTTCGCAGAGTGCGGTTGCATCGACGATCATCGCGTTGATGCCGCCGGTTTCGGCGATCAATGGAACAATAGGCCCATCCTTCGCGGCCAAGGTCCGATTGATGAGTCGGGCGACTTCAAACGACCCGGTGAATACCACGCCATCGATACCAGGTGCTGCAACCAGACGCGCTCCGACAGCGCCGTCGCCAGGCAGGAACTGGAGCGCCGATCCGGGGACGCCCGCCGCAAGCAACAGCCGAACTGCCGCAGCGGCAATCAAGGGCGTCTGCTCGGCGGGCTTGGCTATCACGGCATTTCCGGCCGCCAGCGCCGCCGCCAGCTGGCCGACGAAGATCGCCAGTGGAAAATTCCAGGGCGAGATGGCTACGAAAACGCCACGGCCGCGCAACCGGAGCCGATTGGTTTCGCCCGTCGGCCCGGGCATGATCGTGCCATCGTTGAACAGCCTGCGCGCCTCGGCGGCATAGAAACGACAGAAGTCGACCGCTTCACGAATCTCGGCAATCGCGTCCTCAATGGTCTTTCCGGCTTCGACTTGCAGGAGATGGACCATCTCACCGCGCGAGGCTTCGAACGCATCGGCAGCTCGCTCGAGAGCACGAGCCCGGACCTCCGCCGTCGTGCAGGCCCAGGTCGGAAATCCACGTCGGGCCGCTTCGATGGCTCGCTCGACGGTCGCCGCCTCAGCATCATGGACGCAACCGGTTTCGGTCCGCCCATCGATGGGAGAGACAAGCTTGCGTTGCGGACCCAAGATCGGTGAGCCATCGATGACCGGCGCCGCAACAAACGCATGCTGGCCTGCCACCTGGGTTTCGGCGAGAAGCTTTGCCACTGAGGCCTGATGGCCAAATTCCACGCCGCGTGAATTTGCACGAAGCGGGCCTAGAAGCGCTCTCGGCAATGGTACCGAAGGATGGCGCGCGCGCGACGAATTTCCGATCAGGTCAGCGGGCCTCACAAGCAGGGCTTCTATCGGCGTGTTCGGATCGGCAACGGCCGACACGAATGAGGAATTGGCGCCGTTCTCGAGTAAACGCCGCACCAGATAAGCAAGCAGGTCACGGTGGCTACCAACCGGGGCGTAGATTCTGCAGGACAATCCAGGCAGCTCGTCCAGCGCCGTATCGTAGAGCACCTGACCCATTCCGTGAAGCCGCTGAAATTCGTATCCATCGACGCCGCCCGCGCGCTCGACGATCGACGCCAGGCTGAGAGCATTGTGCGTCGCAAATTGTGGAAAGATCCGCGGCCGTAACGCAAGCAGCTTCTCGGCGCAGGCGATGTAGTTCAGATCAGTCATCGCTTTGCGGGTGAAGACGGGGTAATCATCCAGGCCCCTTTCCTGCGCCCGTTTGACTTCGCTATCCCAGTAAGCGCCCTTGACCAGACGCACCATGATCCGACGGTCGAACCTCTCAGCAAGGCTCGCCACCCAGTCGATGACGGCGGCAGCGCGCTTCTGACAGGCCTGGATCGCCAACCCGAAGCCGCCCCAACCGGCAAGAGCAGGATCGGCGAAAGCCGTCCCGATGATGTCGAGGGAAAGCTCCAGCCGGTCCGCCTCCTCGGCATCGATCGTGAAATTGAGATCATACGCCTTGGCTCTGGATGCGAGGGCGACAACGAGCGGTACAAGCTCGGAAAGCACCCTTACTCGGTTCAGGCTGTCATACCGCGGATGCAAGGCCGACAACTTGACGGAAATTCCGTGGCGCTGTGCGGTATCAGCAGGTCCTGAGATTCGGCCGATTGCATCGATCGCCGCGTCATAGGATTCGAAGTAACGCCTGGCGTCCGCCGCAGTTCGCGCGCCTTCGCCCAGCATGTCGAAGGAGTAGCGATAGCGACGTGCGGCGGTCGACCGTGTTCGCTCGAGCGCTTCGCCGATGGTCTGACCGAGAACGAAGTGGTTGCCCAGCAGCCGCATGGCCTGGCGTATGGTCCCGCGTACGGCCGGCAAACCAAGCCGCTTGATGAGCTGCCCCATAACGCCATCAGGCGTCTCGCCTGGCTGGATCATGCGTGCCGTGATACCCAACGCCCAAGCCGAGGCGTTGACCAGCAGAGTACCCGACTTCGCTTCCCGATTGACAAAGTCACCCTGGCCAAGCTTGTCCTCGATCAGATGATCGGCCGTGGCCGGATCGGGGATGCGCAGGAGCGCCTCCGCCAGCACCATGATCGCGAGTCCCTCCCGGCTCGAAAGCGCGAACTCGTGCAGCATGTCCTCGACAGTGCCCAGCCGACCTCCCTTGGCGCGAACGGCCTCGATCAGGCGTCGGGCCCAGCCGTCGACGCGTCGCTCTTGTTCGAGCGAGAGCCGCGCTCTCTGCAGCAGATTGTCGGCAAGCGCCTCGTCATCCTCGGCATAGGGAGCCGAGAAGTTCGTCATCTTCGTTTCAGACCCGGCCATGCACATGCTCCGTTTTGGCCGTCATGGCTTAAGCAGGACCTAGCCGGATTTCGATAGGCCATTTGCAAGGATTGCCTTATTATACTCGGCTAAATCGCGTTTTATCCGGGATAACCATGGCGCTCGATCGCGTAGACCGACGAATTCTATCGATTCTACAGGCTGATGGCCGCATCGCGGCGGTCGATCTCGCCGACCAGGTTGGCCTGTCCTCCACCTCGACCAGCGAGAGGCTGAAGCGCCTTCAGAAGGACGGCTTCATCGACGGATTTGGTGCCCGTCTCAATCCTGAGCGCATCGGCCTTGGCATACTCATCTTCATCGAGGTCTCGCTTCACAGGACCACGCCAGACGTATTTGACCTGTTTGCCAATGCGGTTCGAAAGGCTCCGCAGGTACTCGAATGTCACATGGTCGCCGGCGGATTTGATTACCTGATCAAGACCCGCGTCAGCAGTATGGCGGCCTACCGAAAATTTCTGGGTGAAGTCCTGCTTGCTCTTCCGGGAGTCAGGGAGACGCGGACCTATGCGGTGATGGAAGAAGTCAAGCCCTACGGCTTGCTCCCGCTTTGACGTGCGCCACAAGCAACAGGACGGGATTAACCGAGAGCACGCTGATGGACTGATACCGGATGCCGAGACGTGCGGCCGCAGCAACCAGGCGATTGTTGGCATGCACAGACGCAGCCGGCCTGTCGCCGCGCCCGTCGCGTTGTCCAGCTTCCATCTGTGCACATTGTTAGGTCCCGGTCGTCATCCACACAGCGTCGCACGCGGCGGCCGTTGGAGGGCAGCGCATGCCGTTTACCACACACAGACCTTAAGCTACCGCCAATTAGCAGCGCACACGACCCGGGAGCACGGCGGCCCGGATCCGGATCTCAACGATGGAAGAAGCAGCCGCGCGGAATCTACAAGCGCACCACCGCGCGCGCCGGAACGCCGGTGCCCCGATCTCCCTCGGAGTTGAAGCACGCAACCCGTCTCTCGTGGGACGGGCCCTCCAGCCCGGGCCTGTCGACTTCGCAGCGACTCACCCGGACCGGGCAGCGGTCCCGATAGTTGCACCCGGCGAGTTCGACGCCGCGGCCCGCCAATGCCGGACCTGTCGCGTCGTCCACGACAGCACTCATCGGACGCGGATGCCGGGCTTCGAGAAGTCGCTGCGTATAGGGATGCTTGGGATCGGAAAATATGCTTTCCGTGAGCCCGAGCTCCACGATCCTGCCGAAGTACATGACGGCGATACGATGGCACAGGAAACGAGCGACGTTCAGATCGTGTGTTATGAAAACGAGGCTGACATTGACGTCTCGGTTGATTGCCTTCAAGAGGTTGAGGATCTGCGCGCGAACCGAAATGTCGAGCTTTGATACGGCTTCATCCGCGACGATCAGCTTGGGACGAATCCCCAGCACCCGCGCGATGGCAACCCGCTGCAACTGTCCTCCGGACAGCTCATGCGGAAAACGCCGCGCGTGATCGGCCGACAATCCGACCCGTTCAAGCAGCTTGCCGACTTCGCCTTCGACGGCTTGGCCAGGGCAAATGCCGTGGAGCCGAAGCGGCAGTGCGACCGACTCTCCAATCCGAAAGCGCGGATTGAAGGACGAGAGCGGGTCCTGAAACACCAGTTGCAGGTCACGACGATGCCGCTTCAGGGCGGCTGGGTCCATGGCGAGATCGGCCCCCTTATACCAGATATGACCGGCGCTTGCAGGGTACATTCCGAGCAGCGTCTTTCCCAGGGTCGTCTTGCCGCTTCCGGATTCGCCGACCAGCCCGACGATCTCGCCTGGGGCGATATCGAGAGAGATGTCGTCGATTGCACGGACCGCGCCGGCCTTGCGCGACTGCGCCGGAAACTCGAGCGTCAAGTTTTCGATCCGTACGAGGGGCGCGGCATTGAGCTGCGTTATGGAGACTTCACTGAGCATGGAGAAGACATCTCGTATGATGCTGAGGGGATACCCTGACGAGGGCTGGATGTTCCGTCTGACAGGGCGGGATGGCGCTAGGGCATCGTCCGACAAATCTGCAGCCGCTTCGCTGACGGGCGTCCTCACCCGGCTCACCAGGAAGCTCGAACAGCGTGGCATCGTGCCGTTCGAGCGATTGCGCGGTTCGCAGAAGACTGACCGCATAAGGATGCTGCGGGTCATCAAGCACTGCTGATGCCGGCCCGATCTCAACAATCTCACCCGCATACATCACGGCGATACGGTCGCAAAACTCCCGGGCAATCGTCAGGTCATGGGTGATGAACAAGACTGATACTCCGAGGCGCCGCTGATGGTACCGGATAAGATCGAGAATCTGGCGCTCAACCAGATTATCCAGGTTGGTGGTCGGTTCGTCGGCAACGATCAGCTGGGGTCTGAGAGCAAGCACCATGGCAATGAGGACGCGCTGCAGCATGCCGCCACTCAGCTGGTGGGGATAGGTGTCCAGGATGCGTTCGGGCGTCCGGATGCCCATCTCCTGAAGCACGGCGATCGGGTCGGCCGACCCTATGTCGGCTGCGGTGCCGCGGTGAGCCTCCCGGCGCGCCATGGCATGGCGCAGATGCCAGCCGACGGTCTTCGCAGGGTTGAACGAGCCCACGGGATCCTGAAAGATCATGGCCAGTTCGGTGCCGCGAAGTACTGCGAACTCGGAATCAGACATGCCGGCGAGGTCGCGATGTCCGAACCTGATCGACTTCGCTTTTACTTCGGCGTGCTCGGGGAGCAGCCGCAGGATCGAGAGGCCGGTGACGGTCTTGCCGGAGCCTGATTCACCGATAAGGCCAAGGATCTCTCCCTGTTTAACCGAGAAGCTGATTCCGTGGACCGCTTCCCGCCGCCGACCTCGATCGGAAAACGTCGCACTGAGCTCCGCGACTTCAAGTATTGCGTTGCCAGCGATCATATCCGGCTCCTCAGCTTTGGATCCATGAGATCGCGCATGCCGTCACTGAGCAGATTTAGTCCCAGAAGGGCGACCGAGATCGCCAGTCCTGTCATGGTCAGAACCCAGGGCGCTCGGGAAAAATACTCACGTCCGTCTGCCATGATGTTCCCGAGCGATGGATTGGGCGGTTGCACGCCGAGGCCGAGAAAACTCAAGCCAGCCTCGATGACGATGCCGAAGGCAACACCGGTCGCGGCCTGAACGAGAATGGGAGTTGCAATATTGGGCAGGATCTCTCGACCGAGAATGCTGTAGACTGGTTGGCCAAACAGGCGGGCGGCCTGGACCCACGGCTCGTCCTTGACGAGAGTTGCCATGTTGCGGGTCAGCCGGGCGAAGATCGGCAGATATACCAGCATGATAGCTACGGTCACGTTGGCAATAGTGAATCCGAGTACAACCATGAGAAACAGGGCAAGCACGAAGCTTGGGAATGACAGCAGCAGATCAGCGGCCCGCATCAGCACCGCCTCCACCCATTTGCCATAATGCGCGGCCAGCAGTCCTGCCGCCGTCCCGACGACGACGGCCAGCAGAACGCCGGCGCCGCTGACGAGAATCGACACGCGCGCGCCGTGGAGGACGCGCGTAAGGACATCTCGGCCGAACGAGTCGGTGCCGAAGGGGTGCTGCCAGTTCGGAGGCGACAACAAGGCCACGAAATCCATGTCGGTCGGAGAATAGATGCTGAGCCACGGTCCCGCCGCGATAGCGATCATGACGATGAGCGTAATCGCTCCGCCAACACAGGCCGAACGGTTCGCAAGAAATCCTCTCATGACGTCACCGCCCGCCGTGGGTTGAGCGCCGTGCACACGGCATCGACCGACAGGTTGACCAGGAGCACGCAGACAAGAAAGGCCAGTGCGCAGGCCTGAATCACAGGAAAATCACGGGCGAACCCCGCATCCACCATGAGAGATCCAACGCCAGGAATGCCGAACACCCGCTCGATGATGACCGTTCCGCCAAAAAGGTAGCGTACCTGGAGACCGATGACCGTGATGTAGGGAATCAGTGCATTTCTGAACACGAAGTGCACGAAGACGAAGACTTGGCCATAGCCGAACGAGCGGGCGACCCGGACGTGGTCCTTGTGGAGTTCTTCGATCAGCCCGGTTCGCAGGATTCTGGTGAAGCTGGCCGCCATTGGCGCGGCGACGGCGAGAGCAGGTAACGTGCCGCTGTAGATTGCACCGACGATAGAAACCTGCGGCTGCACGAACCCGTAGGAGGGAAACCATCCCAGCCCGAGCGCGAGTGCATAGATCAGCATGTAAGACAGCCAGAAATCCGGCATGGAAATCCCGAATATCGCGGCTGATGTGGCAATGACGTCGGTGGTCCGGCCACGTCTCAAAGCGGCCACGGTCCCGGCCGCCATTGAGACGAGGACCGCCAGCAGCAACGCGTAAAGGCCAATGAAGATCGTATTCGGAAGCCGTTGCGCGATCAGCGCAGCGACCGGCGTACCGCTCGCAACCGTCAGCGATTCGCCGAATTGCCCGCGGAGCGCCGCCGACAACCACCAGATGAATTGAACAACGACCGGATCATCCAAATGCCAGCGTGATCTCAAGGCGGCGATCGATTGAGGGGTGGCATTCTCGCCAAGCGCGGCGAGCGCCGGATCGCCCGGCGCCGCATGCATGGTGAAGAAGATCAGGGCGGCGCCCAGGAGGGCAAGGAGAGCGGCACCCGCGAAGCGCTGCAGATATATGATCGAGCTCTTTGTCACGTCGGACAATTTCCGTTTCATGTGATCTTGAGATTGGCGAACTGGTCTCCGTAGTTGGAATACGGCAGCTGATCGAATCCGCTCAGCCGCGACGTGGCAACATTGTGCACATTGGAGCAGAAACAGGGAATCAGCGGCATGTCCTCGAGCATGAGCTGGTCCGCATCATGATAGAGCTGCCGCCGCCGCGCCGGATCGAGTTCGGCACGGCCCTGCGCGAGGAGGTCCTCAAATCGGGCATTCTCGTAACCCTGATAGTTGCGGAACCCGCCCTTTCCCAGCATGTCCCCGAGATACTCGTCAGGATCGACCAGGCCGAGCCAGCCCCAGACGGCAGCCTGGAAATCACCGCTCCTCAGTCGTGAGAACACGGCATTCGGATCGCCCACCTGCAGAGTCAGTTTGGTCCCGAGGACCTGGTTGGTCTGGGCGACGAAGACCTCACCAAGTCGCCGCCACCAGTTCGAGCCCCAGATCAGAACGGTTGCCTCTGTGCCCGCCTTGTACTGCGACTTGGCGAGTTCGTCGCGCGCACGTTCCGGATTGAACGTCATGCCGGGGGGAAGCGGCAAATCGGCTCTCGGTTGCAGCGCAGGAGGCAGCAACCCGGGACTGACAACGCCCTCCCCGAAGACGACTGCCTTGACCAGACCGTTTCGATCGAACGCCATGGACAGCGCGCGGCGAAAGTGAACGTCATCGAAGGGAGGCTTGCGGTTGTTGAGCGCGATGTATCTCGTGTTCAGGCCTGCGCTGGTGTAGACGCGCAGCGCCGGCTTTTGCCGCAAACCGTCGACGTCAGCAAAGGATGCGGTGCTTGTCAGATCAATCTGGCCGCCGAGAAGCGCGGTCGTGCCGCTGGATTCCTCGGGGATGAGGGGCATGAGGACCCGCTCGATCCTGTCCTGGCCCGGAACGAAGTAACCTGGGAACGCCTCGAGTTCCACGCTCTCGTTCGACTTCCATTGCTTGACCGCATAGGCACCGGTTCCGACGGGTTTCTTGCCAAATGCATCGTTTCCCATCGCCTTTACGGTCTTGTACGGAACGATCTGCGTGCCGGTTCGTGTATTGGTCAGGTATGACAGCAGAGGGGCAAAAGCTGCGCGCGTGATGATCTGAAAGGTTTCGGGATCGAGGATGCGGATGTCGGTTATTGCGGTGACCTTCGCGCGGTTTGGCGATGCAAGAGCCTCATCCGCTAGGCGCTCGAGCGAGAACTTGACGTCGTCGGACGTGAGGTCGCTCCCATCCTGGAATTTGACTCCGCGACGCAGCTTGAATTGCAGGGTCGTTGCATCCACGACACGAAATTCCTCCGCGAGGTCGGGGACGATCTGCATGTTGGCGTCGAACTTGAGAAGTCCGTTGAAGGCGGCCCACAGGACGTAGTATTCGGAAAGCAGGCTCGCCTTGGCTGGATCCAGCGTGTTGATCACCGAGAAGCCGGAGATGGCGGCACGAAGCAGATTTTCGCCTGCAAACGACGGCTTGAGGACAAAGGGCGCCGTTGCGGCCGCGGCTGCCAGTTGCATGGCCTTGCGGCGACTGATCATTTTCGATTGAGTGGGCATGTGAATTCTCTCCCAATGCTAGGTTCCAAGCCGCGTCATTCAGCCGCCTCCGACACAAGATTCGGCGCCGAGTACAAGGCGCAGACCTCCGCCTGATATGTCGCGATCTCCGCATCGATTTGATGAGACGCCCAGCCAAGCTGAGCGCCGAGCGCGTGAGCGGCCTGGCGAATCTCTTCCTCGCTCAGCTGGCGCCGCCATGCGACGCCGGTGCGGCGGAACAGGAAATCGCTGAGTGATACCGCGTGCTCACCATCGACCCCGCTTGCAAGGGCGCCCCACTGTACCGCGCCAAGACGCTCGGCGCCGACAAGGCGATCGCGCGTGAAGCGAAGAGGACTGGGCGCGTAGGAACGCTCGCGCTCGGAACCGCTTGGGGTCAGACGCCCCTTGATGATCTGCACCAGTTCCTGGCCCGCAGATCGATAGGTCATGACCGGACCCGCCGTCATGGCGAACACATCGGGAAGACCGTCGGACGAAAGATCGTGGATCTCTCTGGAGCGCCGGCCCGCCGGGATGGCGTTGTCATAGGTCAACGGGCGGACCCCGGCCCAGGTCGAGATCACATCGGCTCGGGTCAGCCTCAATGTGGGGAGGAGGCGATTGGCCTCCCGGAGAATCCACTCGATCTCGCTTTCGGTGACATGGATACGATCGCAATCGCCATCGTACAGCGTCTCGGTCGGACCAAAATAGTGAAGGTCATGCCATGGAACACAGTAGAACGGCTCCTGCTTGCTGTTGAGCGTGGCGATGCCGTAACCACGGCATTCATCGGGCAGCTTGACGACGATATGGCATCCCTTGGTGCCGAGCACCTTGCGCCCCGCATTGGGATTTGCGGACCGGCTGACATCGTCGATCCAGATGCCGGCCATATTGAGTACGAGCTTGGCCCGGACTCGGGCTTCCGGCTCGGACGTCAGCATGTCCTGCAACCCGATCGACCATCCCTCACCCGGGTCACGTGAAATGAGACGTGCCAGGGTGTAGTTGCGTGCCACGGCCCCCAGCCGCTCAGCCTCGAGCACCGCATCCATGCAGATGCGTTCGGGCCAATCAAGCTGGTATTCGCGGAAGACTGCGACCGAACTCAACCTGTCGAAGTCGCGAAGCCAGCGGATCAATGGACGATCGGCGGCTGCCTGGGGAGCGAGGCGCTCATAGTCGAGCGGGAGGTCCGAGGGCCCCAACGCCGACAGAAGTTTGAAGGCGGCGTCGAGCTGCCATCCCCGATAACGGTCTCCATGATAGACGGGAAAACAGAACTGCATCCGATTGACACTTGAAGGCGACGTCTTGACGATATCGTGTCGCGCATGCATCGCCTGCCGGGCCATACGCAAGGCATCCAAAAACCGCCCTGGGTGGCGCACGAAATCGAATACGGAACGTCCAGGAGCGAGATAGCGCAGGCCACAATGCAACAGTCGGCTCGATCGCGCGGTGGAACCGGATCCGAAATCCCCTTTCTCGACGATCAGGGTGCGATATCCGCTGGCCGAGAGTTGCTGCGCTGCACTGGCACCATTGATGCCGCCACCGATGACCGCGACGTCGAAGACTGTATCCCGAAGAGATGATAAGGTCATGCGCATCGGGAGATACCTTTTCTAGACGCGCAGGCGAGTGCCGCGGCGATACGCGATACGGAGCTTTCATGCTCCAGGTTCATGACGGCGTCGGCCAGTTCGGCTCCATCCTCGCCGGGCACCAGCGCTGCAAATTTTCCGAGAATATCGGCATCTTCGAAGCGGGTGCTAATGCTCCAGGGATCGCCGCGGGCATAGTCCGATTCCGCCTTATAGGTGCCGTCCGCCGTTACGATCACGATGCCCCCGGGCATTGTGCGAATCTGGTTGCGCACGAAGGACTCGGCAAATTGGCCCCCCCGCGGATGCTGAACGACGCGCGTTTTCGCCTTGAGCGCGCGCACCACTGGGTCCGCGGCATGCCTGGGGTCGAACCAGGCCGGCCCTGGTGGCACGTGGAGAAGCATCATTGCGATCATGTGCGGGTAGCTGAATTGCAGGCTGGCAAAGGTGGCTGGTTCAGGATTGGTGAACCGAACCGATGCCGCCAGCGGTCCGGTCTCGACGACCACCTCTCGAATCGCGTCGATGGCGAAAGATTGCCGCGCAAGCAGGACCGCCAGGGCCGTCAAGGCGTAGTGAGTGAATCGGCAACTGGGCCAGGGCTTGTAGGTGATGTCTTCGAGCATGAAGTGCTGGCCCAGATCCTGGGTGAGTAAACTGCTGTCGGCATTGGTCACGCCGTACATGCGCGCAAGACCGCGCTCGTCGTCGAGCAGATTGGGAAAGCCACGTGAACCTGCCTGTGCCGAGAGGGCCGCGACCGTTCCAGTGACGGCACACCAGCCGGCGTCGCAGTACTTGCAATTTGGCAGATCTACGGCCGCTGACCACTGGGCACCAACCGGGAGTGGAGCATTCGATCCGGCCAGGGTGATCGCATGCTGGAACAGCGAGGGGTCATACTGGCGGGCCTTTGCCGTCGCCGCTGCGGCCGCGATGACGACGGGGGCAGCCACGCCCCACACGTCGGGAAAACCGACGACCCTGCCCTCTTCAATTTGCACCACCGGACCGATCTGGCTGGCGACCCGGCCGGCAACTTCGTAACTTGCGATCGTGGCAAGCAGCATCTCCGAACCCGACAGGCCGAACTCTTCGGCAAGCGCCAGTGCCACGACGACACCAGTCGAACCAAAGTGAGCACCGACCGGAAAAGTCTCGTCGAAGTCAAGTGCGTTTGCGGTGCGCGCATTTGCGTAAATCGCGCCCAAGAAGCTGCCGCGGGCCTCGGCCCCGACAATCGTTGTCCGCGACTGTTCGCCAAACCATGCGGCCATGATGCCCGCAATGGATCCGATCTCGCAACCTATGCCGGCAATGAGGCATCCCAGGGTATCGAGGACGAGCCGTTTTGCCTCGTGGCGCACCTGCAGCGGAACGGCCTCAAGCGACAGGCCGCATACATAGGCTGCTAGAACTGCCGTCGCCGCCGACATCGTTTCTGGCCAGACAAGTTTGTGAAAAAATTGCTGCGATTGTATTGCGAGTTGATGATGTCTTACCGCCGCATGTCAAATAACGCGCGATAGACAGAGAATAACGCAGCGTTATACGCGCTCTGGGAGGTGGGACGGAAATTCCGTCAGGACCTCATTCCGGCAGGTCCGCAGGACGGCAAGAAACTCACGCGCGACCCGCGAAATCGGCCGGTGAGCCGGGTGGAGTATGCCGACATGAAACTCGATCTTCGGCTCAAAACGCAGCGCAACCACCCCTTTGTCCCGAAAGTCCGCGGCCGTGAAGGGGTCAATGAGCCCGATCCCGAGGCCTTGAGCAATCATGCTCGCAATGACCGCGGCAAACTGCGCTTCGAGTATCATGTTGCGCTCGACCTGGGCCTGGATGAAGACCTGGTCGATCATATGCCGGCCGACAGTGCTCCGCGTCAGCGATATGAACGGGTGGTTGGCCAAGTCCGCCGGCCTAACGACACGCTGCGCCGCCAGCGGATGCGCGGCAGGCACCGCAAGCACAAGCTCCACGCGACAGAAGTCTTCGCTTTCTACACCCAGGCGAACGAATGGAAACTCCGCGATTCCAAAGTCAATCTGCTGGGCAGCCGCCCATTCCTCGATCTTTGCCGAGGTCTGGACGCTGATTGACACGCGCGTCCTGGCATGCGCGCCGTGAAAGCGCGCGATGGCTTTTGGAACCAATCCCAATCCGAGCGCCGGGAGCACCGCAATCGTCAGGCTTCCGGCGCTAGCCGCCTTGATATCGGATGCAATCTCGTGAACCTTGTCGACGGCGATGAACGCCCTCTCGACCTCTTCAAACAGCAGGCTCGCTTCGGGTGTTGGCGTTAGCCGGCCCCGCGAACGGTCGAACAGGGTAAGCCTAAGGCTTGCTTCCGACTGTTCGATGAGCTTGCTGACTGCGGGCTGCGAGATCCCGAGAAGTCGCGCCGCCGACGTGACCGTTCCCGCAATCATGAGCGCCCGAAAGGCCTCAAGCTGTCGGAAGTTGACACGCGTCTCCAACTTCTTGCGGGATGTCATTGAGACGGACTGGCTCCGGTAGGGACTAGCCGCCCGGGAAGGCTGGACGACAGGCCAACCGGATGAACCGTCCCAGAAACGAACGCCATTAGTGTCCTCGTCGGCTGTCAACGACCGGCGTAAAGTCCAAGCCAGACAAGCACGGGTATTGCGAAATCGTCAAGCTTGCCCGGTAAGCACGCCAGCTTCAGCCATATGGGCAGTCGCAAGGCGCGGATTGCCACGCTTGGCGGGGGCGCATGATAGCGGCGATCATCTAGCCTTGCACACGAAGGAATGCTGATCGGCGGACAGCGGTCGCGTCTCCGGGTGGTGGTGCAACTCGGTAAAGCAAAGCCGCACGAACGCGCGGTTCCCACAGCGCCATAGCGGGCGGTGAGGCCTCGCACCCTGCCAGAATAGGTAGGCGCATGAGCCTAAGAGTATCTGCTATTCTTCTGTCGACGGGTGGAGTGCCCCGAACCGGGACGGCGCGCGAAAATACGACCGCGATCATCGAAAGTGATGAGACTGATTGAGGTCAATATCGTGCCGCCACCTTTGGACAGCTTCATTGCGGCCGTAGTGCCAAAGACGAATTCGCTCCCTCGTGAACGTTCTTCAAGGTTCGAGAGCGCCACAAGACAATGACTGATCTCCGATCCGCAACCGGGCTTGCCGCCATCGCGGCGACCCTTTCGAGCATCGCCAATGGCGCCCAGCTCGTCGCCACCCGATTTGTGGTTCAGCAAAACGACCCGTTGACAGTTTCATGTCTGCGCTATGCGATCGCGTTCGCATGCCTGATGCCGCTATTACGACGATGGCGGCGGCCAACGGGCCGGGATGGCGGGATCATTCTGGCTTTGGGTGCGATCGTGGCCGGTATCTGTCCATGGCTTATGACCCTCAGTATGCAATATACTACCGCGTCGCGCGGTGCGCTGGTCCTATGCACAAGTCCGCTCTTTACGCTGATTGTGGCCGCCCTTCTCGGATACGAAAAACTTACGGTTCGCCGTGTTGCTGGCGTATCTTGCGCGTTGCTCGGCGTTGCCGTTGGGCTATCCGACCGCCTTCTGTTTGGGACTGTGCAATCCTTAATCGGTCTAGGCGATGTCATCGTCCTTTCCACAACGATCCTGCTGGCTCTGTTCAACGTCTCTGCGGGTACAATGCTCTTACGGTATCCCACCGCCACGATCGTTCCGATCGCGACCTTTGGCGGTCTCGTCGTCCTTTTCGCGCTAACAGCTGCCTATGGCTCACTGAGGACTATCCCCTTGCTAACAGCTCTCGACTGGGTTGCCCTCTTCTTCTGCGGTACAGTTGGTGGGGCGGGCGTCCTGCTGCTCTGGTCTTGGGCGATTGAGCATGCCTCCGCAGGTCGTGTCGCTGTCTTCATAACCGCAGCACCTATGTCGGCCGCGGTAGGCAGCGCTATTATTCTGTCCGAACCCATCACCGTCCAGCTCCTGGCCGGAACGCTCCTGATCATCGCCGGCATCTACCTGGTACATTGGACTCCACCTAAACTCGCCTCCCTCG
>Ga0302322_100003033_pt1 | contig 14316 bp, 26 predicted proteins | sample Fen_T0_2_FD_203757 | JGI IMG/M metagenome (GOLD analysis project Ga0302322, IMG submission 203757) | Peat permafrost microbial communities from Stordalen Mire near Abisko, Sweden - Fen_T0_2 | ecosystem: Environmental > Terrestrial > Soil > Wetlands > Permafrost | place: Sweden: Abisko... | reverse complement strand
ATAAAATAGTTATGTCAACAAAATTCTCTTAAACTTTTAGTGCACCCGAGAAAACTGAAATGCAGATTTGCACCGAAGCAGGTTATAGCAAGATTCATGGCGTTGGTAGCCAGAAATGGCTTTGGAGCGCCCAATGACCCCCACCCCCACCGCTGAGCCCCACACCCAACACCTCACCGTGACCCTGGAGATTACCGCCGTGCCCCAGCAGTCCTGGTATTTGGATAACGGCTCCTGGGAGCGTATGTCGGGTTATCGGCTACACTTTCCCGATAAGCACACGACTTGGGTGGACACCCAGGACTATGAATTGTTATATCTGGCTAACAGTCCGACCGGGCTGATTACCAAGTGAGAACCGAGTGGCGGGCCAAGACTAATAAATACCGCTTTCCGCCGATTGTGCGGCGGCTAATCAGGCTGCGGACTTATCAACATTTAAAGCACTGGAAGTTTCGGGTATGGGACAACATCAAGCCAAGCAGCCATTAATCACCCGGCGCTTCACCACGACGTTAGAGCTGACCGCCGTGCCCAAGCGCGCCTGGACCCTTGTGAAAGGCGTCACCACGCCAATACCCGGTTATAGTGTATTGTTCCCGGACGGGCATATTCACTGGTTGGAGGTAAAGGACTTCGAGCGCTTCTATATGTCTAAAACGTCCCCGAACGAAGAGAGGGGACGTGTCGATTAGCACTATTAAAATAGACACGTTATAAGGATATGTTTATCCATCCCCTAGGGGCGATGGATGTCTAAGCCCTCAACAAATAGATGGCAACGATTAAAACGAAGGGGTCACACCACCACCGCCGCGACTTGTAATAGCGTCGGTGCGCCGCTGACCACGGTAATGGCGAAGTCACTGACTAAGGTCACGCCTTTGGACTCGGCCTTGCAGGCAATAATAACCTCTCCGGGTGCGACGGGGATGACTTTGCCCTGCGCATTGACCGTTGCGACGGCCGTATTACTGGACACAAACGTCTCATTTTTAGTGGGGCTGGGCAGCCCCGCGTCATCGGTTGCGGTCAGGGTTAATTTAATGCGTTGATTGGTGGGCAGGGAGTAGGCCATTAGGGGTGTCTAAGTGTTAGTGGGCGGGTTTGTTAGGAATCGAACCTAACACCAATTGACGTTCCGCCGTGTACTTAGGTGATTTCGTCTTCTCAGTCTAGTCTAGTCCTAGTCTTCGACTGGCTTCCAAGAACCCCTATAAGCAAGACCTGCGATTTCTCACAGGTCTCACCTTATACAAGGGGTTTTACGCAGTTAAGTAGCCGGGTGCCCGGTAGCAGCACAGGTGACAAAGCCCGCTTTCACCGACCTGCCCGACCGCGTAAAAGTATACTAAACCGGATTACCTTCGTCAATAACCGGCTCAGGATTGGGCACCGGGTCCACGGGGGGCTCAGGGACGGGCTCCGGCGCAGGCTCTTCGTCCGGCACGATGGCATCCAGTCGCTGGGCGGCGGCGAGCACGGCGTTGACGGAGGCGGCCTGGGCATCGGACAACGGCGTATCGGCAAGCTGGGCGGTCAGTTGGGCGATAGCGGCTTGCAGCTCATTAAATTTTGAGACGATTTCGACTTCGACTTTGTTGAGTTGGCCGGCTAAACTGGTATTGATGGTTAAAAGTTCACTTAAAAGCATGATAAGGTCCTTAAAATGTAAAGAATCGGATGAGTATTTGACGGTGATATGATGCATAGGGAGTCCTAAAATAAACGGGCGGCGGATAAGGGTGCACATTTCAGTAGGCTTCCAGACCTACCCCGTAGAAGCTAATTATATACCTACTCAATCCATGATTCATGGTATTTTCTTTTAGCCGCTAAGTAGATTTGATGAGCTTCTTCGGGGGAAGAAAAATAACCCAAATGTATTTTTTTCTGATTAAGGCAAATCTGCGCTTGCCATTTATCAGTACTACTTTTTGATACCTAAAATACCGCTTGGAATCAAGACGATTTAGGCGTATATAGTAAGTAATATTCCAGCAACAACACTCCTCAGCGACGGGCTGGACCGACGTATATAAGACTCTGGGGGGAACCTCTTATATAGGAGTAATTCTCATGGCTAATACCCATTTCCAAGGCCCGGTGTATAGTACCAACGGCTTTGTCGGTGATTTAACCGGCAATGTCACCCTTCCCGCCGCTATTACCGCCACTTCACTGACGTCCACCAGCACCCTGGCAGTCGCCACTACGGCGGCCATCACCGGTGTTGCGACCTTTACTGCACAGCCTGTCATATCCTCGTTGACCGCATCGTCTGCGGTGGCGACCGATGCCTCCAAAGGGCTGGTCTCGGTGACCAATACCGGCACCGGCAACAATGTCCTGGCCGTTAGCCCGGTTATTACCGGCAGCCCCAAGTTGGCCAACCCGCTAGTCACGCACGGTACGCCGTTTGCCGTTAATATTACCGGTGCCGTTACCGGCGCGCAACTGGTGACGGCCGGTGGCTTTTTAACGTCGACCTCGGCGGGGGCAGTGACATTAACGCTACCGACCGGCACCGATTTGGGCGGCGCCTTGAGCGCTGTGGCGGGTACCGTGTTTGATGTTATTATCAGTAATACCGCAGGCGCTAACCCCGTTACCGTAGCAGCCAACACCAATGCCATTTTGTCGGATGCAGCAACGACTACCGCAGCCAGTTTCGGACAATTAACGGTAGCGTCCGGCGTCACCGGGCTGGCACGCTTTACTCTGATGTTCTCCAGCGCCACCGCCTATGCGTTCACGCGCACGGCTTAACCAAGGGGTCTGTCATGAGTATGCAAACCGATGTCAAATCGACGTATGCAACCGGCACCGGCGCGATGGTAACCGGCCGTATCCGGCTAAAAGGGGTTATTTACCCTAATGCAGCGGGGGCCGGCGTTATTGAACTGCTGGATGGTGCCGGTGGGGCGGTATTGCTGCACCTGGTCACCGGCACTTTGGCGCAGGCTATAGTCTTGCCGGGAGAGGGCATTCTGGCATTGAACGGCGTTTACTTGGGAACCCTGACCACGGTTACGGCAGTGACTATTATTTATGGCTAAATGGGCGCTGCTGTTAATGTTGCTCACCGCAGCCCACGCCCAGGCGGCACCTGATGCGGTGGTTACGTCCCTGACGTATGACAAAGGAATCTTTACCAGTGAGGTAAAGAATCAGGGTACCACAGCAATACCCGCCAACACTATTATTGGTGTCGGTTATCGGGTCGATGACGTTAGCAGAACCTATGGCTCGGTAATGGGGCCACTGGCGGCGGGCGCTTCGGTGACGGTGGGTAGTAATGGTGGGGCTTATGTCCTGCCCCCGGGCCAACATACCCTGATGGCCTTTGTGGATGATGTGAACCGCTTTGCAGAAGCCGATGAAACCAATAATAAACTGACTAAAATAGTGGAAAGCACCCCGCCTGAACCCCCGCCCCCTTCGCCCTCCAGGGCTGGGGCGGCTTATCCGGGCGCACAAGGTAGCGGAGCCCTTACGAAGGGGGGACGTGATGGTGTCATTATTCAGGTCACTAATCTGAACGATGCAGGGGCAGGGAGCCTGAGGGCTTGTCTTTTAGCCACGATGCCCAGAATATGTGTGTTCAGGGTCGGCGGCACTATACAACTTAAAGAGCGTCTGGCAGTAAGGAGCCCTTATATTACGGTAGCGGGACAGACTGCCCCGGGCGGCGGCATCCTTATCAGCGGCAAAGGCATGGCGGATAATCTTTTTGGGGTAGCCACACATGATGTGATAATCCAATACTTACGGTTTCGCAAGGGCTATTCAACCGGCTGTTCCAACAGCACCACCAGTGATTGCGGGGCGGCGCTCAACTTATGGTCGGGGGCGTACAATGCCATTCTTGACCATAATTCAGTCAGTTGGAATCAGGACGAAGGCATTGGTATTTATGATAACGACGCGGCCAAACCCCGGATAAAAGATGTCACGGCCTCCTATAACCTGATAGCCGAAGGCTTGGCGTCCCACTCCACCGGGTTCCTGACCGGCGGTGTGTCCAAGTTGGCCGCGCAGATGACCGCTATTGATTTACACCATAATCTGACGGTGACCAACAGCCACCGTAATCCCTTGGCGCTTAATAAATCCATCCGGCTGGTTAATAATGTTTACTACAATCAAGGCTATTATGTTAACCAGATGGGCGGTGGCATCAGTGCCGATATTATTAATAATTTATATAAAGCAGGCCCGTTAAATACCGCTTGGGTGCATGAGATACAAGGCTTTGCCACGACTACTGCGGATAATGCCTCTCCCGGCTCGCCGTCGTTGTATCTGACCGGTAACAAAGGCTGGCATCAACTCGACCCGGCCGGGGATCAGTGGAAACTGGCCAGTAAAGTGGGCGGTGAAAATGGCTCGGATCGGGTCGGTACACCGATACCTACAGCGTGGCGTAGGGCAATCCCTTTGGCAACGAGTGTGTTTCCTATTGTAACGCAATCGGTTGTCACGCTTGAGGCGGTGGTGTTATCGCAGGCCGGGGCGTCGCACAGTTTGACCTGCACTGGTGGGTGGGTGGCTAATCGGGACAGTGTGGATGCTCGCTTGGTACGCCAGTATCAAACCAATACAGGGGCAACGTCAGTGCCTAAAACCGAAGCTGATGTGGGGGGCTTTCCGGTTATTGCGGGGGGCACACCGTGTGCGGATAATGACAAGGATGGCATGGCCGATGTGTGGGAGGTTGCTCACAAGCTTAACCCCAATAACGCCGCAGACCGTAATTTTATAGCCCTCAATGGCTATCGCAATTTGGAAAATTATCTGGCGGGGTTCTAATGGAAGAGCCCAGAACGATGACCTCTGAAGAGGACGAAGTGGGGGGCATGTTTGGCCAGCGCCGTGCCAATGACCGGGTGACGCTGGTGATGATGTACACCCTGAACGAGCGGGTGTCGTCCAATATCAAACGCGTGGAAGAGTATATTACCGACCAGAAAGCGCAGCAACGCGAGGTCAAGGACAAGCTGGTCGAACACGAGGCGATGGTCATCAAGACCCTGAACTCCTGGCATTGGTTCACGTTAATCGTAACGGTACTCAGTTCGGTAACGGTGAGCCTGGGCGTCTATGGCTATAACGAGTTTATTACACTACGGGAGGTGGTCTCGAAACATACGATACAGAGCGTGCAGCAGGACCAGCGCCAGGTCGAGATTAACAAACTGACTGAACAACAAATTCGTATGTTGATGGGCGGCAGTAAGGAGTAGGGTATGCCAAGTAAATCAAAATCTCAGGCGCGGCTTTTTGCTGCAGTGGCCCATAATCCAAAATTTGCAAAGAAAGTCGGCATCCCCGTGAGCGTCGGCAAAGAGTTCAACGACGCCGATAAGGGCAAAAAATTTAAAGCAGGTGGTGATGTGAAGAAGAAAAAATTTAAACTATTCGGCGGCGCCGAGTCCAAAGCAGAAGAACAAGCCGAGAAGAAAGCGGCACCATCTAAAGCCGCTTACGCTAAAAAGGAGCAGTCCGAGCCCGGCGAGACTAAGTTCGCTTGCGGCGGCGCGGTCAAGAAGGCGAAGGGGGGAAGCGTCGATGGCGTGGCCCAACGCGGGAGAACTAAGGGGACAATGCGATGAGCTACCAAAGTTTTCGAGGCAAGAACACCTCGACCAATATTTTGAACGAAGACGAGCAAGGTTCGGCACCTAAGGGCGGTAGTTACAAGACGCCGCTAACGGCTCAAGGCAAGACCCGTGTGGTCCCGGACAAGGCGGCTGCGCCAATAAGCTCAACATATACAGCGGCTAGTGAAGCGAATAGAGCCGAAAATAAAGCGGTATCGGCAAAAGCTGCAGCTGCGCCTAAAAAAGTCGCAGTTAGTAGACCGTCTGGCGAGACTGCAGCCAGCAGAGCGTCACGGCAAGCGGCCTATGACGACTGGAAAAAGAACACCGCCGAGCCGGCCAGCAAGCTGGCCAAACCTGAATATAAAGGCTTTAAGAAAGGCGGCTCGATAGATGGCTGCGCTACGTCCGGAAAAACGCGTGGGAAAATCAGATGAGCGGTGAGAAAGCGCTTCGGCAACAAGCCCATGCGCCGAAGCATCACAAACATAAATCTAGTGTGGTGCCGGTGGTTAAGCTGCCGCCGGTGTTTAATGGCACTGAGCGCAGGGTGAAGGGGTAGGGTATAATATGATTTGGTGAGAACTTCACCCAGGCTATGAAGTGATAGCCCACCTTTATTAACTTAACAAAGGTGTTGAAAATGGAAAACAAATTTAGTGAATTACCCTCTGTAGCCGAACTGATAGACAATTTGGAGTCTCTGGAGCTTACTAACGAAGAGCTAATTCGGTCTTTGGCGGAGGCGCATTATAAGATAAATCTGGTACGCGGATACGCAGCAGTGATGGGTATCGCAAACGGAGCGCTAGTATGTCAGTAGCGGAACACTATGCCTATATCCACTGCAAACCAGATGGGACACCGTTCTATGTCGGGAAGGGTAGCGGGGATAGGTTCCGAGTATCTGGAGCCAGAAACCCCTACTATAGAAGGACGGTTAACAAGTATGGCGCTAAGAACATTCTTATAGGCACCCTACATTGGGTACACATACTTGGGATACTGTAATGGAGGCAGCAAGATTTATCGGTGCGTATAGAACTACGATTTCTATCGCGCTAAAGCAGAAAAGAATGATATATGGGTGGAGTGTGAGGTACGCAACATGACGGGCATAGTTTCTGGGACCATGAATTTTAACCTGGATGTAGGGGAATTGTGCGAAGAGGCGTACGCTCGATGCGCATATGAAATGCGCTCAGGTTACGATTTCAAATCTGCGCGTAGGTCGCTTTCGTTGCTCACCATCGAATGGGCCTCGAAGGGTATCAATCTTTGGCTAATCGAAGAGGGTAGCATTCCGCTTGTTACCGGACAGATAACCTACAACCTCCCGGTCGATACGATAGATTTGCTGGATGTAGTTACCCGAACGGGAACAGGTCAGAACCAAATGGACTTAAATATAAGCCGCATCTCGGAAAGTACATACCTTCAAATCCCTAACAAAAACGCGCTTGGACGCCCCATAAACTTTTGGGTGAATCGTAGAAGTGGTGCGACTTATCCTATTACAGGCGTCGCCGCGCCGACTATAAATTTGTGGCCAACGGCATCTGCTCCTGACGGACAGTACACCCTAGTCTATTTCAGGCTCCGGCGCATAGAAGACGCCGGGGACGCCGCCAATACGCTCGATATTCCTTTCCGGTTTTTGCCGGCATTAACCTCGGGGCTAGCGTATTATTTGTCTGCCAAGGTGCCTAATATGGACCCGACACGGGCGTCGATGCTTAAGGCCGATTATAATGAGCAGTTCCAAACTGCTGCCAGCGAAGATAGAGAGCGTGCATCTTTGATGCTGACCCCACGCATGTACGGAGGTCGCAGTGGCGCATAAATTCGCAGAAGGTAAACAGTCTTATGGATTTTGCGATCGTTGTAATTTCCGGACACCGCTTAGGAAGCTGAAGCAATTAACTATAAAGCAGAAGCTCACTAATATTCGTGTGTGCCCCCAGTGTTGGGAGAAGGACCAGCCGCAACTACTTTTGGGACTTCGGCCGGTTTTTGATCCGATTGCATTGCGCAACCCACGTCCTGATGTGTCCTACTATCAATCCGGACTGGATGTGAACAATTATCCGGGTTCTGGAAGTAGGATAATAGCTTGGGGCTGGGCACCCGTCGGTGGCGCACGGCTTTACGATACTGATTTAACCCCCAATAGTTTAATCGCCTACGGCAGCGTAGGTAGCGTCACAATTTCTTAGGAGAACGACATGGCAAAGAGTGGTATCGACGGGTGCATATCCAAAGGCGGCACCAAAGGCAAGCAGTTCGGTAGCGGCAGTAAAGTCGTTGGCGCAGAGTCCGGGGGCTTAAAGACCTCGGGCGTATCGAGCCTGGAGATGAAGAAAGTCGGCCGAGGCCTTGCCAAACGTAACAACCAACGGAGCGGCTGACATGGGCATCCTGGAAGCGTTAAAAGCCGGCCAGGCGCTGACTAATCCCGGTGCCTGGAAAGTCCTGCAAAATTGGATAAATTTAGGTGTAGCGGGTGTCGGTATTGCCGCCACTTTTGTGCCCGGCTTGTCTGCGGTATTAACGCCCGACGTCATTGCCGCCGGCGCGGGGCTGTTAGGCGGCTTGAATGCTTATTTAACAACGGCGACAACCACTAAAATAGGACTCTAGCCATGGTCTACGAGGATGAAGAAATAGAATACACTGACAATGTACGGCGCCTAAAAGTCGTCATTACGGCGCTGCTCTTGGCGCTAGTGGTATTGGCGGTGATTAGATATTTTGGTTAAGCTGCTCTATTGGGTGGACGAAGAGTGGCTCTGGATAGGGTTAGGACTCGTGCTATGGGCATGTTTTTGGTAATCATCGTCTTTATTTTAATCATTTTATTCAGGACTTAAATCATGAAAGAGAACAAGTATAAGCAGCCACAAAAAGTGGCTAACCCGCCCAATGCGGTCAACGATAACCCCAAGACCAAGGGCATTGTGATGCGCGGTGCCGGGGCGGCGGTCCGGGGAAAAACGTGTCGGGGCCCCATGGGCTAAGTTATGAACTTTACGCAACTTCAACAGGCCGTCATTGATTACATGGAAAACACCGAGGCGTTGTTTGTCTCGAATATTCCCTTGTTTATCAGAGAGACAGAAAAGCGGGTGTTCAACACAGTAGAGATACCCGTAATAAGACGCAATGTAATGGGGCAACTGACAGCGCATAATAAATATTTGTCCTGTCCGCTGGATTTCTTGTCTTCTTACTCATTAGCAATTATAGATGCGTCAGGGAATTACTCGTACTTATTGAACAAGGATGCTAACTTCATGCGGGAGGCATACCCCAACCCATCAGCCTATGGACTCCCCAAATTTTATTCTATTTTCGGCCCCAACATATCGGATTTAAATGAACTGTCGTTTATTATTGCTCCTACCCCTGATAGTGACTACGCTGTCGAGCTGCATTATTTTTATTACCCTGTGTCTATCACCGAATCTGCAACCGGCACCAGCTTTTTGGGGGACAACTTCGACCCCATACTGCTCTACGGCGCCTTGCGGGAAGCTGCCATTTTTATGAAAGCTGAGCAGGATATGGTTGGCTACTATGAATCAAAATACACAGAAGCCCTAGGGCAGCTAAAACGCTTAAGTGATGGACTAGAAAAACAGGATGCTTACCGTTCCGGTACTTATAGGGTTCCAGTGTCATGAAAACATGTAATATATGTGGTGAGAACAAACCTCAAGAGGCGTTCCCATCGAATGGGAAGCACTACTATAAAGGCTATTGCAAAGTCTGTGAGTCCGCTATAAATAGGGCTAAATATGCCGACCCTGTATGGCGGGCTGCGCGACGAGAAAAACATCTGGTGTGGCTGCAAACGAATAAAGAGAGACACATTGCAACCTGCAAGAAATGGAAATCGGATAATGCTGAATCAATGCATGCACAAGCACTAAAACATCGTAGAGAGAATGTAGAATCAATCCGCTTATACGCTAAGGAGTATGCTGCACAGAACAAAGACAAGCGGGTTACATGGCAGATGGCAAGGGAGAAAGCCATAAAGGAACGCACCCCTATATGGACGACAGAACTTGATTTGTGGTTGATGGAAGAAGCCAAAGAGCTAGCTCGACTACGCACTAAAGTGATGGGGGTCAAGTGGGTTACAGACCATATAATCCCACTACAAAGCCCTATTGTTAGTGGGCTACATGTACCTAAGAATATCAGGGTAGTGCGGGATGTGGAGAATTGTAGAAAGCACACTAAATTAGATGAGAGCTTACTATGATAACCCAAGGCCAATGCAATATCTTCCTGCTCAACAAACTCAAAGGCGCCGAGGACTTCTCGGCGCCCAGCCCGTTCCAGTATTATATCGCCCTGTACACGGCCGATGCCGATATCACCCAAGACACCTTGATTTACACCACTAGCCATGAAGTGGTCGGCGCCGGCTATACTGCCGGCGGGCAGCTGCTTACTCCGATTCCGCCGGCGTTGGCGGGTGGGGTCGCCTATGTCTCCTTCCAAAACCCACTCTGGACCGGCGCCGCTTTCATTACTCGCGGCGCTTTGATTTACAACTACACCACGCAGGCTGCGGTCTGTGTACTGGACTTTGGTGCGGATAAAACGGCGTCGGGCACTTTCACTGTTTTGTTTCCACCGGCCACTTACAGCACCGCCATTATTCGGGACACCACGACATGAACAACGAAACTACACAATTAACCGATGTTTGCACGGCGACCGTAGGCCGAAACGCCGGCATTAAGGAACGCTCCAGTCTACAAGGCCATTACCGGGTCGTTTGCCGTAATGCGGCGGGTGAGCTTCTTTGGGAAGATGTGATTGATAACCTGGTCACTACGCTGGGTAAAAACCTGGCGCTGAATGTAACCTTGGGCGTGTCGGCCACCTCGGGCGCCATTGTCATGGGTCTCAAAGGCACCGGCACCGCCGATGTCGCCGATACCCAAGCCAGTCATGCGACGTGGCTGGAAGTCGGTCTGGCCAATGCGCCGACCTACACCGCACCGCGCAAGACGCCGGCATTTAACCCCGCCGCTGCCGCGGTCAAGACGACGACCGCAGCAGTGGTCTTTACCTTTACAGGCCCGGGCACCATTGCCGGCTGTTTTTTGAACATGGGCGGTTCGGCGACTATTGATGATACCACCGGGACTTTATTCTCGGCCGGTGACTTTACCGCAGGCAGCAAGACTGTGACGGCGAGCGATACGCTCTCAGTTAGCTATTCACTCACAGCGACATAGGGAAAATTAGTAAGATACTCTGAGTAACTTATGGTAGAATGCTTCTTTTATTAGGAGCATTCTATGAAAGGCAGAAATAAACACAGGCTAATAGGGGTTTGGCGAGGGATGCATAACCGATGTTCTAATCCAAAGATTAAAAGTTACCTATATTATGGGGCTAAAGGGATAAAGGTTTGCGCACAGTGGTCAGGCACTGAAGGTTTTGATAATTTTGTTCGGGATATGGGGGAGCATCAAGAGGGAGACACTGTAGAACGAATAAATAGTTTAGGTAACTATGAGCCAGGTAATTGCCGGTGGGCGACCCGACAAGAACAAGCTAATAATAAGAGCAACAATAGGCCTATTACAGCTAATGGGGAAACTAAAACTCTGGCACAGTGGGCCAAACAATTAGGCTGCCAAGGAAGTGCAATTAGCCATCGCTTAGATAAACAAGGGCTGTCAGAACAAGAGGCCATAAATAAACCTATCCCAAAGCGCCCTAATTCAAAGTTGTCTGACGAGCAAGCTTTGACGATTAGAGCAAACTATCCGCTATTTACTCAAAAACAATTAGCGGTGCAATTTGGGGTAGATAGTAAGACAATATTAAATATAGTCCACGGCAAAATATTTAAAGATTTATCAGGGGGAGCGAAGATTCCGACCCCTAAAAGGCGTAGACTATTAGATGACCAAATTAGGGAAATACGGGCGATGGCCGGCACTTACCCTCAACCAAAAATAGCGGAGATGTACGGCATTTGCCGTCCTTTAGTATCTATGATTATTAACAAGAAACGCTACGCGGACGTAATCTGATGCCTTTGATACTGCTTGACAGGGCAAGGGAGACGACGACGACTACAGGGACGGGCAGCGTCACGTTACTGGGTGCGGTGTTGGGCTATCAAACACTGGCGGCGGTCGGTAACACCAACACTACTTGGTACTGTATTGCCGATGTCGGCGGCGCTAATTGGGAAGTGGGCGTAGGCACCTATTCGACCACTGGCCCGACCTTGGCGCGGACCACGGTGTTGGCATCATCCAATGGCGGTGCGCTGGTTAATTTCCCGGCCGGTACCAAAGACGTGTTTGTCACCCAGCCCGCCGAGAAAGTGTTCCCAACGGATATTACGTTATCGGGTAATTTGACGGCTAATTCTCTGTCTTTAGGGATGCAGTCTATTGCAACCTCTGGCGGTACAACAACCTTTACAGCTACCTCGCCTTATTACACTATTTTCACCGGAACGCAGGGGCAAACGTTGGTGCTGCCTAATGCCACCACGTTGGCTGTGGGCTGGAAATACGGCATTGATAATGACTCAACTCAGGCTATTACTGTTAATGCTAATGGGGGTGGCGCATTCTGGATTATCGCTCCTGGATGTGATCTTTATATCACTTGCACAGGTATTGGATCAGCCGCTGGTACATGGGAAAAAGACTATAGCGCAGCAAAGGCAGCCAATGGTAAAAGCCTGACGATCAGCAATACACTAACGTTGACGGGAACTGATGCAAGTTCTGTTGCCTTTGGCACGGGCGGGACGGTTTTATATAACGGTGGTGCGTTAGGGACGCCTTCAAGCGGCACCTTAACCAATTGTACAGGATTACCCTACAACACCGGCATAACTGCTGCACCCCATACCGTTCAAGTTTTTGCGTCAGGCTCTGGGACTTATACAACCCCTGCTAACTGTAAGGCTATTAAAGTTACGATGGTGGGTGGCGGCGGCGGCGGCGCAGGTGGAAATTCTGGCGGTAACGGCGGTGGTGGCGGAAATACCACTTTTGGTACAACATTTTTACTTGCTAATGGCGGTGGTGGCGGCGCAACCCCAGCTGGGCCTGCCGGTAATGGTGGCACTGCATCTATTGGCGCAGGTGCGTCGGGGATTGCAATAAGCGGCAGTCAGGGCGCACCGGGGGCTTATGTTATATTTCCATCTGGCGGGAGTGGCGGTAATTCTGCTTTAGGTGGATCAGGATTAGGTGGCTCAGCGAATGGTTCTGCTGGGGTCAATGGTGGAAGTGGCTCTGTAAATAGCGGGGCAGGTGGTGGTGGCGGCAATTCTTTTCTGGCAACTATTACCGGGTCTGGTGCTGGCGGTGGCTCTGGTGGATATATCGAGGCACTTATAGCAACACCGGCATCGACTTATTCTTATGCGGTAGGCGCGGCAGGCACAGCAGGTACGGCTGGAACATCGTCAGGTACTGGTGGCGCAGGCGGTTCAGGGGTTATTAGGGTTGAGGAGTATTACGTATGAGTTTATATAGACACGCAATTATTAAAAACAACACGGTTATCAATGTTATTGACTATCCATCCGATTTGACAGGCACTTGTCCTGATGGTCTGCAAGATGTCATAGCGATAAAAACCGATAAAGGCCAGATTAACTGGGTACATCAGGACAACGACTTCTTTGATCCCGTTGAACTGGCAATGACGCAGGCGGAAAAAGACGCACGGGATGCGGCTAATGCAGCAGCAGCGGCTCTGGCACAGAAAGAGCATGATGATTTAACCGCAGCGAAAACCTATGCCAAGCTCAACGCGCTTAAGAACATGACACCGGCCGAGATTCAAGCCTGGACTGCCGCCAATGTGACCACCGTAGCACAATGCCGCGATGCTGTGACTACGCTGGCGATTGCCGTGTCCATTCTGGCCAGAAGGTTGTAAATGTATGGCATAGCCCCTTACGCGGGCGTTACCTATGCAGGCTTGGCAGGCGCCAACTATACGGTGGCGCAGGCCGAAACCGTCGCCTTTACGGCGGCGCAGGCAAGCCGCGCCGATTTTGTTGGAGCGCAGGCTGAAGCCCTGCACTGGGTAGATAGCCAGGCGGCGAACAGCGCGTTTTACTCGGCCCGTGTAGAACTTTTGGGGCTGAGCGATAGTCAAGCCGGCCATGCCGGGTTTAACAGCGCGCGAGCAGAGACGCTAACCGTGTCTGCCACGACGACCGCGTTGGCAGCTTTTAAAGGCGCACAGGCTGAAACGGTTATGTTTACGGACAGCCAGACAAGTACGGCGGCGTTCAAGTCTGCCCGTGCCGAAGCCTTTAGTTTAACAACAGCGGCTTGGGGCATTCTGGTCTTTTATGACGCGGTTAATGAAAGCCTGGCATTAACCACTACAACCACCGCACAGGTGGCGTTTAACAGCTTAACTCAAGAAATTTTGGGGTTTGCCGATAGCGCGAGTGTTCAGGCGGCATTTCTGGCAACCCGGCTGGAGGCACTAGTCCTGACCGAAGCGCAATATGCTCGGGGCTGGTTTAGAATAGATGACAGTCAGGCCGTGAATTGGGCCCTGATTGACGACAGTCAGAGTACGGCTTGGAGTATAATCAATGACAGCCAAAATCCCGGCTGGACCCCGCTAGATGACAACCAATAACACAGGACACGCGCCATGCCTACCACCTATTCGCCCTCGTTAAGACTCG
>Ga0302322_100003032_pt1 | contig 14331 bp, 13 predicted proteins | sample Fen_T0_2_FD_203757 | JGI IMG/M metagenome (GOLD analysis project Ga0302322, IMG submission 203757) | Peat permafrost microbial communities from Stordalen Mire near Abisko, Sweden - Fen_T0_2 | ecosystem: Environmental > Terrestrial > Soil > Wetlands > Permafrost | place: Sweden: Abisko... | reverse complement strand
AGGCGTAGAAGGCACCGCCCGGAGTCAGGCAGGAAATGCCCGGCACCTTGTTCAGCAAACCGACGATCAGGTCACGGCGCTCCAGGAAACTCTGTTTCATCATCTCGGCCGCATCCTGCGGGCCGTTCAGCGCTTCGACCGCCGCCCACTGGCTGATGTGCGAAGCGCAACTCTCGGTGTTGGTGACCCAGCGGGTGAACACCGGCGCCAGGGTCTTGTTGACCGCGTAGCCGATCCGCCAGCCGGTCATCGCCCAGGTCTTCGAGGCCCCATCCGAAATGATGGTGCGCTCCAGCATGTCCGGCAATGCGGCGATCGACTCAAACTTGCCGTCGTAGATCAGGCGCGAATAGATTTCGTCGGCGTAGATCCACACGTCCGGATGGCGGCGCATGATGGCCGCGATGTCCGCCAGGTCCTGCGCCGAGAGCGAGCCGCCGGTCGGGTTGTGCGGGGTGTTGAGGATCAGCATCCGCGTCTTGGGCGTGATCTTCGCTTCCAGTTCGGCCGGATCGAAGGCGAACTTGCGCGCCTCGCGCAGGCTCAGGGGCACCGGCACCGCGCCGTTGGCGATGATCTGCGACTCGTAGATCGGAAAGCCGGGATTCGGGTAGATCACCTCGTCGCCCACGCCGTAGTCGGTGGTCGAGAGGATGGCGTAGGCGATGAAGGGCTTGGCGCCCGAGCCCACCACCACGTCGTCGGCCGACACGCTCAGCCCGCGCATCCGGTTCACTTCTTTCGCGATCGCCTCGCGCAACTCCGGGATGCCGGCCGACGGCGTGTAGCCGTGCTTGCCTGCGCGGATCGCCTTGACGGCGGCGTCCTGAATGTTCACCGGGGTCGGAAAGTCCGGCTGGCCGATGCAGAACGAAATGATGTCGGCGCCCTTGCGCATCAGGTCGGTGACTTCGGCGAGCACCACGAAGGCGTTCTCGGTGCCGAGGGAGGAGGAGCGCTGGCTTAGGCGGGGCATGGGATTGTCTGTTTATAGGTGTGTAGGGTCAGTGTTCAATTGTAACTCCGGCACCCGCCTAATCCGGCCAGGCAATCGCCGCGAAACTGGCCGCCAGCCGGGCGCCGCGCGCCGGATTGAGCTGGTTCATGTGCGCGACGCGTCCTGCCAGGTGGGCGCGGAAATTGGCCACGCCTTCGCGGTTCTGGCCCGCCGGACCATGGCGCGCGCAATTGTGCAGCACCGCCTTGAGATCGTCGTAGTCGCCACGGCGCGGATTGATGCGCGCATTGACCACCACCCCGGTCAATTGCTGGCGCTGGCTTTGCAGCATCAGCCGGGTCTTGCGCGGATTGATCGCAAAGCCTTCGGCGGCGGCGATGACGGACACCGTCTTCTTGAAGCTCTCGATCCCGCGCGCCAGTTCGCGCGGGCCGGAAAAAGCCAGGTCGTCGGCGTAGCGCGTGTAGCGCGCACCTGCATCGCCGGCCAGGGCGGACAGGCGCAGATCGAGATGAAAGGCGCACAGGTTGGCCAGCGCCGGCGAGGTCGGCGCACCCTGCGGCAGGTGCGGCGCGAAAAAATGCGACAGGCTGCGCCACGGCGCCGCCGTGCCGGCCAGCCCACTCCCACCTGCGGTCGCGGCCTCGCGCAACACGAACTTGGGCGTGATATGGCAGGTCAGCCCGGTAAGCAGGCGCGCCACCGCGTCCGGAAAACCCAGGGCGCGGAACAGGGCATGGACCCGGCGCGCCGGCACATTGAGAAAAAAGTCGCGCAGGTCCATGCGCAGCAGCGCCGCGGCGCCTACATGCTCCGCCGCGTGGGTCAGCGCCGAATGTCGGGGACGGAAGCCGTGCGCGGCTTCATGCGGGGGCACGAAGTAGAGAATGTCGTCCAGGATGCGCCGCTGCATCGCGGCCAGCCGGTGCTTGGGAATTTCCAGCAGGCGCGTGCCGCCCCTGCGCTTGGCGATCCAGCGATAGCGGTAGTGGTTGAGCGCTTCGGGCAGGCGGCGGCCGTCACGCACGCGAGTGCCGGCGAACCATTCCAGTTCTTCAATATCCAGTCCGAGCCAATCGGCGAGATCGCCGCTGGTGGGCAGCACCGGCATCGCGGCGCCCGTGAGGTTGACCGGTGCCGCACCCATGCGCGCCTGGAAACTGAAATAGCCGACCAGGCGCGGCTTTTCGACCGCCGATTCCAGGGCATTGAGCAAGCCGGCCCGGCGCGCCAGGAATCCGGCCAGTTCGTCGTGGCGCGCCGACAATATGGGGCCACCGTAGGCGCCGAAATGGCGGCGCACCCGGCGCAAGATAGCGTCCAGCCAATACCAGTCACGCCCGAGCGCACGCACCAGGTGCTCGCGCGCATGTTCGCGCTCGTCATTGGCGGCGGCCAGGGCGTGGGCCAGGCCCAAGGCGATGCGCTGCGCTTCGGTGGCTTTAGGCATGCGTATTCTTGCTGTTCGGGTGCGGCGCCCTTCCCCAACCAGACTGGTGGTGCGTGTGCCGCACTGCGCTGTCAGGCGCAGACCCGCACACGCAACGGAATGTCCTGCTGCAAACAATGCCGCGGGGTAGCCCCGCGGAAAGCGGACTCCGGAACGGCAATGGAATCGGCGCTTCGCTTGGGAAAGGGAGCCGCGCGAGTAGCCTACGTGATGCGGGCAAGTGCGTCAAATGATTGCGGGGAGCGGAATGCAAGGAGGGCATCTGCCGATGCGGGCATTCAACCCCCACCCCAGCCCTCCCCCTAAAAGGGGGAGGGAGAGAAATGAGCTTCGCTGTATCACCACGCCCCAGCCCAGCCCTCCCCCTGAAAGGGGGAGGGGGCCGTGCAGTGCCTGGACTAGCCCTTCCCGATAGCGGCCGGCATAAGCCCTCACACCCGCCGCTACTTTTTGGCTTCGCCCAGGATGGAGGCGGCCTTGCTGCGCGGGTCGCGCGCGGCCCAGCGGCCGGACTCGACCAGATGGAACCACTTGTCCAGGGTGGCGTGGAACAGGTCCGGCTCTTCCAGGTTGAGGGCATGGCCGGTGCCGGGGAAGACTACCAGCGAGGCAGTGGGGATGGTTCGCTTCATCAGCAAGGCCGGGTCCAGGCAGGGCTCATCCTCGTCTCCGGTGGCGATCAGGGTGGGCACGGTCATCTTGGCCATCCGGTCGGTCAACTCGTAGAGCGAGGGGCGGCGCGCCTGGTAGCCGCGCATGGTATTCGAGGAACCCAGGCTGTCGTGCTCGGCCAATTGGGTTTTGAACTCGGCAAAACCGCGCGGGTCCTTGTTCTGCAGTTGCACCCGGGTGGCGGAAAGCGCGTAGGTCTCGGCGACCACTTTCATGCCCTTGTCGGCCATGTTCTTGGCGGTGGCCTCGGCTTCGGCCTGGAAGCTGGCGCGCTTGTCGGGCTGGGCGCCGTAGCCGCAGCCGCAGACGGCGATGGAAATCGCGCGCTCCGGATACTGCATGCCGAAATGCAGGGTGGCGAAGCCGCCCATCGAGATGCCGACGACGTGGGCCTTGGCGATCTTGAGTCCGTCGAGGACGGCACGGATGTCGTCGCGCGCGTTGTCCTGCGAATACGATTCGAAACTGGGTGGCACGTCGGAGGGCGGATAGCCGCGCGCGTTGTAGGTAATGCAGCGGTACTGGCGCGAGAAGTGGCGCACCTGGGCTTCGTAGCTGCGGTGGTCGCCGGCGAATTCGTGGACGAAAATGATCGGCGTGCCGCTGCCGGTCTCTTCGTAATACAGTTTGACGCCGTCGGCGGCGGTGACGTGGGGCATGCGGCTCTCCTCGGAGGCTGGGTGGACGCGTGGATGCTGCGAAATGGTTGGGGCGGTCTACGAAAATACTGATCAGGCGGGCTGCGCTCCCTCGCTTGCGCTTCGCAACCCTGATTTCGGAGAGAAGCCAGCTTCGCTACTCACGGCTTTCGGAACTCGCTCAGCGCATGTTCAGCGTTTCCCTACGACAATTGTCCCTCGGCCGGCTGCGGAATGCCAAACACCTGGCGCAAATAGGCCACATAACGCTCGTCGTCGCACATGTTTTTCGACGGGCTGTCGGAGAGCTTGGCCACCGGCTGGCCGTTGCAGCGGACCATTTTCATCACGATGTTGAGCGGGGTGTGGCCCAGGTCGTTGGTCAGGTTGGTGCCGATCCCGAAGGCGGTGATGCAGCGGCCGCGAAAGCGCTCGAACAGGCGGATCGCCAGCGGCATGGTCAGGCTGTCGGAAAACACCAGGACCTTGGTGCGGGGGTCGACCCGGTTCTTCTTGTAGTGCGCGATCAGGCGCTCGCCCCACTGGAAGGGGTCGCCGGAGTCGTGGCGGGCGCCGTCGAACAGCTTGCAGAAGTACATGTCGAAGTCGTTCAGAAAGGCGTTGATGCCGTAAACGTCGGCCAGCGCTATGCCCAGATCGCCGCGATATTCGGCGGCCCATTTCTCGAAGCCGAAAGTCTGCGAATCGCGCAGGCGCGGCCCCAGCGCCTGGCAGGCCTGCAGGTATTCATGCGCCATCGTGCCCAGCGGCACCAGGCCCTGCTTGTATGCGAAGTAGACATTGGACGTCCCGGCAAAGCGCGGACCCAGGCCCTCCTTGAGTTCGACCAGCACCTGCTCCTGCCAGCGCTTGGAAAAGCGCCGCCGCGTGCCGTAGTCGGCGATGCGCATCTCGGCCAGGTCGGGGTTGCCCGCCACCAGGGCGATTTTCTCGGTGAGCCGGCGCCGGCCCTCGGCGTGGTCCGGGTTCTTGTGCGTGTTGCGAAAGTACACCTCGTTGATGATCGCCAGGATCGGGATCTCGAACAGGATGGTGTGCAGCCACGGCCCCTTGACGGTGACGTCGATCTCGCCGTTCTCCCGCGGCGTGAGCGTGACGTACTTGGTCTTGAGCTGGAACAGGTCGAGAAAATCGACGAAATCGCTCTTGATGAAGCGCAGGCCGCGCAGATAGTCCAGCTCCTCCTCGCGAAAGCGCAGGGTCGATAAGGTCTCGATCTCGGCGCGGATCTCGTCGGCGTATTGCGCCAGGTTGATCCCGGGGTTGCGGCACTTGAAGCGGTACTCCACCTGGGCGGCCGGGAACTGGTGCAGCACCACCTGCATCATGGTGAACTTGTAGAGGTCGGTGTCGAGCAGTGAAGTGATCAGCATGTGGGTTGCCGCCCCTTATGCGGCCAGGCGTGCCGGCGCGGTGAGCGCCACGGCACGCAAAATGAGGTCGGGATCGTTGCCGGCCAGCAGCGTGGCGTCGGAAAGCATGCGCCGCCAGGCGCGCGCCCCCGGCATGCCCTGGTACAGGCCGAGGATGTGGCGGGCGATGTGGCGTAGCTGCACCACGTGCGGGTGGCCCGCCTGGGTGTTGTCGCGCACCCCGATTACACGGGCCGCGTAGTCGCGCATCGCATGCGCCACCTGGTCGCGCGTGAGCGGCTCGCGCAGGTCGTTGAACCAGCGCGCGTCGGCCTCAATCATCCAGTAGGGGTCGTGGTAGGCCTGCCGCCCTATCATCACCCCGTCGACCAGTTCGAGCTGCGCCTCGACGCCGATGTGGGTGGCGATACCGCCATTGACCACGATGGTGAAATCTGGAAAGTCCTGCTTCAGGCGCGCCGCGTAGTCGTAGTGCAGCGGCGGCACCTCGCGGTTCTCCTTCGGGCTCAGGCCCTTGAGCCAGGCGCTGCGCGCGTGCACGATGAATACGCGGCAGCCACCTTCGCTCACCGTGCCGACGAAGTCGCGCACGAAGTCGTAGGAGTCGCCCGCATGGCTGGTCCCGGGGTCGATGCCGATGCGGTGCTTGACCGTGACCGGAATGTCCACCGCGTCGACCATCGCCTTGACGCAATCGCGCACCAGCAGCGGCTCGGCCATCAGGCAGGCCCCGAAGGCGCCACGCTGGACCCGCTCGGAGGGGCAGCCGCAATTGAGGTTGACCTCGTCGTAGCCCCACTCCTGCGCCAGGCGCGCGCAATGGGCCAGGTCGTCCGGCTCGCTGCCGCCCAGTTGCAGGGCGACCGGATGCTCTTGCTTGTTGAACGCCAGGTGGCGCGGCACGTCGCCATGCATGAGAGCACCGGTGGTGACCATCTCGGTGTACAGGCGCGCATGCCGGCTGATCAGGCGATGGAACACCCGGCAATGCCGGTCGGTCCAGTCCATCATCGGGGCGACGCAAAAACGCCAGGGGCTGTGGGAGGTCGGTTTCAAGCTGTCATTCGCAACGGCGCCGCGCGGCTTGCCGCGACCGCGCCGCGTCGGGGCGGGCCCGGGACACGGACCGCCGGGCAGGTTAGGACATGCAGGCCGGCCGCGGCCCGCCCGGTGGCACCGCGCCCTCACGCGGCCCGCCCGGAACGTCGAGACCGGGATTTTCGCAGATAAACGCCGACCGGGGGCGGCGCCCTGCCCCGGGATGGGCGCGCACGGGGAATGCGCCGGCGCCAGGTGCCAGGTGCCAGGGCACGCGGACGCCAGAGGTCCTGTGCCGCCGGGGCCAGATTACCCGGTGCAGGCCGACCCCACAGGCCCTGCGCAGGTCGGCGCCCTCGTCAGGCGGCACGCGTGCGCCGATGACCCGGGATGCCGGCGCGACCTACCCGCCGCCACGCCGGCAAGCGGCCCGCGCCCACGCTGCATGCCGCCGTCCCACACTTGATCTGCATCAATACCGGCGTTTAGTACTAGTTCAGACTAACTCCATTCTCATCGTTTCACGGATTCATCACCTCTCGTTTAGCAGTCATTTCTACCAAGGAGCACGCCATGTTTGGCCTCAAAAAAGAAGATTTTGCGATCCGCGCCGGCAATTTCGACCTCAGCAACGAATGGAACATCCTGCGCATCATGTGCGGCGCCTTCCTGTTTCCGCACATCATGGGCAAGTTCATCACCTTCGGGGTTCCCGACCCGATGACCGTGGGCTTTTTCGTCAAGGCCGGCTTCGCGCCCGGCGAAGCCTGGGTATGGATCGCGGCAGCCTCGGAAGCGGCCGCCGCCATTGCCCTGGTGCTGGGCCTGTGCAGCCGCTATGCGGCACTGGGCGCGGCCGCGGTGCTCGGAATCGCCGCCTACGCCCTGTTCGCGGTCAAGGGCTTCGGCTGGGTGTGGAACAAGGGCGGCTTCGAATACCCGATCTTCTGGGCGCTGACCTGCGTTTGCGTCGCCGTCCATGAGTTCCGCCTGGTCCAGGTGCCGGGACTTGGGGCAAGCCCGGCGTTCAAGGGCGCCAAGCTCGCCGCCTGACTTCCCGCCACCCACCGTTGTCGACGCCCCGCGGCCTGGCTGCGGGGCGTTTTTTCATGCGCGCCCGGCGTATACCAAGCCGGGCCGGGCAAGGGCGGCCGAAATAAGGGGCATTCCCGCCCTAAACGCGGGGATGGGAAGGTCCGCTCTTGAGGTGCAATAGAGGGGTTGGCGCAAGGACCGTTCCGCGGATCGGCCCCGTGCGCGAGCGTCAGCAGTGGCGGCATGCCGGCGCCGCGGGTTCTTCCCTCGCTCCCTGCATTGCCCACGTACAAAATCGGAATTTGCAGCGATGCCAAAAAAGATATCCGTCGAACACCTGCGCACCGGGATGTTCCTGCACGGCCTGTGCGGGGCCTGGACCCAGCACCCGTTCTGGCGCACCAAGTTCGTCATCAAGGACCAGGACCAGATCCGCCAGATCATCGACAGCGGCATCACCGAAGTCCTGATCGATGCCGACAAGGGCCTCGATGTGCAAGCGCCGCCAGCCGCGCCGCCGCCCGCTCCCGGGGTGCCGCAGGCTGCACCCCGGACCCCGGCCGCGGCGCCACCCCAGGCCGGCACGCCCGCCGGGCGCGACGGGCCCACCTCGATGAGCGAGGAACTCAAGCGCGCCACCAAGATCTGCGCCCACGCCAGCCGCGCGGTGAGCGCGATGTTCCGCGAAGCGCGCATGGGCAACGCGATCTCCAGCGAAGTCGCCGGCGCGCTGGTCGACGAGATATCCTCGTCGGTGATGCGCAACCCGGGCGCCCTGATCAGCATGGCGCGCTTAAAGACGGTGGACGACTACACCTACATGCATTCGGTGGCGGTGTGCGCCCTGATGGTGGCCCTGTCGCGCCAGCTCGGCCTGACCGATAAGGAGACCCGCGACGCCGGCATGGCCGGGCTGATGCACGACCTGGGCAAGGCCATGATGCCCCCGGCGGTGCTCAACAAGCCCGGCAAGCTGACCGACGAGGAATTCCGCATCATCAAGACCCACCCCGAGAGAGGCCACCAGATCCTGGTCGAAGGCGGCGGCGCCAACGACGTGGTGCTCGATGTCTGCCTGCATCACCACGAGAAGGTCGATGGCAGCGGCTATCCGCACGGCCTCACCGACGAGAAGATCAGCGTCTACGCCAAGATGGGCGCGGTGTGCGACGTCTACGACGCGATCACCTCGAACCGCCCCTACAAGGCCGGCTGGGACCCGGCCGAATCGCTGCGCAAGATGACCGAATGGAGCAAGGGTCACTTCGACCTGCGCGTGTTCCAGGGCTTCGTCAAGAGCGTGGGCATCTACCCGACCGGCTCCCTGGTGCGCCTGAGTTCCGGGCGCCTGGCGGTGGTGGTCGAGCAGTCCCGCGAGTCCCTGCTCAAACCTATCGTGCGGGCTTTCTATTCGACCAAATCGAAGGTCTACCTCACCCCCGAACTGATCGACCTGTCGCGCGGCAGCGTCGCGGAAAAAATCGCCGGGGTGGAAGATCCGGTCGCCTGGGGCCTGAAAGACCTGGAAAAGTTCTGGATGAGCTGAACGCGGCGGCGGCGGGCCGCGCCCGGGCCGCGTAGCGTCGCGCCAGGTCAGGCCAGGCCATGCAACGCTGCGTCGTGCGACGACTTGCCAGGTCGTGCGGCCTCGGACGATCTCGCGCGACCTCGTACGCGACCTCATGCCACGCCGTGCCACGTGAGGCCGGTTGCCTGGCGCGCCTGCCTGCGTGGATAATCCACCAATGAGCACACCGAGCTACCGTATCGGCATCGACCTGGGCGGCACCAAGATCGAGGGCGTGGCCCTGGACGGCGCCGGCCGCCAGATCGAGCGGCGCCGCGTCGCCACCGAGGCGCAAGGCGGCCCGGCCCACATCGTCGCGCGCATCGCCGCGCTGTACGCCGGCCTGGTCTACGCCATCGACGACGCGCCCCACACCCTGGGCATAGGCACGCCCGGCGCGCTCTCGGCCCGCACCGGCCTCTTGAAGAATTCCAACACCGTATGCCTGAACGGCCAGCCCGTAAAGCAGATGCTGGAGGGCGCGCTGCACCACCCCTTGCGCATCGAGAACGACGCCAACTGCTTCGCCCTGGCCGAGGCCCTGCTCGGCGCCGGCCGCGGCCATGATTGCGTGTTCGGGGTGATCATGGGCACCGGCTGCGGCGGCGGCATCGTATTGAACGGTCAGGTGCGCACCGGCCCGCAGGCCCTGGCCGGCGAGTGGGGTCACATGGCGATAGACCCGGCGGGGCTGCCCTGCTATTGCGGAGCGCGCGGCTGCGTCGAGACCTTCATCTCCGGCGGCGGGCTGGAAGCGCACTTCCGCGCCCGCCACGGCGTGACCCTGAGCGCCGCGCAGATCCACCAGGGCGCATCTACAGGCGACCCCCGTTGCGTGGCGGCCATGGGCGATTTCCATGCCCATTTCGGCCGCGCCGTCGCCAACCTGATCGCCGTCCTCGACCCCGACATCATCGTGCTCGGTGGCGGCCTGTCGAACATGGATACGCTCTACACCGCAGGCGTCGCCCAGGTGCGCGCCCTGGTGTTCAACGACGAACTGACCACGCCCATCGTGCGCAACGAACTGGGTGATTCCGCCGGGGTGATAGGCGCGGCGCTGATCGGCATCTGAGCCGAGCAGGCACGCGAAGGGTCAGCCCTTTCGTGGCCTTTTCCTTCATGAAATTGACCGCCGTGCCACGCCAATTCGGCCAGCGATTTCATGCAGATAAAAACCAGGCGAAAGTAGCTGTCACTTTTGCAAAAAAGTAACAGCTACTTTTGTCTGCTTCTAAAACGCCAGGTAGCCGCCATCCACCGGCAGGATCGCCCCGGTGATGAATCCCGCCGCCGGCGAGCACAAAAACATCACCGGCCCGGCCATGTCTTCGGGCTCGGCCCAGCGCTTCATCGGCGTGCGGTCGAGCACCGCCTTGTTGGCTTCCGGGTTCTCGCGCAACGCCGCGGTCAGCGGGGTCTTGACCCAGCCCGGGGCGATGGCGTTGACGCGGATGCCGTCGTCCGCATAGGCGATCGCCAGCGACTTGGTCAGCTGCATCACCGCGCCCTTGCTGGCGCTGTAGGCGGGGGTGACGGCGGCGCCGGAAAAACTGCGCATCGAGGCGGTGTTCACAATCGAGCCGCCGCTCGCCTTGAGCAGCGGCCGCGCCAGGGCGCACAGGCGCTGGGTGCCATTCAGATTGACGTCGATCACCTGGGCGAACACCTCGGGGTCGTGCTCGGTGTTGGCGCGCCGTATCATGCCGGCGCAATTGACCAGCACGTCGAGAGTCTTGAAGCTGCCTATCAGTGCCCGGCACGCGGCCAGGTCGGCCACGTCTAGGGTCACCGCGGCGATGCCGGCTGCCTTTGCGTCGGCCAGTTCCGGCTCGGTCAGGCCCGTCACGGTGACTTTCGCACCCGCCTGCTGAAACCCCTTGGCGATGCCAAAGCCGATGCCGCTGGTGCCGCCCGAAATGAGCACCACCTTGTTTTTGTATACGTCCTGGAACACGTTCTTGTCTCCGGCTGTTGGGGATGTTTCCTGCGAACCGCCAGTGTAACGGATCACCCACCGAAGAGCAGTATCCGGCCGGGCGGGACGCATCCGGATTTGGGGCCGCGCCGTATAGTCAAACGCCGTCTTTCAACCAGGAGAACGCCATGCGCAAAACCACAATCTATTCCCTACTGGCCGCCAGCCTGTTTTATTCCAGCGCCTATGCCGCCGGAGGCAGTTTCGATTCCACCCCGACGCAGTTCAAGGCCAGCGAGTTCGAGCAGGGCCGCACGGCGATCGACAAGAAGGACTGGAAGGACGCCATCGACCATCTGCAAAAGGCCCTCGCCAACGACGGCAAGAATGCCGACATCCTCAGCTACCTGGGCTACGCCTACCGCAACAACGGCAACTGGGACGAAGGCATCAAGTACTACACCTCGGCTCTTGCGATCAATCCGAACCACAAGGGCGCCAACGAATACCTGGGCCAGGCCTACCTGAACCGCGGCAACGTCGCCCTGGCCGAGGAGCAGCTGGCCAAGCTCGACAAGATCTGCGGCCAGTCCTGCAGCGAGTACAAGATGCTCGCGCAGGCGGTGACTGACTACAAGAAGAACCCCAAATGATGTACCGACAAAAGTGAAAACCTGCTTTTGTCGGGGCGGATTTGCATGAAATCACTGGCAGAGCCAGATGATTTCATGGATGACAATCTACGCAAACAACTAGTGGACTGCAACGATAAAAACGGCAGTGCTTTCCATGCCGCCGAAGCCGCATGCGGCGTTGCAAATGCTCGCAATAGCTAGGGCTATTGCTGCGCTTTGCGCCTTGCCTGCGGCTCCGGACGGCACGTCTTTCACTCCCGTTTCCATCATTACAGTCCACTAGCCGTCCTGACGCGCACGCAATGAATCGATAGCGGGAATAAAACCGCCGCGGGACTGTTCACCAGTCAGGCACCTCGCCTCAAACACTACGGGAGACAGTCCATGATCCATCCACGCACCCCTGCCCGCGCCGCCCTGGCGCTGGTGGTACTGACCCTGGCCGCCTGCGCCTCCGCGCCGGCCAGGATGGACGGCGGCGTACTCACCGGCGCCACCGGCATGACCCTCTACACCTTCGACAAGGACAGTGCCGGCAAGTCGGTCTGCAATGGCCCTTGCGCCAACAACTGGCCACCGCTGATGGCCACCGAAGCCGCCAAGCCCTACGGCGCCTATTCCGTGATCACGCGCGACGACGGCAAGAAGCAGTGGGCCTACAACAGCAAGCCCCTGTACTTTTTCATCAAGGACCAGAAGCCCGGCGACAAGACAGGCGACGGTTTCCTGAACGGCGCCTGGCACGTCGCCAAGGAATAAGCGCGCAGTGGAACAGGAGGCGCTGGTCGAGCTGATTCCGCGCCTGCGCCGCTACGCGCGGGCGCTGACCGGCGAGCGCTTCCGCGCCGACGACCTGGTGCAGGACACGCTGGAGCGCGCCCTCTCGAAGTGGGCGCTCTGGCGGCCCGGCACCGACCTGCGCGCCTGGACCTTCACCATCATGCACAACGTGTTCGTCAACCAGGTCAGGCGCTCGGTGCTGGCCGCCGAATCGCTGGACCCGGACGCCGGCATGGACGTGGAGGACAGCGGTGCCCGCGCCGACACCCTGGCCCAGCTCAATGCCCTGAACAGCGCCCTGCAGCGCCTGCCCGACGAGCACCGCGAGGTGCTGCTGCTGGTCACCCTGGAAGGCTTTTCCTACGACGAGGCTGCCCACACCCTGGGCCTGCCGATCGGCACCGTGATGTCGCGCCTGGCGCGCGCGCGTGGCAAACTTGCCGTGCTGCTGGAAGGCAACGCCGCGCAGGCGGCGCCGCAGGTACAGTTGAAGATCGTCAAATGAATCCCACCGATAGCGCGCCGGATGGCGGGCGCGAAGCCTTGCTTGAAGCCGACATTCACCGCCTGCTCGACGGCGAACTGCCGCCCGCGCGCGCCGCCGAAGTGGCCGCCTGGATCGCCGCCGACCCGCAGCGCACCCGGCAGGCCGACGCCTGGCGGCGCCAGCGTGCCCTGCTGCACGAGCGCTACGACAGCCTGCTCACCGAACCGATTCCACCCGCGATGCTGCAGACCCTGAGCACCGCGCCCACCACCCGTGCCTACGCTAGAGCGGCGCTGCAATCGCTCTGGCTGCGCGCCGCCGGCATCGTGCTGCTGGCCGGTGCCTGCGGCAGCGCCGGCTGGTTCGGCCACGCGCGTTTGGGCAACCCTCAGGCTCCCGACGCCCTCACCGCCCTGTCGCAGCGCGCCGCCATGGCGCACGCCGTGTTCAGCCCGGAGGTGCGCCACCCGGTGGAAGTGACCGCCAGCGAGGAGCTGCACCTGGTGCGCTGGCTCTCGGCGCGCCTGGCCACCCCGGTGCGCGCCCCGGTGCTGATCCCGCAGGGCTACGCGCTGGTCGGCGGCCGCCTGCTGCCCGGCGAGGACCGCCCGGTGGCCCAGTTCATGTACCAGAACGGCGCCGGCAAGCGCCTCACGCTCTACGTTTCCACCCTCACCCCCGGCTCGCCCAGCCTGCGCGAAACCGCCTTCCGCTTCGAGCGCTTTCGCAACGTCAATACCTTCTACTGGGTCGAGAACACCCGCGCCTACGCCCTTTCCGGCGACCTGACGCGCGAGGAACTGATGCCGGTGGCGCGCACGGTCTACGAGCAGCTCGCCAAGAGCATGCCGGAGCCGGCGCAGGGCGTGCAGCCGGCGAAGGCACAGCCTTAAGGAGGGCGCTTCGCCAGCGCGGTCGCACGCAGGGGTCCGGGTCGCGCCTCAGGCGCTTCGAATCAGTCGCCCGACTCCGCCACCAACGGCGCCATCGGCTTGCGCGCCAGTTGCATCCAGTGATCGATCTGGGGCTGCGACGCGCCCCAGGCAGTGCCATGCAGTTGCTGGCCATGGCGCAGCAACATCAGGGCCATGCGCGCCGATTCTGCATCCCCCTGGTCCGCCAGCCGCATCAGGCGGCCATAGGCGGCTGTGGGCCGGCCCTGCTTGTAGTCGGCCAGCGCCTGCTCGAATTCGAGCTTGCGGCCCTCCGGCTTGGGATGGGCCGCCGAAGCGGAGGAGATGACGGCGGCGCCAACGCAGGAAAAAAAGATCACGCTGGCAAGTGAAGAAAACACGTTCAAGGTCGTACTCCCGGTCTTGATGTTTTTAAAGGGACAAAGTACTGCGTCCAGTTGTACGGACCGGTGTCCGGGACAGATGCATCCGGACCTGCCCGCGCCCGTGCGTGTGCCCGCCGCTTGCGAGCCCATGTAGCAACAATGGGCGCAACAGCGGCGCACTCAAGAAAGAACGAATGCCCGTGGCTTGCGCTCCAGACGCATCCGGGCGCCGGAAATATCCTCGATAAGCCGTCATGGACTAGATTTATTGAACGAGTTCATTTATAAGTATTTGATTATATGAAATTTTCTTTTATTCTTTGGCAGCTCTCGGGATTTCATGCTACTTTCATAACCGGGATGTCATAGATACAACCACGCGCCCAGCGAGGAGACAAAATGGGAAACAAGAGTCTGTTCAAGGCGGCGCTCTGCCTGTTGTTCGGCACGGCCTGCTCAATCAGCGCGGCCCAGGAGCTG
>Ga0302322_100003031_pt1 | contig 14333 bp, 10 predicted proteins | sample Fen_T0_2_FD_203757 | JGI IMG/M metagenome (GOLD analysis project Ga0302322, IMG submission 203757) | Peat permafrost microbial communities from Stordalen Mire near Abisko, Sweden - Fen_T0_2 | ecosystem: Environmental > Terrestrial > Soil > Wetlands > Permafrost | place: Sweden: Abisko... | reverse complement strand
CCGGCGTCCTCGACGACGGTGTCGGCGCCGGCGACGGGGACGGTGGGGTCGGCGGTGTCGTTGTCGGCGACGGTGACGGCTACGGGTCTGGCGGCCGGGACGACGGCGAGCGGGACGGTGGTCTTCAAGGACGGTTCGACGGTGCTGGCCACGACGCCGGCGACGGTGGCGGTGTCGGGGCTGTCGAATGCGGTGGCCGGGGTGAGTGTGTCGGCGACGACGACGTTCGCGGATGCCGGGACCAAGAGTGTGACGGCGACGTTCACGCCTGCGGACTCGCAGGTGGTGGCGGCCTCGACGTCGGCGGCGGCGACGGTCACGGTGTCCGGGGGCACGACGACCGGAGCGCAGGCCACGACCACGACCTTGAACGCCGATCCCGCGGCGCCCACCACCCGGGACGTGGTCACCCTCAAGGCCACCGTCTCCCCGGCCGCGGCCGGGAAGATGACCTTCAAGGACGGCGACACCACCATCGCGGTCCTGCGGGTCCGTCGCCGCGGGAACGGTGTGGTGACCCTGGTCCTGCGCCGGGTCGCCGCCGGCCAGCACAGCTACACCGCGTCGTTCGCACCCTCCGACACGGCCGCCTTCGGCGCGTCGGCCTCCCCGGCGGTCGCGGTCACCGTGACCCAGGCGCCGGTCACCGGGCACGGCGGCGGCTGGTGGGGCTGGTGCCACCGCCAGGTCACCAACTGGCAGATCGGCGGGTGGTGGCGCTGATGGACCTCGCACCCCACGACCGGAGGACGTCCCGCCCGACCCCCACCGCCTCGTCACCCAAGGAGCCCGTTGCCATGACCACGCCTGGCCCCCTCCCGCGTCGACCTGCCGCGCGCCGGCGAAGGGGGGCGGTCGTGGCGGCACTGGCCCTGACGGGCCTGCTCGGCTGGGCGGTACCGGCGTCCGCCACCGTGCGGGCCGAGCCGCCGGTGGCTCGCGCGTCGGCGCTCCTCGCGGCGCCGGCGCTGGCCGCACCGGCGCTGACGGCACCCCTTACGGCGCCGGCCCTGGCGGCAGTGACCGCCCTCGCCCCGTCCGGCGGCACGGTCACGTTCGGGGTCCGGCCCGCCGGTGAGAAGAACGTGGACCAGCGCTCCCTGTGGGACTACAAGGACCAGCCTCCGGGCCGCACCTTCATCGACCACGTCGGGGTGGTGAATCTCTCGACACAACCCGTCAGTCTGGACGTCTACCCCGCCGACGCCTACAACAACCTGGACGGCGGTGTGGACGTCTACACGCCGGCGACCGCCTCCAAGGACCTCGGGTCCTGGATCACCCTGGCGAAGACCAAGGTGACGGTGCCGGCCAGAGCCACCGTGATCATGCCATTCATGGTCAAAATCCCTGCCAACGCCCAGCCGGGTGATCATACCGCCGGGATCGTCGCGTCGTTCCTGGCCCCCGGCAAGGACGCCAAGGGCAACGCCATCCAGCTCAACTCGCGCGTCGGCCAGCGGGTCTACCTGCGGGTGCGCGGCCCGCTGCAGCCGGCCGTGGCGTTGGAGGGCCTGTCGGCCGGTTACCGGGCCGGCGGACCGTTCGGGCAGGGCACCAGCTCGATCCGCTTCACCGTGCGCAACAGCGGGAACGTCCGGGTGTCCGGGACGCCCAACGTGCGTGTGAGCGGCCTGTTCAGCGACGCCGACGTCCGCTCCCTTCCGCCCATGCCAGAACTGCTGCCCGGCAACTCCGTCACGCTCTCCGGGACGGCCCAGGGGTTGTTCCCGCTGGACCGGGACAGCGCCGAGGTCCGCGTGGAGCCGAAGTCGGCGGTCAGTGCGGCCGATCCGCAGCTGTCCCCGGTCGTGCAGTCGGTGGGTTTCTGGGCGGTCTCGTGGCCGCTGGCCGCTGTGATCATCGTGCTGGTGGCCGCGGCGTCCTGGCTCGGCGTCGGATGGTGGCGCCGTCGCCGCTCGACGTCGCCCCGTCGCCCCGACGAGGAAAGCAACCGCGACGACAACGGCGACGACGACGACGACACGGGCGGTCCCGGCGCCCCGGACACCGTCGTGGTTCCCCAGGGACACCGCCTCGTCGACCTGCGGGACCTGGAGGGCCAGGGTGTCGAGGCCGGGGGCACGCACGCGTTCCGGGCGTTGGACCGCGGAGGAGCTCCCGTCCGGCGGCGAGCGGCACTGCGCCGGTACGGCGCCGTGCTCGCCCTGGTGTTCGCCGCGATGTCCGCCGGCGCCGGCACGGCACACGCCGAGGACAGCGGAACGCTCACGTTCCTGCCGGCGAAGGGCTCGGCCCTCAGCCCCATGTACGTGGTGACGTCGGCGCCGTGCCCCACTCCGACCATCGCCTTCGTCGGCTATGTCTCCGGAGGGAACTTCCCGCCCGAGTCGGTGGCCATCAGCCTCAACACCTCGATCGCGGTACGCCGCGACCGGCCGTTCGGGATCCCCCTGAGCAACACGCTCAAGATGCTCGCCCAGAACAACGGCGTGCAGCTCACTCCCGGCAAGTACACGATCACGGTGCAGTGCACCGATCTCAACACCGTGACGATCTACCGGACGTTCACCGGTTCGGTCACGGTCGGCGCGAACCTCGAGGTCACCGCCACCCTGCCGTCGACGCCGCCCGACTCCGGGATCCCGCTGGACGTGCTGGCGACCACATACCCTCAGGTCAAGGCCTCGCTCCAGGCCGAGGCCGCCGGGCCGTCCGCCGGTGCGACTCCCGGTGCGACTCCTGGTGCGAGCGGGGGAGCTGCGACGGGAACGGCACAGGGCGTCGCCCCCGGTGCCGCCGGAGCCGGTCCGTCCGGCGCCCCCGGAGGCAATGGGGCGGTCCTGGGGGGCCCGAACGAGGCAGCGTCGACGTCCGGCTCGGTTGCCGAGTCCGGCTCCGGCGCGGACGCGGGCGGCGGGTCGCTCCTGCCCGTCGTGCTGGTGGGGGCCGGCGTGATCGCCGCCCTGGTGATCCTGCGGTGGTTCTCCGGTCGTCGTCAGTCCGCCGCCCTGGCGGCCGTCGACGACGACCGGGTGGACTGGTCGCAGCTCGAGGACGAGTTCGAGGTCGATCTCGACGAAGAGACCGACCCGGACGCCCCGGCCGCGGACGGCGACGGTGAGGACGCCGTCGACGACGACGCGCAACACACCGTGGACGTCGGCGACCGCAACGACCGCTGACCGCTGGGGAGTGGAGTCAACCGTGGAACGCAGGAGCCGGCGTCGGGCCGGGCGGTGGACGGCAGGGGTCGCAGCGGTGCTGGTCCTGCTGTGTCCGGCCACCGCCTGGGCCGACCCGGCGGCCGGCGCGTCGGTGACCGCCGCCGCTTCGGCGCCGGCGCCCGCCCCGCCGGCGTTCCATGAGGCTGCCGATCTGGGCCGCCTCACGATGGATCCGGCGTCCGGGGCGACCTCGTCGACCCTCGTCACGGTGCGCACCGCTGCTGCGTGCCCGGCGGCGTCCACGAGCACCGTGGTCTACCTCCTCGGCCCGACCGGGAGTCCGGCGGACACCACGCGCGTCATGGTGGCGGGGGCCCCGGCCACGGACACCGCGTCCGGTCCGGTGGCCCGTGTCCTGAGCGGCGACCTGGCGTCGATCGCCCGGACTTCCGGGGCCGCCGATCTGGTCCCCGGCCGCTACCGCCTCGTCCTGCAGTGCGGGGAGGCCCTCGCCGCCGGCCAGTTCTCGGGAGAGCTGTCGGTCTCGAACACGCAGGCCTGGCAGGCGTTGCCCACCGTGTCCGCGTCGGCATCCCCCTCCCCGTCAGCAACGTCCTCGGCCACACCGGTCACGCTGCCCCCCGTCAGCGCGACCCTGCTGCCGACGACAGCGGCGCCGTCCACCGCGGACGCGCCGTCCACCACGCCCTCTGCCGGTGCCGTCCCGCCGCTGCCCTCGCTGACCGCAACCACACCCGGCGCCGCGGGCACGGACGGGGCGACTGCTGGCACCGCCGGCGGGATCGTCCCGGCGGTCACGCCGTCGTCGACGGTCGACGCGGTGGGAAGCACCCCCGCTCCGGCGTCCACCGCAGCAATCGGCGCGACGGCCGACGCGTTCCAGGCGGCGGTCGGCGCAGGAGCGGCCGCGAATGCCCGGGTCCGGGTCCTGCTCGACTCCTCGCCCGTGCTGGGGACCCTCGACCTGACCGTCACCGATCTCAACAGCCAGAACGGTCCGGCCGCCGTCACCAGCGGCACGGCCGACCAGAAGTTCGGCGTCAAGCCGACCCCGGGTGGCAGCGTGACCCGGTGTCCGTCGGGGACGGTGACGTACCAGGCGACGGTGAACGGACCCGGCGCCGCCTGGCAGACGGCGCTGGAAGGGGGCGCCAACCTGGGCAGCCCTCACACGGACCTGCTCGCCACGTTCAGCGACGGGGCCATCTCGTCCTTCGCCGCCTACGCGCGCTCGTACGGCCTGACGATCGAACCCGGCACGTACACGCTCGCCGTCGTCTGCTACTCGGACAATGCGCAGATCGCCAGCATCGGCCAGTTCACGCGCGACGTCTACTTCGTGACCGCGACCCAGTGGCAGCTGGGCGACCCGGCGACGACCACGACCGCGACCACGATCACGATCAGCGCCGACCCCGCGGTCCGGCAGACCCTGGGGGGACCGGTGAAACTGACGGCGACCGTCACGCCGTCCACCGCCGTCGGCGCGGTGCAGTTCCAGCAGGTCGACAACTCCGGCGGGCGAGCGGACTTCCCGGCGAAGGCACAGGCGAGCGACCCGTCCACGGCGGTGCCGCTGCAGAACGGGACGGCCACCTACACCACGTCCACCCTCGCGGTGGCCCTGTACCCGTTCGCCGCGGCCTTCGTCCCCACCGACCCGCAGAAGTTCACCACCTCGTCGACCGGGGACGTCATCCAGGTGGCCGTGGTGCCACCCCTGCCTCCCACGCCCGGAGGGGCCGCGGTGCTGTCGGGGACGCCGTCCGTCGGCTCGACACTGACCTGTGCCGCGACGTTCACCGCAGCGACCTCGACCGGGTGGGCCTGGATCCGTGACTATGACACGGTGCTCGAGGCCACGGGTTCGACGTACGCGGTGGTGGCCGAAGACAAGGGCCACACGCTGCGATGTCGGGCGTTGGCGACCAACGCGGGCGGCACGATCAGCCGGACGAGCGCGGCGCTGGCGGTCCCCGCATGACGGGCGAGCCGCCCCCGCGCATCTCCGGTCGTGCCTCCGGTCGGCGGTTCGGACCGGTGCGGCTGGTCCCGGCGCAGTCGGTCGAGCCCGAGCCCGAGCGCCCCGACACCCCGACGGCCGAGGAGCTCGACGCTGAGGACGGTAAGGGAGCTCCAGAGGTCGCCGACGCACCGTCGGTCGAGGCCCCGGCTCGGACGGCGTCTCCGGCGCCGGCCTCCGGTCCGGCTCCCTTGATGGCTGCGGCGGCGGGCGTGGGCGAGCGACCGCCCCCCGAGGCACCGCTGCCGGAGTCACCGCCCCTCGAGGCGCCGCTGCCGGAGGCACCGCGCGCCGAGGCGCCACCTTCGGACCCCCCGCGCGCCGAAGCACCGCGCCCTCAGGCACCGCCCGCCGGAATCGTTGTCCCCAAGGGTTACGCTCTGATACCGGAGGGTTACCGATTGGTCCCGGTGGGGGCAGCGGTGACGCAGCCGCCCCCGCGCACCCCGCAACGGGCCGTGCCGGCCGGGCCCCGCAACCGTCCACCCGGTGCCCCGGTCCTCAAGGGGCCCCCCGCCCGCGGAGTCGCCCGGTCGCCGGGGCCGGTGACACCGCAGTCCCCGCTGTTCGTCACCGGCACGGCGGTCAGCATCCTGGCCGCACTGCTCCTGACGTTCGCGCTCGATCTGCTGGTGCTGGGAAGCTTCCGCCATGCCCGCGACCAGGACGTCGCCTACTCGCAGGTGCGCGCGGATCTCGCCAACGGGACGGCGCCGGTCAACCAGCTGACGGATGAGCGGCGGCCGGTTCCGTTGGGCACGCCGCTGGGCGTGATCGACGTGCCGTGGTTGCATCTGCGTGAGGTGTTCTTCGAGGGGACGACGTCGAAGGTGCTCATGTCGGGGCCGGGACATCGGCGGGACACCCCGATGCCGGGTCAGGTCGGCAACGCGGTGATCTTCGGGCGGCAGAGCGCCTTCGGCGGGCCGTTCGGCGCGCTGGACCTGCTCAAACAAGGCAACCAGTTCTCCGTCGTCAACGGGCAGGGAACCAGCCGGTGGCGGGTGGTCGCCGTCCGGCGGGCGGGTGATCCGCAACCACTGGCCCTGGCCAACGGGTCGGCACGCCTGACGCTGGTGACCGCCGCGGGGCCGTCCTTCGCCCCGCAGGGCGTGCTGCGGGTGGACGCCGACCTGATCACCGGTCAGGACGCCCAGGGCAACGTCATCGCGGCCTGGCCGACCGGTCCTCGGCCCATCACGTCCGCCCACCTGCTGCCGTCCGAGCGCGTCATGGCCGGGGACATCGCCGCCTGGTACCGGCTCGTCGTCCCGCTGCTCGTGCTGGTCCCGACCGCCGTGGGCATCGGCTGGGCCCGTTATGCCTGGGGACGATGGCAGGCGTGGTTGTCCGGGGTTCCGGTGCTGCTCGCGGCCGGTCTGGCCTGGGCCGACCAGGTGGCCCGGCTGCTCCCGAACCTTCTGTGACCGCCACCGTGAACACGATCCCCGGCCTCTGGCGCGCCGGGACGACAAGAGAGGCAGCGCGATGACGGTCCCACCCGACGAGTTCGCCGCGAGCGGTCCGGGCCCCGGCGAGGACGTGGCGCCGACGATGACCTTGCCTCCGGTGCCGCCCGCCGTGGCGCCGTGGGCCGCACCGTCCGGCGGGCCGCCTGCCGGGCCGCCGGGGGCGCCCCCGCCGCAGCACGGACCATCGCGCCCGGCGCTGCCGCCGCTGCCGGCGCGGCCGGGGCGCCCTGCCCTGGCGACGCTGGACGCCCGGGACATCTCGGCCTGGTTCGGTGACAACCACGTGCTGGACCGCGTCTCGCTCACCATGCGGGCGGGTGAGGCCACCGCCCTGATCGGGCCGTCGGGGTGCGGCAAGTCGACCTTCCTGAGGATCCTCAACCGGATGCACGAGCTGATCCCGTCGGCGACGCTCGCCGGCGAGGTGCTGCTGGACGGCCAGGACCTCTACGCGCGCGACCGTCGGCTCACCGATGCCCGTCGCCAGGTGGGCATGGTGTTCCAGAAACCGAACCCGTTCCCTGCCATGTCCATCTACGAGAACGTCGTCGCCGGGCTGAAGCTGACCGGGATCAAGGCGAGCCAGTCCACCAAGGACGGCCTCGTCGAGGAGTGCCTCGTGAAGGCAGGGCTCTGGAAGGAGGTTCGGGACCGGTTGCGGCAGCCGGGCGGGGCGCTGTCCGGGGGGCAGCAGCAGCGCCTGTGCATCGCCCGGTCGCTCGCCGTCCGCCCGCGCGTGCTGCTCATGGACGAGCCGTGCTCCGCTCTGGACCCCACCTCGACGCGACGGATCGAGGAGACGATCCGCGAACTCGTGAGCGAGGTCACCATCGTCATCGTCACGCACAACATGCAGCAGGCCGCGCGGGTGTCGGACCAGTGCGCGTTCTTCCTGGCGGCCGCCGGAACGCCCGGCGGCATCGTCGAGCACGGCCCGACCGAGCACATGTTCGCCTCGCCCCGCGACCCGCGGACCGCAGACTACGTCGGCGGTCGCTTCGGCTGACACGGCGTCGTTCGTGCGGCGGGAAGGCAGGCGTCACCGCGTCGTCTCCTGCGTTCACCCGCCGGACCGAACGCCGTGATGAAGATATCAACGGCCGCCGACGGCGCGCCCTTGAGCGCCTCGTCAGCACATACCCGACGCCTGGAGTGATCATGCCCGTCGTCCTTCCCGTCCGCCGACTCGTCGTCGTCGGCGCCGCCGGCGCCGTGGTGGCGCTGGGCCTGGGGCTGCCCTCGGGCCTCGCGGTCGCCGCGACGTCCAACCTCGCGGTCATCGTGACGACCACCTCGACGTCCACGTCGACGTCCACGTCCACGTCCACCTCGACGTCCACGTCGACCAACTCGACGACGACGGCCACGACCACCGGGACCGGCACGACCACGGGCACGGGGACCGGCACGGGGACCGGCACGGGGACCGGCACGGGCACGGGGACCAGTACGAGCACCGGGACCGGGACTGGGACCGGCACGAGCACGAGCACCGGCACCGGGACGCGTTCCGGTACCGCGACCACGACGGCGACCACGACCACCACCCGGGCGGTCAGCCACGTGGATGCAGGGACCGGTGGCCAGGCCGACCCCGGTGACGACTCGACGGCAGTCCTCGCCATCGGGGGGATGGGGCTCGTCGTCCTGGGCGTCGCGGGGGCACTGTCGTTGCGGCGCCCGGGAGCGCAGGGCTGAGCGCAGAGGCTGCCGGGTGGGTCCGGGCCCCCTGGCATGAAGGGATGCCCCGCAAGCTCGCCGTCGCGGGGGTCGGGCTGCTGCTGACGGCCGCCACGCTGCAATCGGTGTCGCAGCCTCGCATCCCGCCCGACTTCGGCACCGTTCCCGAGGCGGCGGTCGTGCTGCGTGCGGCCTCCGCCTCGGGAACAAGCCCAGGCGCCGGTACGCGAGTCGGGGTGAACGCCGGCGGAGGCAAGGTCTTGTCGGGCGGCCCGGTGACGTCCGGCGACCCGGGTTCGGCCGGTGACCCGTCTCGGGCCTCCCGGTCATCGCGTCGAGGCGTGCAGCCCGCGGGGGGCGCGTCCTCCGTACGCGTACCCGCGGGCAAGACGGCTCCGACGTCGCTGTCGCTGACCGGGCACGGGGCGGCCCCGGTCGTGCCGGTCGGCGACCGTGCCGGGCGCCTCGACGTCCCCGACCGGGTCTCCACAGTCGGCTGGTGGGTCGGCGGTGCCGGCTTGGAGGCCACCGCGGGCAGCATCGTCGTCGTCGGGCACGTGGACGCCGCGGGGCAGGGCAACGGATACCTCTCCGCCCTGAGGCAGGTCGCCGCAGGGGACAAGGTCTCGGTCACCGGGGCCGACGGCTCCGTCCACCGGTTCGTCGTCACGGGACGTCGGGCCTACCGCAAGGCGCAGGGCCTGCCACCGACGGTCTTCGACCAGGCGGTGCAGATCCGGCTCGTGCTCATCACGTGCACCGGAGCCTTCGACCCGGTCGCGCGCCGGTACGAGGACAACCTCGTCGTCTACGCCGTTCCTGCGGGCTGAGCCGAGCCTGCGCCCCCGTTCGCCGTCACGAGCCCGACGAGGTCACTGGCGGGGGAGCGGCCGGCCTCCGTGTCACGACCGCGGGCGGTGGCGCGGAGAAGCTCGGCACGGACGTCGACGGCGAACCGGGGCCGGGCACCGGCGTCGGGGTAACGGCCGGTGCCGCCGGCAGGTACGTGACCTGCGGCGCGTACGTGACGGTGGCGGCGGGCACCACGAGGGGAGCGGCGGGGGCGAGGACCGGCGCCGGCTGCCCGACGGCCGGTGCGCCGGGCACAGGCGCTACCACTGCCGGTGCGTCGGGCGCCGGTGCCGCGAGGGCCGATGCGCTCGGCGCCGGTCTCGCGACGGCGACTGCGCCGGAGGTAGCGGTGGCGGGCGTGGGGGTCACGGCTGCCAGGTCGCTCGTGCTGCCGGTCGTCGAGGCTGGGGCAGCGCCTCTCGCGGGGGTTGCCGGTCGTGCGGCCGGGCCGGTCCCGACGGGCGGCCCGGTGGGCTGCGCTGCACCGGAGGTCACCTCGGCCACGGACGACAGCTGGCTTTCTGCTTTTGGCGTGCTCTGCTGCTCGGTGTGCCGTTGCGTGACGACCATCAGGACGCCGACCATCGCCATCGAACACGCAGTGAGGGTCTGGGTCAGTGTACGGACACGCTCCGTAGCGCGATCTCTGTCGAACGGCGACAGTCGGTCCACGGTCCGCCCCCTTCCTGGTCCCGGGCTCGCGAGTCAGCAAGGCGCCGCCCTCGTCCCTCAAGCGGACGCTACTGCGCGTGCTCGCCGGTGACTATGGACGGGCCGGGCTGTTCATCCGCCGCTCGCCTCGGCGTCGCCCGAAATGGCCATCCTTCGATCGGAGGACGGCGCTCACCACTCATCTGGCAGGTCACGCGGGCAGCAGAACGACCGTTGTGCCGGGAACGGCAGGCTGTGCCGCCCCGTGCACGTCCGCCGTTCATGTAGCGGTTGCCCGGACTTCCGGGCGAATCGGGAACCTCCACGCGAGCCGGGGGCTCGAACCCTTGGCGTGCACGTAGGGCCTGGTCCGGACGGGGGCGGGCCTCGACACGAGGAGTGCACGTGGCTGGACCGCGATTCCTGCTCTTCACCGGTGGTGTCCGCCCTGGCGCGCGTGGGCGGGAGACGCCCGACGACGAGCCCGCCTGGACATCCTGGCGGCTCCTGAGCCGCAACAACCGCGAACTCGGGCGCAGTCCGGGGGGGTACCTGTCCGCCCAGAGCTGCGTCGCAGCCGTCGAGCGGCTGCGCTCGGTGATCTGCGACGCCGCGCGGATCCTCTCCGTGGACGACCGCGACGGCCGGTGGTGCTGGCGGTTGGTGGTGGACGGCATCCCGGTGGCGGTGTCTTCTCGCAGCTACCACCGTCAACGCGAGTGCGTGTACAGCCTGGACCACTTCACCGCTGCCGTGACGCAGGCGGAACCACCCCTCCTCGTGCGCGAACTGCCCCCGAGGGCGCGCGCCGAGCAACCTCCGGGCGTCGTGCGCAGTGCGGGAACGCGCCCGATCCAGAACACGGTGTCCGTCCGGAGCGGCCCGCTGCATCCGGTGGCCGGTCGTCCGTCCACGGCCCGGCTCGTCAGTTCGCGGTGGGCCACGCGCGCCGACCCCGGGTCGGCGCCCGCGGCGGCGTGCTGACCGCCGTGGCACTCCTGCACGCAGTGTCGAGGTCACCCGTCATGGTCGCGCCGACAGGCCGGATGCTGTCCGCCGTCGACGACTCCGCCGGCAACCCCTGGTCCCTGGTCGTGACCCTGCTCGTGGTCCTGGGGGCGCTGCTGCTGGGGTGGGCCGCGTTGTTGCAGCTGCGTGCCCGGTCCCGTCGTGCGGCCTCCGATCGTGTCCACGAGACCGTGGACTGGCCCGAGGATGACGCGGGTCGGTAGCCCGGTGCGACACCTGCCTGATGCGTCGCCCCGGGTGGCGCATCAGGCCGGCTCGACAGGCGACCCCGGGCCACTGCCCATCAGCGGTCCGGGTCCGAGGCGACCAGGTCGTAGAGCTGCTGGGCGGCGCCGCCCAGCGGGGGCCCGTAGAGCGTCCCGGCGGCGTCGCTGTAGCCGAAGCTCGTCACCGAGACCAGGCGCCCGCGACCGGTCACCGGATCGAGACCCGCGAGCCAGGGCCCGCCGCTGGCGCCCCCCGTCATCGTGCAGTCCAGTCCTGCATCGGGGCTGTCCGGGTCCGGCCGGACGGCACCGGCGCAGCTGATCAGGCGCGTACCGTCGAACGGCGCTGCGGCCGGGTACCCGAAGGACCGGACGGCGCCGTCCACCCGGCCGCCGAAACTCATCGGCTGTCCCCCGACAGCCTCCACGAGGCGCTGACCACGCGCGTTGCGCCCGACGTTCACCAGGGCGACGTCCTGGCCGATGTCTCCCGCCGCGAACCCGCCCAGCGCCGCCAACCCCGTGGCGACGAAGACACCGTAGGGCGCCTGCCCGTCGTCGTACCCGGGGACGAACGCCCAGCGGGTGGCCCAGCGGACGGTCGTTCCGTCGGTGTCCTCGATGCAGTGTGCGGCTGTCAGCACGGTGGACGCGTCGGGACTGTCGACGGCGGACCCGGAGCAGGTGTAGTCGACCCCCCGCAGGGTGAAGAACACACGTCCGGTGGTGCGGGCGGCGAGGCCGCCGCGCGACCAGACGGTGCCGGTGTCGGCCTCGATCGGGGTCGGTGAAGCGGTGGTGGTCGTGGGCGTCGCCGAGGACGTCCCTACCGAGGCCGCGGACGTCGACGGCACCGTGGGCGGCGGGGACGGCGTCCCGGCCCCCGTCGAGCCTGCGACGGGCGGCGAGCCGCCGTTCGTCGGGGGGCTGAGAACCGTGTCCGGGGCGGCCGGCCGTGTCACGGCGGGGGCGGGATCGACCGGTTTGGCGGCTTCCATCGCCTCGGGGGACCAGTGGTCGCGGGCGGAGGACTGCGCGGCCGGATCCGCGGCCACGGGCACCACGACCGGGGGCGCGGTCGTGGTGGTGGCCGGACCCTGCAACGCGGCGCCCTGCGTCACGGGCGCGACCTGGTTGGACGGGACGGTGGTCAAGGACGCAGGCTGCGGGTTGGCGGTGATCTCCGACCCAGACCCGCTGCCGGACCCGACGGTCCCGGTACCGAGCGAGGAAGCCTCGCCGGGGGCACCGACCAGGGCGCCACGCGATGCGCCCGTCGGGTCCGAGCCCGCGGACGGTGAAGGGGCCCCGATGGCCCATGCGAGGAGGAAGCACACCAGGCCCGCCACCACCAGCCACAAGCGAAACCGAGTCCCGTCCCGCCCGCCCTGCGCTGTCACGGCGCTCCTCTCCCGTGGGCCAGGCTAGGTCGCTTCGACGGTGGCGGACGGCTGGGCGCACCCCCCGGTCGGCAATCCGGGTCAATAGTCGTCCGTCCTTCGGGCGCGCGTAACCTCGCCCGCCGTGTCCCGTCGGCATCGGACCGGACGTCGCCACCGCGCCTGTCCCGCAACGGATCCCGACCTGTCCGCTGCTGCGCCGCCCGGCGTGCGGCGTTCGCTCGCTGTTCACGGCCGACTGGCCCGTCGTCCCAGAACGGGCCGTAGACAGGTGACATCGCCCCCGCCCTCGAGGAGGACCACCGATGCCCCCGCACAGCTCGATGCGTATCGTCACGCCGGGCCTGGTGGCCGTGTCGGCGGCGGCCCTGCTCACGCCGATCGTCGTCGCCTCCGTGGCCACCAGCTATTCCGACGACGGCTCGGCCGCTGCGCGGTCCTCGGCGCGGCTGACCGGGTCGTCAGGAACGACAGGCGGCGGGGCCGATTCAGGGGCCGGGGAAGGCGCCACCAGCGACGCACCCGTCACCGCCGCACCGACACCGGTGACGGGTGCGTCCAACGCCGGCCGCGCAGGCAGGAGCACAGCGTCCGGCGGGGGTGCCGCCGGCGGCACTGCCATCAGCAATCAGGCCGCCGCGACAACGGCTGCCGCGCCGACCCCGCCGACGACGGTGCCGACGACCCCGCCGACCACCGCACCGACCACCGCGGCGGCGGGCGCTACCGGCTCGTCGACGGCTGCGACGACCCCGCCGACCGTGCTTCTCGACGCCACGGGCAACGGTCTACCGCAGGCCACCATCACCATCGTCGCCTCCCAACCCGTCGTGGTGGTCATGCAGACACCGACCACGACGCTCTCCCCGATCACGAGCATCACCGCGTACCCGTACCCGACCTCTTCCTCGGCCTCGGGGACGTCGGCCTCGGCGACGACGGGCCCGGCGGTCTCGACGGGGCCGGCGGTGACGACCGGCCCGGTGACGGGCGCTGGCACCAGCTACGGCCCGACGGCCGGCTGGCACTCGGGCGCCTCCGGCGAGTCGGCCTCGAGCGGGATGTTCGGCACCTGGCGCGGCAAGCCGATCCAGGTCGCCGCCACCTGGGGGGACACCTCGGCCGACGACCAGACGCGCGTCACCTCACTCGACGCCTACAACGGCTTCGACGGCGACATGGACGTGGCGATCGGCGCCCTGGCACCCGGCGACACCTGGGCGCAGGCGGCACAGGGGGCGTACGTGGAGCGGTGGCGCGCCGCCGTCCGCTCGATCGCGGCCCGGCGCAGCGGGAAGGCGGGGACGACGTACGTCCGGTTCGCGCACGAGCTCAACGGCGACTGGTTCGACTGGAAGGTGCGGCCCGGCGACGTGGACGCCTTCCACACCGCCTGGCGGCTGTACCGGGGGATCCTGGCTCAGGAGTTCCCGGCCGCCAAGCTCGTGTTCTCCCCGTCGAACGGCTCCCACAACGGCGTGCCGGTCGAGCAGCTGTGGCCGGGCGACGACGTCGTCGACGTCGTCGGCGTCGACTTCTACGACGGCTGGCCCGACATCACCTCGCAGGCCGACTGGGACGCCAATCTCAACACGATGCAGGGCGCCGACCCCTATGGCGTCGGTTCCTGGCAGTCGTTCGCCGCCCGGCACGGCAAGCCGCTGTCGTTCCCCGAGTGGGGCCTGCGCGCCGGGGACCACCCCGCGTTCGTGCAGGGGATGCACGACTTCCTCGCCGCCCACGCTGCCCAGCCGGGCAGCACGGACGTCGCCGGCAAGGTCGTGTACGACGTCTACTTCGACATCGCCAACGGCGGCGACGGCGCTTTCATGATCACCAGCGGGGCCAACCCACGGGCGGCCGCCCTCTAC
>Ga0302322_100003030_pt1 | contig 14335 bp, 13 predicted proteins | sample Fen_T0_2_FD_203757 | JGI IMG/M metagenome (GOLD analysis project Ga0302322, IMG submission 203757) | Peat permafrost microbial communities from Stordalen Mire near Abisko, Sweden - Fen_T0_2 | ecosystem: Environmental > Terrestrial > Soil > Wetlands > Permafrost | place: Sweden: Abisko... | reverse complement strand
TCTTCACGGCCGTCGGGCAGGGGACGGTCGCCGTCAGCTACTGCCGCGCGACGGGCCTGGTCTTCCGCGACGTCGACGCCGACGGCAACCGCGCCATCGCTGGAGTGCAGGTCCGCGACACCCTCACGGGTGACGAGCGCACGATCGCGGGGTCGAATGTCGTCAACGCCGCCGGGCCGTGGGTCGACGAGGTCCTGAGCGGCCTGTCCACCAGCGTCCGCGTCCTGCGGTCCAAGGGCGTCCATGTGCTCGTGTCATCGATTGACGGCATGCGTCAGAAGGACGCGGTGTTCGCCCGTGCACGCAGCGGCGGACACGTCATCGTGTCGCCCTGGATGGGGCGACTGCTGATCGGGCCGACCGACACCGCCATCGACGAATCGGTCGACGACGCGCATGCGTTGACGTCTGACGTCGAGCTGGTCCTCGACACCCTCAACCAGACGCTCGCGGACGGCCTGACTCCGCTGTCGGCCGGTGACGTCATCGACACCACGGTGGGCGTGCGACCCCTCATCGGAAGCGGTGAGTCGACGTCGTACAACGCCAGCCGTCGTCACGAGGTGCACGACCACTCGTCCGAGGGGTACCCCGGGCTCTACTCGATCCTGGGAGGCAAGTGGACGACGGGGCGTGCGACCGCCGAGCACCTGCTGCGGGTCATGGCGTCGACGGGCCACTGGCCCGGCCGCGCTCTCATCTCGACCCGCAAGTCCGCCGTCAGCTCTGCATGGGCGTGGGCCGACGATCCATCACCGTACGTCGAGGGCGTGGTGCAGTCGTGGAGTCGGTTCGGCATCGATCGCGCGGTGGTCGAGGCGCTGACGATGCTCTACGGCACGACGGCCAACGACGTCCTCGCCCTGGTCGCCGCAGACGCCGCGCTGGGTGCGCGCATCTCAGCACGCGACGGGGTGCTCGACATCGCCGCCCAGGTGGTGTGGGGAGTGCAGCGCGAGGGGGCGCGCACGCTGGCGGACCTCATCGACCGACGGCTGACCATCGGCTCGCTCGGTGGCATCACCGACGCGGAGATCGGTGTGATCGCCGACATCGCGGCCCCGCTGCTGGGCGTCGACGCGGCCGCGGCGGCACAGGGCGAGATCGCGCGGAGGGCGGCGCTGCGCGCACTGTGGGCCTGACCCGTTCAGTTGGGTGCGGCCGTTGTCGCATTCCACGAGCGGATGACGCGCGTCTCGTGCTCGAAGCCGAGTGAGGACAGTCGAGCGGGATCCAGCGCGAAGAGCCGACCGTCGATCGGCGGGAGTCCGAGCCACGTGGCCGTAAGGATGCGCAGGACATGCCCATGTGCGACGAGCACGCAGTCCTGCCCCGTCTCGAGCACGGGTCGGCATCTTTCGATGACGCGCGAGACGCGAGCCGCCACGTCCGTCAACTGCTCGCCTGGGGTGTCACCCGGGGGAATGGGGTGGTCCCAGATGAGCCACGTCGGATCGCCGATGCTTGCTCGGATGTCGGCCGTTGTCCGTCCCTCCCACGCGCCGTAGTCCCATTCGAGCAGGTCGTCAGTGATGTCGTCGGGCGTCAGTCCCGCTCGTCGTGCGGTCTCCCTCGCGCGCGAAAGCGGACTGCACAGGACCAGTCCCGGGGTCATGCCCGCCAGTTCGTCACGGACGGCGTCGGCGTTGCGCTCGCCCTGAGCCGTCAGCGGGATGTCGGTGCGACCGGTGTGCTGACCGGATCGGCTCCACTGCGTCTCGCCGTGTCGGATCAGCCAGATGGCGCTCATGCAACCCCCCGCTGTCGTGTCCGCACAGCCTACGGAGCGGGAGGCGTTGGCGGGCATCGGATTTCGCCATTCGCGTGAACATCCGTACACTCGTGATGTCGCTAAGCCTTAGCGACCAGGCGCACCAGCGCCGCTTGCGAGTCTTGCTCTCTTTCGTGGCCGTACGTGGGCTGTGCATCCAAGACGCGCCAGTCGTCACGAATTGGATGTTGACCTCATGTCTGCTGTGCCCGCTTTCTCTGACCTTGGCGTGTCCAAGGAGCTCATCGCTGCCCTCAAGCGCAGCGGTATCGACGCACCGTTCCCGATCCAGACGGCCACGCTGCCGGACGCGATCGCCGGTCGCGACATCCTCGGTCGTGGACAGACCGGATCGGGCAAGACCCTTGCCTTCGGCCTGGCGCTGCTCACGCGCCTCACCGGTCGTCGTGCTCAGCCCAAGCGGCCACTCGGACTCGTCCTCGTGCCGACCCGCGAGCTGGCGATGCAGGTCAGCGACGCGCTGACGCCGATGGCGCACTCCGTGGGCCTGAGCGTCCGGCTCATCGCTGGCGGAATGCCCTACTCCAAGCAGATCCGCAGCCTGGAGCGCGGCGTCACCGTGCTCGTCGCCACGCCCGGTCGACTCGTCGACCTGGTCAACCGCGGCGACCTCGATCTCTCGGACGTCGGCATCACCGTCCTCGACGAGGCTGACCAGATGGCCGACATGGGCTTCCTGCCCATCGTCCGCGAGATCCTGGACATGACGAAGCCGCGCGGTCAGCGCCTGCTCTTCAGCGCGACGCTCGATGGAGACGTGGACGCCCTTGTCCGCGGCTACCTGCGCAACCCCGCGACGCACTCGCTCGATCCGGTCAACGCCCAGGTCGCGACGATGGATCACCACGTGCTGCTGGTGCACCCGGCCGACAAGGACGTTGTCACGGCGCAGATCGCGGCCCGCGACGGACGCACGATCTTCTTCATGCGTACGCAGGCTGGCGTCGATCGCCTGGCCGGTCAGCTTGCGGCCCAGGGAGTGCCGGTCGGTGCCCTGCACGGCGGCAAGTCGCAGGCCGTGCGCACCCGTACGCTCGAAGCCTTCCGCAAGGGCGACACTCCGGCGCTTGTCGCCACGGACGTCGCGGCTCGCGGCATCCACGTCGACGGCATCAGCCTCGTCGTGCACGTCGACTCGCCCACGGATCCGAAGGACTACCTGCACCGTGCCGGTCGCACAGCTCGCGCGGGCGAGTCGGGCACGGTCGTGACCCTGGCTTCACCGAAGCAGCAGCGCATGGTGTCGTCCCTGACCAAGCGGGCCGGGGTCGATCCATACGTCGCCCGGGTGCGCCCCGGCGACCAGACCCTCAGCGACGTCACGGGCGCGCGGGAGCCGTCCGGCGTGCCGTGGGTCGCTCCGGTCTCGAAGTCCGAGCGCACGGCCCCCTGGCGCGGTCCGCGCCCGGCGGGCAACGGCCGACCGCGCAAGTCCACTGGCCCGCGGCGTCACCAGGGCCGCTGAAGCCTGCTCCCCGATTCAGTGCCTTCCTGAACGGGTGATGGGCCTGTATCAGGCCTCGCCCTCCGGGAACTCGTCGTCGTCGACCTCGACATCGACCTGCGATCCGGGTGCTCGGCCGATCCGACCCGCCACGCGCAGGCCGTAGCCGACCGACGGCCCGATGAGCAGGGCGAACAGCACCGTGCCGATGCCGACGGTGCCGCCGAGCAGCCAGCCCAGGACCAGGACGACCGCCTCGATGGCCAGCCGCACGGCGCTGATCGGCCAGCCGTACCGCAGGTGCAGCCCGGTCATCCAGCCGTCGCGAGGTCCCGGCCCGAGGTCGCAGGTGAGGTAGAGCCCGCTGCCGATGCCGATGAGCCCGATGCCGAGCAGGACGAAGCCCAGTTGGGCGGCCGGGGCGGTCGGCTCGGGCAGGACGCGGACCATCACCTGCAGCGAGACCGCGATGATGAGGGCGTTGGCGATCGTGCCCAGGCCCGGTCGTTCGCGCAGGGGGATCCACAGCAGCAGCACGATGGCGCTGACGATCAGCGTCGCGAGCCCGATGGGGATGGGGAACCGGACGCTGAGACCCTGGGCCAGGACGGTCCAGGGGCTGACGCCGAGCGATGAGGCCACCAGGAAGGCCTCGCCGGTGCCGAAGACCCACTGTCCTGCGGCGAGGATGGCAAAGGTCGAGGGCCGGGCCCGCCACCGTGAGGGCGCCCGCCACCGGGTCACCGGCACCGTCCGGGACGGGCGCATGAAGGACAGGCCGCTCACCGTCCGCAGTGTGCCGTATTCCCTCCAGAGGCCGAAAACTGATACGACAGGCATGTCTTGGGGTTTATGGTGACGCTGTGACGACTTCCCTCGTCGGTCGATGGGCGGGCACCCTGGGGCTGGCGGCGGTGCTGCTGACCGCCGGCTGCGGCGGCTCGTCGGGCGACGCCGCAGGCTCCTCGTCGGCTGCCCCGTCCGGATCGGCGACGGCTGCCGCGCAGACCCTGCTGGACGCCCAGCAGCTCACGGTCCTCGACCAGCCGATCGCCTATCCGGCCAAGAAGCCCGCGCAGATCTCGAGTTCGATCATCCAGCTCGAGCCCGGTCAGGAGACCGGCTGGCACAAGCACAAGACGCCGATGTTCGCGTACGTCCTCGAGGGCACCGTCACCGTGGAGTACGACGCGGGCGTGGTCAAGGAGTACCCGGCCGGTACCGCGCTCATGGAGGCCCAGGGCGTGTGGCACAACGGCACCAACAAGGGCGACACCCCCGTACGGATCCTCGTGGTCAACATGGGCGCCAAGGGCGTCAAGAACAGCGTCCAGCGCACGCCCTGAGCCCAAGCGCTTTGGTCCGCCGCCCGAGCCGGTCGGCGCTGCTGCCCGATTGCCCTAGAGTCGGGCAGGTGCTGAGCGTCGACGAGTACCTCGCGTCCGTTCTGGGTGGCATCGACACGCTGACCCCCATCGAGTTGCCGCTGTCCTCGGTTCACGGCTGCGTGCTCGCTGCCGATGTCGCGGCGCCATGGCCGCTCCCGCCCTTCGACAACTCGTCCATGGACGGCTACGCGATCTTCGCCGCGGACGTGGCGTGGGCCAGTGCGGACAACCCGATCGAGCTGCAGGTCATCGACGACGTGCCTGCCGGCTACCGGTCGACGGAGTCCGTCACGCCAGGCCACGCGATTCGCATCATGACGGGCGCGCCCATGCCCGACGGCGCCGACGCGGTCGTGCCGGTCGAGAGCACCGACGGCGGCACCACCACCGTCAGCATCACGGCTCCCGTCGACTCCGGCGCCTACATCCGCAGGGCTGGCGAGGACGTGCTCAGTGGCGAGGGCATCCTGTCCGCCGGCACGCTGATCGGGTCGCGCCAGGTGGCCATCCTGGCTGCCGTCGGCTGTGGCCTTGTCTACGTGCACCCGCGCCCGCGGGTCGCCGTCATCTCCAGCGGCTCCGAACTCGTCGAGCCCGGACTGCCGCTGCGCCACGGCCTCATCAGCGACAGCAACTCCTACATGCTGGTCGCCGCGGCGCACGAGGCCGGAGCGGATGCCTATCGCGTGGGGCCGATCGTCGACGACGAGGCGCTCTTCCTCTCCACCGTGGAGGACCAACTGCACCGCTGCGACCTCATCCTCACCAGTGGCGGGGTGAGCATGGGTGCCTACGACACGGTGAAGGCGGTGCTCAGCAAGGTGGGAACCGTCGAGTTCACCAAGGTGGCGATGAACCCTGGCATGCCCCAGGGCCACGGCTTCGTGGGGGAGGAGCACGTCCCGATCATCACGCTCCCGGGGAACCCCGTGAGCAGCTACATCTCCTTCGAGAACTTCGTGCGACCGGTCATCCGCAGGATGCGCGGACTGCCCGAGCTGTTCCGGCCGGTGGTGTCCGCGGTGTGCTCGGATCAGCTCCGGTCGCCCGCCGGGAAGCGGCAGTTCGCCCGGGCCCGGTTCCTGCCGTCCGGGATGGTCGAGCCGACGGGCACCGGTCAGGGATCCCACGTGCTGGGCGGGCTCGCCGCGGCCGAGGGCCTCATCGTGATCCCGGAGGACGTCACCCACGTGGTGCCCGGCCAGCTGGTCGATGTCATCGACCTGCGCCGGGACTAGGTCGTTCACCTTCTGTTCATCTTCTCTTCGCCATTTGGACGCCGAACTGCTCTGACAAAGCCACCGAGGCCCGCAACACTGCGGATCGAGGGGCTCTCGTTAGGCGTGCGTTCATCTTCGTGACACCTGACGGCCCCGGCACCACCGTCACGACGAGATCTGGCCAGACGATGCCAAGGAGGCGCGAAGGTCGTGGACCTTCTTCTCATCAGCGTGGTGGCGGTCATCGCCATCGCCCTCATCTTCGATTTCACCAACGGGTTCCACGACGCCGCCAATTCGGTGGCCACGGTCGTGGCGACGCGGGCCCTCCCGGCCCGCTGGGCGCCGGCGTTCTCCGCGGTGTTCAACTTCCTTGCGTACTTCATCGTCGGCACGGCAGTCGCCAACACGATCGCGAAGACCGTCAAGACGGACTACGAGGGAGTGGCGCTGACGTTCGCCGCGCTGTTCGCGGCCGTCGTGTGGAACTACGTGACCTGGAACTTCGGCATGCCCTCCTCCTCGAGCCACGCCATCATCGGCGGACTCGTGGGCGCAGGACTGGCGGCAGGCGGCTTCGCCGCGATCGACTGGTCGAGCGTCCAGAAGGCCGGCATCGGCATCATCCTGTCGCCGGCCGTGGCCTTCGCCATCGCCTTCATCGCCATGTATCTGGTCATCGGCATCCAGAAGGCCTTCAAGTGGCACGACAACCACCCGGTCTTCAAGGGACTGCAGTTGGTCTCGGCGGGTGCGGTCTCCTTCGGGCACGGCGCGAATGACGCGCAGAAGACGATGGGCGTCATCGCCGCGCTCCTGCTCGGTGCGGGCTACACGCAGATCGGCGCCGACGGAAAGTCGGTCGTCGTGCCCGAGTGGGTGGCCCTCTCGGCATACTCCGCGATCGCGCTCGGCACGTTGTGGGGCGGCTGGAAGATCATCGAGACGATGGGCCTGAAGCTCACGACGCTGCACGCCTCCTCCGGCACCGCGGCGAACATCGGGGCCACCACCGCGATCTTCGGTGCGACGGCGCTCGGGATGCCGATCTCGACGACCCACGCGGCTGCGTCGTCGATCGTGGGCGCCGGTGTCGGGTCGGGCAAGGGCGCGAACTGGAGGGTCGTGGGCGAGATGGTCCTCGCCTGGGTCATCACGATCCCCGTGGCGGGCACGATCGCCTTCCTCATGTTCCATCTCACCCAGCTGCCGACGGTCCTGGCCTGGATCACCATCTCGGTGGTCGTCGTCGCATTCGCGGCCTGGGCGATCTGGGCCATGATGCACACCATCCACGCGAAGGACGTCGAGGCCGAGATCCCCGACGAGGTGGTCCTGGCGGAGTCGGTGCCCGGACGTCCGCGCCTGGAGGGTCAGGGGCCGGTCGACTGACCGACACCGGAACGCCCGACGCCGTGCGGTCGTTTACCTGCTGTTCATCCTGCGTTGACGGGTGCTTCCCCCAGTGAGTACCTCGTGTCTACCCTCGGCGAACAGACTCGCCCCATGGCAGACGTCGAGGCCCCCCCGCTGAGGGACCTGCAATCGGCGGCGACGTCGCATCGTGGCGACCGGGTGTTCAACCGCGTCATCGCCGGGGCGGCGTTCACCGCGCTGGTGGTGCTCGCCGGCATCACGATCTTCCTCGGCGCCCAGGCGATCCCGGTGCTGCAGACGCAGGGCATCTCCTTCCTGACGACGTCGGTCTGGAATCCGCCGGACTACGGCATCTGGGGCATGCTCTACGGCTCCGTGCTCCTTGCCTTCATCGCGCTGTGCATCGCGGTGCCGGCCTCGCTGTTGCTCTCCGTCTTCATGGTGTTCCTGGCGCCCAAGCCCCTGGCCACGGTCCTGACGAATCTGGTCGACCTGATGGCCGCCATCCCCAGCGTGATCATCGGCCTGTGGGCGTTCTACGTGCTGGCGCCGGTGTCCGAGGGCTGGCAGCAGCTGATGAACCAGTACCTCGGCTGGATCCCGATCTTCCAGAACGACAGCGGCAACTTCAGCGGCACGCCGTTCACCGCCGGCTTCGTCCTGGCGATCATGATGATCCCGATCGTCACCTCGGTGACCCGCGAGGTTCTCGGCCGCACGCCACCTGAGCTCATCAACGCCTCCGAGGCGCTGGGCTGCTCACTCTGGAGCATGCTCCGCTACGTCGCCCTGCCCTACGGCCGCGGCGGGCTGGTCGGTGGCGTCATGCTCGGTCTGGGTCGTGCGCTCGGCGAGACTATCGCGGTCTTCTTCGTCCTGAAGATCGTGTTCGATCCGGTCAACTACTACAAGATCATCGAGTCCGGCGGTGGCTCGGTCGCGACCCTGATCGTGTCGAAGTTCGGGGAGGCCTCCGGACCGTACGAGACGCAGTTGCTCCTCGCCGCTGGCTTCTTCCTGTTCCTCGGTACGCTCCTCGTGAACGTCGTCGCCAATCTCATTGTCAACCGGACCGGACGGCTCCAGTCATGAGCGCCACCACAGTCTTCGACTCGGAGACCCTGCCGCGCCTGGAGGAGCAGAAGGCCCAGACCCCGTGGGGGCGGCGGACCTCCCGCTTCCGGATAGCCGTCATCCTCGCCGTGATCATCCCGGCGATCATCGTGGCTGCCCTCTTCCTGCTGTCGACGATCCCCGGCGCCGTGATCATGGTGGCGATCTACTTCCCGCTCCAGGTCATCGCGGCGGTGCTGGCGGCGATCGCCGTCCGCGGGACCAAGTCCGCGGGCGACGCCGTGATCATCGTGAGCGCGATCGGTGCGACGATCTTCAGTGGCGTCGTCCTCGTTTCGCTGCTGTGGTCGATCATCGTCAAGGGCCTGCAGGCGATGAGCGTCGCCTTCATCTTCCAGAACAACGAGTACATCAGCCCCAGCACGCCGCTCGGCTACGGCGGCATCGGGCACGCCATCCTCGGCACGGTGCTGATCGTCGCGATCTCCACGCTGATCGCGGTGCCCCTGGGCGTCATGACCGCGCTGTACATCACCGAGGTCCGCGGCCGGGCGGTGCCGTACGTGCGCTTCTTCGTCCAGGCCATGAGCGGTGTGCCGTCGGTCGTCGCCGGCCTGTTCATCCTGACGGTGCTCATCCTCACCGGCGTGCTCAACAACAGCGCGTTCGCCGCGGGCCTCGCCTACGCGATCCTCATGCTGCCGACCGTGGCGCGTACGGCCGAGGAGGTGCTGAAGCTCGTCCCCGAGGACCTGCGCACGGGTGCCCTCGCCCTGGGCTCGACCCGTGCTCGCGTCGCCCTGCGCGTCGTGGTTCCCGCCGCCAAGACCGGCATCATCACCGCGGCGATCCTCGGCATCGCCCGCGTCGTCGGCGAGACCGCGCCGCTGCTCCTCACCGCGCTCAAGAACGACAAGACGGTGCTCAATCCCTTCACCGAGCCGATCAGCGCCCTGCCCACCTACATCTTCACCAACGTTGCGCAGCCCTACCCGGATGCCGTGCTGCGCGCGTGGGGTGCGGCCCTGGCGCTCATGGTCATCGTGGCCATCCTCTTCACCGTCACCCGCATCCTTTCCGGCAAGCGTCCCGGCAAGTAGGAATGAGTCCCGACATGTCCACCGCAGAATTCGACGACACCGAGGTTGCCGTGCAGGAGCTGGAGAGCGAGTTCGCCACCGAGACCACTCACGCACGCACCGAGATGGAGACGCGCGATATCAGCGTGTGGTTCGGCAAGCGCAAGGTGCTCGAGGGCGTCAACATCGAGTTCAAGAAGAACACCGTGACGGCACTCATCGGCCCCTCGGGATGTGGCAAGTCGACCTTCATCCGGACCCTCAATCGCCTCCACGAGCTCATCCCCAGCGCTGCGTTGGCTGGCGAGGTGCTCTACGAGGGCAAGGACATCTACGCTCCCGAGGTCGACCCGGTCCACATCCGGCTGAAGATCGGCATGGTCTTCCAGAAGCCGAACCCGTTCCCGAGCATGACGATCCGTGGCAATGTGCTGTCCGGCCTCAAGCTTTCCGGCATGAAGCGCAGCAACCACGACGACATCGTCGAGCAGACGCTGACCCACGCGGGACTGTGGACCGAGGTCAAGGACCGCCTCAACCACGCTGCCGGCGACCTCTCCGGCGGCCAGCAGCAGCGCCTCGTCATCGCCCGCGCGTTGGCGGTTCAGCCGCACGTGCTCCTCATGGACGAGCCCTGCTCCGCTCTCGACCCGGGGTCGACGCTGAAGATCGAGGAGACGATCCGCGAGCTCTCGAAGGACATCACGATCATCATCGTCACCCACAACATGCAGCAGGCGGTCCGCGTCGCCGACAACACCGCCTTCTTCCTGGCGACGGACGGCAACCCCGGCCACGTCGTCGAGCAGGGCCCGACGACCGAGATCTTCGGCAACCCGCAGGACCAGCGCACTCTCGACTACGTGAACGGCCGTTTCGGTTAACCGTCCGTTCACCCGTACACCCACTGTTCATACGCACGTCGGCCTGCGGCCACGCAACGCCCACCATCGGGTCACCGCCGCTGCTTACGTTGACGGCGTTAGACCCACCCCTACAAAGGAGAAACCAGTGCGTCGCACTCTTGCGATCCTTGCCAGCGCTGCGGTCGCCGTATCGACGGTCGCCATCGCTGCACCCGCTCACGCGGCCAACACCATCAGCGGTGGCGGAGCGTCGTTCCCCTACCCCTTCATGTCGCAGTGCGCCGCGGACTTCAACGCGTCCCAGAGCAACTTCGACATCCAGTACACGTCGACCGGATCGGGTACCGGCAAGTCGAACTTCACCAAGGGCCAGTTCGTCTACGCCCAGACCGACAGCAAGTACAGCTCGGGTGAGCCGACCTTCACCTGGGAGTACATCCCGAACATCGGTGGAGCCATCGCCTTCCCGATCAACCTGAAGAACAAGACCACCGGCCGCTCGCTCGGCTCGTCGATCCAGCTCAAGCGCACCACGCTTGCCAAGCTGCTCTCCGGGACCTTGACGACGTGGCGCGCTCCGGAGATCCTCAAGGACAACCCGCGCATCGCGGCTTCGATCCCGAACGTCCCGGTCACCGTGGCCTACCGCTCGGGCAACTCGGGCACGTCGAACAACACGCTTCAGTACCTGAACGCGTGGGCTCCGAGCATCTGGTCGAAGGTCCAGGACGACTTCTCCACCGCGTTCCCGGGTGGCACGCCGCCGGCCAACTCGGTTGCCGGCAAGGACAACGCGACGGTCATGTCCCTGGTGAACGCCAAGGAGGGCTCGATCGGCTACGTCGACTTCTCGGACGCCAAGGGCTACCCGGTGGCCCGCATCCAGAACGCGCTGAACCAGTTCATCGCGCCGTCGACCGCGTCGGCCGCCAAGAACCTGGCCAACCAGAACAATGTCGGCACGAACGGCCTCGTCCAGCTGAACTACAACGCGCCGATCACCGGTGCGTACCCGGCCGTGATCTTCAGCTACATGCTGGCGCGCACGGACGGCAAGGGCCCGAACGGCCTCGGCGTCCGTCAGTTCGCTGACTACGTCCTGCAGAAGTGCGGCCCGTCCCGCGCCGCCTCGCTCGGCTACGTGCCGATCGGTGGCAAGGTTCTGACCACGGCGAAGACTCTGGTCACCAAGATCCAGTAGTCGGTAGCCGACCGAACGATCACCACCGTTAGAGGATGAGGACGATGCCCCGGAGAAGCCTGTTGACCCGGGGCATCGTCCTCATCGCTTGCGTGGCAGCCGCGCTCAGCGCGTGCACTCCGCCGCTGCCGCCTGACGTGCTCGCTGCGCAGGCGGAGAACACCATCAAGTGCCAGAAGGGCACGCAGTCCGTCGCCGTGCCGGAGGACTTCGCCGGCGCGATGGACGCGGTCTCGGCGAACCTCGCGGGGGTGTGCCCCGATCAGGTCATCCAGGACGCCGCTCCCGGTGAGACGGCATCGGTGCAGATCGTCGATCACCCGCCGACCAAGGAGGACGTGGCTGCGTTCGCGAAGACCTGCACCGGCACCCCGATCGTCGTCCCGGCCTTCGGCTATGGCGTGGCGCTCGCCTACAACATCATCGGGCTCGAGGGCCTGATCCTCACGCCCGAGGTCACGGCGGGGATCCTCGACGGATCGATCACGTCGTGGGAGGACCCGAAGATCGCCGAGGCCAACCCCGGCGTTGACCTCACCGGTCTTCCGGACATCGCCGTCGCCTCCACGGAGGCACCGAGCGGGTCGGTCGAGGCCATGACTGCCTGGCTTGCCAAGGCGGCCCCGAAGGAGTGGACCAGGGGCGAGGTCGGCACGCTCGACGTCGGCACGAAGTTCCCGACGGTCGCCGACCTGACAGGCGAACTGACCGCCACGGAGGGCACGGTGGCCGTGCTGCCCATCTTCGAGGCGATCGCCAACTCGGTGCCTGTGGCCAGCGTCCCGGTCAAGGACGAGATCATCGCGCCCGACGACACGCAGCTCCAGAAGGTCGGCATCGGCGCCACCACGGTGACCAAGGACGACAAGGGCAACATGTTCGCCAGCCACGCGATTGGCGGCGAACCGGTCGAGGGCAGCTTCGACCTCGCGGCGTCGAAGATCGTCCTCGCGAGCGGACAGCCGCTGCTGGGCTGGCCGATCGTCGGGATGGCCCACATGATCGTGTGCGACGACCCGAAGGATCCGCTGCCGCTGTCGACGGCCCAGTACATCGTGCGACTGGCCGGTCAGGGCGCCCTCGAGGGATTCGGCGTGACGCCGCTGCCCGAGCCCGTACGCGTCCAGACGTTCACTCCGTTGAAGGTCACCATCGCAACCGACGGGGCCACGATCGCCCCGACGGGCAGCGGCGCTCCCGCCTCCAGCGGCGCGAGCCAGGCCCCGGCCTCCAGCGGTGCGCCTGCCGTGTCGCCGGCCGCCAGCTGACAAAAAGACGCCGAAAGCGCGCACCCGGAGGATGGGTGCGCGCTTTCGGCGTTCTGATCAGATGAACAGGAGCTGCGCTCCCTCGGTCATCTCGATGAAGGAGCTTGCGTTGATGATGGCCTCCACGCCGTCGTAGAGGTCCTCCTTCTTCAGCTTGTTCATGTCAGCGCTCATCTGGCAGGCCCACAAGTGACCACCCGATGCCACGATGAGGTCGAGGAACTCGGGGACGGACGGGATCTCGAGGGCATCCATCGACTTCTGCATCATGTGCGTGGCCATCGAGGTCATGCCCGGCAGGGGAGCCAGGGCGGCGGGGATGTGCGCTGCCGTGTTGCCGACGGGGGAGAACTTGAGGTCCTCCATGCGGCCCTTGGTGATGATGTCGAAGCCCCAGAACGTGAAGAACAGGTGCAGCTCGACGCCCTCTCCGAGTGCGGCGTTGCCGAGGATGAGCCCGGGGTAGGCCATGTCGAGGCTGCCCTTGGAGCAGATGATGGCCAGCTTGCGGCCGGTCTCGACGTCGTCGTCGAAGGACGGGACGATCATTTCGCTAACTGCGGTCATTGTCGTTGCCTCTCTGGGAATTCGTGATCGTCAGACGCAGCCGTGCGGCTTGGGCAGCCCGGCGATGTAGGCCATCTTCTTGGCCGGCTTCTTGGGGAACAGGACGAACAGCTGCTTGGTGTCGATGCCGCCTGCGGTGGAGACGCGCCGGATCGTCGGCGTCTCGCCCTGCACCTTGAAGTCCTCGCGCAGGAAGCGGATCGCCTTCCAGTGCTCGTCGGTCATCTCGACGCCGATGGCCTCGGCCAGGGCCTTGCCCATGTCCTCGTCCCACTGGTCGTACTCGGTCATGAAGCCCTCTTCGTCGACGGCGACGTCTCGACCGTTGATGGTTGTCGTAGGCATGTCTTCCCAACCCCTTGTAATCGTGATGTGTGCTATTTGGATGCGGTGAGTTCGGTGCGCTTGCCGGATGTGGACATGAGCGTGCTGATCGGCAGCGGACGACCGGGCATGAGCATGTTCCAGTACACCCAGCGGAAGCCGAGCTTGCCGATGTGGTTCAGGCGGCTCTCCTTCAGCAGGCCCATGGGTCCCACGGCGCCGTAGGGGAACTTGCCCGGCAGCGGCTCGGTGTCGTAGTTGAAGTCGATGAGCATGGCCTTGCCGCCACCGGTCTCGATGAAGCAGTTGGCATGCCCGTCGAACTTGTGGGTCATGGACTGGCCCTTGATGAGCTGCAGGAAGTTCTCCATGAAGATGTCGACCTCGAAGTGCGCGACGGAGCCGGCCTTGGACGCCGGGATGTCGTTCGCGTCCCCCAGGGCGAAGATGTTCTCGTGCGCCTTCGCCTGCTGCGTGAACTTGTCGACGGGCACCAGGTTGAGGTCGTTGCCGAGCCCTGATCGGCCGACGAAGTCCGCGCCCATGTTCAGCGGGATCGTCACGAGGAGGTCGTACGGGACCTCGGTCTCGTCGTACGCGACGATCTTCTTCTCGTCAGGGTCGACGCTCTCGATCATGAAGTCGGGCACCACGGTGATGCCCTTCTCGGTGAGCGTGTTGCCGAAGGCCTCCGCCGCGATGGGCTTGGTGAATGCGGCATCGAGCGGCGTGACG
>Ga0302322_100003029_pt1 | contig 14339 bp, 16 predicted proteins | sample Fen_T0_2_FD_203757 | JGI IMG/M metagenome (GOLD analysis project Ga0302322, IMG submission 203757) | Peat permafrost microbial communities from Stordalen Mire near Abisko, Sweden - Fen_T0_2 | ecosystem: Environmental > Terrestrial > Soil > Wetlands > Permafrost | place: Sweden: Abisko... | reverse complement strand
CGGAGGGCAGGCCCGGCGGGATCGTCGTCCGCAGGTGGGCGACCAGGCCCGGCGCCAGGTCGACGTCCGCGTGGTCGCGGTCGTGCAGGTGCACCGGCACCGCCAGCACCTGCCGGAAGAACAGCGCGCCCGCGCAGACGTCGTCGAGCGGGACGTCGAGATGCGTCGCGGTGCTGACAGCCTGCACGCTCATGGACGCGTCTCCTCTTGACTGCTCTAAGTAATCGTAAGACTACTTTCAGTTAAGAGGGCGAGCAAGCATCCGGTGCCTGTGGATGGCGCGCGTCGCTGCTGCGCCGGTCGGGCTACCGTCGAGGAATGCGCTGGGAGCTGCTGTTCGCCGACCTGGAGGCCTTCGCCGACGCGACCGAACGGCAGGCGTTCGACGCCGACGTCGCGGACCGGGCGCGGGCCGAGCGGGCCACGCTCGGGCTCGCCGACCGGCTGCGGGGTCACGTCGGTGGCGAGCTGACGTTCCGGCTGCTGGCGGGGGAGCGGCTCCACGGGCGGCTCGTCGACGTCGGCGCCGACTGGGTGCTGCTGCAGGACGGGGGCTCGGTGGTCCTGCCGCTGGCGGCCGTCGGCGGGGTCGAGGGGCTGTCGCGGCTCGCCGAGCCGGGCGCCGGCGTCCTGGCGCGGACGGCGCGGCTGGGGCTCGTGCTGCGGCGGCTCAGCCGGGACCGGGCGCCCGTGCGGCTGGTGCTCCTGGACTCCGCGACGCTCACCGGCACCATCGACCGGGTCGGGGCCGACCACCTCGACCTGGCGCAGCACGCCCCCGACGAGGCGCGCCGGGCGGGGGCGGTCCGTGGCGTGGTCGTCGTCCGGCTCGGGGCGCTCGCCCTGGTGCGCTCGGCGACGTGAGGTTCACGCCGGCCGGGCGTGCTCCGTCAGGAAGGCGGTGAAGGGCGCGACGAAGGACGGGCGCGCGATGTTCGGCGCGTTGTGCGAGGCCCGCGGGAGCACCAGGCGCCGGGCCCCGGGCAGCTGGGCGGCGAGGGCGTCGGCGGCGCGCCCGAGGTAGGCCGGGCTGCGTGCCCCGGTGGCGAGCAGGGTCGGGACGGTCACGGCGGCGTAGCGGGCGGCCGGCCCGTCGTCGGCGGACGCCGCGCGCCCCTCGGCGACGATGGACGGGAACATGGCGCCCATGCGGCGACCGATCGGTGTCGCCAGGAAGCCCCGGCCGAGGAAGGTCTGCGCTCGAATCGGCAGGCTGGACAGCGCGCCCGCCGTCTGCAGGCCCTGGCTGAGCCAGGCGAAGGCGAGCGCCAGGTCGCCCCGGTCGACGGCGTCCGCCATCGGTGCGAGGAACGCCGACGGCAGCAGGCCGTCGACCGGCACGGTCGCGTCGTAGAGCGCGAACGCGGCCAGGCCGCTCACACCGGCCAGGGCCGCCCGCAGCACCACGTACCCGCCGTAGCTGTGGCCGAACGCCGCCGTCGCGCCGGTGCGGGCGAGGACGGCTGCGAGGTCCGCGACGTCGTCCTCGACGCGGTAGGGCGTCGGGATGGGCGGGCCGCCCGCGCGCCCCCGGCGCGTGTAGAGGTGCACGGTGGCGCGGGCCGACAGCGCCGCGGCGAGCCGCTCGTAGTCGGTCGCGGCGACCCCGCTCCCGTGGACGACGACCACTCCCGGCCCGGACCCGGAGGTGACGACCTCCAGCTGGCCGCCCTCGACCGGTACCCGACTCGTTGCCACGGTTCCTCCTCGGATCAACTGCGAACTAAGTTAGCAGTTTATGCTGGCGAGGTGACGTCGAGCGAGGGTCGGGCCGGGACGGGGCGGGGAACCGATCCGATCTGGTCGCGACGCGGGGGCAGCCGCGGGCCGCACCGGTCCCAGGGCCTCGCCGGGATCACGGCCGCCGCCGTCCGGCTCGCGGACGCCGACGGGCTGGACGCCGTCACCATGCGCGCCGTCGCGGCCGAGCTGGGCACCAGTGCTGCGGGGCTCTACCGGTACGTGGCGACCCGCGACGAACTCGTCACACTCATGGTCGACCTGGCGGTGGGTGAGATCGAACTGCCGGACGTGGCCGGCGCCGGGACTGTCGGGGCTGGTGGGACTGCTGGCACCGCCGGCTTCGACCTGGCCGGGTGCCTCGACGCGCTGGTCGGCCTCGGCGACCGGCAGCTCGCGACGTACTGCCGCCATCCCTGGCTGGCGGTGGCGGCGCGGCGGCCGATGGTCATGGGACCGAGCACGCTGGCCTACGTCGAGTGGTGCCTGGAGGCCATGGCACCCCTGGCCGTCACGCCCGCCCGCAGGATGGAGGCGATCGCGCTGGTCACCGGCGTGGTCATCCTCTTCACCCCGCAACCGGACGCCCGGCCCGGCGCGCTGTTCGCCCTCGCCGACCCGGCCCGGCACCCGTACCTGATCGCGGCGCTGGCATCGCCGCCGGCGCCGCCGGCCGTCGACGCGGCGGACCTGTTCCACCGGGCGCTGCGCGGCGTGCTCTCCGGCGTGCTGGGCGGCTAGGTCGCGGCGGGCCGCTGCCTCAGGCGTCCTCGCCGGAGGCGGTGCTCAGGTCGAAGAGGGCCTGCCACAGTTCGTCCGCGACGCGCATCGCGTCGTTGGCGGCCGCCTCGACCGGAGCGCGGGCGACGGAGAACTGGTCGGGGCCGGCCAGCGGGCGGTTGGCGAGCACCGCGCGGCGCAACAGTTTCGCCTCGTTCTCCAGGTGGGCGAGCGCCTCCGCCAGCTCCTCGCGGGCGCTGTCGACGGCGTGCTTCTGGCGGGACAGGTCCTCGCGGTCGAGATAAGAGCTCACCGCAGGAACATAACGGTCGCCGCCATGATCCAGGCGCGGCTCGGCCTAGTCGCCGGCCTCACCGGGCGAATCCGCCTCGCCGGACCGGACGCGCTTGCGCTCCTCGATGCGCCGGCGGGTCTGCTCGTACATGCGCTGGATGTACGCCTCCAGCTCGGTCGCCTCGATGCGCCACTCACCGCGCCCGCCGACCTGGATGGCCGGCAGCTCGCCGGACGTGACGAGCGCGCGGGCCTGGACGCCGGAGATGTTGAGTTGCTCGGCGACGTCGGCCAGCAGGTAGAAGCGTGGGGGCACCTGCTCATTTTCGCACGGCGCTCGATCGAGGTCCGGAGTTGTCCACAGGCCCGCCGAGCGAGCGGCACCCGATGTGGGTGTTCTGCCAGGATGATCCCGATGAGGCGGAGTCGGGCTCGGGGAGGGTGCCGGTGAGCGAGGTCATGGTGCCTGCGGCACGGTTACGGCGTCCGTCGTGGCGTGATTCGCGCCTGCTCGTCGGCGTGCTGATCGTGCTGGTCAGCGCCGTGGTGGGCACCCGGGTGATGGCCCTGGCCGACGACACCGTCCCGGTCTTCGCGGCGACCGCCACCCTGCCGTCGGGGCACGTCCTCGGGGCGGCCGACGTCCGCGTCGTCCGGGTGCACCTGGGGGCGGGCGCCGCGCCCTATCTGTCGGCCCGGCAGGCCTGGCCAGAGGCCTGATCCTGGCCCGGCCGCTGGGTGCCGGCGAGCTGCTGCCCGTGGCCGCGCTCGGGGCGCCCGGCAGCATGACGCGGCGGCCGGTCAGCGTGCCGGTGCCCGCGCCCCTGCCGGTGGGCCTGCAGCCGGGGATGGCGGTCGACCTGTGGTCCTCCGCGAAGGAGACGGGTGAGGCGGCGTCCGGTTACCGCCCGCCCGTGCGGATCGCGACCGGGGCCGAGGTCTACGCCGTCCAGCAGTCCGGCGGCGGCCTCTCCGTCGCGACCGGGGACGGCGTGCAGGTGCTCATGGAGGAGGGTGAGGTGCGTGCCGTCCTGGACGCGCTGGCCAACGGCGCCAAGGTGGCGATCGTGCCGGCACCCGGTGGCGTGCCGGGCACCGGGCCGGGCGGTGTGCCCGGCTCCCCGCCGGCGGAGGCCGCCGGATGAGCCTGCCCGTCCTGACCGCGGTCACCGGCGTGTGGGAGGCGTCGCTCGTCGCGGGGCTGGAACGGTCGGCGGGCGACGTCCGGGTGGCGCGCCGCTGCGTCGACCTCGCCGAGCTGCTGTCCGCTGCCGGGGCCGGGCTCGGCCGGGCGGCGGTGCTCTCCGCCGACCTGCACCGGCTCGACCGGGAGGCCGTCGCCCAGCTGCTGCACGCGGGTGTCGCGGTGGTGGGTCTGGCCGACCCGGGGGACGACGACGCCCGCCGCCGCCTCGCCGACCTGGGCGTCGAGCGCGTCCTGGCGGCCGACCAGGCGGCGGCCGAGGTGGCGATCGCCGTCGTCGAGGCCGTGCACGACCTCGACCGCGCCGTCGGTCCGTGGCTGCGCGCCGCCGCGCTGCCGGCGTCCGACCCCGCCGACGCGCTGGGCCCGGCACCGGCCGTTCCCGACGACCGGGACGGCGGCCGCCCCGGCGGCCCGCCCGGCTCCCGGCCCGGGCGGCTCGTCGCGGTGTGGGGGCCCGTCGGCTCCCCGGGCCGGACGACGGTCGCCGTCTCGCTCGCCGGCGAGCTGGCGCACCGCGGCGCGCAGACGCTCCTGGTCGACGCGGACACCTACGGTCCGAGCGTGGCCCAGACGCTCGGCATGCTCGACGAGAGCGGCGGGATCGCCGGGGCCGTCCGCGCGGCGAACTCGGGCGCCCTGGACGTCGACCGCCTCGCCCGGCTGGCGCCCGGCGTCTCGCCGACGCTGCGGGTGCTGACCGGGCTGCCGCAGCCGTCGCGCTGGCCGGAGCTGCGGCCGAGCGCCCTGGAGTCGGTGTGGTCGTGCGCGCGCGACCTGGCCCGCTGGACCGTCGTCGACTGCGGGTTCTGCCTCGAGGCCGACGAGGAGCTGAGCTTCGACAACCGCTGCTCCGCGCCGCAACGGCGCCACCCTGTCCGCCCTGGCGGCCGCGGACGCGGTGATCGTGGTGGGCTCGGCGGACCCGGTCGGCCTGCAGCGGCTGGTGCGGGGCCTGGCCGAGCTGCACGACGCGGTGGGGCCCGCGCTGCGCCCGCGCGTCGTGGTGACCCGGGTGCGCGCGGCCGCCGTCGGTGCCGATCCCGGGCGCCGGATCGCCGAGGCGCTCGGCCGTTACGCGGGCGTGGGCGACGCCTGGCTCGTGCCGGACGACCGGGCCGCGTGCGATGAGGCGATGCTCGCCGGGCGGATGCTCGTCGAGACGGTGCCGAACTCGCCGGCGCGCCGCGCCCTCGCGGACCTCGCTGCGGATCTGGAGGAGACGCTCCTGCTGGAAGGGCTCGCCGGGGCGACGTCGTCCTCGCGCTGAGGGTGCTGCGGCGGTGGGCCTGATGCGCCCGCGTCGCCGGGACCGTCCGGGTCGGCGGGGTCGTCCCACTCCGCCGGGCCGGGCCAGTCGTCCGGCCAGTTCTCGGCCCAGTCGTCGCCGTCGTCCCCGGCCGTGCTGCGGGTGGTGCCCGGCTCGGTCGTGTTCGGGTCGGGGTCGGGCGACGCAGGGTTAGGCTTGGTATTGGGAGAGTCACCTACCGACCGTTCGAACATGTGTTCGATGATAACCCTACGGCGCGTCGTTCCCAAGTGCTGACGGCGGTCGGAGGTATCCTCCGCCGCCCGCCTACGATGACGGCGTGACGGAGCAGGCCCTGCGCGGGCTCGTGATCGACTGGGGTGGCGTCCTGACGGCGTCGCTGGACGGCGCGATGGCGGCATGGGCGGCGCGCGACGGCGTGACGTTCGCGCACTTCGAGGACGCGATGCGGGCCTGGGCCCGCCCGGCCGATCAGGTCGCCGATCAGGTCGCCGTCGACCACGCCGTGGACCACGCCGCCGTCGACGAGGCCGCCGAGGGGCCGGTGGCCGAGCTGGAGGAGTCGGACGCCGCCGCGGCGTCGCCCGTCCACCGGCTCGAGCGCGGCGAGCTGGCCGGCGCCGTCTTAGAGCAGGTGCTCGCCGTCGAACTGGCCCGCCGCGGTTCGCCGGTGCGGGCGCAGGGGCTGCTCGCCCGGATGCTCGGCGGGCTCGACGCACTGGACGACGACATGCTCGGCATGGTCCGCCGGGCGCACGTGGCCGGCGTGCGGACGGCGCTGCTCTCCAACTCCTGGGGCAACGCCTACCCGCCCGAGCTGTGGGACGGGCTGTTCGACACGCTCGTGATCTCCGGCGAGGTCGGGATGCGCAAGCCGGAACCGGAGATCTTCCGGCACACCTGCGCCCTGCTCGACCTGCCGCCGTCCGCGTGCGTCATGGTCGACGACCTGCCCCACAACATCGCCGGGGCCGCCGGCGTGGGGATGGTCGGCGTCCTGCACACCGCCTACGCCACGACCGTCGAGGAGCTGGAGATCCTGCTCGACCTGCCGCTGCGCTGACGCCCGGCCCGGAACAGCCCGCCCGGAACGCCCGGCCCGGAACAGCCGGCCTCAGGCCCAGAACAGCAGGAGCAGCCCCAGACAGGTCAGCGCCACCATCAGCGCCAGCAGCGGCAGCTGGCCGAGGACGGCGCGCCGCGGCGGGAACAGCCGCACCGCCCGGTCGTGGGCCACCACCACGCCCCCGATGTGACCCAGCACGATCGCTCCCACCTGCAGGTTCGCCACGAGGGCCGGGGTGATCAGGCCGTAGGACGGGGTGAGGTGGGCGGTGCCGAGCCAGTCCGCGCCTATGCCCAGTGGGTCGCTGAGCCGGACCAGCGCCCGCTGCCCCTCCAGCACCAGCAGCGAGTAGTAGTGCGCCACCACGTAGCCGAGCGCCACCGGCACCAGGGACGGCGCGAAGGCCACCGGCAACTGCCGGTCCCGCATCCCCGTGATCGCGCCCGCGGCTAGCGTGCACCCCACGAACAACAGCGCGACGGCGGCGACGGTCGCGAGCAGTCCCACGGTCCCGACGACGGCGCGCGGGTAGTCGTGCGATTGCACGAACCCGCCCCACGCCGTCGACCCCGACAACCCGTCGTACGCCGTCGAGCCGAGCATCACGCACGTCGTCGCCACCAGGCCCGGCGCGGCAGGCAGCGCGTCGAGCCCGGTGAGCGGGGCGCGGACGACGAGGACGCCGTCCGAGCGTCGTCCCAGCGGCCCGACCAGCCCGTACAGCCGCGACCAGACCTCGAACGCGTCGCCGGTGTCGAACCAGTGGCTGCCGAAGGCGAGCGCAGCCACCAGGTGGACGCCGCAGTACAGGCCGATCGCCCAGCGGAGCGTGCCCAGCGTGGCGTTGTCGGGATGCACGAGCTCCAGCCAGGTGAACCCGAGCAGCCCCGCCGCGGCCGGCCAGTACCCCAGGCGCGCGGGCAGCGCCCACAGGCCCTCGGCCGGGTCCAGCCCGGCGGCGCGGTTGACCACGGCGTGCAGGGCCCGCAAGGGGTCGAGCAGCCGCCACACCGGACCGAACAGCACCGACACCGGCACCAGGCCCACCCACAGCAACACGTACACCACCCACGGCACCGGGTTGCGGGCGTCGTCCCGTCCGAACACCAGCGCCAGCAGCGTCCAGCCGAAGGCGAGCAGGCCCAGCGCGGCGAGCGCCCGGCGGGTCCAGGGCGCGTCCAGGACGCGCGCGAGCCCGCCCGGCAACGGGTGGCCGGCGTCCGCGCCGTGCAGCTTCGGCGTCCGCCACAGCACGCCGAGCGCCACGAAGGAGACGACGACGGCGACGGCGGCGCCGGCCACCGTCAGGCCGAGCGACACCGGCAGGTCCTCCCGGCCGCCGATCCCGTGCGCGGGCAGGACGGCCGGCAGCGCGGCGGGCACCCTGACCGGCAGGCCCAGGGGCAGGCTCAAGGGGAGGTTCACCGGGCGTCGCAGGCGACGCGAGGCACGCAGGTCAGGGCGGGGAGCGGCGCGCGCGGGCGCGGGGGACGGGCCGACACGCGGGCCAGGTTAGTGGCAGGATCGCCGGTGGAGCGGACGCGGCGGACAGGGAGGGCGCGGTGCCGGACCGGTTGTCACCGCTGGACGCCTCGTTCCTGTACCTGGAGGAGACGACGACGCCGATGCACGTCGGGTCGGTCATGGTCTTCGAGCCGACGTCGGGCCCGGTGGACCACGCGACGCTGATGCGGTACGTGCAGTCCCGGATCGCCTACGTGCCGCGGTACCGGCAGCGGGTGCGGCTGGTCCCGGGCCGGATCGCGAACCCGGTCTGGGTGGACGACGAGAACTTCGACATCAGCTACCACGTGCGGCGCAGCGCGCTGCCGCGCCCGGGCACCCGCCACCAGCTGGAGGAGCTCGTCGCCCGACTGCAGGCCCGCCACCTCGACCGCGCCCGGCCGCTGTGGGAGCTGACGCTGGTCGAGGGCCTGGCGGACGGCCGGTTCGCCGTCGTCACCAAGGCCCACCAGGCGCTGGTGGACGGCGTGCACGCCGTCGACCTGGCCCAGGTCGTGCTGGACGAGTCGGCGGACGACCACGAGCCGCCGACCCACATCTGGTACCCGGCGCCGGAGCCGTCGCTCGTGGAGCTGGTCGTGGGGGCGGTGACCGACTCGGTGCGGGCGCCGCGGCACGTCGTCGACACCCTGCGCACCAGTGCCGCGGACCTGCAGGTGGGTGCCGGTCGGCTGCTGGACGTCGTCGGCGGGCTCGCCGCGCGGACGGCGTCCCGGCCGACGCCGCGCGGGCCGCTCAATCCCGACATCGGCGAGCAGCGCCGGTTCCGGACGGTCGCGACGGACCTCGCCGACTACCGCGCCGTCCGCAACCACCTGCTGGCACCGCCCCGGCGCCGGCGCGGCCGGGCCGCCGCCGCCAACGCCGGCGCCACCGGGAGTTCGGGCTCCGACGGCACCAGCAACGGCTCCGCCAACGGCCTTCCCGGCGCCAACGGCTCCAACGGTGCCTCCGCCCGCCTCGAGATCACCGTGAACGACGTCGTCCTGGCGACGCTCGCGGGCGCGCTGCGCTCCTGGCTGCTCACCCGGGGCGAGCCGGTACGGCCCTCCAGCCTGGTGCGCGCGCTGGTGCCGATGAGCGTGCGCGCCGACGACCCGTCCGCGGCGGGAGCGGTGGGCAGCCGGGTCTCCTCCATCCTCGTGGACCTGCCGACGGGGGAGCCGAGCCCGATCATCAGGCTGCACCAGGTGGCGTACCAGACCACGCCGCACCGCGAGGCCGGGCAGGCGGTGAGCGCGCGGGCCATCGCCGGGATCGCGGGGTTCGCCCCGCCGACCCTGCACTCGCTGGGCGCCCGGGTGGCGAGCGGGCTGTCGCGGCGGCTGTTCAACCTGGTGGTCACCAACGTGCCCGGGCCGCAGCTGCCGCTGTACCTCAACGGGTCGCGGATGCTCGCCTCCTACCCGGTGATCCCGCTGGCCAAGGGCCAGGCGCTCAGCGTCGGCCTGACGTCCTACGACGGCGGCGTCCACTACGGCCTCTTCGGCGACCGGGACGCCATGCCCGACCTGGAGGTCCTCGGACAGTGCCTGGTGGAGGCGCTGGCGGAGCTGGTGGAGGCCGTGCGATGAGCGCGCGGGAGCGGTGGGGCCTGGTCCTCGGCGGGGGCGGCGTCCTCGGGGGCGCCTGGACGGTGGGTGCGCTGGCGGCGCTCGTCGACGTCCACGGGCTGGACCCGCGGGACGCCGACCTCATCGTCGGGACGTCGGCCGGGGCGGTCACCGCCGCGCTGCTGGGTGCCGGCGCCAGCGTCGACGACCTGCGGCACCGCCAGCTCGACGAGCCGGTCGCCACCGGCCCGCTCGCCGGCGTCGACTGGGACCCGGATACCGGCACCGGGGGCTCCACGCCCCCGCCGCCGCGGTTCTCCGGCCCGGCCAACCTCGCGCTCGTCACCCGCAACGTCGGGCGCCTGCGGCGCCTGCCGCCCACCGCCGTCCTCGCTGCCCTGCTGCCCGAGGGGCGCGGCTCGATCGCCGCCGTCGGCGAGCTGGTGCGCCGGGCCGCCGGCCCGGGCTGGGTGCCGCACCCCGGCGTCCGCGTCGTCGCGATGGACCTCGGGACCGGCCGGCGGACGACGTTCGGTGCGCCGGGCGAGCCGCCGGCCCCGCTGGCGGAGGCGGTCATGGCCTCCTGCGCGATCCCCGGCTGGTACGCGCCGATCACGATCGGCGGGGTCCGGTACGTGGACGGCGGCGCCTGCTCGGCCACCAACGTCGACGTCGCGGTCGGGCACGGGCTGCGGCGGGTGTTCGTGCTGGCGCCCATGGTCTCCTTCGCCACCGACGCCCCGCGCCACTGGCGCGAGCGCGCCGAGCGGCAGTGGCGCGCGCGGGTGACGCGGCGGTGCCTGCGCGAGGTGGCCAAACTGCACGCGGACGGCGCGGAGGTCACCGTCGTGGGGCCGGGGCCCGCGGACCTGGAGGCCATAGGCTCCAACCTCATGGCCCTCGACCGCCGGCAGCTGGTGCTGCAGACCTCCCTGGTCACCTCGGGACACGCCCTGCGTGACCCCGAGGTGCTCGACGTCCCGGCGCGGCTGGAGGAGGCCGGGTGAGACGGGTCTACCTCCCGACGACGCTGGCCGGGTTGGCGGCGGCCCACGCGTCCGGCGTCCTGGCGGCGCCGATGCAGGCGCACGCGGTGACGTCGGCGGTCCGCGAGTGGTACGTCGAGGGCGACCTCGAGGAGCTGGAGTACGTCGCGCTGACCGAGGCCGCCGAGGCGTCGTTGCGCCGCCTCGCCGACGATCCCGACGTGCCCCGGCGCCGCGTCGTGGTGGCGGCGGACGTCGAGGACGACGCCGTGCGGGACGTCGCCGACGACCGCTACCGGTCCGCGGTGCTGGTGAGCGCCGACGTCCCGGTCGCCGCCGTCGCCAGCGTGCACGTCGACGAGGACGTCGCCGAGCGGGCCGTCGCCGAGGCGATCATCGCGCTGCCCGCCGCGGACGCCGGCGACGACGACGCCCGGTTCACCCTGGACGAGGCCGAGGCGACCGAACTGCTCTGGTACGACGTCAGCGAACTCGGCGACCTGGTCTGACGCCCACCCCACCCCTCCGCCCGCCGTGATCATGGAGTTCACCGTGATCATGGACTTCAGTGGTGGCGGGAGCGGCCGGCGGTGCGTGGTGAACTCCATGATCACGGTAAAGTCCATGATCACGGCGGGGTAGGGGTCAGAACGGGGGGGAGGTGGCGGCGTCGACGGCCTCGGCCGCCACGCCGGTGACCACGAGTGCGCGGCGCACGGTGTAGTCGAAGAACGAGCCGCCGACGTCCCGCAGCGGTCGGGGCAGGTGGCCGAACACCTCGGCGTTGATCGCCCCGAGCAGCATGACCCAGAACTGCATGGCCAGTGCCCACACCCCGGCCGGCAGGCCGAGGTCGGCCTTGTGCTCGTGCAGGACCATCTCGCAGAGGACGTCGAACACCGGCGGGGGGATCAGCTCGTCCGGCGGCGGGGTGAAGATGCCGTTCTGCAGCGCCCGGAGCAGTTCGCCCAACATCGCCACGTTCGTCCGCATGGCGGCCTCGAGGGTCTCGTCCGCGGGCGCCTCGTAGCCGGGCACGGGGGTGCCGTAGATCAGCCCGAACTCCTGCGGATGGTCCAGGGCCCAGCGGCGGAAGGCGTGCAGGGCGGCGAGCATCGCCGTCGCCGTCCGGTCCTGGGGGGCGGTGGCGACCGCCGTCTCGACGGCCTCCCCGACGGCGTCGTAGGCGTCGGTGATCAGGGCGGTGAGGATGGCGTCCCGGCTGGGGAAGTACCGGTAGAGGGCGCTCGCCGTCATCCCCATCTCGCGGGCGACGGCGCGCAGGTTGAGGGACGACGTGCCCTCCCGGGCCATCAGGCCGCGGGCGACGGACTTGATCTCCTCCACGGTCGCGTCCCGCTGCCGTTGCCGCCTGCTCACCGTCGTGTTGCTCATGGTGACATCCTACGCCTGCGCCGAGAACGGCAGTAGGTTCCGAGAACAGTGTTCTTGACAAGCGTTCTCCTGAGAGAACATTGTTCTCCCTACAGACGCTCGTTCTCTCGTTAGGGGTCCACCTCATGGGCGCTCGCTATCTCGACCTGATCACCCGTCGGGCTCGAACTCTCCTGGTCCTGTCGGCCCTGCTCGTGGTCCTCGCCGGCGTGCTCGGCTCGGGCGCCGTGGGCAAGCTCAAGGGCGGCGGCTTCGACGACCCGGCCTCGGAGTCCTCCCGGGCCGCGGTCGCCCTGCGCGACACGCTGCACCAGCCGACCGCCAACCTCGTCCTGCTCGTCACCGCCGCCGCGGGCGACACCGTCGACACCGGCGGGGTCGCCACCCTGGGCCGCGCCACCGCCGCGAGGCTGGCCGCCGAGCCGGACGTCGAGGTCCTCGCCGACTACTGGGACGCCCCCGCGGGCGCGGTGTCCGGGCTGCGCAGCACGGACGGGCGCAAGGCGCTCGTCGTCGCCCACGTGGACGCGGACGCCGATGCCCTCCGCGAGCGCAGCGAGCAGCTCCAGAAGGCGTACACCGCGACGACCACGGGCGGCACCCGGATCGAGACCGGAGGCTTCGGTCAGGCGAACGTCGACATCAACGGGCAGGTCACCAAGGACCTCGCGACGGCGGAGTCCATCGCCATCCCGCTGACGCTCGCGCTGCTCGTGATCGTCTTCGCCTCGGTGGTCGCCGGCCTGCTGCCCCTGATGGTCGGCGGGATCGCGATCGTCGGGACGTTCGCGGCGCTGTCCCTCATCGCCGAGGTGACCGACGTCAGCGTCTTCGCGCTCAACCTGACGACGGCGCTCGGCCTCGGCCTGGGGATCGACTACTCGCTGCTCATCGTCAGCCGGTTCCGCGAGGAGCTCGAGCGCGGCCGCACCACCGAGGACGCCATCGCCCGGACCCTGCGCACCGCCGGCCGTACCGTGCTGTTCTCGTCGGCCACGATCGCCGTCGCCCTGCTCGCGCTGATGGTCTTCCCGCTGTACTTCCTGCGCTCGTTCGCCTACGCCGGGGTCGCCGTCGTGGCCATCGCCGCCGCCGGCGCCCTGGTGACCATGCCGGCGCTGCTGCGGGTGCTGGGCCCCCGGGTGAACGCGCTGCGGGTCGGCCGCCGGCGCAGCGCCGTCGCGTCGACGTCCGGCTTCTGGAGCGGCCTCGCCGCCCTGGTCATGCGCCGTCCGGTGCTCACCGCGCTGCCGGTCGTCGCCGTCATCGCTGCGATGGCGCTGCCCATCCTCAACGTGAGCTTCGGCCTTCCGGACGACCGGGCGATCCCCGCCGCGCAGTCCCAGGCGCGCCGGGTGGGCGACGTCCTGCGCGCCGACTTCACCAGCCCGGACAGCGGTGCGCTCGGCATCGTGATGCCCGCGGTGACCGGCGGCGACGCCACCGCCCGGACCGCCGCGGTCGGCGGGTACGCGAAGACGCTGTCCGGCCTGGCGGACGTCGCCCGGGTCGACTCCCCGGCGGGCACGTACGTGCACGGCGCCCAGGTCGCGCCGGGCCGGGCGAACCTCGCGGTCGGCGACGCCGCGGCCCTGAACGTGATCCCGTCGGTGGATCCGGCCAGCGACGCCGCGCAGAACCTGGTGCGCGCCGTCCGCGACGTGGCCGCACCGGGGGAGCGGCTGGTGGGCGGCCCGGCCGCCGTCCTCGTCGACTCCAAGTCGGGCATCGCCGCGCGGCTGCCGCTGGCCGCGCTGCTCATCGGGCTGTCGACGTTCGTGCTGCTCTTCCTGTTCACCGGCTCGGTCGTGCTGCCGTTGAAGGCGCTGGTCACGAACGCGGTGACGATCCTGGGCGTCATCGGGGCGATGGTCTGGGTGTTCCAGGAGGGGCACCTGTCCGGGGTGCTGGGCTTCACGCCGGGACCGTTGTCGATCACCATCCCGCTGCTCATGTTCTGCGTCGCGTTCGGGCTCTCGATGGACTACGAGGTCTTCCTGCTCGGCCGGATCAAGGAGCAGCACGACGCGGGCGCCGACACCGCCACGGCCGTGGCGAGCGGGCTGGAGCGCACCGGGCGCATCGTGACCACCGCGGCGGCGCTGCTCGCGATCACGTTCTTCGCCTTCGCCACCAGCCGGGTGAACTTCATCCAGCTGTTCGGCCTGGGCACCGGGCTGGCCGTCGTCCTGGACGCGACGCTGGTGCGCGGCGTCCTGGTGCCCGCCCTGATGCGGATCATGGGCCGGGCCAACTGGTGGGCCCCGCGCCCGCTCAAGGCGCTGCACGCCCGGTTCGGCCTCTCCGAGGGCGGCTCCGAGGACGATGACCGTCCGGAGGGCGGCAGCCACCCGGTGACCGTCAGCCACCCGGTGGGCGCGTCGGTGGCCCTGGGCGACGCCTGAGGGAGCGCCGCGCCGCGGGTCAGGGGGCGGTCGCCAGCACGGTCAGGCCGTAGGCGACCGCCCAGCGGTGACCCAGGCCGGTGGTGAGGGCTCCGGCGACGTCGGCGCGGCCCACGGTGGCGCCGGCCAGCGCCCGGTCGAGGGCCCCGCGGATAACCCGGTGCACGGCCACCCCCCCCGCC
>Ga0302322_100003028_pt1 | contig 14340 bp, 8 predicted proteins | sample Fen_T0_2_FD_203757 | JGI IMG/M metagenome (GOLD analysis project Ga0302322, IMG submission 203757) | Peat permafrost microbial communities from Stordalen Mire near Abisko, Sweden - Fen_T0_2 | ecosystem: Environmental > Terrestrial > Soil > Wetlands > Permafrost | place: Sweden: Abisko... | reverse complement strand
CCCCGAGCCGAGGCCGGGTACCGCCGGCCTTCGCGAGTCCGGAATGTGACGAATCCTGAAACGTACCCGTGCCCGACTCGGCGCCCGCCCGGGGCGGCGACGTGTCGTCGATGATCCACCCGATTGGGCCTCGACCACGTTGACAAGGCCTGCAGGCAACCCGCTCGACCGGCCAGTCGCCCAATCGACTGAATTTCCGATTGTATCGCGTACCTAGGAATAACGGCGGGCTCCATCGGTTCTTCGCGTGCCGGGCGTACCGGCACTTTCGGACACCACGAGTTGACAGCGATCATGCCCCCGCTAGGATGCCGCGGCCTTCGGCCGGAAACATTGCTGGTCGGGGTGTTTTCACGCATTTTTCCCCGTTAAATCGGGGGTTTTTGAACGGAGGTCGGATGGCTACCGACGTCATGATCCAGGCGAATGGGCTGACTAAGCGATTTGGGGTCGTGCGCGCCCTGGATAAAGTAAATTTCGAAGTGAAGCGCGGCGAAGTCGTGGGCTTCCTGGGGCCAAACGGCGCTGGCAAGTCGACGACCATGCGCATTTTGACGTGCTTCATCTCACCGAGCACCGGCTCGGCGACGGTGAACTCGCACGACGTGTTCGACAACCCGCTCGAAGTGCGGCGGTCGATCGGCTACCTGCCGCAGCGCGCTCCGCTGTACACGGACATGACCGTCTGGGAGTATTTGAAGTTTGCGGCCGAAATCCGCGGGCTCGACGAGAGCACCTTCAAGAAGCGGCTGAAGAAGGTGGTCGAAGTCTGCGGCCTGGCGCAATCGCTCGGCAAGGACATCTCGACTCTCTCGCATGGCTATCGCCAGCGCGTGGGGCTCGGGCAAGCGCTGATTCATGATCCGCCAATCCTGATCTTGGACGAGCCGACCAGCGATCTCGATCCCAACGAGAAAGCGGAAGTGCTCCGCTACATCAAGGAAATCGGCAAAGATCGCACGATCTTACTATCGACTCACAACTTGGCCGAGGTCGAAGAGGCCTGCGCGCGCGCCATCATCGTAAGCAAGGGGCGCGTCGTGGCGGACGGCCCGCTGGACGAGATCCGAGGCAAGACCGGCCGGGTGCGCTACGTGGTCACGATCGACGAACAGCGCGCAGAGGCCGGCAACAAGCCGCCCGCGGCAGCGCAGGCTCTCGAAGCACTGCAACGCTTGGGCGGAGTGAAGACCGTGCGTGAGCTGCCCACCGATGAAAAGGCGCACAAGTTCGAGCTGAGCGGCGCGCAAGACTCGGACATTCGCGCCGAGATCTTTCGCTTGATGGTGGCAAAGGGCTGGACGTTGCTCGAGCTCCGACGCGACGCGCAGAGCCTCGACGTCGTGTTCCGCGATCTGACGCGCGGCGACGAGAAACTCGACCGCGGCGCCAACTGGTCTGCTGCAGACGAAGCCGAGGAGGACGCGGACGACAAGTCCAGCGCCGACGAAGACGATGAAGACGACGACGACGAATCGGACGACGACGATGAGGACGAAGAAGCAGTGGACGCGAAGTCCAAGGGAAAGAGCTGAGCCATGTCTCCGACGCTGATCATCGCCAAGCGCGAATTTCGCTCTTATTTCGATTCTCCGATCGCATACATCGTGATCTGCCTGAGCTTCTTTGCGCTCGGCTTGATGTTCTTCTTCCTGAACGGTGGCTTTTGGCAGCTCGACCGCGCCTCGATCGCGCGCTTGTTCGAGTCGACACCGATGGGCCTGTCCTTTCTGGTCGTGCCCGTGGTGACGATGCGCTTGATCGCCGAAGAGCGCCGCAGCGGCACGTTGGAGATGTTGATCACGCTGCCGGTCAAAGACAGTGACGTGGTCCTCGGCAAGTACCTGGGCGCCCTCGGCCTAGTTCTGGTCCTGGTGCTATCTACCCTGGCGTATCCGCTGGTGATGTTCAAATTCCCGTGGAATTTGGGCCCACTCGACGGCGGGCCGGTGGCGAGCGGCTACCTCGGCATGGTGCTTTTCAGCTGCGCGGCCGTGGCCATCGGCCTTTTGATCAGTGCACTGACCGAGAGCCAGGCGGTCGCGTTCTTCATCACCTTCTTCGTGCTGGGCGCGCTCTGGCTGTTCGGTGATCTCGCTGGCAAGGCTTCGGCTTCTGGATATGCGGGGCTCGCAGCGTTGCTCAATTACGTCAGCTTCCAATCGCGCCTGAACAACTTCTGGCGCGGCCTCGTCGACTCCCGCGACGTGGTCTTCTTCCTGTCCGTCACCGTGCTCTCGCTGATGGTGGCATTCCGGGCGCTCGAGCGCCGAAAGTGGGCATGAGCCATGGCTAGCCAAGAACATCGCCGTAAAGCGGCCGCACAGACCGGCCTGTACATTTTGGTCATCGCCGCCATCGCCGTGGTGGCCAACCTTCTGGGCGCCAAAGCCTACAAACGCTGGGACACGACCCAGGCCGAACGCTACACGTTGTCCGCCGGCAGCGGCCGCTTGATCCGCAGCCTAAACAGCCCGGTGCAGGTCGATGCCTACGTGAAGACCGGTCTGCCCCAACTCGATGCCTTCGTGAAAGACTTGACCGATCTGCTCAAGGAGTACGAGCGGGCCGGTGGCGGGAAGTTCAAGTTCACGATCATCGAGCCGAACACGGACGAGCTGCGCGCCCAGGCCAAGGAAGCCGGGCTGACGGAGACGCCCTTCGGCGAGGCCAATCAAACGGGCGAGGATCAAGCCTCGATCACCCAGGGCTACATGGGCCTGGTGCTCAAATACGGCAGCGAAAAGGCCGTCATCCCGCAGATCATGCAGGCCGAAGGCCTCGAATTCTGGATCACCAACAAGATCCGTGAAATTCGCGACAAGGCCGAGAACATCAAGCATCGCATCGGCGTGATCACCGGCAAGGACGAGTTCAAGCTGAGTGACGCGAACTTGGTGCCGAAGCAGGGCAAGGGCGGCGGTGGCCCGACCATGCAAGGCATCATCGAGCAGGCATTCCCCTTCTACAAGATCGAGGAAGTCGATCTGAAGGGCGGCGAGAACGCGATCGACAAAGATCTCGTCGGTCTGATCATCACTCAGCCGCAGAAGGACTACGACGAGAAGGAGCTGCGCCGCATCGACGAGTTCCTGATGCTGGGCAGCAAGGCCTTGGTCGTTTATGCCTCGGCCGTGACGATGAAGGCCAACGACGCGACGATGCAGGCCACCTTGAGCCTGCACGGCCTGGACAAGCTGCTCCCGGGCTACGGCATCAAGATGAACAAGGATGCCGTGTTCGATCACGGCGCTCAGTTCCGCATCGGCATGCCCTTGCAGGGCGGCGGCTTCACCTACATCCGCCACCCGGGCATCGCGCACGTGGTCTCGGACGCGCGCTTCGACGGCGAAAACGACAAGCTGCTCGATACGTCCTTCGCCGGCTTCTTCCGCATGGAAGAGGCGATCTTCCCGTTCCCTTCCAGCCTCACGCTCGACAAATCCAAGCAACCGGCCGACGTCAAAGTCTCGGCGGTCGCGCGCACCACGCCGGCAACCAGCGTGGTGACCTCGGACACCGTCGACATGAAGCTGCGCGAGAACTGGGAGCCAAAGCCTCCGCAAGAGCAGCGTATCATCGCCGCGATCGCGGTCGGCAAGCTGAAGAGCGCGTTTGCGGGTAGCCCATCGGATGCGGTCAAGGCGCCCGAGCGCGCGCCCGCCGAGTCGCGAGTGCTGGTGGTCTCCTCCAGCGAGTTCTTGACCAATCCGTTCGCTTACGCGGGCAATGGTCCGGACCTCGGTGGTCAGTTCCAAATGTTCGGCGCTGTGGGTGGTGACCCGCAGCTGCTGATGTTTGCCCAGCCGTATACCAAGTACCTGACCAGCACGATCCTCTCGTTCAAGAACACCCTCGATTGGATGGCGGGTGATTCGGATCTGGTGGCTGCCAGCGCCAAGCTGATCGGCGACCCTGCTCTGACCTACTCGAACATTTCCAAGCCCAAGTTCAAGGCCGGCGACGACCCAGCGGAAGCCAAGCGCAAGGACGAGGAATACCGCGGCGCACGCAAGTCGATGCAGACCAACGTGCAGTGGACGCTCACCTTCGGCGTGCCCTTGCTGTTCGCGGCCTTTGGGCTCTTGCGTTGGCGTCAACGTCAGTCACAGCGCGATCTGCTGAAGATCTGAAGCGAAACGAGAGAAGCACCAATGGCACTCAGCACGGAAAACAAACTGTACATCTCGCTCGCTGTGCTCGCTGTCCTGGGCGGCGCGCTGTTTTTGCAAAGCAAGAAAGAGAAAGAAGACGCCGCTTCGTACACCCTGAGTGGGCAAGCGGCGGCTCTGCCGAAACTCGAGCTGTCGGACGACGACATCAAGAAGATCGACAAGATTACGCTCAGCAAACCCGCGGGAGATGCCGGAACGGCGGTCGACGTGGAGCTGACCAAGACGGGCGAAGATTGGAAGCTCACGAAGCCAATCGAAGCTACCGCCAATCAACCCAACGTCAAATCGCTGCTCGACAACCTGAAGTCGCTGAAGGCCACCGAGCTGATCGACGGCACGAAGGCCAGCTACGCCAAATTCGGTGTCTCGGATGACAAGGCGCTACACGCCGTGTTTTCCAAAGCCAACGGCGTAGCGCTCGACCTGTACTTCGGTGACAGCGGCGGGCGCGGGCAAATGACGCGCATCGGCGGAAAAGAGGGCGTGTACGCGACCAAGGGCTATTCGAGCTTCTTGTACGCCCGGGACGTCAAAGGTTGGCGCGATCTGGCGATTCTGAAGTTCGAAGATCCGGACGTCACGTCCGTGACCATCGAGAACACGAACGGAAGCTTTGCGTTCACGTACGACAAGGGCAAGACGACCAAGAACGAGTTCAAGAAGGGCAAGGACGGAACCGCCGCGCCAATCAAGAACTACGACGAGTCGAAGCTGGTCGACCTACTCCGCGCGTACAAGGCGCTCAACGCCGACAACTTCGCGGATAAGGGCAAGACCGAGGCGGACGTCGGCCTCGACAAGCCCGTGGCCACCATCGTGTTCACGCTGAAGGACGGCGCCAAACGCCAGGTGCGCTACGGCGCGACCTCCGAGGGCTCGAGCCATTGGGCGAAAGTCACCGGGAGCGAAGACATCTGGAGCGTGAGCTCTTGGGCTGTGGATTGGGCCACGGCTGACGAAAAGAAGTTCCAAAAAGCCGAAGACAAGAAGCCCGGCGGTTCGGACGCAGACCATCCGAACGCGCAACATTTCGGCGGTGGGATGCCGCCGGGAATGCCCGGCGGAATGCCGCCGGGCCACCCGTAAGCCGAGCTCTGACTGCCATCGGAGCCTAGCGCCGTTTCTTCGCCCAGCCCGCCGCGTGTAAAGTCACGGCGGGCACGGGCCGCGAGAGGAACGGCGCGTGAAATTCGGAACGCTAAGACATTCGCTGAGGGTTCAGGAACTCGGGGCGGAAGAATTCTTTCAGCCGCTCGAGCATCAACACCCACGCCGTCACCATCGTTGGCGCACCGCGCTGGCCGAAGGCCAGCGCTTGGGTAGCCGGACGCCCGGAGCGCGTCAGCGCGAGGACGGCCGCCGTAACTCGACGTCTTGCGCGCGGGGCAGCGGACCCTCCATCACTTGCGCCGATCGCCGCAGCGCTGGCCGCGACTGTCAGCGGCGCTTTACGCCGCAGCACGACCGCGAAGTGAGCAGCAGTGCCGCGCGATTGTTGCGCGAAAGGCGCGGGCGAATGGCTCTAGTTTTAATGCGCGCCCAGCTGAGTGGCGTTATGCCCCGTCTTCCACCGGCATCCTGAAATCGCGGGAAGTCACCGAATTCGCTGTCGCGAGTGGTCGGCGCGAGCCATCGTTCCTAGCGGTGGGTACGCTAGGAGTTGCTCGGTGTATCATTCGCTCTTTCTGAAGCCACCTAAGCGTCGCTGGTGGCGCGCAGCGCTCGTCCCGATCGCCAGCGTGAGCGTCGCGCTCGCATGCTCGAGTTCGAGCGGGCATGACCACGACGCAGCAGGTGGCAGCTCCGGGTCGACGTTCGCCTCGGGAGGCACGGACTCCAACGCTGGCGCCAGTGGTGAGTGCTCGGACGCGGGCAGCTGCGGGGTCGTGACCGCGCCGCCCTTTTACGCGGTCTCGCCGGCCGCGTACGTGGCCAAGGTCAAGAATTTGCTCGTCGGTTTACCGGCGAGTGCCGATGAAATCGCAGCCGTTCAGGCCGATGCCAACGCGCTCGGTGGTTTGATCAGTGACTGGCAAAAAATGGCTGAATACCAGCCAAAAATGCAACGTTTCTTCGAGCTCGCATTTCAACAAACGCAGATCTCGATCAGTGATTTGGCCGATCAATCTTACCCGAAACAGCTCGTGACCAATGGTCAAACCGCGCCGCTTTTGCTGCAAAATATCGAGCAAAGCTTTGCGCGTACCATGCTGCAATTGGTCGCAAAGGATTCACCCTTTACGAGCAGCGTCACTGGCGGGAAGCTGATGATGACGACGGCTTTGAAGGAGCTGTACGCTTTCCTCGATCAGTATGAAGTGACGAACGAGGGCAAAGTCATCGACGGCTTTCGCACGGATCACCCGAAAGTTTCGATCATTGCCGAAGCTGTACAGGGTCCGATTCCGATCGGCGACACGTTGGATCCAAACAACGCCAATTACATGCATTGGTACGATCCGGACGTCGGACAGCCCGGGAAGGTCCCGGCTTGCGCCGTCGACCCGATCGAATTTCCGAGCAGCTCGTTCGCCATCCACCGCTTGTTGTACGGCTCACTCGACGGTTGGAAGGGCCCAGACGGCATGGCCTGTCCACCGATCGGCGGTAGCGCCAACGCGGCCCAGCTCAGCGCGGCTGATTTCGGCGATTGGCAGCTGGTCGAGCTGCGCGCACCCCAAAAGGGCGAATCGGTCAGCGCTTTCTATGATCTACCTTCGTTGCGCGCCGCGACCGAGTTGGTGCTTTCACTGCCGCGGCTAGGCTTTTTCAGCACGCCCGCGTTCTTTGCGAACTGGCAGACGAACACGAGCAATCAAATGCGCGTCACCCTGAATCAGGCGTTGATTGTCGCGCTCGGCGCGCAAGTCGATGGCTCGGACCCAACGGTCACGACGGGCGATCCGCCGCCAGGCTTGGACGCGACTCACGCTGGCGCCGCCGCTTGTAAATTCTGCCATCAAACACTCGACCCACTGCGCTCCATCTTTTCCGCAACTTACTCCTGGAACTATCACAGCCAAATCGACGCGACGTCGAGCGCGCAGCCCGGCATGTTCTCGTTCCAAGGGGTGCAAAGCAAGGTCGGGAGTATGAACGACTTTGGCGGCGTGCTCGCCGGTCATCCACTGTTTGCCAAAAGTTGGGTGCAAAAGCTCTGTTACTACGCGAACTCGGCGCCTTGCGCCGAAGACGACCCCGAGTTCCAGCGCATCGCACAGTCCTTCAAGAGTTCGAAATTTTCCTGGAACCGTCTGATTTCCGAGCTCTTTTCCTCGTCATTGGTGACCAACGCGGAACACACCGCGAGCTACGACGCACACGGTGAAGTGATCGCGGTGTCTCGGCGCGATCACCTGTGCGCGGCGCTCGACAATCGTCTGGGCTTCGCCGATATTTGCGGGCTACGAGCGGTCACGGCAGCGCAAGCTCGTGCGACTATCCCGTCGATCGCGGCGGGCTTGCCTTCGGACGGGTACGGGCGTGGCTCGGTCGCGCCGGTGCTCCCCAATCAGCCGACGCTCTTCTATCGCTCCGGCTTGGAGAACATTTGTGAAGCCGTCGCCGCGCAGACCATCGACGTTGCTCTAGGCAAGCAAATCGCAAACGTCAAACAATGGTCGAGCAAAAGCCCAGACGATGCGATCGCCGATTTCGTGGCTATCGTGATGGCGCTCGCGCCCAGCGATTCGCGCACGGGGAAGGCCGCTGAGCTGCTCAAAGCGCACTTTACGAAAGCAACGCAAAGCGGCGCTACGGCGTCGAATGCGCTCAAGTCAACGTTCGTCGTGGCGTGCCTCGCCCCCACCTCGATCTCGATCGGGCTGTGAAAGGAAGACCGGATGATCACTCGTCGCCAAGCACTACTGTCTAGCTTGTTCGGTACCGGGCTGGTTGGCCTGCGAGCACTCGCCACTGGTCTGCCGGCAAGCTTCTTGCTCGACCCTCGGCGCGCTCTCGCAGACATGCCTGCTTCGGGCTGCCCAGACGCCAGCAAAGCGCAATTCATCATCTTCAATACGTCCGGACAAGGTGATCCCATAAACGCCAATGTGCCCGGCACATACGAGGATGCCGATGTCGTGCACAGCGCTGATCCAACCATGTCGCCCACGAAGCTGACGATCGGAGGCAAAACTCTGACCGCGGCCGCCCCCTGGGCGACACTGCCGCAAGCAGTGCTCGATCGCACCTGCTTTTGGCACCTGATGACCAACACGCCCGTGCATCCCAAAGAGCCGGACGTGCTCAAGTTGATGGGTAGCACCTACGCGGGCGAGATGCTGCCGTCACTGCTCGCCAAGCAACTCGCGCAGTGCCTCGGCACCATTCAAGCTCAGCCGCTGTGCCTGGGCGCGACCACACCTGCCGAGAGTTTGAGCTTTGGCGGATCCGCTCTGCCAATCATCCCCGCGTTGGCGCTCAAATCCACGCTCACGAGCGTCGCTGGACCGCTCACCGATCTACAGCCACTCCGCGATGAAACACTGAATTCGCTGTACGACTTGTACAAGAATGACGCGACCCCAGCACAAAAGGCCTACATTGATGCTCTGGTCACGTCGCAACGCGAGGTCCGTAACCTCGATCAAAAGCTGCTCGATTCACTGTCGTCGATCACGGACAACAGCCCCGCGTCGCAGATGCTTGCGGCCGTCACTCTGATTCAAATGAAGGTGACGCCGGTGCTCTCGGTACACATTCCGTTTGGCGGAGACAATCATCGAGACGTGGGGCTCGCGGATGAATCGGCACAAACCGTGGCCGGCGTGCAAACCATCGCCACGCTGATGCAACTCTTGGACGGCGCGGGCCTCAGCGATCGCGTGCTATTCGCATCCCTCAACGTGTTCGGACGCACCATCGGCCCGGGCAATGCCGACGGCCGGCAACACAACGAAAATCATCAAGTGTCGATCACGATCGGCAAATCGATTCGCGGCGGTGTCATCGGTGGCATTTCCCCTGTCGCCAAAGACTACGGCGCAACGGCCATCGATTCGAAGACCGGTCTATCGAGCAGCAACGGCGATATCCCTGCGGGGGATACCCTTGCCTCTTACGGTCAGACACTGCTCGCCGCAGTTGGCGTCGACCCAAGCGTCGTCGATACGCAAGTCATCTCCGGTAAAGTGATCGTCGGAGCGCTCAGCTAGGAACGCGCAATCGTAAAGCCTCTGAAGGCTAAGTCGATCGCCTGCGCGGCCGATGCATCCCGGCTGGCTTCGTTGCTCCTCAGTTACATACCAGCAGTAGGCGCCTTCGCCGCGCCTCGCCACCCGGGCGCCTCGACCTGTTCGCTGTCGCGATCATCGACCGACTTAGCCATTCCCGGGCCCTAAGAACCGTGCTGCCGAGCAGTGGCCACAGAACGGTCTTCAGCCGGCCCAGCTGATGCTCACCGTAGTCCCTACCCCCTGTTTACTCTCGAACGCCACCACGCCCGCTGTTCGACGGGCGATGGTCGCGACTGCGAACAGGCCGAGGCCCGTGTTGCGGCCGTTCTTGGTCGTGAAATAGGGCTCGAAGATCTGATCAGCTTGCTCCGGTGCGATGCCGCTGCCCTGGTCTCGTACCTCGAGTAACACGCCGGACTCCGTGCGGCGCGTCACGACGGACACCGCGCCACCAAGTGGCATGGCTTCCTTGGCATTGATCACTAGATTCAACACGATGCGCTCGAGATCGGCGCGGGACGCGGGGACTCGCGCTTCGGGTGCCAGCTCAACGGTAAGCGTGTGGCTCGGTGCGAGCAGCGCATCCAGGGTGGCTCGCGTGTCGTTGATCACGAACGACACGTCCGACTCGAGCCCCAGAGCCTGCACGGGCGCATCGAGTTCACGAAGTTGCCCAACGATCCGCGCTGCGCGCTGGCAGTCTCCGACGATATCCAGCATCACTTCCGATTGCCGGCCTGGTCCGTAGTGCACGGCAAGCTCCGCTCTACCGGAAATCGCCTGCAGCAAGGTGTTGATGTCGTGACCGATCGCGGCTGCCGTGCGCACGACGGCCTCGGCCCGACGTAGCTGTGCCAGCTCCGCCTCCGTCTGCCGCAAGCGCGCCTCGATTGCCAAGCGCATGGCCTGTTCCAGCATCGTGCTCAGCATGTCCGCCACCGAAACGGCAAAGCCGATTTCGCGCTCCGACCAGATCCTCGCAGCGCCGGTGTGCTCGTGACAAACGACGCCCCAGACCTCTCCTCTCACGAACAGCGGCGCGTCCAGCATCGAGCTCACGGCGTGAGGGACGAGGTAGGCAGCCGCGAGTTCCGAGGTCCGCGCGTCCCTCAGCGCGTCGTTGGCGGCGATCACACGCCGAGACGACACCGCTGCCAGGTATGCGGGCCAATGCGCCAAGGGCAGCTCCAGATCTGCGATCACTTGCTCTTTTGGCTGCCCCAGATCGTACAACGCGACGCGCCGCAGCGCGCTTCGGTCCTCTGCCAACGACCAGATCCCCACGCGCGTGACCCCGAGCGTGGTGGCGCTCACACGTGCAGCGGTCAGCATCGCGCGCTTGAGATCGGCGAAATCGTCCAGCACGAGCCGCGCAATTTGTAGGCGTGCGCTGTCTAGCGAGGGGGGTGCTTCGTCAGTCACCGTGCCCTCATCGCAATTCGCCGACTGGGCCAAGGTACACTTGGTCGAGACCGCGAACCAGCAGCGCTTCGACACGCGGCATCCCGCTGACGGCGAACGATCTCTTTCATCAAGTCTCCCATATGGCAATCTCGCTGTGCTACGCCCCGCCAGCTCGCTGAGGATACCGCTTCTGTGTGGCTTCCGGCGCTATTTTCGTAGCATTGTTCGCTCACCCCGAGTGCGCCGGGAGGCGCTTCCGTTCGCAAAAAATGTCCGCGGCACCGTCAGCGAGCCGGCCGTGTACAATCGACACTCATGCCCACCCCCGAGCCTGAAGCGACCACGTTGTCGCTCGAACGCTACGCCCCGGATGCCAAAGCGCTGGTCGCAGCCGCGCAATCGCTGGCAGACGAAAGAAAACACGCCGAAGTACAGCCGCTGCATCTGCTGCTCCGCGCGCTCGGGCGCGACCTCGGCGTGCGGGCGGTGTTCGAGCGCGGCGTCAGTAACTTGCTGGAGTTCGAGGCCGCGTTGGAACGCGCGCTCGGCAACCTGCCGCGCTCTGCCGAGCCTGCGTACCTATCCGCGTCGATGCTGGACTTGCTCGAGCGCGCTCAGCGCGAGGCCGATCGCGAAAAATCGGACAAGGTGATGGTCGAGCAGGTGGTCAACGCTCTGGCACAAGAGATCCGCGGCGCGGCCGGCGAAATCTTGAGTGCTTTCGGAGTGCTGCCGGGTTCGCTGCGGCAGCACATGGCCGCCTTGCGCTCCGTGCCGCAAGCGGCGCGCTCGGTCAATTCGCTGCCCGGTTCGTTCACCCGTCCGCTGTCGGCGGATCCCAGCGAGCCGGTGCTGCTGCGTGTTGCGGAGGTTCGACGGCTGCTCACGATCTTGGAGCGCAGCCAAAAGAGCCACCCGCTCTTGGTCGGCGAGGCGGGCGTGGGCAAGGGCGCGGTCGTGCGCGCGTTGTCACAGCGCATCGCTGCGGGCGATGTGCCGACCAGCTTGGTCTCGACCAAATTGCTCGAGATCGACAGCGGCGCCTTGGTCAGCGGCGCGCGCTTGCGCGGCGAAATCGAAGAGCGCGTGAAAAAGCTGCTCACGGAGATCGCGCAGTCTCCAGTGATTTTGGTGCTGCGCAACATCGAGCAGCTGTTCGGGCAAGGGCCGAGCGGCAGCGCCATCGGCGAAGTGCTGAAGCCTGCGCTGATCCGCTCGGAATTGCGCGTTTTGGCCACGACCACACCCGAGGGCTTGAAGCGACTCGAAGAGCGCGATGCCCAAGTGCTCCGGCTATTCACGCAATTGCCCATCGCCGAGCCAACCGTGGAGGAAGCCACCGAAATCGTGCGCGGAGCCGCCGCGCGCTATGAACGCCACCACGGAGTCGAGATTAGCGAGGGTGCCATCCGGCTCGCGGTGCAACTCGCCAAACGCTATGTCCCAGAGCGCTGCTTGCCGGACAGCGCGCTCGACCTGCTCGACGAAGCCGCTGCCGCCAAGCGCGTGGAGGTGGATGGCGTCTCGACCGAGTCCGACGGCCTTCTCCGCCGCTTGGAACTGGTCCAAGCCCAAATCAAAACTCTGGATCGCAGTGACGATGCGGAGAGTCGCAACGCTCGCCAGAAGTTGCTCGATGAGCTGCCCGCGTTGGAAGAAAAAACCACGCGCATCCGCGCCGAGCTGGAGTCGAGGCGCGGCGTGGTGGGCGCGGTGCGCTCGCTGCGTGCAGAACTCGAAGCCGCCCGCGGTGAACATCGACGCGCCCTATCGGAGAAGAACTTCGCGCGTGTCGGCGAGCTGGAGCACGCACAATTGCCCGAGCTCGAGGCGCGCCTGGCCAAGGCCGAGGAGGCAGCCAAGAGCAGCACCGAGCCACCGCCGCGCATCTTGGGCGAGCGCGAGGTCGCGACCACACTCGCGGTCTGGACGGGGATCCCGGTCGCCAAGATGTTGGAGGGCGAAGCCGACAAGCTGCTCAAGATGGAAGCGCGTTTGGCCCAACGCGTGGTCGGTCAAGACGACGCGGTCGCGGCGGTCGCGCGCGCGGTACGCCGCGGTCGTGTCGGTCTGCGCGATCCCGGAAAACCCATTGGCTCGTTCTTATTTTTGGGTCCGAGCGGTGTCGGCAAGACCGAACTAGCCAAGGCGCTGGCGCGCTTTTTGTTCGACGATGATCAGGCGCTCACGCGGCTGGACATGAGTGAGTTCATGGAGCGTCACATGGCGCAGCGCTTGATCGGCGCTCCCCCTGGCTACGCCGACAGCGAGCAGGGCGGATTTTTGACCGAAGCCGTGCGCAAGCGCCCGTATTCCGTGCTGCTCTTCGACGAGGTCGAAAAGGCGCATCAAGACGTATTCAATCTACTGCTCCAGGTCCTCGACGATGGTCGACTCACCGACGGCCGCGGCCGGCTCGCGGACTTCTCCAATACCGTCGTGATCATGACCAGCAACATCGGCTCCGATCGCATTCTGGAGAGTGATCCAAAACTGTTCGAGAGCGAGGCCGGCCGCGACGCTCTACGCGACGTCTTGCTCGAGCGGCTGAAAGAGTTCTTCCGCCCCGAGTTCCTGAACCGGGTCGACGAAACACTGATCTTCCGCCCGCTGACCAAATCCCACCTGCGCCAAGTGGTCGACATTCAACTCACCCACCTCGAGCGCCTACTCGGCGATCGAAAGCTCAAGCTCGATCTAGACGACGCGGCGAAAGACTATCTCGTCGACCGCGGCTACGAGCCCGCGCTCGGCGCGCGCCCGGTCAAGCGCAGTATTCTCCGTAACCTGCAAGATCCGCTGGCACACGCACTCTTATCGGGAAAGTTCGCTGACGGCGCGACGATTCGCGTGCGCGTGCAAGGGGAAGAGCTCGGCTTCGAGACCTAGCAAGCTGCACCTGAACTGGAAGGGTCCCTTCTTCGTCAGCCAAGAGGTTGGGATTGAGAATGTATTCGTGCGGCGGCGCCAGTCGGGACCGGCCCTTGATAGGACGACCGTGAACGCCTATGAACCGTTCTCATGTTGGTTTCAAGAGGTGGTGATACCGTCGTTCAGGCGAAGGAGACGTGGCCGGGCAGCGCAGCCGCGCCGCCTCGAGCGGAACACACGCCCCCCCCTATCACGCGAGGACGCACCCGCCGTGGCGTCCAGGTGCGGTGCGCCATCCTCGTCGCGCTGGTGCTCGCCTATCGAGGTTCCTTCAGTGCGTGGTATGGTCTGCTTGGAAACCCCACATTTCTACTCGGTCTATGCATATGCGTTTTGGCTGCGGTGTGGCTGGGCGTGCGCGGTGCGCTAGTAACGATTGTCAGCGTCGCGTTCATCGATCGTGGCCAAGCGCTCCAGCTCCCTCTAAGCCCCGAGACGGGGCGGGCCGCCGGAGTTATCGCGCTGCTCATCAAATTCGTGCTCGCCGGCGGGCTGGGGATGGCATTGGACTCACGCCGGCGCGCTCTGGCGCTGAACGCCGAGCTGCGTCGCGAAATAGAGGCGCGCAAGCAAATCGAGGAGTCGCTGCAGCACAGTGAATCGCTACAGCGCGCGCTCGTGGAAAGCCTCGGTGAGGGAGTCGGGCTGTTCGA
>Ga0302322_100003027_pt1 | contig 14343 bp, 13 predicted proteins | sample Fen_T0_2_FD_203757 | JGI IMG/M metagenome (GOLD analysis project Ga0302322, IMG submission 203757) | Peat permafrost microbial communities from Stordalen Mire near Abisko, Sweden - Fen_T0_2 | ecosystem: Environmental > Terrestrial > Soil > Wetlands > Permafrost | place: Sweden: Abisko... | reverse complement strand
CGGGATCTTTACGTTAATCTTTGCGGTTTCATTTACGCGACCTTCCCCGCTGCATTTCACGCAGACTTTCTCGAAACGATTGCCTGAACCGTGACAGGCGGGGCAGGCCTGCCGCACATGAAAAAATCCCCTCGACGTGGTAACCTGCCCGGCACCGCGACAGGTAGGACAGGTTGTGCGCTTAGATCCGGGCTCAGCCCCGCTGCCATGGCAATGCGCGCATTCACCAAGCTTGCGGAACGAAATCTCCTTTTCGGCTCCGTGAGCCGCTTCCTCAAGGGTGATCTCAAGGTCATAGCGAAGGTCCGAACCACGACCGGGCCCGCCGCCTCCGCCTGTCCCACCGCCGAAGAATTCCTCGAATATTCCCCCGCCTCCGCCGCCACCCTGCCCTTGGCCAAAAACTTCGCGAAATATGTCGAAAGGATCATGAAATCCACCTCCCCCGCCCCCGCCGCGGGGACCAGCGCCGCCCTGTTGAAATGCCGCATGGCCATACCGATCGTAGGCCGCCCGCTTTTGCGGATCCTTTAGCGCCTCGTAAGCTTCCGATACCTTCTTGAAGCTTTCCTCCGCCTGCTTGTTGCCCGGGTTCTTGTCCGGGTGAAACTGGACTGCTTTCTTCCGGTAAGCTTTTTTCAGCTCTTCCTCTGTAGCACTTTTCGAGACTCCGAGCAGTTCGTAATAATCTTCTTTTTGTCCAGCGGCCATAGTGGGTGAAATATTTGTTTATTGGGCCGATCCACTCGAAACAATCACGGAGGCGGGCCGCAGCAATCTACCGTTCAACGTGTACCCGAGCCGCACGACCTGGATAACATTTTCTTCCGCCACGTCCGCATTGGGTTGGTGCGAGATGCACTCGTGAAAATTCGGATCAAATCGTTGTCCGGCCGGGTTCACTTCCTTTAGCCCATGCCGCGCAAGCGTGCTTTTGAACTGGTCCAAAGTCAGGTTAACTCCGTCGACAATCGACTTTCCGTCGCTCTGGTGCCTGGCCGCAGCCAAGCCCAAACCAAGGTTGTCGATGATCGGAATCAGGTCTTCCAGCAACCCTGACAGGGCAAACAGCCGCAGCTCATCCTTTTCGCGAATAGACCGTTTGCGAAAATTCTCCAAGTCGGCCACGGCCCTGGTGTAGCGGTCGTAGCTGGCGGTCGCCTCTTGTCGGGCAGCGGCCAGTTGCTCTTCCAGTTTTGCGCCATTCTCGGTCGACGGCGGCGGTGGCGGGGTGGTCTCTTTGGGTTCGGTTGGGATGGGATCGCTCATGCGGAAGGTTTATCAATACCTCAAGGCTTCTTCTTATCAAGCGAGTCCAGCAGGCCTTTTAGCTTTTCTCCGGTCTTCTTGCCGGCCCCTTTGATCGAACCAGCAACATCCTTAAGCAGGTCGGTCCGGCCGTTTAACGCCCCATTCAAGGCATCGGTCAGGACTCCGATCGAGGCGGTTGTGATCGGGTTAACGAGCTTTGCGACACTGTCCACATCGCGAAGGTCACGGTTCAGATTCAAATTGTACTCTTTGACGGTCGGCGTCGGGCCCGAATGGTCGGAATAAACCAAGGTGTCAAATTTCAGCACGAGATGCTTGATCAAGAATCCTTTCTGGGCCGATTTCGGCTGGGCTGGACCGGCGGGTCCAGGCGTACTCCCTTGCTTTGAAAAAGCATCCGCAAAGGCCTTGGCGTTGAGTACTCCCTGCTGGTTCTTAACGACTGTGCATCGGGCGACATCCACCACAATTTCGTCGGCCACGAGGCGATTGGTGAACAGTGATCGGAGACTTGCCTCCGCCTTGAGTTCGCGCAAATCAACAAAATCCTGAACTGGCCATCCAGGCGGGTTCGAGACCACCACACCCGCCAAGTGAAATTTGGCGGTGAAAGGATTTACGGAAAGGCGATCGATCCGGACGAGGAATCCGGTCCTCGACTGGATTTGCGACACCACCAATGCCGGGAGAAAAAACACCCAGGCAGCCGCTCCGAGCAAAGCAAGCACAACAAGGACCAGCAATAGCTTGGTCACGATTCCACCCGCCTCGGGTGATCCATTAGCGGTCGAAGATTTTGGTTTCATGTTTGCGAAAAATTCTCGGTCACCAGAACCGCGGAATCAATTCGTGCGGTAAAAGAGGCATCGGCCGCAAAGGGCAACAACAGGTTGGAGCCAAGTTCAACGTCCTGACCCGGAGTTTGGTCGCATTCCAACGCTCCAACGACAACGGAAATAATCCGCGCTTGTTCCCCACCGCGGAAGACCACCCGAGCCCCCGCCTTCAGCCTCACGCGTCGGATCATGAATTCACGACACCGGACCAAAACGTTCTCGGCCTTCTCACTCCGAACCAGCCGCGGCGCCGGCGAGGAATTGGCCGCCAGCGACTCTAGTGATTCGCGCACGTGCAGTGTCCGCGGCTTGCCGTCCAGACCCACCCGACCCCAATCATACACTCGATAGGTCGTGTCTGAGTTCTGCTGAATTTCGAGGATGATATTCCCAGCGTCGATCGCGTGCATCGTGCCACTATGGATGAGCAACGAATCGCCATCCTTCACCGCGAGGCGGTCCAGGCATTGGTCAACGGTCCCTGCTCCAATCGCCTGCTCAAAACTGTCCTTAGTCACACCCGGTTTCAAACCCGCGTAGACCGCCGCCCCAGCGTCAGCCTTGGCAAAATACCAGTTCTCGGTCTTCGGTTCTCCGCCTAGTTTGGACGCGATCGCGGCTGGCGGATGAACCTGGACACTCAATCGGTCACGGCAATCGAGCCATTTGACCAGAATCGGAAAGGGTCGACCTGACGGCCATCCTGGTCCCATGATTTCCCGCGAATCACTCTCGAGCAATTGCCTTAGTTTTTTCCCTTTCCACGGGCCGGCCTTGACGATCGATTGGGCCTCCGGACGGTCAACCAATTCCCAGCTCTCACCGATCGGGGTCGAACCAGGCAAGTTTCGCCCAAGATAGCTTTCCAAACCGCGTCCGCCCCAAACCCGCTCCTGGTAGATCGGTTCAAATTGAAGATATGGTGTCATTCGTTGGAGATAAATGCTTTGGCGTGATTTCCGGCGGGCATTTTACATTGACCCACCGTTGTGATAAACGTGCACTCAATCGGCAAACAACACAAATGGCCAAAGCGGAGAGATCAAATCCAAAGGACAAAGATACCCCTTCCTTCGAAGGTCCTCGCCACCGCCCACACTGGCTGGCGGCTTTTTCATGCCTGGTGGTTGGCATCCTCCTCGCCGTCGCCTTGATTGATTTCAAACCGGAGCAAAGCATCCAAAACACCACCAATCCCACCAGTATCAACTTGGTGGGCGTGATCGGAGCTGAATTTTCCTGGTGGGCCAGCCATTTGATCGGCGTCTCGGTGTGGTTGCTTCCGATCTTCCTGTTTTGGATGACGTACATCTACCTCCGGAGCGCCCGCAGCCTTGCGACCACCCGGCTAATTGCCATGGTTTGCTGCGTCGTCTCCTGCTCGGCGCTCGTGGCAATGCAGGATTCCTTTTTCACCAACAAGGCGATCTTCACCGCGGGACCCGGAGGCTTACTCGGCAAGCTCGTCTATCTCGACGTCCTCAAGGATAGCCTCGGCGTCTTCGGGGCCGCCTTGATTCTTGGCACGGTCTATTTGCTCGGAATGCTGTTCATCTTTACGCGCGATATTGCGGCGGAATTTGCGCGCCTGATGAACAATTTTACCGAATGGCGGCAAAAACGGGCCGCATTGAAAGCCGCCCTTGCTGACGAAGCGCGTCAGCGGCGCGACGAGGCCGCTAAACAGAAGGCCGCCGCCCCTGTTGCGAAGCCCGCCGCCTTGGTGGCACCGCCTCCCGGTACCTCAAAAAAAATCTTGGTGGTAAAGACCGAGGATCCTTTTGCCGAGAACGTGAAGGCATCAATTCCGCCCGTTCCAAAACCCACGGCGGAGGAGCCGACCCCGAAAGTCGCGCCAAAAACAAACTCGAGGCCCGCGATCGCCGAGCCGGCGACCGACCCCAAGGCGCTGGCCCTGGCCGCGGCGGGAAAAATCGAGCTTAACATTGTCAAACCGGAGGAGACCAAAAAAGCGAAGGTCACGCTGCCGCAGAGCGATGACAAGGACTACGAATTTCCCCCGCTCCGGCTGCTCAAGGAACAGGTCAAGTCCGACGGCATGAACAGCGAGGAGGAACACCGCCAGAACGCGGAAAATCTGCTGCGCATCCTCGGGGAATTCGGCGTCGAGGTGACCCTCGGGGAAATCCATGTTGGGCCCGTCATCACCCGCTACGAGGTGGTCCCCGCCGCCGGCGTGCGCGTGGAAAAAATCTCCGGGCTCGACAAGAATATTGCGCTCGGCATGCGCGCCCAGTCAGTGCGCATCCTGGCTCCGATCCCGGGCAAGGCCGCCGTCGGCGTCGAGGTGCCCAACAAGGTCTCAACTCCCGTTGGCATGCGCGAGATTTTGGAGAGTGAAGACTGGGTGGGCGCCCGGGCCGAACTTCCGATCGCATTGGGCAAGGATGTCAGCGGCAAATCACTGATCTCCGACCTGACGAAGATGCCTCACCTGCTGATCGCGGGCGCCACCGGTTCCGGAAAATCCGTCTGCATCAACTCCATCGTCGCCTCCATTCTCTACTCGAAAAGTCCGAAGGATGTGCGGTTGATCATGGTCGACCCCAAGGTGGTTGAGTTGAAGATTTTCAACACCCTGCCGCATATGTTGATTCCGGTCGTAACCGAGCCGAAAAAGGTGCCGGCGGCCCTCAAGTGGCTGCTCAGCGAAATGGAGCAACGCTATCAAATCTTCGCCAAGGCAAATGTCCGCAATCTCGTCGGATTCAATAATCGCAAGAAGGACCCCAAACACGAATTTCCCGCCCCGACTGAGCAGCAGGGCGAACTCGATGGCGTGACCGAGGAAATAGAGATTCCTGAACGACTCCCCTACATCGTCGCCATCATCGACGAGCTCGCCGATCTCATGATGGTCGCCCCGGCCGAGATCGAGACCAGCATCGCGCGCCTCGCGCAACTCGCCCGCGCCGCCGGCATCCATCTCATCATCGCAACCCAACGCCCTTCCGTAAACGTCATCACCGGCGTGATCAAGGCCAACCTGCCCTCGCGCATTGCCTTTCAGGTCGCGTCTCAGGTTGATTCCCGGACCATCCTCGATACCAAGGGCGCCGACACTCTTATTGGGCGCGGTGACATGCTGTTTTCGCCACCCGGGACCTCGCGCCTGGTCCGGGCCCAGGGCGCCTTTGTGGCCGACGAAGAAGTCCAGGAAATCGTCGAATTTCTCAAGCGCAACGGCCCACCCCAGTATGCCCAGTCCGTCCAGCAGCAGATCGATCGCGACTCCCGCGATGAGGACGAGGAGGGCGAAGATGGAGACGACGACTTGGGTGACGATCAGGAGCTCTTCCAGCAGGCCCTCGACGTCCTTCGCTCGACTCGCCGAGCCTCGACCTCCATGCTCCAGCGGAAACTCCGCATCGGTTACAACCGGGCGGCTCGGATCGTCGAGATCATGGAGGAAAAGGGCATCGTCGGCCCCGAAAACGGTTCTTCCCCCCGCGAAATCCTCGTCGATCTCGATACATATCAGCCATGAGTCGCGATTAGACTTTAAATATATCCCCAAACCGACTTAACAGACCACTATGCAGACCATTGGCGAAAGGCTCGAGGAGGCGCGAAAGCGCAAAGGCATCTCCATCCGTGAAGCCGCCGAAACCACGAAGATTCGCGGCGACTATCTTCAGAAATTCGAAGCCAACACCTTTGAGATCGACCTCCCTCCACTCTATATCCGGGGGTTTTTGCGATCCTACGCCCGTTACCTGGAACTCGATCCCGAAAGGATCGTAAACGATTTCAATTCGTTGCTGGCTGAGGGAAAACCGGCCCGCCGCGAGACTCGGGAAGTGTACGGTCGGGTTGATTTTTCCGAAGCCGGCAAGAATAAGGACGCCTCCGAAAACACCCCCGCTGCCCGCTCCGGTCAGGATCAGGCGATACTGCTCAAGTTCGGCCTTCTCGGGGGCGGCGCGATTGTTGTGGTCGTAATCATCATCCTTCTGTTCAAGGTGATTTTCTCGGGCTCATCCGCCAAACCGGCGCAACCGGCACAACCGATCCCCCAGCCGACCGCCCAATCCAATCAGACGCGCGATGCGACATTCACGATCACCGTGATTGAACCGACCCGCTTGAAAGTCGCCTATGTGGACGATGACAAGACCGTGTTCCTCGACGGCAAATATCCCATGAGTCGCGGCGAAACCAAAAGCATTCGCTACTCAAAGGATCTCTTGGTCACGATCGAGCACCCTGATCGGATCCGAATTGAATTGAATGGCCGCGCGGTGGAGGTGCCGGTAACGAAACCGATGGGGCAATTCCGCGTACCCTACGAAGCCCCATAAGCGGCGACGATACGGACATCGCGCGAGAACTTTGAGGGAGCCGTCCGGGGGCCGCATTCCTGCTTGTGGTCGAAAGCGATCGCTTGCGCCATCGCACTTCTAAACCGGCATATTTATTGACCGGACTGTGGTCGCCCACCCTTTGCCACCCCAGACCTTCAGCGCAAAGCCAAGGGCCGACCGATGATTTCTCGAAGGATAAAGGCGCGCCGCAGGGCATCGGGGCTGCGCAAATCGTCGGCCAAGGCTCCTCGCGCAACGGTCGCCGCTTGGTCGCCGCTTGAAATTTGATTTTCATACTGCAGACGCCGCAAGGCCGCCGCCTTCATTTCCTGCGCCTGCTGCAACCGAGTCGCGAGCGTTGCCTGTTGCTCAAGAATCTCGGCCGTGTGCTGCGCCTCGAGATGGGATGCGGCCGCACGGGAGAGCGGCGGCGGCTCGGCCACCGGTGCCGGCGACCGGGCGACCGGGATCGCCGGAGGCGCCGGTGACTCAGGGCGAACGGCTGCTGGGGGCGGTTGCACGTAGCCTCGGGCGCGCTGCTCGATCTTGCGTTGGATCTCCTCCCGGATCCGTCGCGTGCGGGCCGCCAGGTCCGGATCCTCAAACGTTGCATCCTTGGCCGGCGGCACTTCCTGGTCGGCCTGCCGCCGTTGGTTCAGCCACCACGCGATGGCGCTGCCAAGAATCACGACCAATTGGAAATGTTTCAGAATCCAATCCATTTTTCTTAAGGGATTTCAGGCTGCGGGCGTTATTTTTTCCCTTCGGGATGGGCGATCGAACCACGCATCGCCGTGTCCGCTTGGATATTCTCCATCTTGTAGTAATCCATCACGCCCAAGCGGCCTGAGCGAAAAGCCTCCGCGAGCGCGAGCGGCACTTGGGCTTGCGCCTCGACTACCTTCGCCTGCATTTCCTGCACTCTCGCCTTCATTTCCTGTTCGACCGCGACGGCCGCCGCGCGACGGATTTCCGCCTGCGCCTGCGCGATGCTCTTATTGGCTTCGGCCTGCGCCTCCTGCAGCTTCGCCCCCACGTTTTCGCCCACGTCGACGTCGGCAATGTCAATCGAAAGAATCTCAAAAGCACTGCCGACATCGAGCCCGCGGGCCAGCACCGTCTTCGAAATGCTGTCAGGGGACTCGAGGACGACCTTGTAGCTCTCGGAGGAGCCGATCGTAGAGACAATGCCCTCACCGACTCGAGCAATAATGGTCTCTTCCTTGGCGCCGCCCACAAAGCGGTCCAGATGCGTCCGAACCGTCACCCGCGCCTTGACCTTCACCTGGATGCCATCCTTGGCCACGCCGTCGATCGTGGTCCGGCCGCTCTCTGGATTCGGGCAGTCAATGACTTTCGGATCGACCGAAGTGCGCACCGCCTCGACCACAGATTTTCCCGACCCCTTCGTCGCAAGGTCGATCGCGCACGCGCGGTCCCAATCGAGCTCGATGCCGGCCTTCTTCGCCGCCACGAGCGCCTGCACGGTTGGAACGACATTGCCGCCCGCCAGAAAGTGAGCCGAAATCTTGTCGGTCGTGACCTCGATTCCTGCTTTCACCGCCGTAATCCGTGCATCAACGACCAAACTGTACGGAACCCCACCCAACCGCATTCCTAACAGGTTCGCAAAACCAACCGGCGCGCCGTTGAGCTTCGCCTTCAGCCAGGTGCTGAAAAACGAGAAGACGATGAAAGCGATAATCAGCGCCGGAACGCCAAGGACGACTAGAATTAGGGTGGAGGGCATGGGGATCAGGATTTGGTTACGATGAGACGAAAATTATCCAGGCCGCTCACGCGGAGCACCGTGCCTTTGGCCGCATGGCCCGACTGGGAAAACGCCTCGTAGCGCTTGCCATCGACCACGACATAGCCGCTCGGCACCAGCGGTGTCACCGCCTCGGCCGTCTTGCCGACCACGTCAGCCTCCTCGGCCAACCTCGGCTGGCTGGTCGCATCCACTTTCGAATGGACAATGAGTTTTCGGCCAAACCGGGTCTTGGGAAGCCAGACCAGTTCAACGTAAAGCATCACCGCCAACAGCCCCAGCGCGATCAGCGCAGCAACTGTCCCACCGAATGAACCGAGCTCTTGGAATGAGATCACGCAGGCGGCCGCCATGCACAGTCCGCCCAAAATCCCCAGGATGGCTCCGGGCACAAAGACCTCGCCGGCCAGCAGCAGAACCCCGAGGAGAAAAAGCAGGATTATCGCGTTCATGCGTTTGCGCGTTCCACGACCAAGCCAAAATCCGTCCGCCCGCGCACCACGACCGGCTCGCCGACGTCGATCGAACCGACCTCCACCTTGGCTTCAAACCGGCGCCCTCCGACCTCAACCTGGCCACTTGGGCGCAGGGCGGTGACCGCCACGCCGCTCCGGCCAACCAAGGCCGCAATTTCCCTCGCGGCATCCGGGCCGGCGCCAGCCACCTGCGCGCTACCTCCAATAGTGGTGCCGACAACCATCCGGTCCCAGATCCAGCCTTGCGGTAAAAATCTCGCGAGCGCCAAACCCAGGCCGACCGCCAAGACCAAACCAAGTCCGACGTTTTGCAGCGGTGCGACAAAAGCGTCGCCCGACCAAGCCACCGTCAAGGGCACGCCGGGCCACAGGTCAGCCATGGCCCACACCAGCGAACCGAGCATGAGCAGGAGGCCGACCACCGCCACCACGGCCACTCCCGGGAAAAAGAAAATTTCAAGCGTCACGAGCAGGAGACCAACCGCGAACAGGAGCAGGGGTTCGTGCCCCGAAAATCCCGCGACCCAGTTGCCAAGAAAAACGATGGCGAGCAGCGTAATGCCCGCGATCCCGAAGAACCCGAAGCCGGGGGTCTTGAACTCGATAAACAACGCCAGCATGCCCAACCCCAGCAGAATCGGACTAAAGCGATTCAAGTACTGGGCGAGTTCTTCCGACCACGTGACCTGAAACTGCCGGATTTGATAATGGCCGTTGCCAAATTTCTTGTCGAGCAGCGCGGCGACATCGTTCGCGATGCCCGCCCCCAGCAAAGAATGCGGAGGTTCGCCATACGCACGATTCGCTTCACTGGCGGTGAGCGAAAGGAGTTCTCCTTTCGGTTTGATGACTTTGTCGCCGATCTTCAGCTCGTAATCCGAATCGATCATCGCCGATATCACTTCGCCACGGTATCCTTTTCCCTCGGAAATGGCCCGGACGCGTGCCTTGAGATAACTCACGACTTTTTGCTTCATTGTCACGTCAATGTCCTTGCCGTCGGACGAGACGGGCGCGGCCGCGCCAATCACGGCGTCCGGGGTGAACCAGATTTCTCCCGTTGTAGCGGACACAAATGCTCCCGCCGACATGGCCTCCTTGTTGACGAAGGTTAGCGTCTCTCCCTGAAACTTGCTGAGCGCCTCCATGATATCGAACGTTACACCCAGCGCCCCTCCCGGCGTGTTCACGTCCAGTAATACCGCGTCCGCTTTCTGGTCGATGGCCTCCTTGAGGCCCCGCCGAAGGATGTACAGGGTCGGAGTACTTATTTCATCATGTACCGGGATCACGAAAACGAGAATCTTCTTTCGGGCGGACGCGGCCAATTCAGTTGGTTCGGGCGCGCCAAAGCCAATGTCCCCGGCCAACAGAATTAAGAGCAAGGCAGCCTTTTTCCACATCGCAGTAACCTATTACACCAGAGCTGGGCGCTAGCAAGCATCCTGCAGTTACAACCGCGACAAACGTTTCAAGCCCAAAACGCCGCGACTCGGTTTCCTTAAGGGTAAAACTCCGTCACTCAAAAATTAACTGACTTTGTATTGGAACGCAGCGGGCATTCTGGTTTACCAGATAAATCATGGAACGCATCCCGTATCTCGGGCACACAATTCTGAAGTGGCAGGCCGGCGCTTCATCCTTTCTGGCAACGCCGGAATTGGGCGCACGGCTGATGAACTGGAGCGTGACGCTGGGCGACGGCACGGTACGCGACATTATTTTTTGGCCCGAGATCGACAACCTCGATGCGATTGCGAGCGTTCGGGGCGGTAATCCGATCCTTTTCCCTTTCAGCGGTCGCAGCTACGATCGCGGCGAAATCCACCACTGGCGGTCAGACGATGGCCAGCGCCGGCCAATGCCGATGCACGGATTGGCCCGGCAGGGCAAGTTCCGCACGACTCGCCTCGACGAAGGTGGATTTTCCGCCCAATTTGTTCCCGACGAAGCAGCCAAGATCGCGTATCCCTACGATTACGAATTCGTCGTCAGCTATCGCTTCGATCCGCTTAGCCTGTTTGTCGAGCTGCAGCTGACCAATCTAGGAGCAACGCCGATGCCTTGGTCGGCCGGTCACCATTTTTATTTTACGCTGCCGTGGAATGCCGGACGGACCCGCCAGGACTACATTCTCGAGACCACTGCCACCCGATACTTAAGGCGCGATGACAAAGGGGCGTTGATTGAAGCCCCACGCGTAAACAACCGCGAGGCGCTTTCCAACCCCGCTCTGCTCGATCTCGTCCACACCGGGCTTAAGCGCGATGTTTTCGCCGTCAGCGAGTTGGCCACCGGGAACCGACTCCTCTTTCGCAGCGGCATGGCCCACAGTTCGTCCAAGGACCTGGCGATCGTTACCTGGACCCAAGACGAAAAGTCACCTTTTTACTGCATCGAACCTTGGATGGGGCCGCCCAACGCCGCCGAAAACAAGATCGGTTTGCACCTGGTCGCACCCGGTCAGACGCAAAAATTCTACGTGGAAATCCGACTGGCCTGATAAAGCCATCCGCTTTCGCCAATTCTTCGTTACTTTCGACCCTACTGCGCGTCTAACTTCACCATGAATCTTTCCCTCGCCTTTATCGAAGGCATCGGCGGCCCGGAACTGATGATGATCATGTTCATCATCCTCCTCTTGTTCGGCGCCAACAAACTTCCGGAACTCGCCCGCGGCCTGGGAAAGTCTGTCCGGGAATTCAAAAAGGCGGCGGGCGGAATTGAGAATGAAGTTCGACGCGCCATGGAGGAACCACCCCCACCGCCGCCCGCGCCAAAACCGGTCGCAACCATTCCCGCGACCGAACCCGAGAAGCCCCAGCTGCCGCCACCGTCAGCCGACTAGTTCCAACCGAAACGTTGGCGGGCTGCCTACCGTCAATCGAAGATCTTGCTGCGGTTGAATCGCCAGACCGCAATGGTCATGACGACAGCAGTGGCGCCAAGGAGGACACCGAGAATGGGCAGAAGCTGAACGAAGCTTTCGCTGGCCCAAAGCACCGCGTTAAACCCTTCGATCGCCCAATAAACGATCGTGAACTTCGCGATTTGCTGCATGAATTCCGGCATGAGACTGATGGGGAACCACGCGCCGCCGCACGCACTCATGGTGATTGTCAACAGCGTGGCCAGGCTGCGGGCCGCATCCGGTGACCGGGTAACGGCCGCGATCAGCATGCCGAAGCCGGTGCACAGCGCCGCGACCGACGCACACATCAAGAGCAGGCTCCCGAAGTGGCTGAAGACATCGACCCCGTAAAGGAGATGCCCCGCGAAAAACAAAGCGAATAGCTGCACAAGGCCAAAAAGGACTCCGTAGAAAAATCGGCTCCACAGCACCTGGGAACGGCTGGCAGGCGAGGCGAGCAGTCGCTGGAAGAGACCAGCGTTCTTCTCATCGAAGAAAGCCGCCGCTGCGTTCGACAGTGCAAATAGTAGAAACATTACCGCGTAGCCTCCGACAATCCGCGTGGCGGTCGGACTTTTCACATCCTTGCCGACGACCTGCTCATGCTCGATGGCCACCACGCGGGAGAGCAGGTCAGGATTGGCTGCGGCGGCTCCGGCGCCGGCCGCGCCGGCCGTATCCGGAGTGCTGGAGGGAATGAAATTCCCCGCTTCAATCCTCTGCTGGATCGCGGTGGGATCCCCGCCAAAGGCTGTCGAAACCGCGCCGGCAATTGAGGAGTTGAAACTCTTGAAGGCGTCGCCGCCCAGCATTCGGCGCGCCCGATTCTGCAACGCCTGGCCAAGCAACTGCGGGACATTGGTGAAAATGGTTTTCTGCAGGAGGCCGCTCACAATCTGTGCCTCGATGTCGTTGCGCGGGTCCGACAGGATCTTCAGCCGCAGACCCAGGCGGGTGTCGCTCACCACGTCGACGGGAATAATCAGCGCGTAACTGAAATTCCGGTCGCGAATCATCGGGCGGAGGTCGTCTTCCTTAAGGGTACGGGTGGTCTTGTCGGGATTGGAGTAGGTTGTGACGATTCGGAACGATTTTTCTCCCTCGAGTGCGCGAATCAGGGTCTGCGCCGCGGGATTGTCGCTTTGATTAACGACGGCCAGGGGAATCCCGGTTGGTCCGCTGTCCGTGCGCCCGAGCCCAAAGACGAGGCCGACGATGTAGATGATGAGCATCGGCACGAGCAATGAGAGCACGAGCGCGCCCCGGTTGCGGCGGAGCACCGCGAAGTCCTTGGCGAGGAGAACGAGCAGGATGCGCATGGCGGTGATTATTCGCGAATGGTGCGGCCGGTGAGGCCGAGAAACAATGCCTCAAGCGTGGGACGCTGACTGGTGAACAGACGGGCGGGCAATCCCAGCGATTCGGCGAGAGAGTAAAAAGCCGAAAGCCTGTAGTCTGTCCGTGGCCGGAATCGATGCGTGCCGTCGACCGTAACGAGTTCTCCCCGATCCGCGAGGCGGCCGGCAAAGGTGGCGGTTTCCGCGCTGGCCGGAAATCGGATTTCCTCTTCAAACGGCAGGCGGGTCAGCAATTCGTCGAGCGTACCCAAGGCCAGAATCTTGCCGTGGTCGATGATGCCGATGCGCGAGCAAAGCCGCGTCGCCTCCTCCATGTAATGCGTCGAGTAGATAATTGTGAGCCCCGCGCGGTTGAGGCGCTCCAGATATTCGAAGATGGCATTGCGCGACTGCGGATCGACGCCCACGGTCGGCTCGTCGCACAAAAGAAGCTTGGGCCGGTGCAGGAGGGCCGCCGCTAAATTCAGCCGACGCTGCATCCCTCCTGAAAACGTCTTCACCTGATCTTTTCGGCGATCGACCAGTTGAACGGCTCCCAGTGCCTCGTCGATCCGCGTCCGCAATTCAGAACCTCGCAGCCCGTAGAGTTGGCCAAAGATGCGGAGATTTTGATCGGCGTTGAGCTCCTGATACAAGGCGATGTGCTGAGGCACGAAGCCAAGCGCCAGCCGACCCTCTGAATCAGCCACGGTGAACTTCTTTCCGTTAATCTCAAGCGATCCAGCATCAGGAACGCGGAGACCGGCTATGAGCGACATCAGCGTGGATTTCCCTGCCCCATTGGGACCTAGCAAACCGAAAAACTCGCCCGGCCGGATAGAAAGTGAAATGCCGTCAAGCGCGGTCAACGATCCAAAGCGCTTGGTGAGGTGGTCGAGAGTGAGCATGGTCGGAAACTCGCTTGGGAAAAGTGAATGGAGAATACAAACCGGAAGCGAGAGAGATTCGGCATCACCGAACACGAACTTGTCGCCCGCGTCCCATTCGCGGGAACCGGCAATTTCATCTTCGCCGCAATTCAGCCGCACAAGATCTTTCGCGAATCGTCATTAAAAATCTTTTTTATTGGGCTCATGACACTTACGGCAGCGCGCGCATTTTGGCACGTCGCTTGCGTATCATATTTTCAACCACCGATTCGCCATGAAATCTCAATCCGCTCTCATTCTCTCCCTCTGCGCGCTGGTCGTCACTGGCGCAAGCGCGTCCGAGTCCCGCCTCGAGCCCGACCTAGTGATCCTTCCCGTTTATGAAATCAACGTTCCACGCTACCTTCCGTTTGAGAAGGAACTAAACGCTGGTCTGGATGCCGTCCGTCAGCTGGCGAACGTGCCGCTCCCAGTCCACGCCGACCTGCCGTTGGCGCAAGCCAAGGCGCAAAGGTCCAACCTCGC